>ERZ772977.20-NODE-20-length-165740-cov-17.489429_pt1 | contig 165740 bp, 115 predicted proteins | sample MGYA00511131_ERZ772977 | MGnify/ENA primary metagenome ERZ772977 (study PRJEB29015, sample SAMEA2737935) | human oral metagenome | biome: human oral; feature: human-associated habitat; material: dental | place: China | collected 2151 ...
TTCCCTAAACGTTTGTTACTACACTTCTGTTTGTCAATATCAATTATCTCAAAGATCGCTGTTGGTCAGTCGTGACTCCGTCGCCGGTAGGTCACCCGTTTCTTTTGCGACTGCAAAGGTAGCACGTTCCTTTTATTCCACCAAATCTTTCGCAAAGTTTTTTTTCTAAAGTGCGGCTCAAAGGGGCGAAAATGGGCTAATCTGAGGTAAAAGAAACCAGGGTATATCCCTGAAAAAGAGCATATCAGTTCTCCCGAGTCATCTCTACAAAACTTTTTCGCTCCGATCCGTCAAAATCGGATGCGATCCTACCCTCTTTCCCTCTACTTGCCTTCGTCTTTCGCCGAGCAAAAACACTCTTCTCTAGACAGGGGGGATTCTACTCAGTGAAACCACCCCCTACGATACCCCCTAAAAACGATCCACGGTAGGTCGCCGAAAAAACCTACTGTAGGTCGTCGAGACGATCCACGGTAGGTCGGTCTACCGACCTACCGTGCATCCCTTTTTGGGGTGTCCTAGGGATCGAGGCTTGAGGCAAAGAAAAAGGTCACACGATCCCGCTGGATCGTGTGACCTCTACTATATATAATAGGAGTGCTCGGCTAGTGGGCCTCGGGGTCGTACCCTTCGGCAGGGCGGACGGGCTTCCCGATGAGGGTAGCGGCGGTAGCGGACTCGATGCGCACCTCGACATACTGCCCGACTCGGTAGCCTTGCTTATCGAAGACGACGACCTTATTCTGCTGGCTTCGGCCGAAGAGCTGTTCGCGGGAGCGCTTGCTGAAGCCTTCGATGAGGACTTCGAAGGTCTTGCCGACGTCTCTCAGGTTGCTCTCGAGGGAGAGCTGGGTCTGCAGGGCGATCATCTCCTCGAGGCGACGGATCTTCACATCCTCGGGGATATTATCCTCGAGGTACTTGGCCGCATAGGTGCCGGGGCGCTCGGAGTACTTGAAGAGGAAGGCGTTGTCGTAGCCGACTTCCCGCATCAGACTGAGGGTATCCTGGAAGTCCTCCTCGCTCTCGTCATGGAAGCCACAGAAGATATCCGAGGTGATGGCGCAGTCAGGCATCACCCGACGAATGGCAGCTACCCGCTCCAGATACCACTCACGTGTATAGTTGCGCTTCATGAGCTTGAGGATGCGGTCATTGCCGGACTGGGAGGGCAGGTGAATGTGCTTGCAGATATTCGGATACTTGGCCATCACTGCGATCGCCTTGTCGTCCATGTCCTTGGGGTGGGGCGAAGTGAAGCGGATACGGATCTTGGGTACAGCCAGAGCCACCTGCTCCAGTAGGTCACCGAAGTCATAGACTTGTCCATCGCCTTCGAAGCGGTAAGAGTTGACGTTCTGCCCAAGGAGGGTGATCTCCCGATAGCCCTTCTCCTGGAGATCCTTCACCTCACGGATGATGCTCTCCAGCTCACGGCTTCGCTCACGACCTCGGGTGTAGGGGACGATGCAGTAGGAGCAGAAGTTGTTGCACCCACGCATGATCGAGACGAAGCCGGAGAGGTTGAGTCCGCCGATCTTCAGCGGGAGGACGTCCTTGTAGGTCTCGGTGGTGGAGAGCTGGACATTGATAGCCTTCTCCCCACGCTCTACGGCGCCGACGAGGTTCGGCAGATCCAGGTAACTGTCGGGACCCACGACGAGATCGACATGGTGCTTCTCGATCAGTTCGCCCTTGGCCCGCTCGGCCATACAGCCCAGGACACCGATGATGATGCGCCGACGCTTCTTGCGGCGGATCGAGTGATAGTAGGCGATACGGTTGAGGACCTTCTGCTCGGCGTTGTCCCGGACAGAGCATGTGTTGAGGAAGATGGCATCGGCCAGCTCAGGGTCTTCCGTCAGGTGGAAGCCGTCCATCTGCATGATCGAAGCGACGACTTCGCTATCGGCGACATTCATCTGACAGCCGTAGGTCTCGATGTAGACACGACGGGGGGAGGTAGCGGGTGAAGAGTGAAGAGAGCTAGAGGAGGAGTGCTCGGGCTTGCTCATGAACGTATAGGGGAGGTTTGGAGTGAGAGGAGGGTGGAGAGAAATCTTAGCAGAGCGTATTGCAGGAAATAATTTATCCTTATATTTGCAATGAAAATGTAAGATTTTTCATAGTTAAGGTTTTGGTTAATAGGTTGGAGCTGGCTGGGAAGTCAGCTCCGCTTTTTTTATGTCCTAACCAAAGGCCTTACTTGATCCATCCCTCACGATAATACATGCGAATGCTAGGGCGCATCACCGATGCGCAGGAAGTGGTAACCCTCGTGCTGTAGCCAGCGTACGGCCTGTGGCATGGCTATGCGCATATTCTTCTCGGCCTTGAGCGAGTCGTGGAAGACGATGATCGACCCGTTGCGAGCGTAGCGCTGCACGTAGCCGACGATCGTCTCGGGGCTGAGCTTAGGGTTGTAGTCACGCGTGACGACATCCCACATCACGATCTCAAAGCTGTGGCTGAGCTCCCGGTTCTGCGCAAAGCGTAGATGCCCATGGGGCGGACGGAAGTAGCGCGAATGGATCAACTCATGAGCAGCATATACATCTCGCATATAGTCGCTCGTAGAGTGGAAGATCCCTTGGATATGATGGTAGGTATGATTGCCCACGGCATGACCTCGTCGCTTGATCTCCTCGAAGAGCTCCGGATAGCGACGTACATTGTCAGCCACACAGAAGAAGGTAGCCCGCACACCGAGCTCATCGAGTTGGTCCAATACCCAAGGTGTGACCTCGGGTATCGGACCATCATCAAACGTAAGGTAGATACTCTTCCCCGTGATCGCTGGTATACGCCAGCGCGCTCCAGGGACGAGCATGCGGTACCACATGGGTACACGACAGAGAAGACGCTCGACCATCCTAGGTCTTACTGCTGAGGAGCTACACCTAGACGACGCAGGAGAGCGGAGATCTCTGCTTCGTACGCCTTGAGGGCATCAGAGTGATACATCTTGGAGAAGTCCAGCGCATACGAGATAGCCGTATAAGCATCCTGCAGGTCGCCGTGACGAGAGACTTCGTCGAACTTCTCAGGGGAGAGCTGTACCGCCCAGGCCAGCGTGCTGAGGCTTCGGCGAGCGATGGCCTGTAGGACGTGATCCGCCTCCTTCTTCATATCGGCACGATAGAGCGCATCTGCGAAGTAGAGCGCACTCGTCTCGTAGGGGACGTTCTCCTCGAGGATGACGCTCATACACTTGCGGAGAACGGCCTGTGCCTTCGCCTTGTCTCCACGCTGCAGATAGCCGATGGCCAGCGGGGTGAATATCTGATTACGCAGGGTAGAGACTATACCACGTGCGTTCTCATCGAAGTAAGTACCGGGCTTGTCAGCACCGCACCAACGGAACTTAGTCATCACAGTCTCGTACATACGGTCTAGGTTGCCGATGCCGTAGTCTAGGGTGCGTCCCGTGCTGTCGGCACGAGGCTCTAGGGGCAAGAGCTGCGAAGCCATCCCGGTCTGCACCATGCTAGCGGTCATCCCGTTGAAGGCATTACGAGGAGAGGTGATCGCCCAGTAGATGGGGCGCTCCCAGTTGTTCGACGCCAAGAGGTCCAGCACTGAGAGACCACCGATATCTGCATACTGACGGCCTGCCTGCGAGAGGGAGAGCTTGGGCGTGATGTACTGGACGAGGTCGGGGAAGCTCTTAGCCAAGCGCTTCGCCACGGTAGCCGAGTCTACGGGGAGGACGATGTTAGCCGTCGGGAGGATCCCAGGGGAACTAGGTCCTCTACTCTCCAGCTTGGAGAAGGCCTGTTGGACAGTCGCCTCGTTGGGATTATTTGGGTCGATCAGGGCATAGTTCGTATAGTAGTAATAGGACTTAGGTAGGAGCCCAAGGGGGACGGGCTTCCCTTCATAAGCCTGCTTCTTCATCTGATCGATGTACCAGTCCCCAGAGAGGTAGGAGAGGTTGACCGTACGTACGTCGGTACGAATCCCTTCGACCTCCTGAGCGTACCAGAGCGGGAAGGTATCATTGTCGCCATAGCAGAAGAGGATCCCATTCGGTTCGCAGCTCTCGAGGTAGTTGCGCCCCATGTCGCTGGCGACAGTACGCCCAGATCGGTCGTGGTCGTCCCAGTTCTGTCCGGCCATCTGCAGGGGCACCAGGAGAGCCACCAGCGTCACGACTCCCGCTGCCGTCGTAGAGATGAGTGCGGGTGCTTCGCCCTCAGAAGCCTTCTTGCGATCAGCAGGCTTAGTCATCAGACGAGTGGCAAGGGTAGCGATGGCTGCCACCCCAAAGCCGATCCAGATAGCGAAGGCGTAGAAGGAGCCGACATAGGCGTAGTCACGCTCACGGGGTTGCCCTGGATACTGGTTGAGGTAAAGCACGATGGCGATCCCCGTCATGAAGAAGAGCATGAAGGTGATCCAGAAGCTCTCTACACCACGCTTACCCTGTCCGATCTGGAAGAAGAGACCGAGAAGACCGAGCAGAAGGGGCAGTGCGTAGTAGACATTATGTCCCTTATTGGCGGTCATGTCCTCTGGGTAGGCAGAGCTATCACCGTAGAAGAAGGAATCGATGAAGGGGATCCCTGTGATCGCCCCACCACGTAGCAGACTACCATCTCCCTGCAGGTCATTCTGTCGGCCGGCGAAGTTCCACATGAAGTAGCGCCAGTACATGTAGGTGAGCTGGTAGTTGAGGAAGTAGGTGATGTTGTCGCCGAAGGTAGGTACGGTCATATCATCTGCCGCACGTCCCATCCAGGTATTATACATCTCGGCATGTCGACGCTCATAGACACGGGGGAAGAGCATCATGCCGGAGCTCTCATATTCGGGCTCATCCTCCTTGGCACGGACCACGTACTTGTCGGGGTCAGAAGGTTTGTCCTTATGGATACGGCCGTAGGTAGGCTCCTTGTCCTTGAAGACAGGGCGCCCGTCCGAACCGATCTTATATTCGGAGGCAAAAGTAGGCCCGTAGAAGAGGGGCGCAGAGCCGTACTGCTCACGAGCGAGGTAGTAGCGGAGGGAGAAGGCATCAGCGGGGGCATTCTCGTTCATCGGCGGATCTGCCACGGCACGCACCAGGATCACTCCGTAGGAGGAGAAGCCCATAGCGATAGCCACGAGGCACATCTGTACGGTATGCACCGCACGGGCTGTGAAGCCCTTGTACCAATAGAAGAAGGAGCCGATCGCACCTGCGATCAGGAAGGCTACTATACCATCTCCGATGAGTGGTAGCCCCATGAGGACGAGGGAGAGCACGATGGAGATACGGAAGCGATGGGATCTGAGGTGCTTCTCATCCTTTAGGGCTAGCTCCGTCTCGTAGACGCCCCAGATGAGGACGGCGACGAGCACAGCCAGATAGATGTACACTCCCTGATTGTAGCTCAGACCTAGGCTATTGACGAAGAACATATCCCACTTACCTGCCAGCTTGGGCACACCCTGCACCACGCCGTACATCATCAGTCCCACCAGAGCAAACGAAGCGACGAGCGAGAGAGCACTCCCCTTGAGCGTCGGCGTCTTAGCTCGGCGGAAGTAGTAGACGAGTGCCATCGCAGGGAGGCAAAGGAGGTTCAGTAGGTGTACGCCGATACTCAGCCCCATCAGGTAAGCGATGAGTATGAGCCAGCGGTCGGAGCGCTCGTACTTACTGCGCTCTTCCCACTTGAAGATCAGCCAGAAGACCACCGCCGTGAAGAGCGAACTGAAGGCATAGACCTCCGCCTCCACAGCGCTGAACCAGGGGGAATCCGAGAAGGTGTAGACCAAGCTACCCACAAGTCCCGACCCGAGGATAGCCACGCCCTGTCCCCGTGTCATCACCTCGCCGACGGGGTCGAGACCCTGCTCACCGAGGTGTGCCTTAGGACTGAGGACACGACGCACCATGTGCGTGATCGTCCAGAAGAGGAAGAGGATCGTCAGGCCACTGAGCACCGCACTCGTGGCATTGGTCAGCACGGCGGCATGCTCTGGCCCACCCCCGAGGTGGGAGATGACATTGTAGACCAGCATGTAGAAGGGGGCACCGGGAGGGTGACCGATCTCCAGCTTGTAGTCACATGCGATGAACTCCGCACAGTCCCAGAGGCTTGCTGAGGGACCGATGGTCAGGAGGTAAGTCAAGGTAGCGATCACGAAGACCGCCCAACCGAGGAGGTTATTGGCTCGATTAAATTGCTTCCAATTCATGTACTGCTACGTTTAAGTTCCCTGAGCTACGACTCTACGACAGAGCATAGTGGGCTATATTAGTTGCAAAGATAGCGATATAAGGTGACACGCTACGGAGCGAAGAAGTTCGACTGAAGATCAGGGCTAAGCACATCGGCTCATCAGCCCCCACTCCTGTAAGGCAAATCGAAGGGAAGCAAGGGGACGAAAAGCCCCCAATTCACCACCCATAAACAAGCATCATCACCCTGAGTTTTTCACCCCTTGCAGAGACCGCTTGTGGAGCGGGCTCTGGAGGGGCTAAAAAGGGACCTACGGTAGGTCGCCGAAAAAACCTACCGTAGGTCGTCGAGACGACCCACGGTAGATCGCATCGACGACCTACCGTAGGTTTCTTTTGCCCCCCTTCGGAGGGTCGGCTAGACAGGGGCTGTAGAAGCACCCTTCCCCCACCCCGCCCGACGGGAAAACGAAGTGGCTACAGATCCGCCCCTCACTGGGGTGATCTGTAGCCACTATATATAATGTAGGGAGCGCTAGACTAGGCTAGGAGCGCCTCCATCTCTTCAGCCTTCTCCTCGAGGCACTGGAGGTAGCGGAGCTGAGCACGGGTACGCTGGAGGTTGTGCTCTGGGAAGTGGATCTTGAAGTAGGTATCCCCGTTGATATAGTCTACGAGGAAGCGCACCGTCTGCATGTAAGTCATCAGGCGACCGCCGTAAGCGATGAGGCTACGCTCCGTGGGAGTAAGGAACTTCCCCGCCGTAGAGAGATAGCCTTCGACGAAGGCCTTATAGATCTCCATGTTGACACCGATCTTAGAGAGGTCGGCCTCGTCTTCGGGAGCGAAGTTGACGCCCGTACGGATGAAGTCCCCGACATCGCTCAGGATGAAGCCAGGCATCACCGTATCCCAGTCGACGACACAGAGCACTGCACCGGACTTGTCGAAGAGGACATTGTCTACCTTGGTATCGCAGTGGATGGTGCGCTTGGGGAGCTTACCCTCAGCGTAGAGCTTCTCCTGGATAAGCATTGAGTCCTCACGGCGCTCGATCTCCTCGATGATATCACGGACGGAGGCGACACGACCGCAGGGGTCCTCGGCGATGGCATCACGGAGTTGCTTCAGGCGGAAGGGCATGCTGTGGAAGTTCTCAATCGTCTCACCGAGTACCCCCTCAGGGATGACAGAGAGGATCTCTTCGAACTGGCCAAAGGCTTCACCAGCGTGGTAGGCTGCCTTGGGGCTCAGTGTCGAGAGGCTCATGCTCTCGGGGATGAAGCGACAGAGGCGCCAGTAGTTCTCGCCGTCGTGGTAGTAGTTCTTCTCAGGATCGTCCAGCAGAGGGAAGAAGTGCAGGTACTTGCGGTCGCACTCGGGATCACCGTCGGCCTCTAGGCGCTGGCGAAGGGTGTCGGAGACGATCCCCACATTGCGCTGCAGCACCTCGATACGAGGGAAGACGTGGTGATTGACTCGCTGTAGGATCCAGCGACGCTCGCCCGAGCGGTCACTGATGACATAGGTATCGTTGATATGACCGTTACCGAAGGCTTGTACTTCCCCGATGTCACTAAGGGGTACGAACTTGCTAATGATTTGCTCCATATAGGGATAAACTATTGTATTGATTGTCGCAAAGATACACTAAAAAGACCATCCCCACTGCAGCAGGATGTGCCACAGTGGGGATGGAGAAGGGTCACTCACACCTCGAGGAGGGTGAGTAGGATGGCGGGCTTAGAAGCGGTAACCAACCCCGACGAAGAAGGAAGAGTTCTTATTGCTTGCCTTCTGGACAGCTTCCTTGAGGGTGTTCACCAGACCAAGTTCGGTACCGACACGGAGGTAGACCTTGCTGTACTCTAGAGCAGCAGAGGCGTTGAAGCCTGCATCGAAGCGCTTGAAGCCACCTTCCTTGAAGGCGTCTACTGCACCCTTGACGTCCGAGACAGAAGAGATACCATAGGCGAAGGAAGGACCTGCTTCTACAGAGACAGCGAGGTTATCTCCGAGGCCAACACGGATACCGAGATCTACGGGAACGCTCAGGTAGTTGAGGCCGAGAGAGGAGTTAGCGAACTTAGCCCCTTCCTGGCGGAAAGTGATCCCAGGAGCAAGATACACGCCTGCAGCGAGGTCGATCTCGGCAGCGACGCTAGCACGGAAGCCTGGGCGCACCTTGAGCCCATTGACGGAAGAGCCGTCAACGTTGGTGATGACCGAGCGAGCAAAGTTCCCTGCGACTTCTACACGAGGATGGATAGCGTTCTGAGCTTGAGCTGAGAGCACGCCTGCAACGAGTGCGAAGGCGGCGAAAAATAGCTTCTTCATATTCGTTCTTTCTTTAGGTGTACACCACGGAATTAGCCCGTGGTTGGGGGTCAAAGTTACACATTTTGACAAAAGGAACGCATAGTAGCGATTTTCTTGCCAAGAAGCGCTGCGTCACCTCGGGATCTTTTGTGCCTGATCTATTCCCGCTCCAAAGGCTGATAAACAGCGGGATCTCGAGCACCCGAAAAACGACCTACCGTGGATCGCCGAAAAAACCTACTGTGGGTCGTCATCACGACCTACCGTAGGTCGCATCGACGACCCACAGTAGGTTTCATTTTGCCTCCTCCGAGGAGGGTCTTCTCCACCCCCAGGGCAGACGAATCATTCTACATAATAAAAGAGGGGGTATACACCAGGGGCTTCGCCGTGCGTTAAGAAGACGTCCCTCCCCTACTCCCCACAGGGCGCTCCCAGTGGGGAGTCCAGGGGGATGCACACAGGAGGGACGAGTGTGCAGGACTTGCGTTTCTAAGTATTTGACTACCTTTGCATTTGCTGGTTTGGGAAGCCCTGTCCGCACAAACCACTGCAGGAGATGCGCTCCTGCATGCCGAAATAGAGCAACATTTAATCCAAGTATCAAAAGCTGGTATGACAAGTAAAAGAATGCGACTGTTATGCGCATCTCTGTGTCTAGTAGCCTCCACTCTCCCCGCTTGGGCAGCAGGTCCACAAGGGAAGGCTCAGACACCGAAGAAGGAGACACGCACGACAGCCGGTCAGCAGAATCTCTCCAGTGGGGAGCATCTGCTTCTGGCCGACCGACTCGAGATCAAAAGCCGACTCTCCAAGGAAAAGAAACGCCGTGAGGCTGACCTTCAGGCTAAGAAACAGCAGGAGGATCTAGAAGACCCTGCCTCTGAGATCTACGGAGAATCGTCCTGGGGAAGCTACGTCAACCCCTTCGCAGGGATGTCGGTCAATATCCCCGATCGTCAGGATATCGATCTCCAAGAGTTCGTGATGCCTATCTCCACCCGTCAGGTGACGTCCAACTATGGCTTCCGCCACAGCTTCGGGCGTATGCACTACGGAGTAGACCTTAAGCTAAGCACCGGAGACACCGTCCGGGCAGCCTTCTCAGGCAAGGTGCGTATCAAGTCCTACGAAGGTAGAGGCTACGGCAACTATGTCGTGATCCGCCACCCTAATGGCCTGGAGACGGTCTACGGCCACATGAGCCGCTCGATCGTCCGTGAGGGTACTATCGTCCGAGCAGGAGACCCCGTAGGTCTCGGTGGGAGCACTGGGCGCTCTACAGGCCCACACCTCCACTTCGAGGCTCGCTTCATGGGGATACCTATCGACCCATCGGACCTCTTCGACTTCCAGGCAGGTGTCCCTCGCTTCGACATCTTCGCCTTCGTCAAGGGCGCCTATCGTACGCCCCGCTCCGTAGCGGTGGCCAACGCTGTAGCTAAGCCTAAGAAGAGCGGTGAGGCGAACGAAGAGCAGTTCAAGACACACCGCATCAAGCGTGGTGATACGCTCCGCTCCATCGCCTCGCAGTATGGCGTCTCCGTGAGCAAGCTCTGCCACACGAACGGCCTCTCTTCGCGCGCCAAGCTCTCCACGGGACGCACTATCCGCATCCCGAGCTAGCCCTCGACACCCCTAGGGACATGACCATATATAATACCCAGGCTTCACCGCTCAGACTCACCAGAGATCTAGGCGGTGAAGCCTGGGCTTTTTACGTACCTTTGCACAGGCGATCTGTCCGGGGAAGAGCCAAGTGCTAGCCCCCGCCGAGACCCTACCCTTCGTCACCCCTTACAGACAACTACATAGCCTACGAATGATTACGTTTTTTAGGAAGCCTAGTAGCTCCACGCTCTATGTCGTAGAGAGCACCTCTGCCCTCTGTAGCGAAACCCTCAGTCGCCTCTCTTGGCTCTTCAGCGGGGCTACCCCCCTAGCTGAATCACAGCTCTCTGGCTTCTTCGTCGGTACTCGTCGGGAGCTCGTCACCCCCTGGAGTACCAATGCTGTAGAGATCGTCAAAAACATGAATATCTCTACCGTCACACGCATAGAGGAGTTCAGCGAAGTAGCAGGCCCAGATGCAGCGTTTGACCCAATGCTCCAAGCCCTCTATGAGGGACTAGACGCCTCGGTCTTCACTACGGCGCTCTCCGCTCAGCCCATAGAGCAGATCACCGACCTACGCTCCTACAACGAGACACACGGCCTAGCCCTCAGTGAGGAAGAGATCACTTATCTCGAGGCTCTTAGCCAGCGACTCGGACGCCCCTTGACCGATAGTGAGCTCTTCGGCTTCTCCCAGGTCAATAGCGAGCACTGCCGACACAAGATCTTCGGAGGCACCTTCGTCCTCGACGACCAGGAGCAGGAGCGCAGTCTCTTCTCCATGATCAAGGACACCAGCGCTGCTAACCCCAATCACCTCGTCTCGGCCTACAAGGACAATGTCGCCTTCATCGATGGTCCGAGCGATCTGGAGCAGTTCGCTCCTGCCTCAGGGGACAAGCCTGATTACTTCGTACGTAAGCACATCGACAGCGTACTTAGCCTCAAAGCCGAGACGCACAACTTCCCGACGACCGTCGAACCCTTCAATGGAGCTGCCACCGGTACTGGCGGTGAAATCCGTGACCGTATGGCAGGGGGTCGTGCCAGTGTCCCCCTAGCTGGGACAGCGGTCTACATGACCAGCTACCCACGCACCGAGGTAGGTCGCTCCTGGGAGCAGCATACCGAAGCCCGCCCTTGGCTATATCAGTCGCCTCGTCAGATCCTGACGAAAGCATCCAATGGTGCTAGTGACTTCGGGAATAAGTTCGGTCAGCCTCTGATCTGTGGCTCGGTACTTACCTTCGAGCACCAACCCGACGAAGCCGACACGAATACCTATGGCTTCGACAAGGTCATCATGCTCGCTGGCGGGATAGGCTATGCCCGCCGTAGCGATGCGCAGAAGGGTGAACCCGAGCCCGGAGAGAAGGTCCTTCTCCTCGGCGGTGATAACTACCGTATCGGTATGGGGGGCGGTGCCGTCAGCTCCGTCAATACCGGTCAGTACGCTGGCGCCATAGAGCTCAACGCCGTACAGCGCTCCAATCCCGAGATGCAGAAGCGTGTGGAGAACGTCATCCGCACCCTCTCGGAGAGCGACGACAATCCCATCATCTCCATCCATGACCACGGCGCAGGTGGCCACCTCAATTGTCTATCGGAGCTCGTCGAGACGACGGGCGGTCACTTCGACCTCTCTACCTTCCCTATTGGTGACGAGACTCTATCGGCCAAGGAGATCATCGGCAACGAAAGTCAGGAGCGCATGGGTCTGCTGGTGAAGGAGGACGCCGTAGAGCGCATCGCCCGTATCGCCGAGCGTGAGCGTGCTCCGATGTATGTCGTAGGGCATACGACGGACGATATGCACCTGACCTTCGAGGACGCCGATGGATCAAAGCCCATTGACCTAGCTCTCTCGGATATGTTTGGCTCAGCACCTAAGACCTATATGGTCGATAAGCATGTGGAGCGCAAGCATGCTCCTCTCTCCTACGATGCACAGCAGGTAGAGAGCTACCTCGACGCAGTCCTCCAGCAGGAAGGTGTCGCATGTAAGGACTGGCTCACCAACAAGGTCGACCGCTCCGTCACAGGGCGTGTCGCCCGCCAGCAGTGCCAAGGGGCTATCCAGCTTCCCTTGAGTGACTGCGGTGCGATGGCAGTGGACTTCCGTGGTGGATCCGGCATAGCGACCTCCATCGGACATGCCCCAGCAGCCGCCCTCGTCGACCCTGTAGCCGGTAGCCAACTTGCCATAGCCGAAGCCCTAACGAATATAGTCTTCGCCCCCCTCACCTACGGTCTCGAAGGAGTATCCCTCAGCGCTAACTGGATGTGGCCCTGCCGTAACGAAGGCGAGGATGCCCGCCTCTATGATGCGGTCGAAGCCGCCTCAGACCTTGCCATCTCCCTTGGGATCAATATCCCCACGGGGAAGGACTCGCTCTCGATGACACAGAAGTATCCTGATGGCTCGAAGGTACTGAGCCCAGGCACAGTGATCATCAGCGCTATCGGGGAGGTCTCCGATGTGAAGAAGATCCTGTCGCCCGTACTCCTTCCTCGTCCCGACTACCCTGTCTACCATATCGACTTCAGCTTTGCTCCTCTGGCCCTCGGAGGGTCGGCTCTGGCACAAGCACTGGGTAAGCTCGGAGATGAAACACCCCGTGTAGAAGAGCCCGAATACTTCAGAGAAGCCTTCACGGCGATCCAAGAGCTCCTCCAGCGTGGTGTGCTGGTCGCAGGTCACGACATCTCTGCCGGTGGTCTCATCACTGCCCTGCTGGAGATGTGCTTCCCCAATGTGTCGGGTGGCCTGTCTATAGATCTCTCGGCCTTCCCAGAAGGGGATCTCGTGAAGCTTCTCTTCGCTGAGAATCCCGGGGTACTCGTGCAGACCTCCGATCCCGAAGCACTCGAAGCCGTCCTCAGAGACGCCAGCATCGGCTTTGCCCGTATCGCTGTGCCTGAGGCCACGGGTCGTCAGCTCTCCCTCCACCGAGGTAATGAGACGCTCCTCTCGCTCGACATCGATGCTAAGCGTGATCTCTGGTATCGCTCCTCCTACCTGATGGACAAATATCAGAGTGGCGAAGAGCAGGCGAAGGAGCGCTTCAACAACTATAAGAAGCAACCCCTCCAGTTCCGCTATCCCGAAGGCTTCACGGGTAAGCTGGCCGACCTCGGTCTCGATCCTAACCGCACGACTAAGTCACCCGTGCGAGCCGCGATCCTCCGTGACAAGGGGACGAACGGCGAGCGGGAGATGGCCTATACCCTCCATCTAGCAGGCTTCGACGTCAAGGATGTCCACCTCACCGACCTCATATCGGGCCGGGAGACACTGGATGATGTTCAGTTCATCGTCTTCTGTGGTGGCTTCTCCAACTCTGACGTGCTGGGCTCGGCAAAGGGTTGGGCTGCCGGCATCCTCTACAACGAGCAGGCCAAGGCCACACTCGAGCGCTTCTACGCTCGCCCTGATACGCTGAGCCTCGGCATCTGCAACGGCTGTCAGCTGATGGCTGAGCTGGAGCTCCTCTATCCCGAGCACGAGCTGAAGCACAAGATGGCGCACAACGATTCGCACAAGTTCGAGAGCGCCTTCTCCAGCCTCACGATCCCAGAGAATCACTCGGTGATGCTCCACGATCTAGCGGGTACGACCCTCGGTGTGTGGGTAGCGCACGGAGAGGGGAAGTTCGAACTCCCCTACGCTCCCGACCGCTACCACGTCATCGCACGCTATGCCTACGACGCATATCCTGCTAACCCCAACGGCTCGCCCGATGCCATCGCAGGGCTCTGCAGTGAGGATGGCCGTCATCTGGCGCTGATGCCTCACCCCGAGCGAGCCATCTTCCCCTGGCAGTGCGCTTATTACCCCGAGGAGCTACGTGCGGAGCATGAGGTCACACCATGGATGAAGGCCTTCCGCAACGCCTATGATTGGTGCGTGAAGCACGCCTAAGCTCTCCCTCCTCAAGCCAAAGGAAATGCGAGCCCCCGCCAAGCCGTTCGCTTGGTGGGGGCTCGCTTCGTTTAGGGCTTGAAGGGCGGTGGAGGGGAAGGCTTTTCGGTCAGGAGAAAGGGTGTAATTGCGTATGTAAAAGGTTTTTCGTTACTTTGCAAGCGCAAACCACAGCATAGGGTTCCTTGGCCGAGTGGTTAGGCACCGGTCTGCAAAACCGTTTACGGCGGTTCGATTCCGCCAGGAACCTCAAGAAAAGCACCGAAGTCTCCCAGTAGACTTCGGTGCTTTTTTGTTGGGTCGTCACCCCTTGCCAGAGCGCTTCGTGGGCGGGATCTAGAGCCTCGTCGGAGAGGGAGGCTAGGATACCCCCAAAAGGGATCTACGGTAGGTCGCTCTTGCGACCCACAGTAGGTCGTCATCACGACCTACAGTAGGTTTTTTCGACGACCTACCGTGGGTCGTTTTTCACCCCTCCAGAGACCACTTCCCAGGCGGGATGATTTCTCCTCTTCTGATTGAGCTGAGCCTTCGCTGGGAGAAGAGCTGCGGGGGCAGGTCAGGGGCTTTTTATGTATCTTTGGGAAAAGATCATACGCCCGTGTGATCGATGCTCACTTCACATACAACTATTGAGACTCAACCCAAATGAAGCGACTATTCGCATGTGCCCTCGCATTGGGCGCTGCCCTTAGCCTCCCCCTGCAGGCTCAACGCTCTGAGCGTCTCCTTGAGAAAGGCTGGCGTTTCACCCGAGAAGATCAAAGCCAATTCTCCTCCCCTACCTTCAACGACAGCAAGTGGAGCCGTGTCGTCGTCCCTCATGACTGGGCGATCTACGGCCCCTTCAGCTTCGACAACGACAAGCAGCATCTAGCCATCGCACAGGACGGGCAGAAGGAAGCCATGGAGCATGCAGGCCGTACAGGTGGACTGCCCTTCGTGGGCACAGGTTGGTACCGCCGAAGTCTGGAGATTCCCAGTGATCTAGGCGACCGCCGAGTATTCCTCCGCTTCGATGGGGCGATGAGCCACGCCCGTGTCTATGTCAACGGTAAGGAGGTCGGCTACTGGCCCTATGGCTACAATACCTTCGCCTTCGACATCACCTCCTTCGTCCGCCCAGGGGAAGCCAATACCCTCGCCGTACGTCTGGAGAATAAGCACGAGAGCAGTCGCTGGTATCCCGGGGCAGGGCTCTACCGCAATGTACACCTCACCTTCACTTCGCCTGTCTACGTACCTCTCTGGGGGACGCAGATCCAGACCCCTACGGTCGAGGCTAGCCGTGCCTACGTAGACGTCCGTACCCGCATCGCTGGGACGAGCACGCTCTCGGGGCGTCCTCTACAGGTGAAGACGACGATCCTCTCCCCCGAGGGCAAGGTCGTAGCACAGCGTGAGGAGCAGATCCAGAGCGCTGGCACCGAGCGCCTCTACCATACGGGCTTCGACGTGGAGCGCCCCCAGCTCTGGGACATCGACCAGCCTCACCTCTATAAGTATGTCATCGAGCTGAGCGACGGCGGACGTCTGCTCGACCGAGACACGACGACCTTCGGGATTCGCTCCATCCAGCTGAAGGCAGGCGACGGCTTCTACCTGAACGGACGCAAGCTGAAGTTCCAAGGCGCTTGCCTCCACCATGACCTCGGTCCTCTCGGCGCTGCGGTGAACGAAGCCGCCATGCGACGCCAGATCCGCACCATGCAGGACATGGGCGTCAATGCCATCCGCACCTCGCACAATATGCCTGCCCCAGAGTTCGTCCGTCTCTGCGATGAGATGGGTATGCCCGTGATGGCAGAGAGCTTCGACTGCTGGGCCCAGGCTAAGGTGCCCAACGGCTACAACCTCGACTTCAACGAGTGGCACGAGCGTGATCTGACGAACCTCCTGCATCAGTTCCGCAACAGCCCTTCGGTCATCATGTGGAGCATCGGGAATGAAGTCCCCGAGCAACCTTCGCTCGACGGGGCTAAGCTCGCCTATCGTCTGCAGGAGATCTGCCACCGTGAAGACCCCACCCGCCCTGTGACCAACGGGATGGACAACCCTCTGGGCGTCCTGAAGAGCGGTATGGCTACGACCCTCGACATCCCAGGCTTCAACTACCGCCCCTTCCTCTACGACTCGGCGCACAAGGTACTGCCACAGGGCTTCCTCCTCGGCTCAGAGACCTGCTCGACGGTCAGCTCTCGTGGGGTGTACAAGTTCCCCGTCGTGCGCAAGAGCATGGCTAAGTACCCCGACCACCAATCCTCCGGCTACGACGTCGAGCACTGTGGGTGGAGTAACCTCCCTGAGGACGACTTTATCCGTCAGGAAGATCATGACTGGAGCATGGGTGAGTTCATATGGACGGGGATCGACTACCTAGGCGAACCAACGCCCTACTATAGTGACTGGCCCAGCCACTCTTCGCTCTTCGGTGCCGTAGACCTCGCTGGACTTCCTAAGGACCGCTTCTATCTCTACCGCAGTCACTGGAAGAAGGATGCCGAGACACTCCACATCCTTCCCCACTGGACTTGGCCTGGACGTGAAGGGCAGGTGACGCCGATTTTCGTCTACACCAACTACCCTGAAGCCGAACTCTTCATCAACGGCAAGAGCCAAGGTCGCCAGCGTAAGGATCGATCCATCAAGATCGAGGATACGGAGAACGAAGACAGCCAGAAGGCCTTCACACGCCAGAAGCGCTACCGCCTGATGTGGATGGATACGAAGTACGAACCAGGAGAGGTGAAGGTCGTCGCCTATGACGAGGCAGGCAAGGCCGTAGCTACCCAGACGGTCCGCACTGCAGGCCGTCCCCATCACCTCGAGCTCAGCGCTGACCGCAGCACCATCTCACCCGACGGCAAGGATATCTCCTTCGTCACAGTGCGTGTCGTCGACAAGGACGGGAACCTCGTCCCCGACGATGGTCGCCTCCTGAACTTCAAGGTCACAGGTGCTGGCTCCTTCCGTGCTGCCGCTTCGGGTAATCCCGCTTCGCTCGACGCCTTCCACCTACCCCGTCATCATGTCTTCAGCGGTCAGCTCGTAGCTCTCGTACAGAGTGCAGAGCGTGCCGGAGAGGCAGTGCTGACGGTCTCGTCCAAGGGTCTGCCCTCAGCAAGCATCCGCATTCAGGTCAAGTAACCTCCACCCCGTGTCGCTCTCCCCTAGCTTCATCGCTCATATCCTAGAGCTACAAGCCTCCTACCGAGGGACCCCCCCCGAGCGTATCCTCCTGGGGAAGGGATCTCTCGCCCGAGAAGAGCGCCACTACCTCTCCCTACAGCTCGGCTCCGAGCCGTCACTCTCTAGGAAGCTCCCCAGCTGGCATACAGCTGGGGTCTTCCTTCCTACGCCCCTTGCTCTCGAGCAATGCTCCAGCGAAGAAGCAGCCCACTACAAGCGTCGCTTCGTCCAGAAGGGTGAGGTACTTCTGGATATGACAGGAGGCTTCGGAGTGGACTTCACAGCCCTTGCCTCCGAGGCAGGAAGCGCCGTCTATGTCGAGCGCCAAGCAGAGCTCGTCTCGGCTGCCCGCTTCAATCTTCCCCGCCTCCTTCCAGCCAAGGAGCTCGTTATCATCGAGGGTGAATCGCTCCCTCAGCTTGAGGAACTTCTTGCCTCCTACCAGCCCAGTCTAATCTTCCTCGACCCCGCTCGTCGTGAGGGGCAGGATGCGGCACGTCGGGTCTATGCCATCGAGGACTGCGAACCTGATCTACACCGTCTCCTCCCAGAGCTCCACACGCTCGTAGAGGAACTACAGCTACCCCACTTCCCCAGGCTACTCGTCAAGCTCTCCCCGATGCTCGATGTGGTGCATACCCTTCGCTCCATCCCTGGGGTCAAGGAGCTTCACGTCGTATCTGTTCGGGGCGAAGCTAAGGAGCTTCTCCTACTGATCGACCTAGAGCGAGCGACGGAGAAGCCCCAGCCCGAGGAAGTCACGATCATTGCTCAAGACCTTCGTCCAGACGGGTCGGTCCCAGAGTTTTCCCTCGTGCGTGCCTTAGCTCAAGAAGAGCAGGAAGAGGCGCATTACGCTCGTGCTCCGCTCCGCTATCTCTTCGAGCCTCATGCTGCGCTGATGAAGACGGGACTCTTCCGAAGTATCGGGAGGTCCTATGGTGTACAAGCGCTCCATCCCAATACCCACCTCTATACTTCGGATTACCTCCCCGAGAGGAAGTTCCCCGGGAGAGTCTTTGAGGTCAAGCGGATTTACCCCTTTGCCTCCTCCCAGCTGAAGGCTATAGGTCGGGAGATACAGCAAGCGGAGATCACCTGTCGGAACTTCCCTCTGCGTCCCGAAGCCCTACGCTCCCGCCTTCGCCTGAAGGACGGTGGCACGAAGACCTTACTTGCCCTGACGGCCTCCGACGGGGCACACCTCCTCGTCCTCTGTCACCGCCTCTAGAGGGCAAGGCGATCATCCGCCCTAAGCCACGAGGATCCGTGTAGCGAGGGCAGGATGATCATCGTATCTGAAACGTAGAAACCTTCCACGATTAAGCACGCTAACCAGCGTATACAAAACGGGTCATCCCCCTGTCCAGCTCGAGGCTGAGGCAGGGGGATGACCCGTTTATTAGTAGGGAAGGAAGGCCTTCTTCTTAGAGGCGCTCGATATCTTTGAAGTAGTTGTAGGTACCGACTTTCAGTTCGATACAAGCAGCTTCATCACAGACGATGATCCCCTTAGGATGGAGCTGTAGAGCGGTGATCGTCCACATCTGGTTGACTGCTCCTTCGACAGCCTGCTGGAGGGCACGAGCCTTACCATGTCCGTTGACGAGGATCAGCACTTCACGAGCGTCCATCACGGTACCAACCCCTACGGTAAGAGCAGTCTTCGGCACCTTGTTCACATCTCCATCGAAGAAGCGACTATTAGCGATGATCGTATCCGTCGTGAGCGTCTTCATTCGGGTACGGGATGCTAGAGAGGAGCCTGGCTCATTGAAGGCAATGTGCCCGTCAGGACCTATACCTCCGAGGAAAAGGTCTATACCTCCTGCCTGCTTGATCGCAGCTTCGTAGGCAGCACATTCAGCTTCGAGGTCTGGAGCATTACCGTTGAGGATGTGGACGTTCTCCCTCTTGATGTCGATATGATTGAAGAAGTTCTTCCACATGAAGGTATGGTAGCTCTCGGGGTGATCTTCGGGGATGCCGACATACTCGTCCATGTTGAACGTGACGACATGCTCGAAGGACACACGCCCGGCTTGATAGGCTGCCACCAGAGCTCGATACATGCCCATAGGAGAAGACCCCGTAGGCAGACCGAGGACGAACGGCTTCTGAGCAGTAGGCTGGGCAGACTGGATCTTGCGGACGACGTAGTCCGCTGCCCACTGAGAGATACCCGTGTAGTCGGGCTGGATGATAAGACGCATACTATTAGCTGGTTTAGTTGATAAGATACTAGAGGTAGGAGCTAAGCCTTCAGACGCTCAGCCATAGCAGTGCCCAGAGACCAGGCAGCGGAGAGGATGGAGGGAAGGTCCGCCATCTTCATCTCGACACCTTCGCCGACAGCCTCCCACTTCATCTCGTCGGCGAAGGGAAGGAGGCGCTTAAGGGCGGCAGGAGCCCATGTGTGTGAAGCGAAGGCACCATAGAGGCGGGCCTTGACATCACGGATGCGGATGAGGTTCATGAGGTTCTCGATGGGTGAGAAGAGTTCACCGCAGTAGGTGGGGCTCCCGATGATCAGGCCTCGGTAGCGGAAGACATCGCGGAGGATCACCGAAGGGTCACTCTTAGTCACATTGTGACAGACGATGCTCTTGACTCCCGAAGCAGCGAGGCTCTGGGCGATGACGTCGGCGAGTTGCTCGGTATTGCCATACATCGATCCGTAGAGGACGACTACGCCTTCCTCCGCTTCATCAGAGGAGAGACGGTCGTAGAGCTGGCGTGCTTCGGCGAAGCCAGCCTTGGTCCAGACGACGCCGTGGGCAGGGCAGACGAAGTCGACATCCAGCCCTTGCTTATCCATGTTCACCAGGGCCTTCTTGACGAAAGGACCATACTTACCGATGACACAAGCATAGTAGCGGATCATCTCCTCGAGATAGGCCTGACGGTCGCCGAGGTGGCTATCGAGGATGTGCCCACTCAGGGCACCGAAGGAGCCGAAGGCATCGGCGGAGAAGAGCACACGGTTCGTCTGCTCGTAGGTGAACATCACCTCAGGCCAATGTACCATCGGTGCCATAAGGAAGGAGAACTCATGCTTACCGATACGCAGGGCGTCACCACTCTTCACCTCATGAAGTCCCGTCGTGATCCCATGGAAGCCACGGAGCATCTCGAAGGTCTTCTTATTGCCTACGATCTGCATATTAGGGTAGCGCTGGCGTAGGAGGCCTATAGAGCCACCATGGTCGGGCTCCATGTGATTGATGATAAGGTAGTCTAGGGGACGACCCTCAAGCAGGATATCAAGCTTGTGGAAGAATACGTCGGAATAGCAGACATCCACCGTATCGATGAGGGTGGTCTGCTCGTCGAGGATGAGGTAAGCGTTGTAGGCCACCCCCGAAGGGATCGACCAGACATTCTCAAAGCGCTCCTTCATGCGGTCGTTGACTCCGACGTAGTAGATAGAGCTGGTGATCTGTGGTACTTGGTACATAGTAGCGAGTGTGAGTATGAGAAAGCTCCTACGGTGGGGGCTGACCCATCGGGATCGGTGCCCCCGCCCGTAAGAGCGGGTATACTAGGGTTTAGCCGGTGCGGGGGAAGAGTCCGCCTTCGGCTCTAGGGGATGACGATAAGCCTGGATGACGAGGGCAAGGCCTCCGAGGACGAAGGGGATACTGAGGAGCTGTCCCATGTTCATCCCCCAGCTAGCGACGAGCTGTTGCTCCCAAGCCTCCTGCACGTTCTTGATGCTCTCTATGAAGAAGCGCGAACCAAAGACACCGATGAGGAAATACCCTACGATGAGCCCCGAGTAGCGACGGGCAGCATCTCGGCACCAATAGAGGTAGCAGCAGAAGGCGAAGACCAGAAGATAGGCCAGTGCCTCGTAGATCTGTGTCGGGTGACAGGCAGGGATCGTAAGGCCTCGCTCAGCGTAGCCAGCGAACTCCGAAGCACGGGGGAAGATGAAGCCCCAGGGTGCGTCGGTCGGACGGCCGAAGATCTCACTATTCATCAGGTTACCCAGACGGATCAGCGCCGCCGCCAGCCCTGTAGGTACAGCCAGACGGTCCAGAGCCCAGAGGACGGACTTCTTAGTCACTCGCTTGGAGTAGAGCCAGACGGCGAGGATCACACCTATGCTCCCTCCGTGGCTAGCGAGCCCTCCTTCCCAGATCTTGAGGATCTCTGAGGGGTTAGCCAGATAATAGGAAGGATTGTAGAAGAGGACATGCCCGAGGCGAGCTCCGACGACCGTACCGATGACGACGTAGATATAGAGGGAGTTCATCCATTCGACGGGGAGCTTCTCCCGCTTCCAGATACGCTCCTCGACCATAGGGCCTAGGATGAGGAGCCCGAGAGCGAAGAGGAGTCCGTACCAGCGAATACCTCGTCCGAAGACCTCAAAGATAACGGGATCGACATCCCAAGTGATGGCGCTTAGCATAGGCGAGCGAAGGTTGATAGCTTGAGAGGGGGTGAAGGGGGATTAGCAGAGCTTACCGATCCACTGCTCACGCTCTCCAGGGAGGAGATCGATGACAGGGATCTCCTGCATCGTGTAGCACCCTGGGGTGAGACGGCGGGTAGCACGTGCTGAGGAGACGAGGATCTGCGCTGTGAGAGCGGGGTTGTTGATCTTCATGTTGAACTCCAGGAGCTGATTCTGCGTCTGCCCCGAGACACCCTTGCGAGTCATGTGGACGCCGTGGCCCATGTCGACCAGCTGGTCTACATCATCGACGACGGTGACGTGGGTCTCGTCGTGGGCGAAGTAGTCATCGGTCTTGATGGCATGGATCACTTCCTCGGACTTGTAGCCAGGCTCGAGCTCGATATAGACCATACGGCGGTGGATACCCGTGCCTGTGGGGATCGTCATCGAGAGGGCTCGGTGCACCCCTGCGATGGCCTTCACAGCGACGGTGTGCCCCATGCTCATACCGGGGCCGAAGTTCGTATAGGTGATCCCCTTGGGGACAATAGCCTCCATGAGGGTGCGCACTACGGAGTCGCTCCCTGGATCCCAGCCTGCAGCGATGACGGAGACCACCCCGTGCTCACGAGCCGTCTTCCCCAGAGCCTCACGCAGAGGCAGGATCATCGTGTGGATGTCGAAGCTGTCGACGGTAGCGATGCCGAGGGCTAGGATCTCTTGGGCTGTCGCCTCGACCAGACGAGTAGGTGTGCAGAGTAGAGCTACGTCGACGTCCTCTAGTTCCTTGATGCTTGCCACCACACGGTAGGGGCGAAGCTCATAGGGGACGTTCGACGGATCACGGCGTACGACCCCAGCGATCTCGAAGTCGGGGGCTGCCTCTAGAGCTTGGATGGCATAGTGACCGATGTTCCCATAGCCGACGACGGCGGCACGTATTTTTTTTGTCTCAGACATTGTTTCTTTTGCCTTGATAAATAGAGGTGAACGTGAAATATCACTTAATCATACAAAGATACTAAATACCCTGCATCGGGAGCGAAGATCGGGGGTGAAGTTCAGGGCGACGAAATGATGGTTTTCGGTCCAACGAGCCGACCCCTCACCAGCCCGCTTGCCAAGAGGCTTTGGAGAAGGCCTCCAAACGACGCTAAAAAAACCCACGGTAGGTCGTCTCTGCGACCTACCGTGGGTCGTCATCACGACCTACTGTAGGTTTTTTCGACGACCTACCGTAGGTCTCATTTTACCCCCTCCCAGCACCCTCTGTCTGAGGCCCCTATTCGGCCAAGCAAAAAGCGCCCCGAACTTCGACGAGGAAGTTCGGGGCGCTCGGTTCGTTTTGAGCTAAGTCCAGAGGCGCTTGTCCGCTAGGGGTGAATCTGGCGCTGTAGCTGGGGGAGGCAGTGCTCCAGCAGGTCGAGGACGTGCTCGAAGCCCTCTGCCCCGCCGTAGTAAGGATCAGGGACGTGGTCCTTCGCCGCATCGGGCGCCCAGTCCGTCAGGAGGGAGACCTTCTCAGCCAGTTCGGCTGTGGGAGCCTTCTCCAGCAGACGCTCCCGATTCGACTCGTCCATCCCGATGATGTAGTCGAAGTGGAAGAAGTCTTCGTAGCGGATGGGACGGGAGCGACTGGTCAGATCGTAGCCTCGGCGAGCGGCATGAGCACGCATACGCCCGTCGGGCAGTTCGCCTTCGTGGTGCCCAATGATACCTGCAGAGTCGATCTCGAAGGCTTCATCCTGACCTGCCTCGGAGACGAGGTGACGGAAGACCCCTTCAGCCGAAGGGCTTCGACAGATATTGCCAAGGCAGACGAAGAGGACCCGCACGGGTCGCCCACTGACGGGCTGGAGGATGGGAGTCTGGCGCATAGGGGACTTCTTAGTCGACGGCTAGGTCTCCGATGAGCACGTCCTTAGCATCCTCCACGGTCTTCGTCACGACGAGACGGAGCGTCTTCCCCTCCTTCGCCTCGGGGAGGGTGATCGCTACGGGGATGGGGTTATTACGGATATTGGCGAACTCGCCCTCAGCGACCTTCTCCCCATCGAGGTAGAGCTCGTAGCGCTGGATATGCCCCTGTACATCTCGATGCTGCGAAGGGGTGTAGACGAGGCGACGGATGAGGCGAGGGGCGTCGAACTCTAGGGCGAGCGAACGGGTACCCGAGCCGAGGACGACATGCGTGTAGCCGTTGCCATCGAAGAGGCTCTTACGCTGCTCTTCGTTGAGCCCCGGCACATGGACGTCCTTCATCGAATAGCCCGAATGGAAGGTCGTCATCGGCTTGTCCTTGTTGATCGGCGTAGAGACGCGCGCTAGGATGGTGATGTGATCGCCAGGGGCGTGGAAGGGCTCGGTGTAGAGCTCCCACACAGCACGGCTGGGGTCTTGCCCTTCCTTCACGAGGGCGTACTCGAGCTTAGCATTCGCTGCCAGCGTACGGATAGATACCGTATCCCCAGCATCACGGCGCACGACGGGCTCCTCCAGCACTTCGGGGGCGAGATAAGCTGAGATATTGGACAGGCAGACAGGGCCACGTGCCTCCTCGATGGTGATACGAAGGGCAGAGGTCTTGACGGGTGCAAAGCGGATGAGGCGCTTGTAGCCGATGGTCGTCAGCGTATCGGTCGTCGAGACAGGGGCGAAGCGTCCCGAGGCATCAGCCGTCTCGATACGGAAGCGCTCGACTCTCTGGCCGAGGGCGATATACTCCTGCAGAGCTACGGTATTGAGCTCCGTAGGACGAGCGAAGCGGAAGGTCAGCTGAGCGGTCTTCGTACCATCAGCGCCTGCCCAGTAGGTCTTCAGGGAGCCATCGGTGAGATGCTGGGGGAGGAAGGTCTTGCCCGAGCGCTGGTTGGTCACTGTAGGGACAATGCCCTTCAGGAGATCACTCTGGAAGGAAGCCTTCAGATGATCGTGCCAAACGATGAGACGGGTAGAGTCGACGGCTGGGATCTTCCCGTCGAGATTGATCGGGCAGTTCAGTAGGAGATTAGCGCCACGACCGACACTCTGATAGTAGAGGTTCACGAGGTTCGCTACCGAGCGCACCTGGTGGTCTTCACGATGGTGATAGAACCATCCTGGGCGGATACTTACGTCCACTTCTCCAGGGAGCCACTGTGTGGCATCCCGATGACCCCACTGGGCTTCGGTGTAGTGCTTCTCTCGTGAAGGATCGTAGGCTGCCCAGTTCGTCTCCCCAGCCCAACCGGACTCATTGCCGATCCAGCGTATGGTGGGCACCGTGCCCCCAAAGATCATGATGTCCTTGTTGTTCTGTCGAAGCATCTTCGCTGCTTCCTCATAGCGGTAGTAGGAGTTAGGGTCGATACTACGGGCAGAGTCTGCACCTCCGTACCAGCCTGTACCACCATTCGCTCCGTCGAACCAGTATTCGAAGAGCTTGCCGTAGCGGGTAGTCAGCTCCTGGATCTGCTGGTGGAAGGTCTTCTGATAGCCGGGGAAGCCATAGTCCTTGTTATTGCGGTCCCAGGGAGAGAGGTAGAGACCGAACTGTAGGCCATGACGGTGGCAAGCGTCGCTGAGCTCCTTGACGAGGTCTCCCTGACCACCCTTGTAGGGGCTATTCTTGATCGAATAGTCCGTAGTCTCCGTTGGCCATAGACAGAAGCCATCATGATGCTTGGCCGTGAGGATAACCCCCTTCATACCGGCACGCTTGAGTGTGGTGACCCACTGCTCGACATCGAGGATGGGTGGGTTGAAGGTCTTCGCAGGGGTATTGCCATAGCCCCACTCTAGGTCGTTGTAGGTATTCAGGCCGAAGTGGATGAAAGCATAGGTCTCTAGTTCGTGCCAGGCTTGCTGTGCTTTGGTCGGCACAGGTAGGACAGGTGCTGGCTCCTTGGACTGTGCCTCGGAGGGCAAAGTCCCCAGGAGGGCAAGAGCGCCACCAGCAAGGAGGGTACGTAGGATCTTCATAAACGATTAGTACTGATACTTAGTGGGTATAGGTGTGCTGAGCCGACAGCTCGGATCAGCGAAGGTCTTATCGATGAGCGTGCTCAGTGCGCTGACAAAGGCCGGCGAACTATTCAGACAAGGGATGTAGGAGAACTGCTTCCCACCAGTCGAGAGGAAGCGTCCTCGGTAGTAGTCATCTATCTCCTGGATCGTCTCCAAGCAATCGCAGACAAAGCCCGGACAGACTACTACCAGATGCTCTACACCCTCGGAGGCGAACTGCCCCACACGACGGCTCATATAGGGCTGGAGCCACGGGTGGAAGCCCAGACGAGACTGGTACACCAGCTCTACCTGTCGCTGTGGGAGGCTGAGGTCTTCTGCTAAGGCATGGCGGGTCGCCTCACTATGCAAGCGGTAGCAATCCCCCTCACCACTGGTCTCGTGCCACCCACGGCGATCGAGGCAATGGCTCGTATGCCCGTTCCTGGCTCTACAGGCCTTGTGCAGGTGCGAGGTAGGTATGCCGTGCATCGAGACCACCAGACGATCGAAATGCTCAGGAAGGTGCTCTCGTACGTGATCGGCCAGTACAGAGCGGTACTCCGGTGCGTTGTAGAAGGCCGGCAGGAGACTGAGCTTCATCGGGCGAAGCTTCAGTCGATCCAGCTCCTCCAGGACGAAGGCGACAGCCGTCTCATAGCTGCTCTGCGCATAGTGAGGGTAGAGGGGAGCGATGACCAGCTCCTCTACCGAGGGCAAGGCCGCCAGAGCACAGAGCGCCTCAGCTGTCGAGGGATTGCCGTAGCGCATACCCACAGCAACGGGGCATTGGCGCTGGCGGGAGAGTTGGTCTGCGATCGACGCTGTATGAGCGATGAGCGGGAAGGTCTTCTCCTCGTCGTCCCATATGGTGCGGTAGTTCTCTGCCGACCGTGGGGCACGGCGAGGGATGATGATCCTATCGACGAGGAAGTGCCTGATAGGCCTACTAAGACCCACGACACGTCGGTCTGTGAGGAAGTCATGCAGATAAGTGGCTACATCCCTGACTTCGGGCGAATCGGGCGAACCGAGGTTGAGGATGAGCACAGCACGTCGGGAGGTATAGTGCGCTCCGTAGAGGGCGGGGCGAGCAGAGGTCATAGCTTAGATAGAGTGGTGGAGACGGGTGACTTAGTCCTCTGCCTGTAGATCATGATAGTCCTGGAAGAGGAAGTCGTTGTAGGGGAAGCGCTGGACGTGAATCTCCTTGACTCGGTCGTAGAGGAGTTGCTTCAGTTCGTCGATCCCTTCGCCAGTCTTAGCGGAGATGAAGATACAGCCTGCTTCGCCGAGCTTCGCCATCCAGGTCTGCTCAAGCTCCTCACGGCTGATATTGCGTCGGGTACGTTCGCCGAGGTCGTCCTCATCCCGCTCTTCGAAGGTGAAGGCATCGATCTTGTTGAAGACTAGGATCGTCGGTTGCTCCTGCCCCGCAGAGATCTCTCGGAGGGTTGAGGTCACTACATCGATATGCTCCTCGAAGTTGGGATGGGCGATGTCCACCACGTGCAGTAGGAGGTCTGCCTCACGCACTTCGTCGAGCGTGCTCTTGAAGGATTCGATGAGCTCGGTGGGGAGCTTACGGATGAAGCCTACGGTGTCGGAGAGGAGGAAGGGGAGGTTGTGGACGATGACCTTGCGCACGGTCGTGTCGAGAGTAGCGAAGAGCTTGTTCTCGGCGAAGACCTCACTCTTAGCAAGGACATTCATCAGTGTCGACTTCCCGACATTCGTGTAGCCGACGAGGGCCACACGTACGAGCTTCCCACGATTCTTGCGCTGCATCGACATCTGGCGATCTATGACCTTGAGCTCCGCCTTGAGATGGGCGATCCGGTCCTGGATGATCCGTCGGTCGGTCTCGAGCTGTGTCTCACCAGGGCCACGCATCCCTACGCCCCCACGCTGACGCTCTAGGTGAGTCCAGAGGCGGGTGAGTCGGGGGAGCATATAGCGGTACTGCGCTAGCTCGACCTGCGTCTTAGCGTAGGCCGTGGTAGCTCGTGAGGCGAAGATATCTAGGATGAGGCTCGTACGGTCGAGGATCTTAACCTTGAGGGTCTGCTCGATATTGCGTAGTTGCTTCGGACTAAGTTCGTCGTCGAAGATGACCAGGCCTATCTCATGCTCCTCGACATACTGACGGATCTCCTCCAGCTTCCCCTTCCCGACGAAGGTCACCGAGTGCGCCTGCTCCAGTCGCTGGATGAAGCGCTTGACGGGATTGACACCGGCGGTGCGGGAGAGGAAGTCCAGTTCGTCGAGATACTCCTTGACCTGCTCTTCGTTCTGAGTTTTGGTGATGAGCCCTACGAGGACGGCTTCCTCGGACTTGGCTTCAGTGATGATAAACTCTCTCATAATCTAGACAAAAATACGATAAAGTGGTGAATATCAATCCCCGGGAGAGAAGCTCCACCGTGCAGTGTCGAAGGTCGCCCCGATACCCCCATTTAGCGACCTACGGTAGGTCGTCATCACGACCTACTGTGGGTCGCATCGACGACCTACAGTAGGTTTTTTCGGCGACCTACCGTAGGGTCCTTTTTACCCCCTCCAAAGCCTGCTCCAAAGACGTACTCAAAGGCGCTTATTTAGAGGCCTCGAGCTTTGCTCATTCTTTCGTACATTTGTTCCATCGGGACACCAGGGAAGACACCTCCCTGCCCCCACCTAATAGAAGTACCCACCTCACCCTCACCTCCTGATGAACGCCCTACGCCCCCTCTCACTCCTCGTCGCCCTCCTGCTTCTCCTAGGAGCTTGTGGCAAGACCGAAGAAACACCCCGCCCCGAGCCCCACGACTACGGGACCCTCGAATTCCTCCAGAAGCAACCCATCCGAGTCTCAGAGACCGTGACGATCCGTGCCGAGAAATACTCGGGCTACAAGCTCCTGGAGAATAGTCACCCTCAGGTAGCTGAGGTACGTGCCACCCCTCAGGGCTTCGAAGTCCATGGCCGGCAGCAGGGGATGGCTCTCCTTCACTTCAGGCATCCAGAGACGAAGGACAACCTGTGGTTCCGCATCGCTATCTCGGGCGACGGAGAGCCTTGGCCTGTCCACCTTTTCGCCCCGCACAATGTAGCCAGCGACGGCGCTAGCCTCGTGGCTAGCCCCAAGATCCCCTCGGGCCTCTTCTCCTACGACGAGGCCACAGAGATGAAGATCTCCTATCAGGGTCACACCTATCGCCTCCCTACCCAGCGTGAGATAGAAGGGCTCATCCCCATCAGCAAGCTCCAGAGACTCCTCTCACGAGAAGTCACATCGCTCACTATCGACGAAGAGCTGACCGTCGGAGGGAAGACCAAGATCTACAGCTCGACCTTCAAGTACTGGCCAGGCTCACCCTTCATGACCGCTATCCGCTTCGCACGGAGCGAGCAGCAAGGGAGCACCTACGCTCAGGACAATAGTCAGCTGAGCGTCTTCGTCTACGAGCTCAGAGCTCAGCGACCCGTACCTGTGCTCCACATCAAGGCTCGCTACCTAGGGCCTCAGCACGACGAACAGCTCTTCCCCACCTGGGTCGGTAGCTATCTGTCGGAGTTCCCCTGGGAAGACCGTACGCTTGACCTGCCCATCGTCGGCGCTATCCATGGTATCGATGGGCGCTACTCCCGACAGCCCGAAGTAGGCGACTACTGGGGTCGTGGTACGACGGAGGCCTTCGTCCTGCCGACGATGAACCTCTTCCTCCCCCGCTGGACACCCAGCACGGATCTTAGCCTCCGTCGCCCCGTTCGTCTCATCCGAGCCGACTAGTGCCGGGAGAGGACACCGAGCCCCTCCTACCCTCTACCTTTGCTGGAACGAAGCAGATCCATTCACCCCCTTGACACCCCGATCATGTACCGATACATCCTGCTCCTCGCCCTCGGTCTAAGCCTCCCCCTGGGAGCACAGCGACGGACGACGACTACCCCAAGACAAGCCCAGATGAAGCTCCAGCAAAGTGACAAGAAGGACCGCCCTCAGGATGCGATCAAGTCTGCCCGTGACCTCATCCAGCTAGGGGAGAAGAAGAGGAGTCTTCCCCTCCTCCTCCAGGGCTATCATACCCTCTGGGAGAAGGAACTCCTCCTCGATCCCGAGAGCCCCCGCACAGCCTATAAGATCCTCGACGAACTGAGCCGAAAGCCTTGGCTCAACCCTGCCGACCGGGTGGCCCTTGCCCTCTATACCATCGACTATTATCAGGAGCACGATCAGTCCTACTACCGTCGTGGAGAGGTCGTCTCCACCCAGACCAACCCCATCGATCCTGAGAAGTGGGAGGAGGCTCAGTACACTGCCTTCTACACCCGACTGATCAAGCAAATCCTCGCCGAAGGACAGGTGCTCTGTACCCCCTTATACCCCTACAAAGCACTCTTCTCCTCCTCGGGGGGAGTGACGGGAGAAGAGACCCTCGGCACCCAACTGATCCAAATCTTTCACGACATCACCACCCCAGAGCGAAGGGAGCTCAAGCACCAAGTGCTCAAGGCTCTCACCCCCATAGCTGAGCAGGGAAGTAGCGTCTACTTCCGAAGCCTCGTAGAGATGGAAGTTCTCAGCCAGCGCCTCTCAGAGCAGAGAAAGGACATCAAGCCCGAGGAGCAGGCACATCTACTCTCCGCCTTCGTACAGAAGTATAGGAGCTACCCCGAACTCAATAATTATACCTTCTGGCTATATAGCTTCTATCCCTACCGTCAGCTCCGTCAGGCTCACTTCCTCGAGACCGTACTGAGGGAAGGGACGAAGCTGAGCGAAGGGTCTCGAAGAGCCCTACGTAGCTGGATCGAAGAGCAGCGCAGTGCCTCGATCGACGAGCATGTGCCCCAGCAGCTCATCGCCAGGACAGACATCCCCCTTCGCCTATCCAAGCCCTACCTCGTCACCCGTGCCACCATCCGCCTCTACAGGGCACCTAAGATCCGTCGCCCAGAGGAGAAGGAGTGGAAGATCACCGCAGGAATGAAGCCCATAGAGACGAAGAGTATCACCTTCACCCTCGATAGCCTTGGCCGAGGTGAAGCCAACCAAACCATCACCCTCCACACGCCCGACGTAGGCAACTACAGGGTGGTCATCGACTACGAACTATCGCCCGAGACTTCGACGAAGAGCCTTACCCACACGCATGACCTCCTACGTACGAACTACATCTACCTATGGCTCTTCGAGGGCAATAAGGAGTGGCATCAGTGGCTCCATGCCCTCACGGGTGCTCCCCTCTCCGATACGTCCTTCCTCGTCTACCGAGATGAGACGAAGGGCTCTTCCCCCACCACGGTCAAGAGCGACGCTACAGGGCGCTACCACCCCCTCTCCGGCGAGCGCTCCTACTTCCTCGCCTCGGCAGAAGATCCCCTCATCGCACAGGAGTATGCCTACCTCGGCGAGGGTAGAAGTCGCCTCCTTGACCTCAAGGCGCTCTACACCAACGAAGGGTACTTCATCACCGATCGCCCTGCCTACCGACCAGGGCAGACCGTGCACTTCTACGGAGTCCTATCCACCCTACGTCCCCACGCCGAGGAAGCGAAGGTAGCTCCGCATCTTCCCCTAAAGATCACCATCCAAGATGCGACCCATACCACGGTCAAGACCCTAGAGGTAGAGACCGACAGCTACGGACGCTTCACCGCCGACCTACAGCTCCCCACAGGCGGACTGACAGGTACGTATACAGCCCTACTAGAGGTGCGGACCCCCAGAGGCTCTTCGGAGCATAGTGACTCGAAGCTCCTCGTCTTCTCAGCCTTCGAGTACAAGCGTCCCGAGATCGAACTGAGGCTCGACGCTCCCAAACCGCCCTTTACCTTCGGGAGCACCCTTCCCATCACCGGCTCCGTCCGCACCCTCAGTGGGAGCCCCGTCGCTGGCGCTCGTATCCGCTACCAGCTACAGAGGGTCCGACATCTCTGGAGCCTAGAGTCGAAGAGCGCTGACTCAGACCCTTCGAAGAGTCAGCTTGACTCCGTCGTGATGACTGATGCCTCAGGTCGCTTCACGCTCGCTATACCCCTTCCCCAAGATCCCAGAGTGCCTCTAGAGCGGGAAGAGAAGCTCTTCTTCCCTTGGTACCACTATACGCTCTCAGTGACGGCTACGGATGTCACGGGCGAGACCCACGAAGCCCACCTAAGCATCCCTCTAGGTCATGCCGTCGGGGAACTAGAGGTAAAGTTGCCCCAGTTCATCGATAAGCAAAGCAGGAAGGCTACCCTCACCTTCACCAGCCCCAGCCTTGACGAAGGAAGAGAGCCTCAGGTGGTCAGCTACCAGATCAAGCAGAAGGGGAAGACCTTGCTTGAGGGTACTACCCCCATAGATAGCACCATCAATCTCGCCTCCGCTCTACGCTCCTCCCCTTCAGGACGCTACGAACTCTCCTACTCCACTCGCTACAGAGATTCCCTCTCCTACGAAGGGCAGACGGCCTTCTATCTCTTCGACTCAAGCCGAGACAAGAAGATAGCCGATCTCCGTACCCCCCTCCTACTCTCCGCAGGCGATAGCACCTACAGCCGTGGGAAGCAACCCATCGTCTACTGGGTGACGAACCTACAGGACGCCTATGTCTTCTACCACGCCTATAGTCAGAGTGGACCTATCGCTTCGGGGATGCTCCGTCCATCATCGGGCGTGATCCAGTCCCTCCCTATTGACCTCTCGAAGCTCGAGGTAGAGCCCGAAGAGGTCACCCTACACCTCTACACCGTCCAGAGCGGTCGTCTCCTCGAGGAGACCACTACACTTCGCCGTGTCCAGCCACATAAGGAGCTACAGATCTCTTGGGACAGCTTCCGTGATCGCCTACGTGCCGGAGAAGAGGAGACCTGGAGCTTCACCCTCCGTCGCCCCGATGGTACGCCCGCCGACAGCACCGCTGTCGCCCTCTGGATGTACGATGCTTCGCTGGAGGCCTTCGGCAGTCTCGCCCTGTGGGGGCCTGCCCTACGTCTCTCCGACACCCGGAGCCGTGGACTCCTCGGCAGCTACAGTAGCAATCTCTCGCTACGCACGCGTGGACTCCTCCCCCAGTCATCTTGGTTCCAGCTCTGGAAGAAGGACCAAAATCAAGGGCGCTTCCTATCCCCCTTCCTCCCGAAGGACAAGGACGGGAAGAGCGAAGAAGACCTAGCTCTCGAGGACGAACTATCCTCCATCGAAGCGTCGCTCTACGGAAGTGCAGCAGGAATAAATATGATGGAGGTCTTGACAAGTGCAGTTCCAACTCCTAGGCTACTCTCCGCTAGAGCAAAAAAGGAAAGCTTTGATTTCGCCGAGGCTTCCGGCTCATCGGACGAGACTCCTCCCCAGGTCAAGCTCCGTCAGGACTTCTCGGAGAATGCCTTCTACCTACCACGCCTCACGACCGACGGGAAGGGTCGTGTCAGCTGGACCTTCCGTGCCCCCGAGCGCCTCTCCCGCTGGCGGTTCATCCTCATGGCGCACAATAAGAGTCTAGACCATCTCTCGACGACCCGCTCCATAGAGACCTACCGAGAGTTCAGCATCCGCCCCACCCTCCCTCGCTTCCTACGTGAAGGGGATAGTCCTCTCCTCGTCACCGAGATACGCAACGAGACGAAGCAGGAGCAACGGGGGCGCTTCACTATCGAACTCTTTGACCCCACAACCCAAGCTATCCGCCATACTCAAGAGGTAGAGTTCAGCATCGCACCCAGCTCCGCCTCCCCCATCACCATGCCTCTCTCGGGCTATGAGGGGCTGGACTCCGTGGGCATTCGCCTCATAGCTCGAGGGAAGCATTCCTCGGATGGGGAGCAACATCTCCTACCCGTCCTCTCCGAGCGGGAGCGTATCACCGAGACGCTGGCCTTCACAGGACATCGTGCGGGAGAGGAGACAGTCTCACTGGCTTCACTCTTCCCCTCTGACGGCTCCCGTCCCGAGGCAGGACGCTTCACCCTCACCCTGCAGGGACGGGCGTCGATGCTCGCTCTTACTGCCCTCCCCACCCTAGGCTATAGCAAGGAAGCTTCAGCCTTCTCCGCCGCCTCCGCCCTCTATGCCGAAGGGGTCGCCCGTCGCCTAGCGGAAGATCCTCAGCTACGTAGCTGGGCTAAGGAAGTCCTCGCCTCCTCCGACTCTGTGAGTACGGGTACAAGCTATGGCAAGCTCCTAGGCCGAGACGGTCTACTTGCTAAGAGTCCTTGGGCTACCACCCTCACCGATGAGCGGGAAGAAGAGCAGAAGCTCGCCCGCTTCCTCCTCGCCGCCGACCGAGCCACCACCACAGACCAACTCCTCAAGCGCCTCAGTGACCTTCAGGGCACCGACGGCCTATGGTCGTGGTACCCAGGCATGAAGGGTAGCCTCTATACCACCGAGTACGTCCTACGCATCCTCCTGCGTCTCTCCGCTACCGAAGGGCTGGAGCAAGCCCTCCGCCTACGCCTCAGTTCGATGATCCGCCGAGGCATAGGAGCGCTCAACGCCCAAGCGGTGAAGGACCTGGCCGAGATCCAGAAGTTCAAGCGGGAGAAGCGGGTCTTCACCCCCCACACCGGCCTAGACTACCTCTACCTCTCGGCGCTGGCGAAGGAGCAGAAGCTTCAGAGCCTCTCCGCCGAGGCCGAGCGTGCCGAGCGCTACTTCCTCACTCAGCTACGGGGCGAAGCGCACCGCTTGCCTCTGGACAGCAAGCCTCGTGCAGCCGTTGCCCTCCTGCTAGCGGGGGACAAGGCATTAGCCAAGGATCTGGCCGAGTCACTCCGCCAGCATCTCAAGGAGGACGAGACGGGTCTCTTCTTCGCACGCCTACAGTCGGAGGCTTATTCGTGGCTCGATAGAAGCCTCCCCGCCCTCGTGGAGACGATCGAACTCTTCTCCCGTCTCCGCCCGCTCGACACCGAGCATATCGACGGGATGAAGCGCTGGATCATCGCCCAGAAGAGGACGACAGCCTGGAGCTCCGACCTACTATCCGCCGAAGCCATCCACGCCCTTACCCTCGGCGACTCCCCACAGAAGGCGTCAGGTACAACCCACCTTCGTGCCGAACTCCCCCTCCTAGGAGCTCCCAGCCTTCAGCTCGAAGGGGAGCGAATCCACCTCACCCTCCCGCTCTCGCCCAGCACCCGTCCTGACACCCTCCTTCGTATCAGTCAGCAGGAGGCAGGTGTCTACTGGGGAAGTGCCACGGCGACCTATGTCCTTCCCACGGCACGCATCGAGGCTCGGGGCAAACAGCTTCGCCTCACCCGTGAGGTCTTCCTCCTGAGGAAGCAAGGAGACCGAGAGGAACTCCTTCCCCTCACCGAAGGGCACGAACTGCGTGTAGGTGACCGTCTGCACACCCGCATCACACTTACCCTCGACCGAGCGATCGACTTTGTGAAGCTCTCCGACCCTCGCCCAGGGTATAGCGAAGCGGTACAGCAGCTCCCAGGCTATAGCTGGGGAGGTGGCACGGGCTACTACGTCGAACCGATGGACACCGTCACGAACTTCTACTTCGATCACCTCAACCGAGGTACCTACACGCTCGACTACGATCAGTACGTGGCACGGGCAGGGCGATTCACTGGCACGGTCACTCGGGTCGTCTCCTGCTACGCCCCCGACTTCTCAGCGCACACAGCCGTAGGAGCGAGCGTCTCGGTTAGCCCACTCCGCTAAGCCTTCTTCCCCGCCTGTAGACAAGGGACTTTCGAGGCTCTCAAAAACGACCCACGGTAGGTCGTCAAAAAAACCTACGGTAGGTCGTCTCACCGATCCACGGTAGGTCGCAAAGACGACCTACCGTGGATCGTTTTTTGCCCCTCCCTGAGTCGTCACTCTTTCCCACTCCGGGTCGCCCCTTTTCTAGCGGGTAAGCCTACGTACGTCCCTTCCGCAGGTAGTCTCTATATTCGGGCACAGAAGGGCGGGACACTCATCCGCTCTTTTCCCTCATTCTTGAGCGCTGGTTTCCTTCCATCTCCTTCACTCTTCACAAGGGTTTTACAGGCATAATCCTTAAATAATTAATACACACAATAAAGATTATATTTATCTATATTTGCATAAAATATGATAGGTTGAGCGTATGGCAAAGAATACGATGGGGACGAAGCTTCCCCGCAAACTAGAGCAGAAGATGCAGATCGTGGGGGAGCAGATCAAGCTCGCCCGACTTCGTCGCAATCTCAGCATGGCTCAGATCGCCGAGCGTGCTACCTGTTCGCCCCTCACGGTCGCTCGTGTCGAGAAGGGTTCGCCCTCGGTATCTATCGGGATCTACGCCCGTGTCCTCTACGCCCTTCAGCTGGAGGATGATCTTCTTCACCTAGCGGGCGAAGACGAATTAGGCCGTCGCCTCCAAGACCTCTCCCTCACCCAGCGCCGTCGTGCCAGCAAGAAGGAATAAGCCATGCGTACCCTACTCGTCTATGCCGACTTCGATTGGCTTCCCTCCCCCACCCTCATAGGTGAACTCGGCTATGAATCCCTGCGTGGCACAGATAGCTACAGCTTCCGCTTCAGCGAGGAGTGGCTACAGGCCTACGGCGATCTATACCTGAGTGCCGACCTCAACAACTACCCAGGCATCCAGTACACCGCCAGCGATCGGGACATCTTCGGGTGCTTCTCCGACGCCCTCCCCGACCGGTGGGGGCGCACCCTACTCCTGCGTCGGGAGCAGATCTTAGCACAAGAGGAGAAGCGCCCTCTGAGGCGACTCTCCTCCTTCGACTACCTGCTGGGGATCGACGACTACGCCCGTATGGGAGCTCTGCGCTTCAAGGAAGAAGCAGATGGCGACTTCATCAACAGCTCCCCCTCACTCCGTATCCCGCCCCTCACGGATATACGCACCCTCGAGGCAGCGAGCAAGGAGATCGAACGCAGTGAACTAGCCAATGAGCTCCCTGACAAACGCTGGATCGCCCAACTCGTACAGCCCGGCTCTTCGCTCGGGGGAGCTAGGCCAAAGGCCAGCGTCGTAGATAGGGACGGTAGGCTCTGTATCGCTAAGTTCCCCTCTCGGCGAGATGACTATGATGCGGGGCTATGGGAGCACTTGTGTCACCTGCTTGCCTCCAAGGCGGGGATCAGCACCGCACATACCCGAGTACTCAAGACAAGCGAGCAGTACCACACACTTATCTCCCAGCGCTTTGACCGAGCGGACGGAGGGAATCGCATACACTTTGCCTCGGCGATGACTCTCCTCGGACTGCAGGATGGAGACAATGCCTCGAGTGGCTTCGGCTACCTCGACATCGTGGACTTCATCCTCAGGCACAGCGGAGACACGGAGCAGAGCCTAAGGGAGCTGTACCGCCGTGTAGCGTTCAACATCTGCATCGGCAATAGCGATGATCACTTCCGCAACCACGGCTTCCTCCTCACTCGCAAGGGGTGGACTCTGTCGCCTGCCTACGACATGAACCCGACGCTTAGCACCCACCAGAGCCTGCTGATCAGTAGCACCACTTCGGAGGCGAACCTCGGCATCTTGCTGGAGGCTTCTGAGGAGTACATGCTTCCCCGTGAAGTAGCCCGAAGCATCATCGACGAGGTACGGAAGGGGCTCGAAGGCTGGCAAAGTCTGGCCACCCGCCTAGGGATCTCTCAGAGAGAGATCTCCCACTTCGAAGGGCGATGGGCTAGCGGTGTCAAGCTTGAGTAAGAAGCGAAGCAAAACAGAGCGACTTCACGACAGAAGAAACAGCCCTCTTCCCCGCCTGTAGACAAGGGACTTTCGAGGGGGGGCAAAAACGACCCACGGTAGGTCGTCGAAGAAACCTACTGTAGGTCGCCTCACCGATCCACGGTAGGTCGCAAAGACGACCTACCGTGGATCGTTTTTTGTGCTCTTCGGAGGGCGTCCACAGGAGGCGGTGTAGCTGGCCTTCGGGAAGAGGGGAAGGAGCGTCGGAGCGAGAGCGCTAGTTCGCTCAGCTTCAGTGTTCGGGGCTTTTCACTATCTTTGTAGTACAAACCGTATGGGGATGACCTGGCTTTGACAGCACGAAGAAGTGGTTTGTAAGCATGTAGTGCAAGGCTTGTGAGCACTCTAATCTCACAGAGCAACAATTCAACTGGCGAAAATAACTACGCTCTCGCTGCGTAACCGAATAGAGTAGGTTCGACGCTTCATCACGACGACAGACTGTTGTGACGAGACATCACTCAGGTAGCCGTTCTCACCGAGGCGACTTGATTCATAGTGGTGCCGGAAAATCGGAGACTGGCCCAACGCTTGCCCTTGGCTTGGGAGTGTATTTAGAGGGATAAGGCACTGCCTATGGTAGCCTCAGTCGCGGGCGGTGCACGAAAAGATAAAGTGAGGATAAACATGTAGAAAGCAGATTAGTTCCGTGTTTGGACCGGGGTTCGACTCCCCGCATCTCCACACCCGAAAGCAAGAAGGCGACAGAGCCTCCCACCGAGGAGTGCTCTGTCGCCTTTCGCTTATAAAGGGTATTTTTGCTCTGTAGGGAGCCGCTTTGTCCCCTCGTATCACTCGTACTCACCCATCTCAAGATGCTTAGATCACGTCTTCACGGGCTCCTCGCTGGAGCTCTCGCACTTCTCTCGATGCAGTCTATAGATACCCGAGCCTCTGTGCACTCCGATACGCTCACCCTCAGCAGGGGTTGGACCTTCCACGAGGCAGGCAAGAGCGAAGTCTACCCCGCTAGTGTGCCTGGGGTCGTCCAGCAGGACCTCATTCGCCTGGGCAAACTGCCCGATCCCTACTTCCGCCTCGCTGAAGACTCGATCCAGTGGGTAGGAGAGCGTGACTGGACCTATCAGTGCACCTTCTCCCTCACCTCGGAGCAACTCCAGCGCCCATCGATACACCTCCTCTTCGAGGGGCTCGACACCTACGCCTCCGTCTACCTCAATGGGACGAAGATCCTGGAGGCAGAGAATATGTTCGTCGGGCATGAAGTGGATGTTCGCCGTTGGGTGAAGGCTTCGAACACCCTCGAAGTGCGCTTCCGCTCCCCACTCCAAGCTGCCCTTCCCCTCTATGATGCTGCAGGAGGGATCAATTACCCTGCGGACAACGACCATGCCGAGAAGCATCTCTCGGTCTTCACCCGCAAGGCACCTTACCACTACGGCTGGGACTGGGGCGAACGCATGATCACCATCGGTATCTGGCGACCCGTGCGCTTGCTCTTGAGAGGAGCAACCCACTTCGCCGAACGCCCCGTCATCACCTATCACCCCGAGCGACGACTGCCCATCGAGGTACGTCTCCCCGAGGGTGCTATCTCGGGAAGTGAGGCTACTCACCTCAGCTACAGCCTGTATGACGCAGATGGGAAGAAGGTATTCAGCCGAGTAGCCCCCTTAGCAGACTTCGTGAAGCCTACTGCGAAGGGCGGACTCCACGCCCTCCCCAAGCTCCAGCTATGGTGGCCGAATGGTCTAGGCAAGCCCTACCGCTACGAAGCCTGCTTTGAGCTCCGTCGTGGAGCTCGGGGACGCGTACTGGATGAGACCCGCTTCCACGTAGGCTTCCGCACGATCGAGCTGGTACGTGAGGAGGATAAGGACGGGCGGAGCTTCTTCTTCAAGGTCAATGGGCTCCCCTTCTTCGCCAAGGGAGCGAACTACATCCCAGGGACGCTCCTTCTCCCTACCCGCACCGACGGAGATCGCAAGCAACTCTTCGAGGACATCACCAGTTCGCACTTCAACATGCTTCGTGTCTGGGGCGGTGGCACCTACGAGGAAGGAGCCTTCTATGACGAAGCCGATGCCCGAGGGATCCTCATCTGGCAGGACTTCATGTTCGCCTGCACCGCCTACCCAGGTGATGAGGCCTTCCTACGCAATGTAGAGCAAGAACTCCGCTACAACATCCGTCGCCTTCGTCAGCACCCCAGCATCGCTACTTGGTGTGGGAATAATGAGATCCGTGAGGGTCTGAAGTACTGGGGATGGGCTAAGCGCTACCCCGCCGAAGTGTACCAGCGCTTCTGGCGTGACTACGAAGCCCTCTTCTGCAAACTTATCCCCGAGACACTGCGGGAGGAGGATCCCCTTCGCTCCTACATAGAGAGTAGTCCCGACACGGTGAACTGGGGACGACCCAAGGAACTGGGTCTAGGCGAAAGCCACTACTGGGGCGTATGGTACGGCCGTGAACCCTTCGAGATCTTGAGGGAACGTATGCCTCGCTTCATGAGCGAGTTTGGGGTACAGTCCTTCCCGATGCTCTCAAGTATCCGACGCTTTGCCCTGCCCGAAGACTATGATCTGGAGAGTGCAGTGATGAAGGGACACCAGAAGAGTAGTATCGGCAATGATGTGATCCTTCACTACATCCGTCAGGACTATCCCGAGCCCCGAGACTTCGAGGACTTCGTCTATCTCTCTCAGGTGATGCAGGGGCGAGGTATCGCCCTTGGCATACGGGCTCAGCGAGCAGCCGCTCCCTACTGCATGGGTAGCCTCTACTGGCAGCTCAACGATGCTTGGCCTGCCGTCTCTTGGTCGAGCATCGACTACTACGGCGTATGGAAGGGGCTTCAGTACGAGGCGAAGCGTGCCTTCAAACCCATCATCCTCGTCCCCGACACGGCACAGAGGATGATCCGCATTGCTCACGACCCGCTACCCAAGGATCGACAAGTTCGCCTCTCTGCCGAGGTACGTACGTTCTCAGGAGCCATCCTACGTGTCCATGTCTTCCCCGAGCAGACGATCGCCCGTGGTGCCGTGGGAAGCATCGCCCTTCCCCTACCTATGGAGCAGCTCATCCAGAGCCCTGAGGAAGCTCGTAGTTGCTACATACTCTATGAGCTACGGGACAAGAAGACGGGAGCGCTCATCTCGCAGTACACCGACTACGCAGTCAAGACCAAGGAGCTGGAGCTTCCCGATCTCCGTGCCTCGGGAGATAAGCCCACCATCTCGATGGGCTGGGTAGGTGATACCCTCCAGATCACGGTGGAGAGCCGACTTCTCCTCAAGGATGTCTACCTCGACCTCGAGGAGGAAGGCTGGCATCTGTCGGAGAACTTCTTCGACATGCTCCCTGGTGAGACCTACGTGGTGAAGGCGACACGACGCATCCCTTCCTCCAGCAAGCGCATCCCTAAGCTCTACCTCCGAGCCATCAACTACCATCCCTAGCCGAAGGAATGCCCTCCACGAGGGAGGGAAAAGTGACCCACGGTAGGTCGCCGAAAAAACCTACTGTGGGTTGTCTCACCGACCACCGTAGGTCGCTCATGCGACCCACGGTAGGTTTTATTTAGGGCTATCCTAGGGCCATCTCTAGATGACCTAGACCGAAGGGTATGACCCCACAAGAAAGAAGCCACCCCGAGAAGAGTTCGCTCTTCTCAGGGTGGCTTTTAGTTTCTACTTAGGAAGTAGGGACTACTTACGACGAGGCTGTGGTGCCTTCTCAGGAGCGAAGGCCTCGGTAATGGGGAAGCCAATACAGCCCGTAGGATACTGCGTCTTCAGCAGGGCAGCCAGCGTAGCTGCGATGTCGGTGATGTAGGTCTCACGATAGAGATGCCCTGGACGGATGCCATGCCCCATGAAGATCAGAGGGATGTGCGTGTCGTAGGGCGACCATACTCCGTGGGTCGTACCCTGGGGGAGAGCACCGTTGGAGCGTGAGTACCAACCTGGATCGGGCACGAGGAAGATATCCCCGCTACGACCCTTGCGGTAGCCGTTGATGATACGTGTCTTGATCGCTTCGGGGATGGTAGCTGTAGCCACCTCTTCAGCAGGCACAGCGTAGGCCGTCCCTGGTAGGCGATCACGGAGGGCCTTGCTGACAGCACGAAGGAGGCCCATACGGTCGATGCCGAGCGAGTCGATGCGGTCGTTGTTGAAGAAAGCCTGATAGTTCAGATAGGCCTGCAGTACCTTGACATCCTTCCCGATGAAAGCACGAGCAGCGGAATCAATGATCTGGCGAGCTTGGTCACTACGATAGGCCTGCCCTGGGATCTTATGATCACGGTTGAAGGTCAGGTTGTGTGCAGCTGCGTGGTCTGCCGTCAAGACGAAGAGGTAACCATCACGGCCGAACTTCCCATCGAGGTAGCTCAGGAAGTCTGCCAGATCCTTATCCAGGCGCAGGTAGGTATCCTCGGTCTCCACGGCGAAGGTGCCATAGCGGTGACCGACATAGTCCGTAGCCGAGTGGCTCATAGCTAGGAAGTCCGTCTCATCGAGGCGAGCACCTAGGCTTTCGCCTTCGATCGCTGCCTTAGCCATCTCGAAGGTTAGGGTATTCCCGAAGGGGGTGGTACGAATGACCCCAGGACCATTTTTCTTAGAGAGCTCAGCGGTATTGAGGGGGAGCGTAGCGGGGAACTTCCCTTCCTTGTCCCAAGGCTGCTCATACTCCGTAGCATCGGCCGTACTCTCCAGATAGGTATTCATCGGATAGAGCGTGCTCCAGCCGTCCTTGAGGAGCTCAGCGACACGACCACGGTCATTGAAGCGCTTGACCCAGTCGGGGAGCTCAGATCGGTAGTAGGTGCTGGTGATGAAGTTGCCCGTCTTATCGTCGAGCCAATAGGCACCATTGGTCGTATGGCCTGCGGGCAGGATCGAAGCACGGTCCTTGATGGCGACCCCGATAGTACGGGAGCGGAAGTTCGTAGCGATACGGAGCTCATCGGCGATGGTCGTGGTGAGTAGGTTGCGAGGGGACATCTGTCCGCTGAAGCCATTAGGGGCACCAACGGAGGCAACGGTCGTATCCTGCGTGCAGTAGATGGGCTTACCATCCTTGAAGAAGTCATTACCAGCGATACCGTGGATGGAGGGTACACTCCCTGTGTGCACCGAGCTGTGACCGATGGCGGTGTAGGCTGGGAGGTAATTGATACGTGTATTCTCGCAGTTGAAGCCCTGCGTCATCAGACGCTTGAAGCCCCCCTCGACGAAGCGATGCTGATAGCGGTAGAGGTAATCCCAAGTCATCTGGTCTACCATCATCGTCACGACGATGCGTGGCCGTCCGTGGCGTGGAGCTGCTACGGCGCTACCTGCTGTCACTAGAGCGAGCATGCCAAGTGCGAGCGAACGGAAATACTTGTTTGGTTTCATAAGTGTATCGTTTGATAGAGGATCTATTGTCTTTGGTTAGGCTTGAAGGCGAAGCTCCACAAGGCTCCAGCGATGGCGCACCTCGCTCATGACGAAGGTGAGGCCAAGCTCTTCACCTCGGGTACGCAAGAGAGGAATATCTTCCTCATAGAAGCCACTCAGCACGAGGCTAGCACCAGGGAGCATGACAGCACGGTAGCGGGGCATATCCTCCAGCAGGATATTGCGGGTGATATTCGCTAGGATCAGATCATAGCCTGCCTTCCCCTCGAGGGCTGAGGCATCGCCACAGATGATCTCATCGATGGAGAGGGAAGAGAGGGTCGCATTCTCCTGGACATTGGCATAGGCCCAAGGGTCGATATCGATCGCCGTGAGATGTCGAGCTCCACGCTTGAGGGCAATGAGTCCGAGGATCCCTGTACCGCAGCCCATGTCGAGCACACGCCGTCCCTCGACCGAATGCGAGAGGATCCACTCGCCGACGAGTGAGGTCGTCTCATGGTTGCCTGTGCCGAAGGCCATCTTGGGATTGATGATGATCTCCATCCCCACCTCGGGCTGGGAGGCGTGGAAGGGTGCTCGGATGAGGCACGCACCTTCACCGAGGAGGATGGGCTGGAAGTAGTTCTTCTCCCACTCCTCATTCCAGTTGATGTCGGGGAGTTCCTCGAGGTCGAGGGTGTAGGCAAAGCCCGCCACGGGGAAGGTGTCAAGCACCTCCCTTGTGCTCTCTGCATCGTACTGCTCACGGGGGACAAAGGCTCGGATGAGGCTGGGCTCTTGCTCGAAGCTATCGAAGCCCACCGTACCGAGCTCAGAGATGAGCCAGTCGGCTAGGTCTTCTTCGCTAAGACCCGAGCTGGTGCTATCATATCGGTAGCTGATGGTCAGCTGTAGGTAGTGCATAGGATCTAATGCTATGAGGGGATTAACCAAGGACTTCACGGAGCACTTCGTCCATGGCCGAAGCCGTGCGGTCAAAGTCCTCCTGAGTATGCGCCATGGAGAGGAAGATACATTCAAATTGGGAGGGCGGTAGGTAGATCCCCCGCTCGATCATCCCACGGAAGTAGCGGGCATAGGTAGCCGTGTCAGCCTCCTTAGCATCGGAGTTGGAGCTTACGCCCCCAGGACGGAAGAAGATCGTAGAGAGCGAACCGACCCGATTGTAGCTTAGGCGGTCGGCGTAGCGGTCGAGTATGGGGCGGATGGTCGCTTCGAAGGCCTGTCCCTTCTCCTCCAGTCGGGTGTAGAAGTCGGGCTCGGCTAGGGTCTGGAGCATGGAGATCCCTGCTGCCAGCGCTAGGGGATTACCCGAGAGCGTCCCTGCCTGATATACGTCGCCCAGCGGTGCTAAGCACTCCATGATATCGGCCCTACCACCGAAGGCTCCCACGGGGAGACCACCACCGATGATCTTCCCGAGGCAAGTGAGGTCGGGGCGCACACCATAGAGCTCCTGAGCGCCCCCACGTGCAGCACGGAAGCCACTGATCACCTCGTCGAAGATCAGCAGGACATCCTCCAGCTCGGTCAGTCGTCTTAGCTCCTCGAGGAAGCTAGGAGCGGGAGGGATCAGCCCCATATTGCCCATGATCGGCTCGAGGATGACGGCAGCCACCTGCCCCCGATATTCCTCGAGGAGTCGGCGGACACTCTCGATATCGTTGTAGGTAGCCACGAGCGTATCCTCGATGATATGCTCGGTGACTCCGGCGCTGGAGCTTTGGCCGAAGGTAGCCAGCCCTGACCCTGCGGAGATGAGGAAGGTATCGGCGTGGCCGTGGTAACAGCCTTCGAACTTGATGATCTTATCTCGCCCCGTATAGCCTCGGGCTAGTCGCACGGCGCTCATCGTCGCCTCTGTGCCCGAATTGACCATACGCACCCGCTCGACCGAGGGGAAGAACTTCGTACAGATCAGTTCGGCCATCTCGACCTCACGGGCATTACAGGCCCCGTAGCTCGTCCCCTTCTCCAGCTCCTGCCGTATGGCTTCCTGAATAGGAGGGAAGGCGTGACCTAGGAGGAGCGGCCCCCACGAACTAATGTAGTCGATGTACTCATTACCGTCGGCATCGAAGACGTGGGCTCCACGTCCATGGTCGATATACAGCGGGGTGAGCCCGACGGCACGAAAGGCACGCACGGGGCTATTGACACCACCAGGGATATAGCGGGAGGCTCGCTCGAAGAGGGCCTCTGAGGTATCGGTTCTTCTCATGTGGTAGCTATTGGACGAAGGCGCTCGTGAGGGAGCTTCGCCCGTTCTATTAGTTTCTCTTTTACAAAGTTATACCAAAAAGCCGAAGCACCCTCGCCCTTCCCTCCTCCTCCCTCGGAGCAAGGGGGAAGGAAGCCACCCCAAGATAGCCCCCAAATAAAACCTACTGTAGGTCGCAAAAAGACCCCATTCATGGGTCGCTCTGGTGACCCATCATGGGTCGTCCGAGTACCCCATGAATGGGTCCCTTCTCCACCCCATGATCACCCCCTCCCCAAGGGTGCGTATCTTTGTCCTCCCGAGGCATAGCCCCGCCTCCCTTAGCTGAGCCAAGGCGGGCGCAACATATCCACCCTTCGGGCGGTTCTCTTTACACTAAGACACAGACATATAGAATAGATGAGACTACTTGCACTAGACATTGATGGGACGCTGATCACCAAGGAGCATGTACTGACCGACACCGTACGGGAGGCCTTGCTCCGAGTCCAGCACGACTATGACACCCGCCTGATACTTGCTTCGGGTCGCCCTACCCCTGCCCTCCGACAGTTCGCCGAGGCTCTCCAGCTAGCCGACAATAAGGGCTACCTCATGCCCTTCAACGGCGGGAAGATCATCGACGCTGCGACGGGTCACGTGCTCAGCTCACAGCTCCTCGACGATGATCTCATCCCCGAGGTCTATGCGCTGACACAGGAGTTCGGCGTGAACATCCTGACCTACACCGAAGAGTGCATCCTCAGCGAGCAGGAGAATGACCCCTATGCTGAGAAGGAGGTCGTCCTCACGGGTATGCCCCTCCGCAAGGTAAGTAGCTTCGTCGGTGCTGTCGACGAGCGTCTCCCCAAGTGCCTTGCCGTAGGCCCGCTGGAGAAGCTTATTCCCCTAGAAGCAGCGATCAAGGAGCGTCTCGGCGATCGTGTAGGGGCTTTCCGCTCCAGCGACTACTTCCTCGAGATCGTCCCCCTCGGGGTAAATAAGGGCAGTTCGCTCGCTCGCCTCCTCGATGTCCTCGGTAGGACGCCTGCCGACCTCACCGCCATCGGTGACAACTATAATGACCTAGAGATGATCCAGCTGGCCGGTATGGGTGTCGCCATGGGCAATGCCCCCGAAGACATCCGTCAGCAAGCGAACTTCGTCACCAAGACCAACAACGAAGACGGTGTCGCCTACGCCCTCGACCGCCTCTTCTTCGGCAAGTAATCGCCTCCCCTCCCCCAATATACCGCCCGGGCTCAGCCTCTCTATCGAGACGCTGAGCCCGGGCTATATTCGTACCGGAATAGGCTAAGTTGCTATCCCCGCATATATTTCTAAGAGTATGAAGGGCACTCTCTAATTTCTCCCTCCATCAAGAATGAGGGCAGAATATTTACTACCCCATATGCCAAATTGCTTCTGAGACCACATAAGACTTTTCTAATTCATCATAAATCTTCTCGTACTCATCATAGTTACCCCCAAACATACCTTGCTTTATCGGCATCCAGTCATTCCTCTGTTTCTTCGCTCCTTCAAAGAATAGTCTATAGGGCTCTTGTTCTCTAAAGCTTCCTCTGTAGTCTTCCCTCGCTAACAAAAAGTATCCACCAATCGCCCACAATCCAGGTGATGGGCATTTGCTGTAGCTGAACATGAGAGACCTGAGATGTTCCCATGTATAAAAGAAGCCTTCATATTCCGAATCAGTAACGAAGCAACTACGACACAACGACCTAAGACACCTGAGATAAAAATGGCTTGCTGGGAAACGATAGCTCATCCCTGTGAGGCTATTCCAAGTATCACGGTCCCAATACGTACATCCAAGCAGAGCAAGTAATGGATCAGAATAATAAGGGCGAATAAAGCTCCCCCCAAGGACAACTCTATTCAAGATAGCATCCAGCTCTTTAAAGTGCTCATACTTCACACACAGAATGCCTAAAGCATTAAATAATAACGTCGGTGCTAACCCATGTAGATACCGTGAGTCTTGGACTTCTTGTCTTTCTATCTCTGGTCTCTTAACACACAACTTGACTAGGACATCGCCAATAAGTTGGATCTGCCACTCCTTTCCCCACCTTACCGTAAGTACAGCTGCTTCTAACAGAGGGGTGACCGCAGAAAGATGGATCTTCAGATAGCGGTCAAAAGCCTCTCGGGTAAGCTCGAAATCATAATGAGCCACTTCCGAGATCTGCTTATAAGCCTCGGCACACCATTGCTCTATCATATCCGCAAAGTCAATAGCATGCTGCTCTGATGAGAGGTACTTCTTCACTCGTGCGATCCTCATCTCTTGGCTCATGTTAGCTCTCACAGCGAGCCCTTTCAATGCCATAACTTGCTCACTGAGCTCGGAGAATAGCTCATCAGCACCCTTAATTAGCATAGTCTCTCCCTCACGGTTTAGAGAAAGAGACTTCAAGCCTGCCCCCGCTTCTCCTACGGAAGTAAAGAAAGAGCTATATCGAGGATGTGGTGCGCCTTCCATTATCCGAATAAGTCCCTTATCCCAGTCCCCAGACCAGCCACAGGTCACTAAACCATAGTCCTCGAATACTCGCTGTAGGTAGTGCTTCATTTCCTCTGGATATTCATCCAGCTCCTCGGTCGTATTTCTGAACTTACAGTCTATATAGTCTCCATTGATCTTGACGATTGTTGGCCTATCGCTATGTACTAAGGGTGTCGCCTGCGCTATCGCCCCTTCGTGGCTAATCACTTGAGGAGTAACCCCTTCGGCTTCAAGAGCCTTCTCGAGGAGGCGGTCAAAGTTCGTCGTCAAGATCACACGGATATATCCCTCCTTAGCTAACTGAGCGATCGCTCTATGCGCCTTGGTGGGCTCCTTCCTTCCGAGCTCCCTTTCTTCCCCCGTTGGCTCGAAGAAAGGTCTCATCAGCTGTACCCGCTCTGTGGGGGTCGAGGCAAGCGCACCAAGGAGAGACGAATAAGAGGCAGGCTCACCATACCTTTCTTCATACCATTGATGCCAATCCTCCTGCTCAGTGACTCCTTGTGACTCACCAAGCATCTGGATCAGTCGCTCCTCTACTTCCCAGCCAGAAGGGATACCAGAAGAGCGAGAGATACCCGAACCTAGCAGTAGGGCATAGGCTCCTTTGTTGGAATACATGGAAAAGGCTAAAGTGGTAAGTTTCTCTATTCCCATAGTCTGATAGATTTGATTGCGTAAGGTGGGTGGAGAGTATAAGGTCACGAAGATACCTCCCCCTTAGCTACGAAGCCGTAGCCGTGTGCCTAGTGGCCGGTGTACTGCTTGCGACGGGCGTCGATGCCGAGGAAGATGAAGAGGAGGAAGGTGAAGCCCCAGAGCGAAGAGCCCCCGTAACTGAAGAAGGGTAAGGGGATCCCAATCACGGGGACGAGCCCCAGCACCATCCCGACATTGATAAAGAGATGGAAGAGGAAGATCGAGGCCACACAATAGCCATAGACCCGCCCGAACTTCGTCACTTGGCGCTCGGCTAGTGCGACGATGCGTAGGATGAAGATAGCGTAGGCTATGAGGAGGGCAGAGGAGCCGATGAAGCCCGACTCTTCGCCTACGGTGCAGAAGATGAAGTCCGTCTCTTGCTCGGGGACATAGTTCAGCTTGGTCTGCGTCCCCTTGAGGAAGCCCTTCCCCGTCAAGCCCCCCGAGCCGATGGCGATCTTCGACTGGTCGACGTTGTACCCCTTGCCCTTGAGGTCGCTCTCGATGCCGAGAGCGATCTTGATACGCACCTGCTGATGAGGCTGGAGAATATCATTGAAGACATAGTTCACCGAGAAGAAGAAGCCCAGCGAACCCAAGGCGAAGACCGCCAAGAGGAGGTAGCGAAGGAGGTATTCCCTCAGTGCTAGGTAGGCGAAGAAGCCGACGAGGAGAAGGACCAGCGTAAGGGCTACATAGACGAGGTTGAAGCTCACGAAGAAGTTCACCACCCCTGCGATGAGGTAGACCCCAGCGACAATGCCTGCTCCGTAGAAGAGGTAACGCCAGCGATTGCGCCAATCATGGGTATAGACTCCGAAGAGGGCTGCGGAGAAGACGAGGATGGCATTGCAGACGAAGAAGAAGTCGGCATCCGTACGTTCCCACCACAGCGTATCCTCCAGCACCAGAGCCGAGATGAAGTAGACCGCCGCCGAAGCACTTAGCCCCATGAAGAGCCCCGAGAAGCCTTCTCGATAGAGGGCTAGGAAGAGGGCTAGGAAGACAAGGGCAGAGCCCGTCTCCTGCTGCAGTAGGATCAGCAGGATGGGGAAGAAGATAATCCCGAAGATCTTGAGGTAGCTTCGGATGGAGTCGATCTTGAACTCGTACTGATTGCATAGCCAAGCCAGAGTAAGCGCCGTAGCTACCTTAGCGAACTCCGCCGGCTGTAGGCGCACAGGACCCAGCACGAGCCACGAGCGTGAGCCCTTGATATCGGGGGCGATGACGATGGTCACCATCAGCAGGAGCATCATCGCCCCATAGAAGAGCGGTGCCCCCACTTCGTAGATGTCGGTATTGAGCGAGAGGACAGCGAAGCCGATGAGTACACCGAGCCCGATCCAGAGGAGTTGCATCATCGGACGACCCCCAGGACTAAGAAGCTCCTCCGTCTCGAAGTTGTACGAAGCCCCGCAGATGGAGAGCCATCCGAAGAAGACAAGGAGCAGATACATCAGGATCGTCACCCAGTCAATGTTCCTAATGAAGGAGGGGGAGGAAGAAGACTGTCGCATGCGTGAGGACGGCTAGGGGAGGTTAGATATCATTGATATAGGAGATCGTCCGGTGCTCCATCGAAGAGGCGATCGCTTCGCCTGAGCCCGAGAGCTTACCGCCACGCAGGTAGTACTCCATCATCACCCGACCAATGGGCACACCAAACTGCGCCCCGAAGCCCCCGTTCTCGACATAGACCGATACGGCGATCTTGGGCTGGGAGCGTGGGGCAAAGCCGATGAAGGCTGAGTGGTCCTTACCATGGGGATTCTCCGCCGTACCCGTCTTCCCACAGACTTCGATCTCGCCTGGAGCGAAGTTCGCCCCTCGACACGTACCGCCTGTGACAGCCCCTGCCATCCCTGCGACGATGTACTCCCAGTGCTCCCGAGAGATACCCGTGGGCTGATGATTGCGGTACATCGTATCTATGGGCATGCCCTTGATCGAATGGACGACGTGCGGACGGATGTAGTAGCCTCGGTTGGCGATGAGGGCAGCGAGGTTCGCTATCTGTAGAGGGGTAGCGAGGACTTCCCCCTGACCGATAGCTATCGAGATGATGGAGCTAGCGTTCCAGCGCCCCTTATAGACCTTGTCATAGACCCCACTATTCGGGATGTAGCCACGCTTCTCGCCGACGAGGTCGACACCGAGGCGGTAGCCATAGCCGAGGGAGACGATACGTTGCTTCCAGTGCTCTAGGGCGACGGCCGCCGAGGGGTAGCGCTTGCGGTCATCGAGCATGAAGTGTAGGCCCCAGCAGAAGTAGGCATTACAGGAGGTAGCTAGGGCAGGGACGAGGGAGATGGGGCTGGGATGGCTGTGACACTTCGGGCGATTCCCGAGGGGGGGATAGCCGTGGTAGCACGAGAGCGCCATGGAGGGGTTAATGGAGCCTTCCTCGAGGAAGATAGCTCCCTGGGCGGGCTTGAAGGTAGAGCCTGGGGGATAGTTCCCCTGGATCGCACGATTAAGTAGAGGCTTACCGAAGGTCTCCTCGAGCATGCGGTGGTTCTCCCCCTTACTCTTGCCTGCGAGGAGCTCAGGGTCGTAGTTGGGGGCCGTGACGAGGGCTAGTATCTCACCCGTCTCAGGCTCGATGGCGACGATCGCCCCACGCTTGCCCCGCATCATCCGCTCGCCTAGCTCCTGCAGGCCAGCATCGATGGAGAGGGTGAGGTCCCGTCCTGCCACTGGAGCCCTATCATGTGCTCCTGCATCGAGACGCCCCTGGATACGGCCCCTGGCATCCCGGTAGAAGATCTCTTCGCCCTTCACGCCTCGGAGCACCTCCTCATAGGTACGCTCTACGCCACTGCGCCCGACGAAGTCGCCTCGCATGATCGAGCTATCTCGCTGGAGGTCACTGGTGCTTGCCTCGGAGAGGTAGCCTAGCAGATGGGCAGCATGATGATAGTTGTACTGACGGATGGTGCGGGAGCGGACAGAGAAGCCGGGGAACTTATACAGCTGCTCCTCGAAGCGCCCTACCTCCTCGGGCTCAAGCTGGGAGAGAAAGACCTGGGGGGTATAGGGATTGTAGCCACGATTGACTCTTCGGTCACGGACGGCTTCGAGCTTCTGGACGATCTCCTCACGGGGTAGGCCCAGCGTCGAGGCTAGTAGTGTGGTGTCGAGCTTGCCCTTAGCCTCGTGGTTGACGATCATCAGGTCATAGATCGGACGATTAGCTACGAGGAGCTCGCCCTTGCGGTCGAAGATGACCCCACGGGCAGGTATGGTGGTGAGGATGTAATAGGCATTGTTCTCTGCCCGCTGCTTATAGTCATTGCTGACGATCTGCAGGGAGAAGAGTCGAGCGATGAAGATACCGACGATGGCGAAGGTGAGCCCGATGATCAGCCAGCGTCTACGGAAGAGCTCGTCGTTGACCATAGGGAGTGATTACTTGGCACGTGCTCCCTCTCCTGTGCCGAAGAAGAAGAGCGTCATCACCGAGAGGACCCAAGAGAAAGCATAGCCTGCCCCGAAGCTAATGAGCAGATGCCAGCTCGCTAGCCCCATCCCTGCCTCTAGGCTATAGAGGAGCACATGGTGTATCAGCAGAAGGAGGGTGAGGAGTAGTACCGCCCCACCCCGTAGCGTGGGGAAGAGAGGCAGGAGATGCTCGGGTGTATTCTTCTCCATCAATAGGTAGAGGATGGGCTGACGAAGGAAGGCGGTCAGGGTCAGAGCCGAGGCATGCAAGCCTGGCGTCAGGCCGAAGAAGTCGATCAAGAAGCCTAAGACGAAGCCCACGACACAGAGCACACTCCTACTCGTACCTACCGGTAGCAGGAGCAGGAGAAAAGGATAGAGATAAGGGGTGGCTACACGGAAGAGGGCGATGGGACTCAAGACCCACACCTGCAGCGCTACGAAGAGCACCGAGAAGAGAGCAAAGCGCAGATAGGGACTATTCATCTTTGGGGCTTATCGAGTCTTCGAGGGCTCGCACCTCCCGTGCGGGCCTTTCTCGGATGATGTAGACATAGCGTAGGCTCTGGAAGTCGGTAGCTAGACGCACCTGATAGTTGGCGAAGGTACCTGCACTGCCCTTGACCCGTACGGGGATCGTATCAGATACCGTCCCCACCATCATCCCCTCAGGGAAGAGATAGGAGTAGCCACTCGTGGTGATCGTATCCCCCAGATGGGGCTGAGCATGTGGGGGCACATTGCTCAGCATCGCATGGTTGGCGTTGGGATTGGAAGTAGCGGTAAGTGTCCCACTTACTTCCTGACCAAGGAGGGTGCAGGAGAGGCGTATCTTGGGATTGAGCACAGGGATCACTAGCGAATAGTGATCGGAGACGGTCATCACCGCCCCCACGACCCCCGAAGCGCTCATCACCCCCATATCTGGCTCGACACCATCCCGGCGTCCTTTGTTGATCGTATAGTAGATATCGCCTTGAGGGGAGATCCGATTGACCACCCGAGCGATGATCACCGAGGTAGGGTCTACAGGGAGACTGTCGGTAGCATGCAGGTGCGGGAGGCGACCATGTGCCTCCGCATCCTGCATCTGCCGAGAGAGAAGGGTATAGGCTGCTCGGAGTCGAGCGTTCTCCCGAAGGAGCTCTTCGTTCTTGGGCCTAAGGTCGATGTAGCTCCACGCCTCGGTCATCAGTTCGCCTACCCGACCGAAGACGCTACTGGTGGCATACCAACCGAGGCTACGTGAATAGAGCGTACCATTGAGGAGCGTACCGAGGGCTATCGCCTCCAAAAGGATGAAGACGAACCAGTGCCGATACTTCTGGAGGAACTCTAGGAGCTTATCCACGGAGACGAAGCTAGGACGAGAGGCTTAGCGGAAGAGGAAGTTGAAGTTATGGACGTTCTTCAGCGCAATACCGGTACCGATAGCGACGGAGTGAAGAGGGTTCTCTGCGATCTTGAACTGCAGGCCAAAGCGCTCACTGAGACGCTTGTCCAGACCACGCAGGAGTGCACCGCCCCCCGTCAGTACGACGCCGTTAGCCACGATGTCGGCATAGAGCTCAGGAGGAGTAGCCTCTAGGGTACGTAGGATGGCACTCTCGATCTTCCCGATCGAATTGTCTAGGCATTCGCAGATCTCACGATAGTTGACGTCTACCTTGCGGGGCATGGTGTCCATCATATTCGCACCCCATACCGTGAAGTCAGCGGGAGCATCGTCGAGGTCGGCATATACCGCTCCTACCTGGATCTTGATCTGCTCGGCAGTACGCTCCCCTACCTTGATCTGATGGCGGTCACGCATATGGTCCATGATGTCCTGGGTGAGCTCGTCGCCAGCGGTGTCGATGGACTGATCCTCGACGATCCCCCCTAGGGAGATGACAGCGATCTCAGTAGTACCGCCACCTATGTCTACGATCATGTGCCCCTCTGGAGCGAGCACGTCTATGCCGACACCGATAGCAGCAGCCATAGGTTCGTAGATCATGTAGACATCACGTCCACCTGCATGCTCATTGGAGTCACGGACAGCTCGGATCTCCACCTCCGTGCTCCCTGATGGGATACAGACGACCATACGGAGCGAGGGAGTGAACCACCCACGGCGACGGCTGATCATGCGTATCATCCCTCGGATCATGTGCTCAGCAGCGTCGAAGTCTGCGATCACGCCCTCCTTCAAGGGGCGGATAGTACGGATATTAGCGTTGCCCTTCTCGTACATCTCACGGGCCTTGGTGCCCACGGCGATCATCTCGCCAGTACGGTTGTCGAAGGCTACTACAGAGGGCTCATCCAGGACGATCTTGTCATCCTTGATGATGATGGTATTGGCAGTACCCAGGTCCATCGCCAGCTCCTGCCTAAAGGAAAAAAGTCCCATGCTTATCTTAGTCGTATTGTCTTAATTCTAATGCTTGAAGTGGCGCACACCCGTCATCACCATCGCTACGCCGAGGCGGTCAGCAGCGGCGATGCTGTCGGCGTCACGTACGGAGCCCCCGGGCTGCGCTATGGCTGTGATCCCGGCCTCAGCAGCGAGGGTGACACAGTCATCGAAGGGGAAGAAGGCATCACTCGAGAGTACTGCCCCATGGAGGTCAAAGCCGAAGTGGCGAGCCTTCGCAATGGCTTGCTGGAGGGCATCGACACGTGAGGTCTGACCGACGCCCGAGGCGATGAGCTGACCGTCCTTGCTGAGGACGATCGCATTGCTCTTACTATGCTTGACGAGCTTCGTCGCGAAGACGAGGTCGACGAGCTCCTTGTCCGTGGGGGCTACCTTAGTAACGGGCTTCATCTCGGCGCTAGTCTCTACAGCACGGTCGGTCTCCTGAGCGAGCACCCCACCGAGCATCGATCGGTACGACCAGGTAGCGTGGATAGCCTCACGCTGGCGCAGTAGGATGCGGTTCTTCTTGCTCTCGAGGATGGGAAGGGCTTCGGCGGTGAAGTCCGGAGCGATCAGCACCTCGAAGAAGAGCTTATTGATCTCTTCGGCAGTCTCGAGGTCTACGGGGCGGTTGGCCACAAGCACACCTCCGAAGGCGGAGACGGGATCACCGGCCAGAGCAGCCTGCCACGCCTCTAGGAGCGTGGGGCGAGAAGCACAGCCACAGGCGTTGTTGTGCTTGAGGATGGCGAACGTAGGCTCTGAGAAGTCCTGGATAAGCGAGACGGCTGCCTCGATGTCCTGGAGGTTGTTGTAGGAGAGTTCCTTGCCGTGTAGCTGCTCGAAGTAGCGCTCGAGGTCGCCGTAGAAGACGCCCTGCTGATGAGGGTTCTCCCCATAGCGTAGGTGCTTAGCGCCATCAGCGGTGAGGCGAAGGGCTGAGTGCTCTTCCCCATCGAAGTAGCAGAAGATCGCCGAGTCGTAGTGCGAACTGACGGCGAAGGCACGGCGGGCGAAGTGACGACGCTCCTGGAGCGTGGTACGTGCCCCACGAGCAGAGAGGATCTCGTGGAGGGTCGAGTAGTCGGCCTGCGAAGGGACGATGACTACATCCTCGAAGTTCTTAGCAGCGCCACGGATGAGGCTGATACCCCCGATATCGATCTTCTCGATAATGTCTTCTTCGCTAGCGCCAGAGGCGACAGTAGCTTCGAAGGGGTATAGGTCCACGATGACCAGATCAATAAGCGAGAGGCCGTATTCAGCGACTTCCTTCTGGTCTGTTTCGTGGCTACGTCGGGCGAGGATACCCCCTTGGATAGCGGGGTGTAAGGTCTTGACTCGGCCTCCCAGCATCGAGGGGTACTTGGTCAAGTCTTCGACGGCAACGCAAGGGTAGCCCAAGCTCTCGATGAACGCACTAGTTCCACCGGTCGAGACGAATTCCACTCCCTCCTTGTGAAGGAGCGCTAATATCTCTGCTAGTCCGTCCTTGTGGTACACCGAGATGAGTGCCCTACGTATTACCTTCTCCATGAGTAACTCGTGTATAGTCTTTTTTATTGTGATGTAAATAAGAGCCTGCCTAGCTCGGTGAGTCCCTCGGGGAAGCAACCAAGCTAAGCCACTAAGGCACACAAAAATAAGCTTTTTCTAGCAGTATCTCTGCACCCGAGGCACTTCGGGGAGCGAGAGACCGGCACATCTGCCTCCTAGGGGCGGGCTCTGAGGAAGCTGAGATAGGCCTTTAGGGTCTCGCTGGAGAGGCGTGATCGGTTCGCCTCCGTGAGGGGAAGAAGGAGCGTCCCTCGGGGGAGCAAGGGGAGAAGACCTCCCTTCTCCTCGGCCCTTCGCAGGTAGGTAGCTACCTCACCCTGAGAGCGGAAGCCTCGGATCGAGTAGCCCGTGAGCCCGCTTGTCGGAGGCAAGGCTTCGACACTCAGCGCCCACTGCGTGAAGGTCGAATAGCCGAAGCTCTTGAGGGCAAAGTACACCTCATGAGGCTGGATCTCCCCCTCGGGGTAGAGGAGGACAAGGCTGGGGACTTCCCCGTCTTCGGCAGGGAGGAAGAGGGGGGCTGTCGGTGTTGTGACCGAGTCCACCGTGGAGGGCTCTTCGGGGGAAGAAGGTCGGGGCCAGCCCTTCAGCTTCCGCCCAGCTCTCAGTCCCTCCAGAAGAGATGAGACATAGGGCAGGAGTTCCTCCCGAGGGTACTGCTCCACGAAGGCCGACAGCTGATGCTCCAGCTGAGCTTCACGCCCAGCGCTAGCCTCGGAGAGGGCGGAGAGCAGGAGCACCTTCGGGCGTAAGTCCTCGGGGATCATGGGGAGCTGATGAAGGCGCTCCAGTGCTGAGCGCACGGCCTCACGCTCACCCGCTCGGTAGCTGATCCACGCCTCGTCATAGAGTCGCCCTGAGAGCGTGTCCAGCTGGCGAAGCTCGGTGAGATAATCAGCTCGCCCGAGGAGCGAAGATCGAGGCGACGAGGGGAACTCCCTGACGTAGCGCCTGCGGAGCTCCTCGGCCTTTGCCTCCTGCCCCTGTCGGAGCGCTAGGAGTAGAAGCTTATAGTGAGCCTCCTCCCGCTCGGGGAAGAGCGGGTAGTCTCGGATGAGGCGAGTATAGAGGAGGTCAGCATCGGAGAGGAGCTCGAGACGCTCTGAGAGCAAGCCTGCCATCTTGTAGAGAGCCGTAGCGGTACGGGCCGAGAGGCTGTCCTTCGCCTCTCTAGTCAGCGGGAGAGCTCGGAGGTAGAAGGCTCGATCAAGCGAGTCGGCGCCCGCTCCTACTTCTTCTATCGAAGGCTCGGCTTCGGGGAGGGGCACATTAGCCTGCCCCATGCGGGTATCCAGTGCAGGGGTACGACGAGCTCTATTCCAGTCATCCGTGAGGGGGCGGTCGCCCCAGCGATTGAGGAAGCGCTGACGTCCCTCGGCGACCTGCCTAGGATCATCGAAGTAGAAGCCCCGCTTCCCCCCTCCTGTCTCGGTGCGGGTGCTGAGGTTCGCCCCTCGGTAATTCCTCTCTGGGAGCGAACTTCTCCGACGGGAGCGCACTCGGTCGATGAGGCTATCTATATGGGCTAAGCGGGCGGACTCGGTGAGGCTCGCCAGATGGAGGAGGCTATCGGAGCGCCGAACGAGGAGCGCCTCTCCCCGAAGGAGCTGAAGCCCGGGGAGAAGCTCCTTGATACGGGGGTAATGGGGATGCTTGGGTGAGAGGGCGGGGAGAGCAAGAGCAAGGGCGTCATGTGCCTCGGGGTAGCGACGCTCCTCGAGAGCCATGAGGCCTAGTTCTGCCCAGGCTGTAGCCCAAGCGTGTCCCTTCTGCTGGGAGGAGTCCACCGCCAGCTGTAGGCTCTGCTTCGCCTCAGCCCTGAGCCCTTCGGCGAGGTAGCGCCCAGCGAGCGCCAGATAGACTTCATCTTGGTAGGGGGCATAGCGACGCTTAGTGGCAAGAGCCCTCAGGCGTGCACTACCCCTGTCCCCTTCAGTCCCGAGGGCAAGGCGCCTCAAGTGAGCAGCGAGCTCCAGCGGGGGTAGGGGTGCTGTCCGCTCAGCTCGGGCGAAGGCACGCTCGGCCTCGGCTCGGTGACCCAGTGCTTCCTCCACTTGCCCGAGCAGGAAGAGAAGCCTAGAGCGAAGGAGGGGGTGCTTCTCACGCCCAGCGACGAAGCTTAGGTGAGGTAGGGCTTCGGCCTCACGCCCTCGAGCCAGAGAGAGTTCGGCACGAGCCTGATGATAGAGGTAGGGGGCGTACTTCTCAGCGGTAGCACCACCCTCCTCGAGCCGACGGAGCTCCTCCTCGGCCTCTAGGTAGTCCCCCGAGAGGGTAGCGAGTCGCACGAGCCAGAGACGGGCTATCTCCCGCACTTCGGGCTCGGTAGCATAGCGACGGGAGATGTCCTCGAAGGTGGAGCGAGCCTCCCCCAGACGTCCCTCGTAGAGGTAACTGCTCCCGAGCAGGAGCCACGCTTCGGAGAGGGCGGGATTGTACTCGGTCTTCTCCTCCAGGCGCACGGCCTCGGGATCTCGGCGCCAGCCTGGCGCCTTCTGTGGCTTACGGGTGATGCTGTGCTCACGGATAGCCTTCTCGGCCTTCTCGATCGCACGGGTGAAGTCCCCTGCCTTCTCCCCTCGCTCCAGACGGAGGGCTAAGGGGTCGAGGTAGAGTCGCTCCGAGTAGTCCTCCCGTGTAGCCTCGACGAAGGCTCGGTAGGACGCCTCGTAGGCTTCCCTAGCATTATAGAGTACATTGTAGCGGGTGGTGAAGGCCTGCCAGCCTCGGGTGGCAGCGGTATTAGCTTGGCGGGAGCAAGCAGAGCTGAGGCAGAGGATACCGAGGAGGAGACAGAGGCTCCCGAGGTGTGCCGTCAGCGACGTAGGCTTCTTTTCCTGAGGAGAGCACTGAGACATTTGCCGAGAGCGAGGAAGAGGAAAAGGAGCAGGATGATGAGGACGCCGGAGGGGACGCTCAGGACGTAATAGCTCAGGAGAAGCCCGCCTACATTGGCCAGAGCAGACAGGACGATCGAGCCGAAGATGATCTGGCGGAAGTCTGAGGTGAAGAGGCCTACCGTCGTCTGAGGGAGCGTGAGTAGACTCAGTAGGAGCATGATACCCACCGATCGGATCGTCAGTACTAGGCTCACAGCGACGAGCAGGAGGAGGACACGCTCCCAGAGCTCTACCCTCAGTCCCCGCACCCGAGCGAAGTCCGCATCGAAGGCAATATATAGGATACGGCGGTAGCCGAGGACGAAGAGCAGGACCAGCACGAGGGCCAGCGCTCCGAGGGCAATGAGGTCGCCCGAGGTCACGAGGAGGATATTCCCGAAGAGGTACGAGGGCAGGCTCGTGGCGTAGCCTGGCGTCAAGGTCATGAAGAGCACCCCCAGCGCCATACCCAGCGCCCATACGCTGGCGATGGCCGAATCCTCACGGATCCCCTCGCTTCGGCTCAGCTTCCCGATGGAGAAGGCTGCTAGCACGGCTGCTCCCGCAGCCGAGAGGATGGGATTGATGCCCAGGTACAGCCCCAGACCTATCCCCCCAAACGAAGCGTGCGTGATGCCCCCGCTGACGAAGACGATGCGACGCACGACGATGTACGCCCCCACTAGGCCACAGATGACGGCCGTGAGAAGCGAAGCCCCGAGGGCATTCTGGAAGAACTGGTAGGAGAAGATGCTTGGCATCCCGATGATGGCGACAGGTGTCGCTAGGCGATGGCCGTAGCTTCGTGACGGCCGACGATGGCGTGGTAATCTCTATTCTCCGACACGATGAGGTAGAGCTCGGGGCGCAGGCTCTCGGGGAATTCGATCCCACGGAGCTGGAGGCTACGTACCCAGCCAGGGACTTCCTCGGCGTCGAGGGACAGGAGGATCTCGCGGAACTCCTCCACCTCTCTCTCAGCATAGCCTGAGGCCGAGGTACCGACATAGCGGTCGAGCTCCTCATCGTCGTAGTACTCGATACGCTCGCTCACGGCAGCTAGCAGGCTATCGTGCTCACAGGTCAGATGCTGTCCACAGCATCCCCCCGAGGGCGGCGTATACTCTTTCTCAGGTTCGACAGCTTCGCCACGAGCGATGCGGCGAGCACGCAGACGTCCCTGCGCATAGCCTATGAGGGCAGCGAGGATACCAAGGGCGGTCAGAGCGATGAAGATGACTAGGATACTTCCCATTATTCGGTCTATCTATGAGGTATGATATATGATGCTTATCCATAAGTGCATCTGTGCAAAGATAGTTCATTCGCTAGGATCATTCCTCCGGGGCGCGGGGCTCCTTCCCTCTGCTCACAGAGGCTGACGGGGTGGGCGAAGGCTCGTCATTCCCCTACCCTTCTATTAAATATCTGCCAGCTCCACCCCCTTCACTCGTTTACTTTTTTAATTCTTCTTGCCGGAGGAGGGGCATTTTTAAGGGGGAAGAGGCGCTAGTAGCGCTTCGGGAGAGGAAGCAGTAGCGCCTCCGTGGTGGCAGCAGTAGCGCCACTAGCTAACCAGCTAAGCATCCTTCCCTTACCCCCTAGTGACGGGGCGGAGGTGGGAGCCCATTCCTTGCACCCCGGAGACAGCATTTCGTCAACATGACAAAAAGAGGCGCCTGCTTGCTAAAATTATTTAGAAAATTGGAGGTTTTTCCGTTACTTTTTCTTATTATATTTGCAACCCCTTGGGTTGCTTTCTTAAGGGTTCTTCGGTTGGACAAGAAGGCAGAAGGGATTGCACAAACTGATACATATACTAAGTAATAATCTACGTATGAAGCAAGCAAGAAAATGGGGTCTCACCCTAGCACTCGCCTTAGCCACAGGCTGGAGTGTCCTGGCGCAGACCATCAGCTCTCCCAATAAGAGCCTCCAGCTACACTTCTCGATGAGTTCGGACGGTGCTCCTATGTACCGCCTCTCCTTCGCCGATGGGCAGGAGATCATCCGTCCCAGCCATCTGGGTCTGGAGATGACCGACTCGAAGAAGTCCTTCGACAAGGGGCTCGAGGTCACGGGAACAAAGGAATCGACCTTCGATGAGACTTGGAAGCCCGTCTGGGGCGAAGTCAAGTCGATCCGCAACCACTACAACGAACTCCTCGTCACGCTCAAGAAGAAGAGCAACGGCGATCCCATAGCCATCCGCTTCCGTCTCTTCGATGACGGGCTGGGGTTCCGCTATGAGTTCCCAGGGGGCAAGGACCGCAACTTCTACGTCGTCAAGCGTGAGCTCACCGAGTTCGCTATGACGGGCGACCACAAGGCGCACTGGATCCCCGGGGACTACGACACCGAGGAGTACGACTACCAGCACAGCCGTCTCTCGGAGATCCGTGGCCTATTTGACAAGGCATTCACGGAGAACACCTCCCAGAAGGCTTTCTCCAAGACCGGTGTCCAGACGCCACTGATGCTCAAGACAGACAAGGGCGTGTACATCAACCTTCATGAAGCTGCTCTTATCGACTTCCCAGCGATTAACCTCGATCTGGACGATAAGACTATGGTCTTCCGTGTCGAACTCACGCCTGACGCTCAGGGCAACCGCGGGCACATCGAAGCGCCCTTCAACACGCCCTGGCGTACCGCTATCGTTAGCCGTGACGCCCGAGACATCCTGGCCTCTAAGCTGACGTACAACCTCAACGAGCCCTGCGCCTACGAGACTACCGACTGGATCAAGCCTATTAAGTATGTAGGGGTCTGGTGGGAGATGATCACCGGCAAGAGCACTTGGGCCTACACCGATGACCTGCCCTATGTGAAGATCGGAAAGACCGACTACTCTAAGGTACGCCCCAATGGTAAGCACGCTGCTAATACAAAGCATGTGAAGGAGTATATCGACTTCGCAGCCAAGCACGGCTTCGATGCTGTCCTGGTCGAGGGATGGAATATCGGATGGGAGGATTGGTTCGGTAACAGCAAGGACCGAGTATTTGACTTCGTCACCCCTTACCCCGACTTCGACGTCGCTGAGCTCCATGATTACGCCAAGAGCGAGGGCGTGAAGCTCATCATGCACCACGAGACTTCCAGCTCGGTATGGAACTATGAGCGTCACATGGAGAAGGCGTACAAGTTCATGGTCGACAACGGTTATTCCGCCGTCAAGAGTGGCTATGTAGGGAACATCATCCCCCGAGGGGAATACCACTACGGCCAGAGTATGGTCAACCACTACCTACACGCAGTGAAGGAAGCAGCTAAGCACAAGATCTCCGTCAACGCTCACGAGTCTGTACACATGACAGGCCTCAGTCGTACCTACCCCAACCTCATAGCACAGGAGTCGGCACGTGGCCAGGAGTACCAGGCCTTCGGTGGCAGTAAGCCCAACCATCTGACGGTACTGCCCTTCACCCGCCTGATCGGAGGGCCCATGGACTATACCCCTGGTATCTTCCAGATGGACATCAGCAAGTACAATCCACAGAACAACTCTCACGTCAACACGACCATCTGCAATCAGCTCGCCTGCTATGTGACGATGTATAGTCCCCTGCAGATGGCAGCAGACCTACCCGAGGTGTACGAGAAGCACATGGATGCCTTCCAGTTCATCAAGGACGTGGCTGTAGACTGGGACGACACGAAGATCATCGAGGCTGAGCCAGGTGAGTACATCACGATCGCTCGTAAGGCGAAAAACTCGGACAGCTGGTTCGTCGGCAATGTCGCTGGCTACGACGGACACAAGTCGACGCTCTCGCTTGACTTCCTCGACGCTGGTAAGACCTATACGGCTACCATCTACGCCGATGCCAAGGGGGCAAACTACAAGACCAACCCTGAGGTCTATACCATCCGCAAGGTGAAGGTCAAGAAGGGCTCTAAGCTCTCCCTGCAGTCTGCTCCTGGTGGTGGCTTCGCCATCTCCATCATCCCTAATTCGGGCAAATAATACCCTCGGGCTACTCGCCTCACGTCTCCAACGGCCGAGGCGGGTAGCCCGATCGATCTACTAATCCATCACAAACAGAGTACGTAAAATGAAGAAGATTTTACGCCTTACCTACCTCTGTCTCTCCCTACTCCTACTGGCGGTACCTGCACTGGCGCAGGAGATCCAGGTCAAGGGCGTAGTCGTAGACGACAAGGGTGAAGCTGTCATCGGAGCTTCCGTCAAGGTCAAGGAAACACCTCAAGGTGCTATCACCGATATCAACGGAGGATTCACTGTACGAGCTCCTAAGCGCGGACACCTCATCATCTCCAGCATCGGCTATACCACGAAGACCGTACCCCTAGCCTCAGCGACCTTCCCCCTGAAGGTCGTCCTCGAGGAGAGCGCTCAGAGCCTCAAGGAGATCGTAGTCGTCGGCTACGGCTCGATGCAGAAGAAGGACCTCACCGGCTCCGTCAGCTCCATCAACGAGAAGAACTTCCAGAAGGGAGCTATCTCTACGGCTGGCGAACTCCTCGTAGGGAAGGTCGCTGGGGTGCAGATCACCCCTGACGGCTCTCCTGGCGCCGGTGGTCGTATCCGTATCCGTGGCGGTGCTTCGCTCAACGCAAGCAACGACCCACTGATCGTCATCGACGGGGTACCCATCGAGAACACCGCAGTAGCTGGTGCTCCTAGTATCCTCAGCTCCATCAACCCTCAGGACATCGCTTCGATGAACGTGCTGAAGGATGCTTCGGCTACGGCTATCTACGGCTCCCGTGCTTCCAACGGTGTGATCATGATCACCACGAAGCGTGGTAAGGTCGGGCAGAAGATCCAGATCGCTGTCTCCGTGCAGAGCTCGCTCTCCGAAGCTGCTCGCCGTGTACGTGTGCTCTCGGCAGACGAATATCGTGCCCTGATTCAGCGTATCGACCCCGCTTCTGCTTCTAAGCTTGGTACGGCCAATACAGACTGGCAGGATGAGATCTATCAGCTGGCCTACGGCGGTGACTACAACCTCAGCGTCAGCGGTGCAGCAGGCAAGCTCCCCTATCGTGTCTCTACGGGCTTCTACCACCAGCAGGGCGTACTGAAGACCGACCAGATGAACCGTGTCAGCGGTGACTTCAGCATCAATCCTCGCCTCTTCGACAGTCATCTAGCCATCGACGCTAGCGTGAAGGTCACAGCGACGCACAACCGCTTCGCCAACAAGGATGCTATCGGTGCTGCTGTCCAGTTTGACCCCACGCGTCCTGTCCGTGACAACGATGCTAAGTTCGCTCCCTTCGGGGGCTACTGGGCTTGGATGGACGGTGCTAACCTTCAGACGCTAGCACCACGCAACCCCGTCGCTCTCCTTCAGCAGAAGGAAGACGTGAGCGATGTCTTCCGTACCATCAGCAACCTAAAGCTGGACTACAAGCTCCACTTCCTCCCCGAGCTCAAGCTCAATGTCAACCTCGGCTACGACTACGCCTCCGGTAAGGGGAGCGTCATCATCCCCGCTGCCTCTTCGCTAGGCTGGCAGCGCTTCACCTACAAGCAGGCTGGTAAGCCCGACGAACTGAAGAGCGGGACGAACAACACCTACGACCAGCGTAAGCGTAGCTTGCTCTTTGACTTCTACGCTAACTACGTCAAGGAGTTCTCCTCTATCAAGAGTCGCCTCGACGTCATGGCAGGGTATTCGTACCAGGACTGGAAGACCTACGTCCACAATACGCCTGACTACACCTACGACAAGACGCTGGTCTCGGCTCCTCCCTACGAGTACGACTATCCTCAGAATACCCTCGTCTCCTTCTACGGACGTCTGAACTATAGCCTCCTTGATCGCTACCTCCTCACGGCTACCGTCCGTGCTGACGGCTCCTCTCGCTTCAGCAAGGAGAACCGCTGGGGTATCTTCCCTGCTCTGGCTCTGGCTTGGCGTATCAACCAGGAATCCTTCCTCAAGGATACCTACTGGATCGATGACCTGAAGCTCCGCCTCGGTTACGGGGTCACAGGGCAGCAGGACGGTATCGGTAACTATACGTACCTACCCTTCTACTCGCTGAGCACGAACACGGCTCGCTACCAGTTCGGCGACACGTACTACAACATGCTTCGCCCAGCTGCCTACGATGCCAACATCCACTGGGAGCAGACTGCTACCTACAACGTGGGTCTCGACTACAGCTTCATTAAGGGTCGTCTCTCGGGAACACTGGACTTCTATCAGAAGAACACCAGCGACCTCCTGAACGAGATCCCTACTCCCGCTGGGGCGAACTTCTCGAATCGTATCCTGACGAACGTAGGGAACATCACCAGTAAGGGCTTCGAACTTAGCATCAACGCTACACCTGTACAGACCAAGCGTTTCTCCTGGGATGTGAGCTACAACATCAGCTCCAACAGCACCAAGATCACCAAGCTCAACGCCGTCGAGGTACCCGGCTATCAGGGTGTCCCCACCGGTGGTGTGACCGGTGGTACGGGTACTAATGTCCAGATCCACTCCGTAGGCTACGCTCCTGGTACCTTCTTCGTCTACCAGCAGAAGTACGACGCTAATGGCAAGCCTCTGGAAGGCCAGTTCGTCGACCGCAACAACGACGGCGTCATCAACGAGCTCGACAAGTATCGTACGCACAACCCCGAACCAAAGGTCATCATGGGCTTCTCTACTAGCCTCTCGCTCGACCGCTGGACGCTCTCGACCTCGCTCCGTGCTAGCCTCGGGAACTACATCTACGACAACGTCTCCTCGTACATGGCGACGCGTACCGCTGTGCTGAACTCGGGCCAGTACTTCCGCAATACTACTCCTGAGATCAATGCATCGGACTTCAAGAACAGCAACGACAAGCAGATCATCTCGGACTACTACCTGCACAAGGCATCGTTCCTCAAGATGGACAACCTCTCCCTCAGCTACGACTTCGGGCGAATCCTTGGGCGTGCTAACCTCCGTGCTTCGGCTACGGTACAGAATGTCTTCACCCTCTCTCCCTACAAGGGTCTTGACCCTGAGCGGGCCATCGACTTCAGCCTATACCCCATCCCACGCACCTACACGCTCAACCTATCTCTCTCACTCTAATGCCTAGCTAATCATGAGTACAAATAAGAAGATGCTTCGCCGTAGCTTCACGGCGCTGGGGCTTATCGGTGCGCTCGGCCTTAGCTCTTGTGTCAAGGACCTTGACCGCTTCCCCACCAACGGCGATACAAATAAGACGATCTACTCCTCACCAGAGAAGACTCTCCAGGCCTTCGCTAAGGTCTACGGTGCCTTTGGCCTCACGGGTAATGGCGACGGAGGCGATATCGCGGGGATCGACGAAGGTACGAGCGACTTCGTTCGCGGTCTGTTCAACCTCCAGGAACTCCCAACGGAGACAGCTATCTGCGCTTGGGGTGACGGCGGGGTACCAGACTTCCACGCCTTCTCGTGGTCGGCTTCTAATCCGATCCTACGAGGCTTCTACTACCGCTCCATTTACCAGATCAAGCTCGCTTCGGAGTTCCTCAAGAACACTGAGGATCAGAGCTCGGATGCTACCGTCCGCACCTACCGTGCAGAGGCTCGCTTCCTGAGAGCTTATCAGTACTGGGTGCTGATGGATCTCTTTGGTAATCCTCCCTTCATCGACGAGTCCACCCCCACGGGTAAGGTCTATCCTCGTCAGATTAGCCGTAAGGAGCTCTTCTCCTACGTCGAGTCTGAGCTGAAGGCTATCGAGTCCGACCTCAAGGCACCTAAGGCTAATGTCTACGGTCGTGCTGACCAGGCTACGGCTTGGGCGCTCCTCTCCCGCCTGTACCTCAATGCAGAGGTCTACACCGGTACCGAGCGCTACGCCGACGCAGCGACGTACGCTGAGCGTGTGATCGCTTCGGGCAAGTACAGTCTCCACACCAACTACGATCGTCTCTTCCTAGCGGACAACAACCTCAATAATCCTGAGGTCCTGCTCTCCATCAATTACGACGGACAGCGCTCGCAGAACTGGGGCGGTATGACCTTCCTCATCAACTCCTCTACCGGAGGTGACGCTAAGAAGGCAACGGGTGTGAACATGGGTGTCAATGGTGGCTGGCAGGGTAATCGTGCTACGGCAGGCCTGCTTAACCTCTTCTCTGGCGCTCTCTCCACCGACAAGCGTGCCCTCATCAAGGCTGTTGGCTCGGGCGAGATCAAGACAGTGACGGACTTCAATGAGGGTGTCTACGTTTACAAGTTCCGCAATGTCACCAGCACCGGCGCTAACGGTAGCAACGGCGACCATGCAGACACGGACTTCCCACTCTTCCGGCTGGCTGAGCTCTACCTCAACTTCGCCGAAGCTGCCGTGCGTGGCAAGGCTGATGCAGCGAAGGGTCTCACCTACCTCAACCTTGTCCGTGCTCGTGCTTACGGCTCGGCTGCGGGCAACTATGCTTCACTTCCCGCCCTCACTGAGATCCTCGCCGAGCGTGGTCGTGAGTTCTACTGGGAAGGACAGCGTCGTACGGACCTGATTCGTTTTGGGAAGTTCATCTCCGGCGACTATGTCTGGCCTTGGAAGGCTGGTGTGAAGGAAGGGAAGGCTTCGGATGCTTACCGTCAGCTCTACCCCATCCCCGCCGACGACATTCAGGCCAATCCTGAGAACCTTCGTCAGAATCCGAACTACTAGTCACGGCTTCGGACGCTCGTCCTGATACGACTTCGCCCCCTCACTCCTATCGCTGGAGTGAGGGGGCGAATGTTTTTCCGTCTCTGAGGCTGATTACTTCGGGAGCAAATAGATCAATTGCGCCCTCGACCCATACCGCTCCAAGCGTCCTTCCTCAGCGAAGGCACGGAGCTCCACTCTTGCAGCCGTCGGGGAGAGTGATACGAGGCCCTGATATTCCTTGACGCGCATCATCCCGTGGCTTCGGAGGAAGGCCTTGGCCACTTCCCATCGTCCGTCCCGCCCCGTCGAAGGACTCACGTAGCCGGGGCATCTCTTTCGCTTCAGATGACAAGCTCCTGCCGTGGCGCCTATCAGCCTCTTGTCGGGGCGAAAGGCTATTCCCGAGACCCGAAGGCTCGCTGCATTGCGTCGTCCTCCTTCGCTCTCCTCGGGCTCAATATCCCTTCGGTAGGCGAGCTTAGCAGCGAAAGCGCCGAGCCCCTCAATGCGAACGGTGTAGCCATCGGCAAGACTTCCGCTCAGCTCATCGACAAGCAAGGCGACGATCCCTTCGATCTCGGCGCTAGCGAAGGTCGTACCTCGGGCAATTCGTTCGGCTAGTTGGCCCAAGGTTACAGTTCCTTCGACGAGCAATCTAGGTGCATGTCGTCGCTTCCCACGCCCGAATTGCTCGGGCAATTCTCTCATGATGTACTTAGCCATACGTTTGGTTTTAGAAGGCAATGTTTCTCAAATGGTCTTGCAAGTCCCCTTCTTCCGACGGCTTCTTTAGTGGAAGGCGCTAGCTTTCACCGCAGAAGTCCAAGGCGCTAACCTCAGAATCCGAAAGCCTTTATAAAGGAAGTCCACAGCTTCTACAGCAGATTCCGAAGGCCTTCACAGCAGAAGACGCAAGCATCTACATTAGAAGTCTACCGCTTTGACGGTAGAAGGAGACCCGCTCTTGATTCTCAAAAGTACGCAACTTACTGCAAGAAACCTATAAAGTGCCTTATGAAAAATTGAATCTACATTCGTCGCTCTATAAAGCCACGATTGTCGTTTCATTAAGTGACGGGCGTCGTTTTATTAAGCCACGTTCGTCGCTCCAACTTTTCCTATATTATTTTGCATCTATTCTTCGACGACTTCGCCCTTTTCGTTCCCCTACGTTCCCCTTTCTCCGAAGGAAGACGGTGAGGGAAGAAGCTGACTCACCCCCCCAACGACTCTATGAACTCATAGCGCTCCTCGATCAAATGGCTCGCTTTCTCACCCTGCTTTTGCCTCTTCATCTAAAGGGAAATCGACGGATTATAGCGCTAAAGGTACGGGAAGAGCAGAGAGAATTTAAGTATCTTTGCGCTGAACAAAACACTTCATCTCAACACATTACCCAACAAGAAATGGAAGCTACGGAACAAGAAGTCAAGAAATTCTCCATCTCCAGGCTAGTCCTCTGGTCAGAGAATCCCAGAGATCCACTCCCCGACAGAAAAAGCGTGATAGAGAATGATAGAATTATTCGCAGGGCAATAAAGGATATAGACGATAGCTGGAAGCTCTCATCGCTACTTAGTCAGATGGGTGATGCGTATGATTTCAGTGAGATACCTACTGTCGTAGTTAAGGACGGGCATCCTATCGTATATGATGGCAATCGCCGAGTCATTCTTGCTATAATTCGACACACCCCCAAATACCTCAAGTTGCTACCTAGTAGTACGAGGAAGAAACTTGAGGTATTTGAGGTTCCGACGAAGCTATATTGCAATGTCTGTCCCGAAGGCAAAGCGTTGAAGTTCATCGTCAGGAAGCACTCTAAATCAGGAAGCTGGAAACCGATTCAGCAAGGCCTATTCAGGATGAGATATATGGATCAAGCCCCCAGCGCACTCCTCCAGTTCAATTCACTTACAGACGGAGCTATTGAGAGAAGCGATGTACTTAACCAGGGGTTTGTCGAGACACAAGTCTTCAAGAAAGGTCACTTAGAAAGCCTAGGTATATCGGTCGAAAAGGATTGTATCAAGAGTCCTTATACGACGGAAGAGCTACAGTCTATCATAACTGATATTTTCGAGAAGATTAAAGATGAGACGATCAATACTCGAAAGAGACCTCGCGTTGGGGACCTACCGGATTTGCTGAGTAATGAAGTTCAAGCGCTCTGCTCAAGAAAGAAGGACCAGCCAAGAGCGTATACGGAGAAGTATACTCCAATAGATCCTGCACCCATCGAAGAGGGGGAAAGAGAAGAAAAAGCAGTCCCCAAAAAGAGAACAAGAAGAGTAGAAGAGGATGAAACCCGATTGTTCGGGAAGGTCTTATACCTAAAATCTGGCTCTGTCAACAACTTATATCAAGAGATTGAAGAGTTAGATCTCCTTATCTCAAAAAGTATAAAGACAAGCGAAAAGAAGAAGTCTAAGAGGAAGGGAGTCACGGAAAATGTACGTGTGGTAACACGAATGGCATTAAGACTATTATGTGAGACGGCTATGAAAGATCTTGGGATGAATAAGCTGGCTGAGTATCTATCCAAATACTTTGAAGACGCAAGGAAAAGCCTCAGTGATAAGGAGCGAAAATTCTTGTCTCATAATTTGTCAAAGGTAGACCCCAAAGCTGCACATAATCCTGCACAACTGCTCAGCTTATTACAAGATTCCGCTCATACTTATGATGAATCTACTCGTGACTACAAAAATACTGTAGCAATGTCCGTTTTAGTGGGAGCTATCTTATCTTGCTCCCATGGGAAGGAATAACTAGATGAGGCATATATCCCCACTAAGATATCCTGGAGGGAAAAGTTGTATCCATCCGTTTATCTCATCACTTATCGACGAAAATAGGCTCCAGCACTTTAGTTATGCGGAGCCTTATGCTGGCGGTAGTGGTTTGGCCTTGAGGCTTCTCTTTGAGGATGTGGTCGACTCCATTCTTCTCAACGACCTAGATCGGTCTATCTACGCCTTTTGGCATAGCATTCTGAATGAAACGGAAGCTTTCTGTGACTGGCTCAGCAATGTAAGCATTGATATGGCACAGTGGCAGCATTCCCACGAGATACAGGGACGTAAAGAAACAGCAGACCTTTTGGAGCTGGGGAAATCTACATTCTTCCTAAATCGGACTAACGTATCTGGAATCATCAAAGGTGGGCCAATCGGTGGATATGCTCAAACTGGGAAGTATAAGATTGACGCTCGCTTCAACCGGGATGCTTTGATTTATCGGATCAGAAGCATCGCAACAAGATCTGCAGATATACATATATCCAACCTCGATGGAATAGAGTTCATCAAGATGCTCAATGGTAAAACAGAGGACATCTTCATTTACCTTGATCCTCCATACTACAAGAAGGGCTCTTCTTTGTACATGAACTACTTCCAAGAACAGGATCACATTGCTCTAAGAGATGCTCTCAAGACCATCAGGAAGCCTTGGATAGTTTCGTATGATTACAATGGTTTCATCCTTGGTTTATATGAAGAGTATGCGAGGGTAAGCTATCAGTTGTCTCAATGCACATCCAATCGGATCGGAGAAGAAGTAATCATCCTCAGCGATTATCTGCACGTAGATACCTCTCTTCTGTATCTCAAATCCCCCCAGCCCATCACAGGTAAGTAGAGCTAACCTAACAGCATCCTGCAAATACGGTCTCTATCCCCTCTCTTCAGCTTTGAGCGAAGAGGAGTATCTTTGTGACGGCTTTAGCGCCCCTAAAAGACTATAGATGAATAAGAATATCACCCGCATCGCCCTCACAGGCGGTCCTTGCGCCGGCAAGACGACAGCCCTGGCGCAAATCATTGAGCACTTCAGCGATCTTGGCTACCTTGTCTACGCCTTGCCCGAGACACCGACGCTCTTTAATAATGCATCGATCAACTTCGCTACCCCCGATCGCCAGTACTTCTACAATATCGAGAAAGCCGTCCTGAAGTATCAAATCCAGATGGAAGATACCTTCCTCGAGCTGGCCCACGCTGCATCGCACCCCGTACTCATCATCTCCGACCGCGGGACAATGGATATCTCCAACTACGTCGAGCGGACAATGTGGCAGGCAATGCTCGACGAACTCGGGCTCTCCGAAGTCAAGATCCGTGACGCTCGCTATGACGCCGTCATCCACATGGTCACTGCGGCGCAGGGCGCAGAAGAATTCTACACCCTCGAGACCAACAGCTTCCGAGGCGAAACCATCGAAGAGGCTCGCGACTTAGACGCTCGTATCCTCAAGGCTTGGACGGGGCATCCCCACCTACATATCGTAGAAAACAACGTCGACTTCCAAGTTAAGATCCGCCAAGTCCTTGATGCCATCCACGAAACACTAGGCGACGACCCAGCGACCTTCAGCGACATCCGCCGTCGCTTCCTCGTCCACGTCACCGGCGAAATACCTTACGGCGTCGAGACCGACCTCTACCAAGCGTACCTCGATCAGGAAGACGGCTCCAGCATCCGTATCCGTAAGCGTGGCCTCCGTGGTAACTATGTCTACTTCATGACCCGTAAGAGCCCCGTCGAATCACAGCAGATCATCACCGAGCGACAAATAGGTCCCGACGAATATGTATCGTATCTCAACTCGATCGCTTCGCTTGACGAAGTGCTCGTACATAAGCTTCGTCGCAGCTTTGTATGGGCCAAGCAGTACTTTGAAGTAGATGACTTCATCGAGCCACGTCGTGATTATCAGATATTAGAGATCTCTTGTGCGCCGGATCTAGAGATCAAGTTCCCGCCCTTCATCGAAGTGATCCAAGAGATCACAGGTGATCCCCTCTACGTCCGCCTCTAGCCCGCCAAGGACTTAGCGGATATGCACTGACCAATCTCCCAATACTTATGCTATCGAATACTTCTACTCCGAGTGGTTCGTTCTTTGGGCGCTATCTGCAGCGCTTGTACCAGCAGCGTTTCTTTGCGCTCCTGCTCTTCCTCCTACAGCTATGGGCAGCGGGAGACTATTATTTAGACCAAGGTCGACTGCCTTACTCGGGTGAGATCGTCTATCAGACGCTGAGCCTCTTGACGTGGTCAGCTCTACCGACACTCATCGTAGCGCTCCCCCCTTATCGCTGGCTTCGTGGCCTTCTTCAGGGGATCACGCTCTTCGTCTATGGGTATCTTCTGCTCTTCGAATCCTTCCTTGTCTTCTCTTATAGCTCGGTATACACGGACAGCATTGCGCTGAACATCCTGTCGACAAACCCTGGAGAAGCCACCGCTTTCCTTGAAAACCTCAACTATAAGGTCTTCCTCCTTCCCCTCTTTGCGCTCATCGTCCTCCTGGGTCTTTATTTCTGGAGCGCCCGTCGCTGGGGAAAGAGCGTGGGTTCGCCTGTGATCCGGTTCGTCTTCTTCGGAGCACTCCTAGTGACTCTGCCGATCTCGGTCTTCTTCGTACAGCCAGCACAGCGCTCAATAGCTAGCTATCTCTACATGGCTCCCGTCGAACGAATCTACCGAGGTACGACTAATTGTATGAAGGATGCCGAAGAACTGGCGAAGTATAGTGCCGAAGCTCGCCTCATCGATGTCGGTACCATCGAGCATACTCGTGATATGAAGGGGATCAATATCATCATAGTCCTCGGCGAATCTATGCGCCGAGACTACATGCATTGCTATGGCTATCCACTCCCTAATACACCACATCAGGACTCGCTCGCTAAGACAGGTGACCTGGTGCTCTTCACAGATGCCGTCTCTTCTGCAGCTTGGACTACGAGCTCCATCTCAGAGAGTATGACCTTCTATTCTCGTGAAGGGAAGGAGAAGGAATGGTATAAGTACCCCACACTTCCTCTGATACTCTCGAAGGCTGGCTACTACACTTACTGGGTCAGTAACCAGGAGAAGCAGGGCTCTGGCGTGCAAATGATACCAACGATAGCTGCTACGGCAGACAGCACTCGCTTTGTTCGCAACCGCACTGCTAGTGACTGGGATACCTCGCTAGATAGTGATATCCTCCCTCTTCTATTGGATCGCACGACGATCCCTCAGAGAAGTGATCGCTCGGAGTTCTGTGAAGTCATCCATCTCATGGGCTCACACAGCCCCTTCACTGAGCGCTACATCCACGAGAAGGCAGCATTCAGCACGAAGGATCTACCGAAGAACCTCCCCAATGGAATGCCTACACCTACGGACGATAAGCGTCGTGGAGTCATCTGTGACTACGTAAACTCCATCCATTATAATGACCAGATCATCTCGCAGATCATTCAGCGCTATAGCACGACGCCTACTATCCTTGTCTATCTTTCAGATCATGGACAGGCTGTCTTCGAGAATCCTCAGCGTCCTGACTACTGTGAGCACGAGGTCTCTCACCCTGGGGTGACGATCCCGCTGATGGTATATGTCTCGCCCGTGCTTCGTCAGGAGCGTCCCGAGATCTATGCAGAGATCGTCGCTGCTAAGGATAGAAAGATCATGACTGACCTACTCTCCAACTCGATCTGTGGCCTCCTCGGTATCAAGACTAAGTACTATGATCCTCGTCTTGACTTCTTCTCAAGCCAGTACAACAATTCTCGCAAGCGCCTCGTACAAGCATACGACGGACAGATGATGGAATTCTAACGACAAGCCCCTTCGTTACTCCGGTAGCGAAGGGGCTTATTCTATCCCCACGTTGGCAGTAAAAGAAGAACATGGCTCTATGCATCTCCGAGGGAAAGGCGGGAAGAAGGAGGCAAAATGCATAGAAAAACCCCGAGCGTCTACCTGTAGACGCTCGGGGTTTTTCTATGCAGTCGGGAGGAGTCAGCGGGTGACTACTTCTCGAGGAGCTCGAGGGTGGAGAGCTTGTAGACGACAGAGGCCTGGATCATCTGCTGAGCTTGCTCTGCGTCCCCCATGAGAAGCGATTCACCATAAGCCTGATTGTAGTACTCACGTGCCTGCTTGTAGTCCTTCAGTTCACGGTAGGAGTCGCCCGCCATGACTAGGAAGTTGATCTTGTTCATCAGGACCGTCTCGCTGGGGATGGCCTTCTGGAGCCAAGCGATCGCCTGCTTGTGGTCGGCGGGTGTCAGCTTGTTGCCGGCGGCATTGTAGAGCGACTGAGCGGCGATACCGTAGTCGGCAGCGTTGGCATCTTCGCCAAGGCCGTCGAGGTAGCTAGACATGAGCTGGATATAGCGGGCTACATCCTTGCTCTTGTATATAGCATAGAGGGCGCCGTAGTAGTCAACAGACTTCTGATAGGGCGTGACCTTCTTGAACTTGATCACATCATACGCCTTCTTGTAGTCGGTGCGGATCTTCTCGAGATAGGTCTTGTAGGACTCATCACCCTTCTTGACGAGCTCGAGCATACGTTCGTCGTTCTTCTCGATGACGTAATAGGCTGCGGGCTCACCCACAGCTGCGATCCACTCATCCAGATGAGCGTTGATGTACTCGACGACACGAGCGACCTCATCGGCGTCATCTCCGCCGAGATTGCTGATGATCAGGTAGTCTTTCTTATTGATCAGGCTACCGTCTGCCATCTTCTTGGAGAGGTATTCCTTGTAGATCTTGCGGACACGTACGACCCACTTCTCGGCATCCATACCATCCTGAGTGGTGAGGAAGCGTGGAGCCATGGTCAGAAGTTCCTGCTGGATCTTCAGATCATTGGGCTGTGCACGATATTCTTTGTAGAGATCGTCGAAGCCTTTCACTTCACCGACGGCGGTCTTTGCCATCTCGAGGAGTTCGTCTGCCTTCATGAAGCCGACGTTTATCTGGATAGCCTTGCCGTCGCTGGCAATAATCCCGAGGGTGGGGAAGGCTTCGATCTTGTACTTTTTCGCGATCTCGACGTTCTCAGGAGCCTCTGCGTCGAGCTGGAGATTGATGAACTTGGCGTTGAAGAAGGCGCCCACTTCAGGCTGAGTGAAGATAGTCTTCTCCATCTTCTTACAGGGGACGCACCACGTGGCATAGAAATCCACGAAGAGTGGTTTGCCTTGGCGCTGAGCTTCTGCCTGTGCTTCGGCGAAGGAACCCTTGAAGAAACGGATGCCAGTAGCCTCTTGTGCGGAGCCGATCGCAATGGACAAGAGCGCTACGACCACGAAGGTCACATACTTGAGATATCTCATGGGGAGCAAGTTTTATTCTTCGTCTTGGATGATGAAGGTGAAGAGGCCACGGAGCTCACGGCTGTGGCTCTCGTTGTAGACCCGTAGATTGACGGTGTACTTACCGTTGGGCAGGGTCTGGACGGCCGAAGGGAAGAGGTTGATCGTACCACCGTTGACGGTGACTTTACCGTCCTTGACAGCGGCAGCGAACTTGGCGGCGTCACCTCCATCAGCGACATCGACGCTGAGGAACTCGTAGTTCACGGGGTTAGTACCTGAGACGCCCTGGATACGCTGCGAAGTCCAGGGGGCGGGATACTCACGCTTGAGGCTGTGTGGGTCGTCATCGGGGACGGTGCGATAGACCTTCAGCACCTTGGCTGCGAAGGTCGCATGTGTCGCGTCAAGGTAACCCACGGCGACTTTACGGCACGAAGGCAGAGCAAGTGCTAGAAAAGTCACGAGGAGCAGGCTATAGATGGATCTTGCTTTCATCGTAAGGAGAGATTAGAAGTCCGTAGGCGTGAAGTCGTACTGCAGGGAGTGGACGACGCCCGTACGTGTCTGGATGTTGTGAGAAGCGATATCTCGGGAGATCGTCGTCGTAGGAGAGACGATGTGCAGACGGTTAGCTCCGGCCCCCGCTACACCCGCATAGGTGTCACGGAAGGTATAGAGCCAAAGTTGCTTACCTGAAGCCATGGTGTAGGTCTTACCACCCGTACCGATGGCCTTCCCGTCAGCGGACTTGCGCCCTGCGGGGAAATCCTCGAGCAGTAGCTTCTCCTTGGGGATGACACAGTCGAGGATGAGACTGCGACAAGTCGCTACACTCATACGATCTATGAGCTTCATCGTCTCCTCTTCTGTGAGCTTGCTGGGGTCGACTGCATTCTCTGGGGATTCGGATCCATCGGTCTTGATGCCGTAGGTACGGAAGAGATAGCGACGGATACTATGATTCGTGATCCCGAGGAAGGTGATATTCGGCCCGAACTCCGTGCTCTTGCCCTGGAAGAGATCTTCTAGACCGGCACGCTTAGCCATATAGACCAGGTAGCTCCAATTGTAGCTGTCGGTCTGGAAATACTCCCACATCGTCGTGTCATGATAGCCCTTGGCCTTGCCTGTCTCGACAAAGTCGTACTTGGTACAGGAAGAGAAGAGCGAGAGGACGAAGAGTGCGAGTAGATATAGTGGATGCTTGATCGTTCGCATGATAGATAGAGCTTAGAGAAGTACTACATGTAGCGGAACCAATATGGGCGCTGGAGGATGAGTCCATTGATGACCTTGCCGTCCTTGTCACGCTGAGCGCTCGACGGAATGGGTAGACACAGCGCACCGCCAGCGATATCTGCAGCGGTGAGTGATGGGAACTTACCCATGAGCTCTGTACGATGGTAGCCGTTGCGCAGTATGTCATAGTAGCGGCTATCATTCTCTAGGATGAACTCACGTTCACGCTCGTGGAAGATCGCCTTCTTGAGATCGCTCTCCCCAGCAGCTGGATAAGCGGTCGCACCAGCACGAGAGCGGATACGATTGAGGTCGGAGGTAGCGGAGGAAGTATCGCCTAGCTTGGCCGAACATTCAGCACGAAGCAGGTAGACATCCGCTAGACGCCAGTAGACATAGTTCGCATTGATGCTGAGGAAGCTCTTACCCGACTCCGCACTCTGGTCGACAGTGAAGACCGCATTACGGAACTTGTAGGGCACAGCATAGTTCATACCCGAGACTTCGTGGTCTTTATCAAACTCATAGAAGAAGGCTGTACGACGTGCATCATCAGCATCGGGGTAGAGCTTCTCTATGGTAGACTTCTTCAGACGGAAGGCAGCCTGGGCCAGATCACCCTGAGTAAGCGTGCTGTTGACCGGCCAAGTGGCGAAGAGATTAGCTACTTCGTTCTTCGACGTAGACTCATTGCCACGGCTCTTGTCATAGACGAGCGAGAAGATTTCTTCTGGGTTCGACGCATTGGGATCAGAGAGTAGCTGGCAGAGTTCGTCGGGGGTAGAGACGAGACTGTAGGCACCCGTCTCGCCGTTGATGACCTTCGAAGCATACTCTACACTCTTACGATAGGCGGCATTAGCATCTACTGAGGTATCGCCATATAGCTCAGCCATGCTTCCCTTCCATGCATAGAGGTGGGCAAGTAGCGTAGCAGAGTTCCCCTTGCTCCCGTACTGCTTGTAGGTGGCAAGGCTACCTGAGGTCGTGCGGAGCTTGTCGTAGGTAGGTAGTAGCTCGAAGGCCTTGAGCGCATGTTCTATACCGGCGTCGATGACTTGCTGTTGTGTCGAGAGTCCGTACAGCTTAAGATCCTTCGCATTGGCCGTAATGACGGCCTGACCATAAGCACGTGAGAGCATGAAGTAGCCGAAGCCAAGAGCGAAGTGCGCCTGTCCGGCGTGGTATGCATAGCGATCTTCGGAGAGTCCCTGAGTCTTGTCGATGTTGTCAAGCAGTAGGTTCGCCTCGAATATCATGCGATAGACATACTCCCAGTCTGCAGCGGCCTGGATGATCGTACGAGGGTTGCCCTCACGGAGCTGCCCATCGTCCTGCGTCTCATCTGCTAGGAGGCCGATCTTCGTGAGTGGAGAGAAGGCGTCCATGCAGTTGTCGAGGTAGAAGTGTATGGAGCTTGTCGTGGTGTTGAGCTCAGCCTCGGTGGAGAATGCATTGCTGTAGGTGATGGCATTCTCGGGCGTCAGGTCGAGCTTGCACGAAGAAGCAAGCAGGCTGAGCGCCAGGGCGGGTAAGATATAGCGTTTCATCAGAACTTCAGATTGAGACCAAGAGTAAGCTTTCTATTGAGCGGATACATGCGCCCAGTATCCTTACCCGTAGCAGGATCAACGATCTCGGGGTCAAGTCCCGAGTAATTCGTCAGGAGGAAGAGGTTCTCGCCAGCCAGATATACTCGCACATCCTTCATGCGGAGGCGCTTGGTCCAGCTGTCGGGGAGCGTATAGGAGAGGCTGAGTTGCTTGAGACGGAGGTAGCTCACACGTTCGATATTGGAGTCGATATCCCCATCGAACTGGCCAGTGTAGCCGTCATCGGCAAATTCTAGCGATGGATACTGCGTCTCATCACCGGGCTTCTGCCAGAAGGTAGCACGAGAGAAGTCGTTCATCACGACACCAAACTTCTTGTTGAAGAGGAAGGCGCCGTTCTTCACCATATTCATCATGCGCTGGTCGATGGTATATGTCAGCAGGACATTCAGTGCAAGACGCTTGTAGGTGAAGGTATTCGTGATCCCCCCGTAGGCTTTCGGCAGAGCGCTACCAGCATAGTAGAGGTCTTCGCTATTGATATAGCCGTCGCCATTCTGGTCCTTGATCTTGCGAGCACCGACACGTAGAGGGTAAGCTAGCGAACCAAAGGAGAGCGGTACACGCTGACCCGTCTGGTCGTAGTAGTAAGGGATGTCGGATTCACGCTGTACGAGACCTTCGTCCTTATAGGTATAGATCCCGTAGATAGGGCGACCGAGCACCTTGTCACCGAGGTCCTTACCGTCGTATGAAGCGAGGAAGCGGTTCCAGTTGCGTGCGATGTTGAAGCGAAGATTCCAAGAGAAGTCCTTGCGACGCATGAGATCGGCCGAGAGATCTAGTTCAAGACCTTCGTTGGAGATAGCAGAAGCGTTCGTCCACGTCGTCTTAGAGATGAAGAAGTTACCTGGAGTGGGCACCTGCATCAGTAGATCGTAGGAGTACTTGTAGTAGTAGTCGAGCTTGACCTTGAAGCGATAGTTGAAGAGGTCTACGTCCAGACCAAGGTCGTACTGGTCGCTCTTCTCCCAGGTCAGATGGCTATTGGCCATAGCGCTTGGCTGAAGACCGGGCTGACCTAAGAAGGAATTCGACTCCTCCATCAGGCCATGTGCCAGGTACGCTTCTTGGAACTTCTGCCCGCTCTTACCCCATGAAGCACGGAGCTTACCAAAGCTGAGGAACCAGAAGTCACGCATGAAATTCTCCTTGGAGAAGGCCCATGCAGCACCGAGTGAAGGGAATGCAGCCCAGCGTACATCGCGACCGAAGACGGAAGATCCATCATAGCGGAGCGAAGCTTCGAGCATGTAGCGCTTGTCGAAGTTGTAAGCGACACGGCCTAGATAGCTCAGCATGATCTGCTCCTGTCGGTCCGTGGTCACACGCTGCAGGTATTCGTCACGCCCTTCTATGGAGCGAGCCTGGGGCCATCCATCGCCGATCTCGTAGATTTTATTCGTTGGTCCACCGGCGGCTTTACCCTTGATATTCTCCATCAAGTCGTAAGTGGTGGTGATCCCGGCCATGACGTCGAAGTTGTGACGGTCACGTAAGCTGAAGCGGTACGAGAGAATATTCTCCCACTGAAGCATAGCGACCATCGAGCGAGAGGCTTCGACGGAGGAGAGATTATTGTTGTTGAGGTAGGAGGGACGGAAGACGTGGTTGTTGGAGAAGTACGCATCGCCCGAAGCTGACGTAGCGAACTTCAGCCCAGAGATAGGAGTGTAGTCAAGACCTACGGAGAGTCGGGCGTTGAACATCCCATTACGAGCCCGCACATCACGGATCTTCTGGAGCGTGAGTTTCTCTGCGATCGAGCCACGTCCAGGATAAACCGAAGGCGTTTCCTTGGGGTCGACATCGAGCCCTTGGATATTGGAGCCACTGATAGCGTCTTGTTTGTTGTAGGCTAGATTGAGACGAGTGAAGGCATTTACCTTAGGTGTGAGGCGTAGATCAAGGTTGGAAAGGAAGCTCAGACGCTTGAATCCCGAGTTGATCTGTATCCCACGCTCGTCGTAGAGACCTGCACTGACGAGGTAGCGTACATTGTCATTCCCACCCGATGCATAGAGATCACCGGAGCTGACACGACCGATCTGGAAGATGTACTTCCACCAGTTCGTATCATTATTATAGAAGCTATTGAGTGAGTCTTGCGCTGAGGCAGGGGGCTGATTGTCCTTAGAGAGGACATTACCATTACCCCAGAAGTAGTCGTAAGCACCGTCGAGCGTGGGCTCCCATCCATAAGACTGGCCGTAGCTACGTGGTAGGAGGTAGCGGTTCGTCGTGTAGTCGTTGTGCCCGATACGCTGATAGCGAGCCAGGAGGTTGTGTACCAGGCGCTCGCCATGACCACGCATCTGCAGAGGTGTAGCAGGGAGGAAGGAGATCGACTGCGAGAAGTTAAGCCCGAACTCTGCCTTACCTGACTTCCCCTTCTTCGTAGTGATGAGGATGACCCCATTACCCGAGCGGGAGCCATAGAGCGAAGCTGAGGCAGCGTCCTTCAGTACTTCCACCGACTCGATGGTCGAAGGATCGAGGCCCGCTAGCGCATTGATCCCGCCGGTAGCTTCTGCAGAGACCTTGGAGAGTGGCACTCCGTCGACGACGTAGAGTGGTGAGCCGTCGTTGATCCCTTGGTCATTGAGCGAACTAATCCCACGTATATTGATGCGTGTACCACTGCCACCAGGCGAGCCGGACTGGTTGGTCACCGAGAGCCCAGACATCTGTCCCTGCAGGAGTGACTGTAGACTAGGAGCGGGAGCATCCTTCAGTTGGTCAGCCTTGATGGAACTCACAGCCCCGACAAGCTCGCGGGTATTGCGTCGACCATAGGCGATGACGGTGACGCCATCAAGTGATTTGACATTTTCTTTCAGGACAATCGCCACGGGACTGCCTGCAGTGAAGGCGGCGCTACCATCATAGTAGCCGACGAAGCTCACTTGGACTTCGCCCGCTTGCTTATCTGTCTGGATGGCGAAACGCCCTTCGACGTCGGTCTGTGTCCCGAGCTTCGTGCCCTTGATACGGACATTCGCTCCGATAATAGCTTCACCTCGGGCGTCCTTTACGGTACCCGTGACTTGGCCCTTAGCGGTAGCTTGCTGCTGGGGACGGAAGATGCGGATCGTCTTACCGTCTACGGTGAAGACGAATGGCGTGCCCTTGAGGAGGCCTTCTACGGCCTTCTCGGGAGTCACCTCATCGAAGGAGACGGTCGCCTTGTAGCCCGCAGTGCGGAGCTCAGGCTCATAGTCGATCTTGTAGCCTGAGTTCTTAGCGATGAAATCAAGGATAGAGGCGATCTCTTTATCCTTGAAGGAGATCGAAACGGTCGGCACAGGGCTCTGGCTCCAGCTCGCAATAGGCGAAGAGAGTCCAAGAGCACACAGGCAAAGCCCAAGGGCTAAGCGCCGGCGTATACTACTGGATAGATGTCGCATGGAGGATAGGTATAGGTATGACTTATCTATTATCGGTGTGATGATATCGGAGGAGTAAGGCACCCCTCGTGGTGACTCTCGGGATCAACTGTGGGATGATCCCGAGAGTCTATACATGAGGCTATCTAAGCGATACAGGCTGTGATATAGGGAGTGTGTGCTTGAGGCGGGGAGCTCTTCTTAGTGCTCCCAGGTCTTTGCTTCGGGAGCGATGCTCTTGACTACGATGTCTCGGCGCTTGCCTTCGTCGAGGAGCTTCTTCAGCAGAGCCGAGAGATCCTGAGCCGTGACGGCAGAGATCTTGACGGACTCCAGAGGAGTGCCCTTCTTCGAGAGGTCTGGTGCCTTGCCCGTCTCAGCATAACTATTGAGCAGTGCAATCCAAACGCCGAGCCCCATCTCGTCACCCGAAGCCTTTTCTTCTGCTTCTTCGTCGAGGACTTGAGGTATGTGCACCTTCTTGTACTCGTCACGATCGATCCCACCGGCTGCGATAGAGCGGAGGATCTCATAGGTGCGGGCCTTGAGGTGGTCGGCCTTAGCCCGTGAAGTGATGAAGTGAATGGAGAGACTAGCGCTAGCGACGGGATCGTCGGTATAATTGGTCTTGACGGCGATACTGTAAGTCCCTTGCTCCTTCTCACGAAGTTCGTCGAAGAGACGGTTCTGAAGCAGAGGCTCCAGCAGGCCAAGGGCGAGGCGCTCACGCTCACTGAGCTTCTTGTCTCCGATGAAGGAGAGCTCGACTTCACCGAGGTCCCCCTCGGTATCTACTTCGAAGGTGCGCTCGATGACACGCTCACGGGAGCTGTGATCACGGATCGTGTAGGTGCGACGTGGTGCCTTGGGATTGCCAGGCAGGGCAGCCAGATAGGTCGTGACGATACGCTTAGCTTCGGCTTCGCTGATATCCCCGACGAGACAGCCCGCCATCTGGGAGGCGTCACCGAAGTGCTCGGCGTAGAGTCGGGGCAGATCGCTCAGCTTCATCTTGTCATAGAAGGCCTGATCTTCACGAGGATTGGCCTCGGTGATGGGATTCAGGAGCTCACGTATCTCACGATCGACCGCCTCACGTCCTTGCTGAGGCTGTGAGGCATATATATAGCGCTTGCGCTGGAGCCACTTGTCGAAGATCCGCTGATCGAAGCGCTGCTTATTCAGTACAAGATAGAGGTAGGAGAAGAGGTCATCCACACCGTCGGTCTTGCTACGTGCCTGCACCCCGTCGATATATTCGGTGATGGAGAGATTGACTTCCATCGGGCGGGAGCGTAGCCACTGGGCGAGCTGATTGCGATCGTACTTGTAGAGACCAGAGGCCATGATGAGGCTCTGCATCGCAGAGAAGGAAGGCAGATCCTGTGGCTTGACGATGGACTGACCACCCTTAGCCGAGGCCAGGAAGAGCACTTCACCCTTGAGCTCCTTAGGTAGATATTTGTAGAGGATCTTCATGCCATTGGAGAGCGTCCATTCCGTAGCGCCGAGTGAAGGTATCTTCTTCTCACGGGCAATCTTCCCTACAGGTAGCTTGAAGTCGATAAGCTTCGTGATGGGCTTGGAGTCGCTAGCATCTAGGTCAAGTACCGTACTCTTGTTCACCGCAAGCTCATCACGGAAGGTTTCCTCCGAGATAGCCGAGGCAGTAGGACTATCCGTGTAGGCGACGAATGCAAGATTGCGGGTGCTACCCAGACGCTCGCCGAGCCAAGACTGCATATCCTCTGCCTCCAGCTCTACCAGTGTCTCGAGGTTGTCCTCAAGCTGCTGACGGAACTCTCGCATAGGAGTACCATAGAGGTAATTATTCCGGTAGATGTCGATGAAGTTCTGTGGCGTGCCGAGCCCCTTGTCGTCGCTGAGCACTTCCTTCATTCCTTCGTAGAGCTTCTGCTTTTCTGCCTCGAAGTCTTCCTTGCTAAAGCCTTCGACACTCATCTTGGTTCGGGCAAAGAGTACCTGCTGAAGCGCCTCCTCATCTTGGCCAGCGTAGGGCACGAAGTCCCAGGCGAACTGGGCGTATCCACGTACCAGCGGGGAGTAACTGACCGAAGCAGCGATGAAGGCTTCAGCACCACGATTCCTCAGACGTGCGAAGTGCTGCGGTGCAAGAGTATTAAAGAGCTGACCGAGGAGATAGTCCTTGGTCGCTTCTTCTGTAGAGCGGTTGGTAGGAGTAGCTACACGCTGATAGAGACCATACGAATGAGAGCGGTTCTCCTTATCGATGAAGCGATAGTAGAGGGGGCCGACATTATCATCGATCGAGAAGGCAGGACGGGCCTTAGCATTACGAGGAGCGGGGAGAGATGCAAAGAGTTGCTGTACCTGCTTCTCATAAGCTACGGGGTCAATATCCCCGACGATGATCACGCACTGTAGGTCGGGGCGGTACCAAGTCTTGTAGAAGGCCTGGATATCGGGGTACTTGAAGGTCTTCAGTACGTCGAGACTCCCGATGACATTGCGCTGGGAGTATTGTGAGCCATTGTAGATGACGCCGGCGATACTATCACTGAGGCGCTTGTCTATGCCTCCACGCTGGCGCCACTCTTCGATGATGATGCCACGCTGCTTCTCCGTGTCCTTCTCGGTGATGGAGATGCCACTGCACCAGTCCTTGAGGATGAGGAGCACGGAGTCTGTAAGTCCCTTCTCCGCCGTAGGTACATCCATGATGCTGTAGCGGGTATCGTCGGTCCCGGTACGAGCATCGAAGCTGTAGAGACCGCGAGCACGCAGGAAGTTCATCACGCCACCAGGGAAGTGCTCGGTGGCTTCGAAGGCCATGTGCTCTAGGTAGTGCGCTAGGCCATTTTGATGATCATCCTCGAGGATAGCGCCCACATTCTGCAGGAGGAAGAAGTGAGCCGTACCCTCCGAAGCGCCAGCATCACGGCTGATGTAGTAAGTCAGGCCGTTGGGGAGTCGTCCCGTACGGAGACTCGATACTTGGGCAGAGAGAGAGGTGTGGGAAAGTCCTCCCAATGCAGCTGCTATCAGGAGGTGTTTAGCGAAGCGAGTCGCTCGTGGTGTCTTGATCGTCATCACGTAGTTGGGTCTATTGATCAGGTTACTCGTGTCTAGAGGTGTGGAGGCAGACACAAGACTAAGGTCGAGCTTCTTGCCACCTCTCTCAAAACGCGCTAAAGGTACACAAAGTACTTCATATATATATCAGGTGCGATCAGCTGGTATCAGGCTCTAGGAAGAAGACCAGTGACTGAGCGCTATCGGCGTGTAGCGAAGAAGCTACGCATCAGTTCGGCAGCTTCCTCTGAGAGGACACCGCCCCGCACTTTTGCCCTGCGTGGGAAGATATCTGGAGCGTAGTGGCGGTAGCCGAACTTCTCCTCCCCTGCTCCGTAGATGATCTCTCCTAGTCGAGCCCAGAAGAGCGCCCCTGCACACATCACGCACGGCTCTACGGTCACGTAGAGCTGACAGTCGGAGAGGAACTTCCCTCCCATATATTCTGTCGCAGCGGTGATAGCTAGCAGTTCGGCGTGGGCGGTAGGGTCCTTCAGTCGCTCGACCTCATTATGTGCTCGGGCGATGATCTGCCCACGACAGACGACGACTGCGCCAATGGGGATCTCTCCCTCCTCGAAGGCTAGGCGTGCCTCCTCAAGGGCCTGACGCATGAAATAGGTCTCTGAATAGGGCTGTAGATCCATCAGCGCATCTCTTCTTCGTCAAAGAGCAGGGGCGAGCGAAGCTCATGCTCTCGGATGACCTCCGCCATGATGACCGAGCGTATCCAGCCGGTGCGGTTAGCGATCCTACACACCTGGCAGTGGTCTAAGATAGCCTTGTACTCTCGCTCATTGAGCGTCAAGCGTAGGCTGTGCGTACGCTTGAGTCGTGCTGAGGGCTGGGGGCTGACCTTCTTCTTTGCCATGGAGGGATTGCAGGGGAGGAAATGGGCGGGTAGACTACCTCTGGATCAAGGGATGATGACCTCTAGGGAATGAGGGCGGAGCGAGACGTCGATGTGCTCACTCATCACCAGCGGTTCGCCGTCGAGGTGCACTGAGCCTCCGCTAGTACGCTCGATACGGACGTGCCGTACTCGCTCGGTGTGGTAGTACTTGTTGTCAGCCAGCTTGCCACGCATCAGATCCCCGAGGACGAGGGCAGCCTCTAGGACGGGGAAGGGGCGTATGATCGCCAGATCCAGCATACCATCCGACAGGTCTGCTTCGGGAGCGATGTAGGCATTATTGCCGTACTGCGAAGCATTAGCCACGACGAGGACGAAGGCTTCGGTCTCGATGGTCCGCTCTCCCTCGTCTAGTATGATCCGATAGGTCTCGGGCTTGAAGGATCGGTACTCATCGATCATCGTACGCAGATAGGTCACTGGTCCTCGAGTAGAGGCCTCAGCGAAGGAGCGACTCACCGCTGCATCGAAGCCCATCCCGCAGGTGCAGAAGAAGGGCTGACCATTCATCTGGCAACTGTCGATCGTGATCCTACGGCCCGAGGCCAGCTGCTTGATCACTCGGTCGGTGGACATCGACAGGCCAAGGGCCCGTGCCAGTCCATTACCCGAACCCTTAGGGACGATCGCTAGTGCGGTCTTGCTCCCCACGAGTCCACGAGCGACCTCATTGACCGTACCATCACCACCAACGGCGATGACGTGATCATAGCCCTCCTCTGCTGCTCGGCGAGCCAGCTCCTCGGCATGGCCTGCTGCCTTGGTATAGGTCAGCAGGAGCTCATGCTCTAGTGGAGCGTAGGCGCGAGCCAGCAGGTCAGGGATGCTCTTCTTAGAGCCAGTCCCTGAGATGGGGTTGATGATGGCTAGGACTTTACTCATCGCACGGGGTGGGTAGCGAGTCGCTGTGCTGCGAGCTCTTCGTACTTGGTGCCGGGACGGCCGTAGTTAGCATAGGGCAGGATGCTGATCCCCCCTCGAGGAGTGAAGTCACCCAGGACCTCGATATAGCGAGGGTCCATGAGGGCGATGAGGTCCTTCATGATGATGTTCACACAGTCTTCGTGGAAGGCACCATGATTGCGGAAGCTGAAGAGATAGAGCTTGAGACTCTTGCTCTCGACCATGCGCACATCAGGGATATAGTTGATGTAGATCGTCGCATAGTCGGGCTGAGCGGTGATGGGGCAGAGGCTGGTGAACTCAGGGCAATGGAAGCGCACCCAGTAGTCATTGCCCTGATGCTTATTGGTGAAGGCCTCCAGCACCTCAGGGGCATAGTCCTGGCTGTACTGGGTAGTCTTCGATCCAAGGAGAGAGAGTTCGCCCTCTCCGTCACGTATGCTAGCCATAGGGATATCTATCTAGTGTAAGGGGGGATTAGTAAGCGCGGGCGAAGAGGACACGCTGTGCCGAGGGCTTGCCCGTGACCATGCACTTACCTGGGGTCTTGTCACCAGAGAGAGGGATACAGCGGATCGTAGCCTTGGTCTCGGCCTTGATCTTCTCTTCCGTCTCGGGAGTACCATCCCAGTGAGCGAGGATGAAGCCTCCCTCTTCGATCTTCTCCTTGAACTCCTCGTAGGTGTCTACCTCGATGGTATGTGCCGCACGGTAGTCGAGGGCCTTCTGGTAGATGTTCTGCTGGATCTCATCGAGGAGCTCGACGAGGTAGTCGCTGATGCCATCGAAGGAGCGGGTCTCCTTGGTCAGTGTATCACGGCGGGCTACTTCGACGGTACCGTTCTCGAGGTCACGGCCACCGACAGCTAGGCGGATGGGTACCCCCTTGAGTTCGTACTCGGAGAACTTCCACCCGGGCTTCTTATTGTCCGCATCGTCGTAGCGTACACGTACGCCACGCTTCTTCAGCTCAGCGATCAGAGGCTCTACGTGGCGGGTGATCTCGTCACGCTGCTCGAGGCTCTTGTAGATAGGTATGATGACGACCTGATGAGGAGCGAGCTTAGGAGGCAGGACAAGACCATTGTCATCGGAGTGGCTCATGATGAGGGCACCCATCAGACGGGTCGATACCCCCCAGGACGAAGCCCAGACATATTCCTGCTGTCCCTCCTTGTTGGTGAAGAGGACATCGAAGGCCTTGGCGAAGTTCTGACCCAGGAAGTGAGACGTCCCACTCTGCAGAGCCTTACCATCCTGCATCAGCGCTTCGATGGTGTAGGTCTCTACGGCGCCGGCGAAGCGCTCGTTGGCACTCTTCACACCGACATGCACAGGCACGGCCATATAGTTGCGAGCAAAGTCCTCATAGACATGCACCATGCGGATAGCTTCTTCTTCAGCCTCCTCACGGGTAGCGTGAGCCGTATGACCTTCCTGCCAGAGGAACTCTGCCGTGCGGAGGAAGAGACGGGTACGCATCTCCCAGCGAACTACGTTCGCCCACTGATTGCACAGGATAGGTAGATCTCGGTAGGACTGGATCCAGCCACGATAGGTATTCCAGATGATGGTCTCGGAGGTCGGGCGGACGATGAGCTCTTCCTCAAGCTTAGCCTCGGGGTCTACGACGACACCGCCATCGGGACTCGTCTTGAGACGATAGTGGGTGACGACAGCACATTCCTTAGCGAAGCCCTCGACGTGGTCGGCCTCCTTGCTCAGGAAGCTCTTAGGGATGAAGAGGGGGAAGTACGCATTGTAGTGCCCTGTCTCCTTAAACATATCATCGAGCTGACGCTGCATGCGCTCCCAGATAGCATAGCCATAGGGCTTGATGACCATACAGCCACGCACCGCTGCACTCTCAGCCAGGTCGGCCTTGATGACGAGATCCTGATACCACTGCGAATAGTCGACGTGGCGAGGGGTAAGTTCCTTGAGTTCTTTTGCCATATATGATTAAGTTCTTTGTATCTAGACTATGAGCCACAAAGATACGAAAAGCGGGGGAGTGACAGGGAGGAAGCCTAGGCTCCCTCCAGACGGGCGTATAATAATAAGGTAGCCAGCACCCCCGAGATGCCCTTCTGTCAGAGGGGGCGCTTCACTACCCTCCGAAGCCCCCGATTTCACCCCCGAATCCGAGGGACGAAAACGAGGCATTCCGACACCCTTCGCTAGCCCTGATGTAGAGCCGTCTCTCGAGGGGGGCAAAAACGACCTACGGTAGGTCGTCGAAAAAACCTACTGTGGGTCGTCCGACCGACCTACCGTGGATCGCATCGGCGACCTACCGTAGGTCGTTTTTTGGATCGTCTAAGGAGTGTCGAAATTTCCCGCCTCGGGAGAGGGGGAGAAATGCCCCTGCATACGTGACAGAATGACAGGCTTTCTCCGAAATGACTTACCCCCGCTCCTTGGCACACTCCTTGCTGAGCGTACTTCGTGAGCCCAGCGCACAGCGCTCGAGCTTACACACATAAAAAGGAAATAATATCAACCACAGAATAAACATTCAGATCATGAGTATCAAGCCTCTAGCAGACCGCGTGCTTATACGCCCCGCTGCCCAAGAAGAGAAGACCGTCAGCGGGATCATCATCCCCGATTCAGCTAAGGAGAAGCCCCTGCGTGGCGAAGTAATCGCCGTAGGTGGAGGCACCAAGGACGAAGAGATGGTCCTCAAGGCAGGTGACGTCGTCCTCTACGGTAAGTATGCCGGCACAGAGATCGAGCACGAAGGCGAGAAGTACCTCATCATGCGTCAGTCTGACGTGCTCGCTACGATCTAGCTTCATCTAACCCGATATTTAATCTAGATACAATCATGGCAAAAGAAATCAAGTTCGATATAGAAGCTCGTGAGAGCCTAAAGCGTGGCGTAGATGCACTAGCCAACGCCGTCAAGGTCACCCTCGGCCCTAAGGGGCGTAATGTCATCCTAGGCAAGACCTACGGAGCACCCCACATCACCAAGGACGGTGTATCTGTCGCTAAGGAGATCGAGCTGGAAGATCCCTTCGAGAACATGGGCGCTCAGCTCGTCAAGGAGGTAGCCTCCAAGACCAACGACGACGCAGGTGACGGTACGACCACCGCCACCATCCTTGCCCAGAGCATCATCGGTGTCGGCCTGAAGAACGTAACCGCTGGTGCCAATCCTATGGACCTCAAGCGTGGGATCGACAAGGCCGTCGCTAAGATCGTCGCCGAGATTCGCTCCATGGCTCAGGAGATCGGTGACAACTTCGAGAAGATAGAGCATGTAGCAAAGATCTCGGCCAACGGCGACGAACAGATCGGTCAGCTCATCGCCGAAGCTATGCGTAAGGTCAAGAAGGAAGGTGTGATCACCGTCGAAGAAGCTAAGGGTATCGAGACGACCGTCGAAGTCGTCGAAGGGATGCAGTTCGACCGAGGCTATATCTCTCCTTACTTCGTGACCAACTCTGAGAAGATGGAGGCACAGCTGGAGAACCCTTACATCCTCATCTACGACAAGAAGATCTCTACCCTCAAGGAGATCCTTCCTATCCTCGAGCAGACCGTCCAGACGGGTCGTCCCCTCTTGATCATCGCCGAAGACATCGACAGCGAAGCCCTGGCTACCCTCGTCGTCAACCGCCTGCGTGGTGGTCTGAAGGTCTGTGCCGTCAAGGCTCCAGGCTTCGGTGATCGCCGTAAGGCTATGCTGCAGGACATCGCTATCCTCACCGATGGCGTCGTCATCAGCGAAGAGACGGGTCTCAAGATCGACGCTGTGACCCTCGACATGCTCGGTAAGGCTGAGAAGATCACCGTCGACAAGGACAACACCACCATCGTCGGCGGTGCTGGCGACAAGGAAGCTATCCGTGAGCGCTCTGCTCAGATCAAGGCACAGATCGCCAATACCACCTCCGACTACGATCGTGAGAAGCTCCAGGAACGTCTGGCGAAGCTCTCTGGCGGTGTAGCCGTCCTCTACGTAGGTGCTCCTAGCGAAGTAGAGATGAAGGAGAAGAAGGACCGTGTCGACGACGCTCTCAGCGCTACCCGTGCTGCTGTCGAAGAAGGTACCGTCCCTGGTGGTGGCACGGCACTCCTGCGTGCTGTCCGTGCCCTTGATGGCCTCGTCGGTGAGAACGACGATGAGACAACCGGTATCGAGATCATCCGTCGTGCTGTCGAAGAGCCCCTCCGTCAGATCGTGGCCAACGCTGGCAAGGAAGGTGCCGTCATCGTACAGCGAGTAAAGGATGGTGAAGGCGACTTCGGCTACAACGCTCGTCAGGATCAGTTCGAGAACCTCTACGTCTCCGGTGTCATCGATCCAGCGAAGGTCACTCGTGTTGCCCTCGAGAATGCAGCGTCCATCGCTGGTATGTTCCTCACGACCGAATGCGTCATCGCCGAGAAGAAGGAAGATACTCCTGCCATGCCCGCCATGGCTCCCGGCATGGGCGGCATGATGTAAGGCACCGCCCTACCCCATTCCCCAACGAAACGGCACGGCCCTGGAGCGAACCCCGAGTTCGCTCCAGGGCCGTGCCTCGTATTATCCCCCTCCTCCCCACTGAGATCACCACCCTGCCCCTCTCAATACTCACCTCAAAATGAAGAGGGCGCTCTTCCCCTTAAAACAGGCTTCAAAAAGGCCTCTTCCTTCACACCTCGCAAACCCGCTCCACAAGCGGTCGCTTGCAGGGTCTCCCAAAGCCCCCGAAAAAAACCTACTGTAGGTCGTCTTACCGACCCACTGTAGGTCGCATCGACGACCTACAGTAGGCTTCTTCGGCGACCTACCGTGGGTCGTTTTTTCACTCCTTCGGGAGCGTGCTCCCGAAGGGGTGGGAGATTCTACCCTGGTCAGAGGAGGAGACAAGGTGGGATGTAGGGCAGAGGTTGCCCGGGCTCAGCTCCTGGCTTTTCGCTATCTTTGCAGTTCATAGTTAAGTATATAAATCAATAAATATAATGGCATTACAATGCGGTATCGTAGGCCTCCCGAACGTCGGGAAGTCTACCCTCTTCAACTGCCTCTCCAACGCGAAGGCACAGTCCGCCAACTTCCCCTTCTGTACCATCGAGCCCAACGTCGGCGTGATCACCGTCCCTGATGAGCGCCTCAATAAGCTCGCAGAGATCGTACACCCCCAGCGCATCGTCCCCACCACCGTGGAGATCGTAGACATCGCAGGGCTGGTCAAGGGCGCAAGCAAGGGCGAAGGGCTGGGTAATAAGTTCCTAGCTAACATCCGTGAGACGGATGCCATCCTGCACGTACTGCGTTGCTTCGACGATGACAATATCACCCACGTCGACGGCTCCGTAGATCCCCTTCGTGACAAGGCGATCATCGACACCGAACTTCAGCTCAAGGACCTAGAGACCGTAGAGGCACGCATCCAGAAGGTCTACAAGCAGGCTCAGACGGGTGGCGACAAGACCGCTAAGCTCGCCTACGAGGTACTCTCCCGCTACAAGGAAGCGCTGGAGCAGGGTCTGAATGCCCGCACAGTCACCTTCGAGACCAAGGACGAGCAGAAGGTCGCCCGTGAGCTCTACCTCCTGACGAGTAAGCCTGTCCTCTACGTGTGTAATGTAGATGAGGCCTCCGCTGTCACAGGGAATGCTTACGTCGAGAAGGTACGTGAGGCGATCCAAGAGGAAGGGGCAAACCTCCTCGTAGTCGCTGCCAAGATCGAGAGCGAGATCGCAGAACTGGAGACATACGAAGAGCGCCAGCTCTTCTTAGGAGAAATTGGTCTTGAGGAGTCGGGCGTGAGCCGTCTGATTCGTGCAGCCTACCAGCTCCTTGACCTAGAGACGTACTTCACTGCAGGTGTTCAGGAGGTGCGTGCTTGGACGTATACCAAGGGAAGTAAGGCACCCCGTGCCGCCGCTGCTATCCATACGGACTTCGAGAAGGGCTTCATCCGTGCCGAAGTGATCAAGTTCGACGACTTCATCGCCTACGGTAGCGAAGCCGCTGCCAAGGAAGCGGGGAAGATGTCTGTCGAAGGCAAGGAATATGTTGTACAGGATGGCGACATCATGCACTTCCGATTCAACGTCTGATGCCCGCTATGCAGGACTACGCCATCATCGTCATCGGAGCAGGTCATGCTGGCTGTGAAGCTGCTGCTGCCTGTGCTCGCTTAGGATCTAAGACGCTACTCATCACCCCAGATATGAATAAGATCGGGCAGATGAGTTGCAACCCCGCTGTGGGTGGCATAGCCAAGGGGCAGATCGTGCGAGAGATCGATGCTCTAGGTGGCCGTATGGGGGTGATCACTGACCGTACCGCCCTACAGTTCCGTATGCTCAATCGGAGCAAAGGACCAGCGATGTGGAGCCCTCGAGCACAGAGTGATCGGGTGCGCTTCATGGAAGCATGGCGGGAGGAACTGGATGCAGAGCCCAACCTCGACCTTTGGCAAGACACCGTCACCTCCCTGCAATTAGAGGGGGGACGTGTGCGAGGTGTGCATACCGCTCTCGGTGTATCCTTCTCGGCTGAAGCCGTGATCCTCACCGCAGGTACCTTCCTCGGCGGAATGATGCACTTTGGAGAACTTCAGCTACCGGGCGGTCGCATCTCCGAGCCTGCAAGCTATGGGATCACCGACCAGCTGAGAGCGGCGGGCATTCGCACCGACCGGATGAAGACAGGTACACCTCCACGCATCGATGCTCGTAGCCTGCATATCGAAGAACTAGGTGTACAGGAGGGGGAGAATGACCATCATAAGTTCTCCTACCTCGATACACCAAAGTCCCAACTCAAGCAACTTCCCTGCTACACCCTCTATACCAACGAAGCCTGCCACGCTGTACTCCGTGAGGCGCTTGACCGCTCTCCCCTGTACAATGGCCAGATACAGAGCATCGGGCCACGGTATTGTCCCAGCATAGAGACGAAGATCGTGACCTTCGCTGACAAGCCACAGCACCAGCTTTTCCTAGAGCCCGAGGGCGAGCGAACGAATGAATACTACATCAATGGCTTCTCCTCTTCGCTCCCACTAGAGGTACAGCTCAAGGCGCTTCGCCAGATACCCGAGCTCCGTGACGTGAAGATCTACCGTCCTGGCTATGCCATCGAGTACGACTTCTTCGATCCCACCCAGCTACATCACACGCTAGAGAGCAAGGTCATTCAGCGACTCTATCTGGCAGGACAAGTCAATGGCACCACTGGCTACGAAGAAGCGGCGGGCCAAGGACTATTAGCCGGGATCAACGCTCACCAGCAAATCCGAGGCTTAGCGCCCTTCACCCTGAGCCGCTCAGAGGCTTATATCGGCGTACTCATCGATGACCTCGTCACCAAGGGGGTCGATGAGCCGTACCGCATGTTCACTTCTCGGGCAGAATATCGCATTCTCCTGCGTCAGGATGATGCTGATATCCGTCTGACACCAAGGGCTGCAGCCATCGGTCTAGCGACAAAGGAGCGCATCGCTCTCCTGGAGGAGAAGATCCAACTACGAGACGAACTCATCGCCTTCATCCAAGGCTTCTCCGTTCGCCCCGACAAGATCAATCCCCACCTTGAAGCAGCGGGGCTCGTCCCCCTTCGCCAAGGGTGTAAGCTCATCGACCTAGTCGCTCGTCCCCAGCTTGACATTCTCCAGCTCGCTACCTATATCCCCGCCCTTCAGCGCCAGCTAGACAAGCTCCCTGACAATAGAAGAGCGGAGCTAATAGAGTGTGCTGAGATCCTCATCAAGTACAGTGGCTACATCGATAGAGAGCGGGAGCAGGCGGCGAAGCTTGAGCGTCTAGAGTACGTCTTCATACCCGAAGGCATCGACTACGCCAGCATCCAGGCGCTAAGCACCGAAGCACGGCAGAAGCTCTCTAGCATTCGCCCCGCCACCATCGGCCAAGCCTCCCGCATCCCTGGTATATCTCCCCACGACGTGAGCGTACTACTCGTCCTGGCTGGACGGTAGGCACGCCCACCTTTACCTTACCCGCCATGACGATCGAAGAGATACGCAAGATCCTACCCACACTACCTGAGTCCCCTGGGTGCTACAAGTACATCGGGCAGGACGGCACGATTATCTACGTCGGTAAGGCAAAGAACCTGCGACGTAGGGTCAGTAGCTACTTCCAGCGCGATGTACAGAGCTCCAAGACACGGCTACTCGTGCGCCAGATCCGTGGTATCGAGTACGTCGTCGTCGGCACAGAAGCCGAAGCGCTGATACTAGAGAATGCCCTCATCAAGGAGCATCAGCCCCGCTACAACATTCTCCTCAAGGACGACAAGACTTATCCCGAAGTCGTCATCCGTCACGAACCCTTCCCCCGTGTACGTGTAGAGCGCCGTCCGAAGCAGGATGGCTCTCTGCGCTTTGGCCCTTATCCCAGTGCGGGCATGGCACATGCTGCGGTCGATATGGTACGTGACCTCTACCCCATCCGCACGTGCGACCTCGACCTTTCGCCCGAGAAGATCGCCCAAGGCAAGTATAAGGAGTGCCTACAGTATCATATCAAGAAGTGCAAAGCGCCCTGTATCGGTCTACAGACCCTGGCCGACTACGAGCAGAATGTCCGTGAGATCACTTCCCTCCTACGGGGCAATCTCCGTGACGTCATTGACCTCTACCGAGGCGAGATGCTACGACTCAGCGAGGAATTACGGTTCGAAGAGGCGCAGATCTATAAAGAACGTCTGCAGTATCTCGAGAACTACCAAGTCAAACATACCGTAGCACCCCACCACATCCATAATGTCGACGTCTTCAGCTTCGAAGAAGACGAGGACGGAGCGACTTATGTGAACTTCATGCACCTGACTCAAGGTATGGTCACTCAAGTCTATACCCTCGAGTATCGCAGTCTACTCGAGGGCGAGACACGTGAAGAGCTCTTCGCCTCTGCGATCACCGAGCTTCGTCAGCGCTTTGCATCCCGAGCCAAAGAACTCATTCTCCCCTTTGATCCCGGTTGGCAAGACGACCCGAGTGTCACGATCACCATCCCTCAGCGTGGCGATAAGAAGAAGCTCCTTGAACTATCCGAGCGCAACGTCCGCCAGTACAAACTCGACAAGTATAAGCGTGCCGAGCGACTCAATCCCGATCAGCGACTCATGCAGATCGTGACCGAACTGAAGGAATTACTACATCTCGACAAGCTCCCTCTACATATCGAGTGCTTCGACAACTCGAATATCCAGGGCTCGGATCCCGTAGCTGCCTGTGTCGTCTTCAAGCGAGGACGCCCGTCGAAGAAGGATTACCGCAAGTTCAATATCCGCTCCGTCGAAGGTCCTGACGACTATGCTTCGATGCGAGAGGTCGTCACACGTCGCTACAAACGTATGAAAGAGGGCGAAGAAGTACTGCCCGACCTGATCCTAGCAGACGGTGGCAAGGGCCAAGTAGGCGCTATTCGTGAGGCGCTTCTTTCGCTGGAGCTGGAGATCCCTGTCGCTGGACTTGTCAAGGACGAACGTCATCGCACCTCCGCCCTCCTCTACGGCGACGAGTTCCTTCGAGAGATCCCCATCCGCCATCATAGTCCCGTCTTCCGTCTCCTCGAGCAAATCCAGGCCGAAGTACACCGCTTCGCCATCACCTTCCATCGTGATAAGCGCAGTAAGAGCCAGCTGGACTCCCGACTTGACTATATCAAGGGTATCGGCCCTAAGGCAAAGGAAGCGCTGATTCACCATTTCCGCAGTGTGCAGGGCATATCATCGGCCTCGCTTGAAGAGCTCGCCACGGCCGTCGGTCCAGCCAAAGCCCGCATCATCTACACCGCCTTCCATCCCGAAGTATAAATCATCCCTACCCGAGATTCCTAAAAAAAGGGCAAACTATCAATAAACATACTATGGGAAAAGAACAAGTTATCCTAAGAGAGCTTAGAAAAGATTTCTACAAGATCAGGAAATTCGAGATTCAGAACCTCTGGCAACGCTCTATCTTCCTTGCCACATTCACGGTACTTCTCTTTACAGGCTATGGATTTCTTATTGAAAAGCTCATCTCTACAGCTTGCGATGAATCCTCCTCTTGTTGTTCCAACGTAGCTCCAGCTAGTAAAGAATTGCGTCTCCTATTAACCCATTTAGCTTGTTCTATTCTTGCCTTTCTCGGTATCATCTTCTCTATGATCTGGACAATGATGGCCAAAGGCTCTAAAGCTTGGTATGAAATCTATGAACGGAGAATACTGGACATAGAGGTAGAGAAGGCCTTAAAGATCCGCAAGAAATACCGAATGAGCAAAGGTGCTCCATGGACTCTAGATGACTCGTTGCGGTCTCAGGAGCCTGGAGCTTACTCTGTATCAAGAATCAACATTCTGCTAGGGCAAGTCTTATCGGCTATTTGGATGGTATCATTCAATAGTCACCTCATCGTACTCTCATTATCCCAAAGAGCCACAAACCCTGAACCTTTCCCTTTTATTCCTATTGGAATTGCATTCGCCCTGGCGCTAGAATTGACTATACCCTATCTACTAAAGGTCTGGGCAAAGAGTAATGCAATCAAAGATCCTAAGAATACAAAAAAGGGCAACAAGGAGAAAGAAGACAAACGACAATAATATCCCCACCCTATGCGCTTTCTCATTCAGCGGGCACGTACCGCAGCCGTCCACATCGGTGGCGAAGAAGTAGCCAGGAGCAACGGCCTCGGCATGCTCATCCTCATCGGTATCGCTCCCGATGATACGGCCGAAGACATCGAGTATCTCGTAAAGAAGGCGACCCAACTTCGTATCTTCGACGACGAAGCGGGCGTGATGAATCGGAGTATCCTTGACGTCGGCGGGGACATTATCGCCGTATCGCAGTTCACACTCATGGCGGAAACGAAGAAGGGCAATCGGCCTTCGTACATCCGTGCTGCCCGTCCCGAGATCGCCGAACCGCTGTACAACGAGGTGGTTCAAGCGCTAGAGCTTCGTCTCGGGCATAAAGTTGGCACGGGTCGCTTCGGAGCAGACATGCAGGTTTCGCTAGTCAACGACGGGCCCGTGACGATCTGGCTCGACAGCAAACTCAGGGAATAAACTTCCCACCCGCCTGCATCTTCGCCTTCGATCGGCGAAGATGCTCCACGTGGAACGCCGTACACCCACGACATTTCTTCTGCAATTCCCGCATCCATCTCTTGAACTAAGAGCGTCGGATGCGGGAATTTCTATTTATCTTCGCACTAGAGCAATCACCCTTCCTCAGGCACCGCAGTCGACGAGTACGGAATAAGGGAGACACCACTACAGAAGAAAAGCCTTCATCTTCATAGAGACAAGCGAAGCGATTACGACACTTGGGCTGGTATCTAAATAGAGATTCCTCAGCCACCCTTTGACCACTTGACGACAGACCGTGAGCAAGCAATCAACGACGCAATAATTCTCAACCCTTAGACAAAGCAATACGCACTATGAAAAGAAAAGCATTACTATCCGCACTTACCTTGGGCGCAGTCCTTGTCTTCAGTTCACACACCCTCCTGGCACAGAAGAGCAAGAAGCCCGCCCTAGCAGAAAAAGGGCGTAACCTCGAAGAACTTCTCCCGAAAGGATGGAACGCACAGCACAGCACCGGCGACTTAAACAAGGACGGCATCGAGGATATCATCCTCATCGCACGCCCTAATGATCCCGAGTACTTCAAAAAGAGAGACGACGGATATGAATACGATTTCAACCCCGCTATCCTTGCGGTCTACTTCGGATCACCCACAGGCGTCTACAAAAGATTCAAAGCATGGAAGGAGGCCGTCCCACACCGGGAGGACGAACATACCGAGATTGGTGTCGAACTCTCCGTCACTCCCAAGGGCGCTGTCGACTTCAACGTCAGCAGTTGGTCGAGCATGGGCACCGCCGACACGGGTAGCACGACCTACAGATACCGCTACCAGTCGGGCGACTTCTACCTCATCGGCGAAGAGACAGGTTGGCACAACCGCATGACGGGCGAAGGAGAAAAGACGAGCATCAATTACATCACAGGCAAAAAGTCCATCACGTCGGGCAACATGATCGAGAATACCGGTATGAAGACCAAGATCATCAAGCTCAAGAAAGAGCCACTGCGACGTCTCGGCTCCTTCACTATGCAGCCGTAGTGGTCGAAGAGACAGCCAAGCCTACAAGCAAAAGCGAGCGAGGATATACGATAGCCTCGCTCGCTCTTCATTAGAGCGAAGAGGACTCCCGAAGCAAACCCAAGGCTCACCACAGGCGAAGGCACCCTCCTTCGCCCAAGGCAAAGCCACAGCTTATTGTATCTTTGCGAAAAGATTATCCACTCCCCCACCCTTCCCCTCAAGCAATGACCCCAAAAGAACGCCGTCAAGCAGGACTCTACTTCTGTGCCCTCGACCCCGAGATTCACGAAGAGCGCCTCAGAGCACAGACACTCATCCAGCGCTACAACAGCTTAACCCCAGCCGAACATCAGGAAGCCGAAGAGATCATCCGTAGTCTTCTGGGGAGTATGGGCGAGCGATGCCACTTCGTCCCGCCCGTCTTCTTCGACTACGGATCGAATGTGCACATCGGAGACTACAGCTTCGTCAATAGCAACTTCACCGCTCTGGATGCCGGACGCATTGAGATCGGCAAGCGCGTCTTCATCGGTCCCAACGTCAGCATCTATACCCCCACCCACCCATTACTTGCAGAGGAGCGCAACACGGGCTATGAGCAAGGCAAGCCTGTCACGATCGGCGACAACGTTTGGATCGGAGGTTCGGTGATCATCCTAGGAGGTGTGACGATCGGTGACGGCGCAGTCATCGGCGCAGGTAGTGTAGTGACGCGCGACATACCAGCCAATACGATCGCCATCGGCAATCCCTGCCGCCCGCTTCGTCCCATCACGGAGGACGATCGGGTACTTAGCGAGCTCGGAGATTAGCGGAGAATCGCCTCGACGTTCCACGTGGAGCACAAGCCAAGTGACCGACGTAATAGAATGCCTATCTTTGCAGGCGAAAAAGAATTAGAATAAGACCACGGATGCTTAGCGAAGATTTGATTTACGACAAGGTCGATACTCCCCTCTTCCATCTCATAGGAGAAGCGGCGGACGAACTAGGAGTCGACGCCTACATCGTAGGAGGCTATGTGCGCGATCTCCTACTCTACCGCCCCTCGAAGGATATAGACATCGTCTCCATCGGCCGAGGGATCGACCTGGCTCAAGCGGTAGCACGGCGACTTGGACGGGGAGCGCACATCACGACCTTCGCACGCTTTGGCACCGCTCAAGTAAAACAAGGTGACCTTGAACTAGAATTCGTCGGCGCCCGACGGGAGAGCTACAGCCCCGATAGCCGTAAGCCCTTCGTCGAGGACGGCACACTCCAGGAGGATCAAGAGCGCCGAGACTTCACCATCAATGCTCTTGCGATTTCGCTCAACGCAGACTCCTTCGGCACGCTCATTGACCCCTTCGACGGACTTACCGATCTGGAGGAACTGACGCTTCGTACTCCGCTGGATCCCGACATCACATTCAGCGACGACCCACTACGTATGATGCGGGCGATACGCTTTGCTTCGCAGCTGGGCTTCTTTATCGATCCCGACACCTTCGCCGCTATCGGGCGCAATGCTAAGCGTATCGAGATCGTCTCTGCCGAACGAATATCCACCGAGTTCAATAAGATCCTCCTCTCCCCTCGCCCATCAATAGGGCTGGAGCTCTTTGAGCAGACGGGGCTGATGGCGGAAGTCTTCCCCGAACTTCTTGAACTCAAGGGCGCCGAGACCCGTGATGGCATCGGTCATAAGGACAACCTTACCCATACTTATAAGGTAGTAGACAACATGGCTAAGGCACTCGCCGCCTCTCGCCCCGGAGAAGAGATGAACCTCTGGCTATTGTGGGCTGCTCTCCTACATGACATCGGCAAGCCACGTACGAAGCGCTTCGACAAGCGTCTCGGCTGGACCTTCCACAATCATAATTTCATCGGGATGAAGATGGTGGCAAAAATCTTCCGCCGTCTGCGCCTTCCGCTGGATCATAAGATGCACTACGTGGAGAAGCTTGTTGATCTTCACATGCGACCTGCTACGCTCGTCGACGAAGGTGTCACTGATTCGGCGGTGCGCCGACTACTCTTCGAGGCCGGTGACGACATAGATGATCTGATGCTCCTCGTAGAAGCAGACATCACTAGCAAGAATCCCCAGCGCGTCCGTAAGTACCTTGACAACTACAAACTGGTACGTAGGAAGCTCGTCGACATAGAAGAGAAGGACCGAATACGGAACTTCCAGCCTCCGATCTCAGGGCAGATGATCATGGATACCTTTGCACTCACACCCTGCCGTGAGGTAGGCTTGATCAAGGATGCCATCAAGGACGCTATCCTCGACGGCACTATCCCCAACGAGTATGAGCCAGCCTATACCTTCATGCTTCGAGAAGCAGAAGCTCTTGGTCTGCACCCCAAGAACTCAGGCAAGAAAGAATAAAGCGCCCCACAGGGAAGAACACCCCTTCACACAGGGAAGGACAACCCAGACATAGAGAAAGGCGCTCACAGCGCTTCTATAGACTTCACAGGGCACTCCCCTACCCTACCGATACAGCAAGCCCCCACTTCGTACCCTGCGGTATGAAGTGGGGGCTTTACTTTCGGTGACTATGCTCAGTCGGTTGGGCTTACTAAAGCGCTACCCAACGTACGAGAGCGAAGTCCATGCGGTGTGGGAGCTCAGGGTGCGTGGGCACGATACGGATCGCACGCTTGTAGAGTCCGGGGCGAGACTGAGTGAAGGCGAGTTCGTATACCTCCTTCGTGCCCTCCTTCTCTACGAGGCGAAGAGGCGTCTTAGCCACGAGACGGAGCTTGCCATCAGCTTCCTCACGAGCATCTACCAGCTCTACTTCGAGGTCGCAAGAGAGGCTTGCCTTGTCGAGTACTAGGCGGATGGTCTCATGCGTACCAGTATAGCGCTCGTTGGATACGTTAGACGAATTACCTGAGTCTTCGACCGAGACGATACGAAGGCTATCCCATTCGCTCGCTACTGCACGCTTCCAATCGACTAGCTCACGTGCGATCCTATTCCCATTGGCGTGAAGATGTGCCGAGCGGGCAGCAAGTCCCGTATAGAAGCGGTCGAAGTAATCATCCATCATACGACGCATCGTGTAGTGAGGCGCGATGAAGTTCATTGAGTTCTTCATCGTCTGTACCCATCCATCAGAATAGGGCTTCCCTTCACGATTGAAGTAGAGTGGTACGATCTCCTTCTCCAGTAGATCGTAGATCGTCGTAGCGTCGAGCTTGTCCTGCAGCGTCTGGTTGCTGTAGGTACGCTTGTCGGTGAGTGCCCAACCTGCGCCCTTGCGGTAGCCTTCGTACCACCAGCCATCGAGGACCGAGAGATTGAGTACACCATTCATCTCTGCCTTCTCACCCGACGTACCCGAAGCTTCAAGCGGTCGTGTAGGGGTGTTCATCCAGATATCAACCCCTGCGATGAGCTTGCTTGCCAGACGCATGTCGTAGTTCTCGAGGAAGATGATCTTACCTAGGAACTCTGGACGACGGCTGATCTCTAGGATGTACTTGATGAGTCCCTGACCGCCACCATCTGCAGGGTGTGCCTTACCGGTGAAGAGGAACTGCACTGGGTACTTAGGATTGTTGACGATGCGCTCCAGACGCTCTAGGTCGGTGAAGAGCAGGTGTGCACGCTTGTAGGTAGCGAAGCGACGACCGAAGCCGATGAGCAGAGCGTTGGGGTTGATTCCCTCGAGGACGGAGACCGTCGTCTCGGGGTCACCGCTATTGCGGATCCACTTCTCGCCGTAGAAGGAACGGATGTGCTCGACCAGGCGAAGCTTGATACTCTGATGTGTCTCCCAGAGCACTTCGTTGGGGATCTGCTGCACCTTAGCCCAAGTATCTTCGCTCGTCTGGCGCTTGAGGTAATCTTCGCCGAAGTACTTACGGTAGAAGTCCTGCCATTCGGCCGAAGCCCACGTAGGAAGGTGCACACCATTAGTGACATAGCCCACATGAAGCTCTTCGGGGAAGAAGCCCTTCCACACGGGTGCGAACATCTCCTGAGACACCTTGCCGTGTAGGAGGCTCACACCATTGGCTTCCTGACAGGTGTTCAGAGCGAAGACGCTCATGGAGAACTTCTCATTACTATCGGGACACTCACGGCCGAGGCTCACGAAGTCATGCCACGAGATGCCGAGGCGGTCGGGTAGATGCCCGAGGTACTTACCCAGGATATCCTCTGCGAAGTAGTCGTGCCCAGCGGGGACGGGCGTATGTACTGTGTAGATCGAAGAGGCACGTACCAGCTCCAGAGCTTCTTCGAAGGGAAGGCCTTCGCCCTCTACGTAGTCGACCAGGCGCTGAGCATTCATGAAGGCAGCATGCCCTTCGTTCATGTGGTAGACATCCTTCGAGATGCCGAGCTTCTTCAGCAGGAGGACACCACCGATACCGAGCAGGAATTCCTGCTTCAGACGATTCTCCCAGTCACCTCCGTAGAGCTTGTGGGTGATGGGGCGATCCCATTCGCTATTCTGAGCAATATCTGTATCGAGGAGGTAGAGGCTGATACGTCCGACGTTGACCTTCCACACGTGGCAGGCGACGACGTGTGTAGCGTAAGGCACTTCGAGGACCATAGGCGTCTTGCCGTCGGCTTCGAAGACCTGTTCGATGGGGAGCTGTGTGAAGTCCTGAGCTTCGTAGGTAGCTTCCTGCTGACCTTCAGGGCTAAGGGTCTGCGTGAAGTAACCATAGCGGTAGAGGAAGCCCACAGCCGTCAGGCGGACATTGCTATCACTGGCCTCCTTGAGGTAGTCCCCTGCGAGGACACCCAGACCACCCGAATAGATCTTGAGGATGTTCGTCAGCCCGTACTCCATGCTGAAGTAGGCTACTGAGGGGCGCTTCGTATCAGCAGGCTCAGCCAGGTAGGCACGGAAGTCTGCATATACATCGTCGAGCTCGGCCATGAAGCTCTTGTCTGCGATGAGCGCAGCGATCTCCTCGGAGGAGAGCTGGCGTGTGAGTGTCACGGGGTTGCCTTCTGTTGCCTCCCAGAGCTCAGGGGAGAGACGGCGGAAGAGGTTTTGAGCCTTGGGGTTCCATACCCACCAGAGGTTGTGTGCCAGTTCATCCAGTCTGCGGAGCTCCTCGGGGAGCTGTGCGTAAGCATAGATGTTAGTCCATACGGGCTCGTTGGCACGCTTGGTTACGATCATGAGTTAAAGCTTCTTTGCAATAAAAGTGATGTTAATTACCTATTTCTAGGGCGCAAAGGTACAGATAATTAATTACCTACCTCTCTACTAGCTAAGTAGCCTCTCACCCCTACTCCCCGAGGCCTCCCGCCCCATACCTTAGGGCACCTCCCTCCTCCCCCTCAAGGCATCTTTCCCCACCCCTTCGATCCACCTCCATTCACCCTCTCGAGGCCCCCCTTCCGACACCCCCAAAAACCGACCTACGGTAGGTCGCCGAAAAAACCTACTGTAGGTCGTCGATGCGACCTACCGTGGGTCGCCTTGACGACCCACAGTAGGTTTTAAAAGCGCCCCACCACAAGGCCGTCCTACAGAGGCTATAGAGCCAGGGGTTTGTACTATATTTGCCCTAGAATTTCTGGATCGGTAGAGACACATAGCTACGAGGGTAGATTCCTAGCCCGAATAGCGCAGGACCAACGGACCGAATCTGGATGCATTCCGATCCCCCTACAAAGCACTAGATGAATAAACTCATGAGATACTCCCAAACCCTTCTAGAAGAAGAGCTAAAGAATCGTGTAGGCGAAGACTTCTTCGCCGACTACAACTATAGCACCATCAAGGGACGTATAGACTTCACTGTCGCAGACCAGCTGACTTTCATGGGAGAGGCTATCGAGTATCTTTGGGCTGAAGCTAAGCGTGGGAAAGCTAATCTAGACCACGCTCTCGTCCAACTCATCCTTACGATAGGGAGAGCACAGCTACAGACCAAGCAAACCCCTCCTCCCTATCTCGGAGCCTTCGATGCGGAGCACATTTGTTTCATTCCCTACTTCAAGCTCCACGATATATTCTCGATGAATGACTTCAACTGGAATGTCACACCCTCTGACCACACGACGAAGGAGTTCGCCCTACTCTCCGAGCGAATAAAAGCGATCATCCAGCAGGAGAATCTCACCTTTGACTTCACCAAGGACGAGAAGGAGCTACACAAGTTCATCAAAAAGAACTTTGTGGTAGGTAAGGAGAAGACGACCAAGATCCCCATCACGAAGACTAACTTCATCACCATCTACAGCAAGTGGGAAGAAGCCGTACGTCCTACCATCGCCATCGACTGGGAGTGTGCTAAGAAGCAAGGGATCATCAGCGCAGACTTCTACCTAGCAGACCTCCTCTCTCGTGAGGGGCTCTCGCTTAAGGACCGTCTCTATGTCGTCCTTGAAGAAAAGAAGTATCGTCTCGTAAAGGGGAAGAGCACGCTGGGAATATTCGAGTTCGGAGAAATACCCTTCACTGATGACCAACGAGCCTATAATGACTTCTGGAATAAATATCAGCGTCCTCCCAAGAAAGAGTACTGGGATTTCCTCATCGGACGAAGGGATCTACTCGTACCCCAAGATGTCCGAGAGCGAAAAGGTAGCTACTTCACCCCTCGTATCTGGGTAGAGCTCTCACAGCAATACCTGGCGGATCAGTTCGGAGACAACTGGCAGGAAGAGTACTATGTGTGGGATTGTGCAGCGGGTACGGGCAACCTACTCAACGGGCTGAGTGAGAAGTATCGGATCTTTGCATCCACCCTCGACCAGGCAGACGTACTCGTAATGAAAGATCGTGCAGCCAATGGTGCGAATCTTCTCCCTGAACATATCTTTCAGTTTGACTTCCTCAATGATGAGTTCGACTGTGGCAAGCTACCTAAGGCTCTACTTGACATCATACAAGACGAAGAGAAGCGCAAGAAGCTCATCATATATATCAACCCTCCTTATGCCGAGGCCAGCAATGCCCGAACAATCACAAGAACAGGAAGTAACCGTTCAGGAGTATCGCAGAGTGCTGTCTATACGAGATATAGTGATATTCTGGGAGGTGCAAAGAAAGAGCTCTTTGCTCAGTTCTTAATGCGGATCTATCGGGAGCTTCCTTCAACGAAGATTGCAGAATTTTCAAAGTTGAAAATTCTGCAATCTTCGTTCTCCCAGAAGTTCAGATCAATATATCGAGCGAAGCTCGAAAAAATTTTCATCGTTCCTGCAAAGACCTTTGACAATGTCAATGGATCGTTCCCAATAGGCTTCAAAATCTGGGATAGCGAGAAAGACGATACTTTTACTACTATTACAGCTGACAAATACAACGACAACGGAGTATTCATTGGCAAGAAAGAGGTCTATAGCCTCCCCTCATCAAGCTATGTGATCAATTGGCTTAGGAAGTTTGACGACAAAAGCGCTCCTCTCATTAGTTACATACGCCTTCTAGGGACAGATGTCCAACACAGCAAGGATATCTACATCACGTCACGTCCAACAGCTAATGATATTAAGGAGAGTCTCATAAAACGCATAACAATTAATAATCTCCTTCCTTGCTGTATCTATGCCTGCATCCGAGCTGTCATTCCTCAGCTATGGGATAATGACAGAGATAATTTTCTTGACCCTGAGGTTGGGAGTAATTATGGATGGCACTCTGAAGAGTTTCAATCTGATTGTCTTGCTTATATGCTATTTGATGAGCGGTATGAACGTTCTCCTAAGGATACAAACCACTGGATACCCTTCGTTGAGAAGGAAGTGAATGCTCCTACCCTATTTAGTAGCCACTTCATAACGGACTTCATCTCAGGGAAGCTGCATAAAGAGGTGCAGGAGAAGGAGACTAGCAATGAACTCTTTGAACACGAAGCTCCTCAGTCACTCATTCCCCACGAACCCATGCGGTTTTCACCAGAAGCGACAGCAGTCTTTGACGCAGGCCGTGCTCTGTGGAGATACTACTTTTCGCAGGCTGGGAGTGAGGCCGATCCCAACGTAGCTCTCTACGACATACGCCTTTACTTCCAAGGACGGAATGCCAAGGGAAAAATGAATAATGACAGCCCAGACACGAAGTATATGGAGCTTATCGGAGCACTTCGTCAAGCTCGAAAGATCTTGGCTCGAAAGATTGAACCGAAAGTCTATGAGCATGGCTTCCTCCCGAAGCTAAATACCCTATCATAGCTTCCCTTCATCCTCCTGCGATTAGTCTAGGGGGCACTGCACAAAAGGGTGCAGTGCCCCTTCTCTTTTTTCTAGAGGGAGCACCACCCCCCAAAACCGACCTACGGTAGGTCGCCGAAAAAACCTACTGTAGGTCGTCGATGCGACCTACCGTGGGTCGTCAAGGCGACCCACAGTAGGTTTTAAAAACACCCCTCGATAGCCCCCTCCTGAAAGACACCATACAGCCCCCCTTTCTCTGCATAGATACCCCCTCTGTTTCCCAAGGGGTATCCGCCCTCCTCCGAACCACGATTTTTCCCCTTTCGCCACCACACCTCCAGACTAGGCGTATAGGTCGCTTATCGTATCTTTGCCCTTCGACTGGGCAGAGACTATGCCAACCAAATTACCTCAATACAGCTATGCGCAATTACCTCTATTTATTCTTGGTGCTTCTGCTTGGGGGCGGAAGTAGCTTGGCACAGACCGCCATCACGACCGCCAGCGGACAAACCTTCCACCTGGGGGATAGTCTTACTATTGGTCTTCCTCACACACCGGGGGAAAGATACCGAACCATTCATCCTTCATCATGGGAATATCGGGAGATTCCAGCCTTCACGAAAGGAAAACTCAAATGGCATATCCCTACCCCCAAGAGAAATATCTTTGGGAATCTCATACCACAAGACACTGTGTACTTCCTCAATCACCCAAAGTTCCCCAAGGATAGTCTCGTCGTTTATCTTGGTGAAGCTGTGCAGAAGGGGGAAATCGTGACTGCACCGGTAGAGCACACGCCTCTCTACCCAGAGGCTGTGGAGCTTCTCCCCCAGGACTATGTCCCCGCACTCATCAAGGCAGGCTACACGACGTACACGGATGTAGCGATCAAGGCCTACGCTCAATCCTTGGGGAATGGTGAGTCATCGAATAGCGCTACGAACAATCCGTTCGAGTACCAGCGGCAGCGGGCTACTCTCCTGGAGAAGCTAAAGGAAGCCGTGGAGAAGTTCGATCTAAATCGAACCTACTATGCACGGCATCAGCTCATCACTGATGGATATGACTTCACACGCTCTGGCTACCCTTGGGCAGAGTTATACGGGCCTGCCGTCCCCTTCCTCTCTACTCCAGGAGACGATAGGGTATCGCTCTACCTCACCACACGGCAGAGAGTACCCTTCATCAGCGTACCTGCTGAGCGAGCCGAAAGCTATGAGAAGCGCTCTGGTACTCTGGGGCATAATGTCCATACACTCCATGCACGAGTTTACTTCCGACTGCTCCCTATCGAGAGCTATACAGAAGACAGTAGCCGTGTCTACCGAACGAACATAGATTACCTCGGGCTCGACCTCTATGAATATCCGCACTGCGCCTACTATCACTTGGGCTCGGGTAAGGCAGAGTGATCGCCCACCCTTCCCTAGTACAGACAAGAAAGGCAGAGGCCTCAGCACGCAGCGTGTGCTGAGGCCTCTGCTTTCTTCTTCCCTTACCCATTTATCCCGCCTTCCCTAAGCGATGGGAAGGACTTATACGCTTGATATAAGAGTCTGGAGGCGTAGTGTTACTTTCTTTGTACCTTTGCGTAAAATGGTAAAATAGAGATACAGCATGAAGCTATACTTTGTCGGTATCGGTGGCATAGGCATGAGTGCGCTGGTACGCTACTTTCTCAGCAAAGGAGACGACGTAGCGGGCTATGACTTGACACCTTCGCCTCTGACCAAGGCACTCACCGAAGAGGGTGCACTGATCCACTACGAAGATGATCCCGAGCTCATCCCTGAGCCCTTCCGCAGTCCGGATACCTTGGTCGTCTTCACCCCTGCTGTACCTCGAGATCATCGGGAGCTGAACTTCTTCATCCATCAGGGTAATAGGGTGATCAAGCGAGCAGAGCTCCTGGGCGATCTGACCCGCCGAGAGCGTGGGCTCTGTGTCGCTGGTACCCATGGCAAGACCACGACCTCTACCCTGCTGGCTCACCTTCTGCGCTCGAGCCACGTAGACTGTCATGCCTTCCTCGGGGGGATCTCCAATAACTACCAGACCAACTGCCTCATCTCTGAGAAGAGCGACTATGCGGTGATCGAAGCGGATGAGTTCGATCGCTCCTTCCATCACCTCTCCCCATACATCGCTGTCATCACCTCAGCAGATCCCGATCACCTCGACATATACCACACGACCGAAGCCTATCGTGAGAGCTTCGAGCACTTCACCTCGCTCATCTCCTCGGAGGGTGCGCTGGTGATGAAGAAGGGTATCCCCATTACTCCAAGGCTGAAGGACGGTACACGCCTCTTCACCTATACCACAGGTGACGAAGAAGCAGACTTCTGGGGTGATCATATAGAGATACGTGAGGGGCATCTCTTCTTCGACTGGCACTACCCCGCTCTAGACGGGCAGCCTGCCGGGACGCTCCACGTAGAGCTCGGTGTACCCCTACTCATCAATGTGGAGAACGCTGTAGCAGCGATGGCCGTGGCTTACCTCTGTGGTGCCCATCTCGACGAACTGAGTCAAGGTATAGCCTCCTTCCGTGGAGTCTACCGACGCTTCGACCGTCTCATCGATGACCCTAGATGCGTGCTCATCGATGACTATGCACACCACCCCAATGAGCTTGACCCTAGTATTCGCTCCGTGCGTCAGCTCTATCCTGACCGCAAGATCCTCGGGATCTTCCAGCCCCATCTCTATAGCCGTACACAGGACTTCTACAGGGAGTTCGCTCGCAGCCTAGACCAGCTCGACAAAGTGATCTTGCTCGATATCTATCCAGCACGTGAACTGCCAATCCCTGGGGTCACCTCCCATCTGATCGCCGAGGCTATGGAGCATAAGGATGTCGTCGTCCTCCCTAAGGAAGGACTCCTACCCCACCTACGCTCCCTCAGAGCGCTCCCTGAAGTCATCCTGATGGTAGGCGCAGGAGACATCGATCGTCTAGTGCCCCAAGTCTCCGAAGAGATCCGCCAGCGCCTATGAACAGAAAGATAGTCGTACGCAATATCCTCCTCTCGCTCCTAGCTCTCGTGATGCTCGGAGCTTTGGTCTATCTGGCACTGAGCACTCCGAAGGTCAAGGCCGGTGATCGGTGTCGTCGTGTAGCTATCGAGGTGAAGAGTGAGACCGGGGGCGATCCCCTCTTCCTCACGCCTGATCGTATCGCAGACGAACTAGCACGTCGGGGCATTCAGCTCCAGGGCAAGCGCCTGGACTCCATCGACCTTCGCCACATCGAGCGCACGCTGCTGAGCATCCCCATCTACAAGACAGCCGAAGCCTTCGTCGCCCCTTCTTCCTCCTCGGTACAAATACGCCTTACGGAGAAGTGCCCTCTGTACATCGTGCAGGAGCCTTCGGGTAAGAGCTACTATGTCACGCAGGGTAAGGGGACGATCAGTGTCAAGCCTTCCTTCGCAGCCTACCTACCCATCGTCTCGGGGGACGTAGACCTCCAGCAGGCTACGAGCTCCGTATATGACCTGATGCAGGTACTGCGTGAAGATCCCTACTTCGCTAACTACTTCGGGCAGGTCTACGTGGATCGTACCGACGGGATCGTACTCATACCCCGCATAGGCACGACACGGGTCATCATTGGCCGGAGCCCTAACTGGGCGGAGAAACTCCGTAAGTGGCGTATCTTCGCCGAGAGCGTACTCCCTAAGCGGGGGATGAACGCCTTCTCCTATGTCAACCTCGACTATAGCAACCAAGTCATCGCCCGTGATCGCTACGCTCCGGTAGGAGAGCTCCTCGATGACGAGGGCGAAGCTATCCACCAGCCCCTTCCCACACCTAGCCCTTCGCCAGCAGTAAGCACCGAAGCCAAGAAGACCCCTGCCCCAGCCCCCCAAACTAAGAATACAACTCCTTCTCCAGCTAAGGAGAAAGCCCCGAGCAAGGACAAGCCTAAAGAGCAGGTGAGAGACAAGGCTAAGGACAAAAACAAAGCGAAGGCTGTAGAGCCAAAGAAAGACCCTAAGAAGGATGTCAAGAAAGAGGCAAAGAAGCCCCAAGCACCTAAGCCCGCCCCCGCCAAGAAGCCCAATAAACCCGAGCCAACCAAGAGCAAACCTAACCATCCACAGAAGAAATGAACGAACATAGGGATAGCATATATGCCGTCATCAACATAGGGAGCTCCTACCTCTCCGGGATGCTCGCTACCAAGTCACAGCAGGGCCGTGTACTCCCGCTCGTGGCACATCGTATCCCCACCAACGGATGCGTACGTCAGGGCTCGATTCACAACATCGAAGAGGCTGCCCAGCGTATCGGTTCGCTCCTCGACTCCCTAAGCCTCTCACTCCCCGAGGAGGCTAAGATCGAAGGCGTCTATGTAGGGCTAGAGTGCCGGTCGATGCGCTCGGAGCGCTATGATGCCTTCATCGATCTCGGACCCGAAGGGTGCGTAGTGACGCCTGACCATCTAGAGACGCTCAAGGACCAAGTCAACGATGCCAGCTATCCAGGCATGACGATCCTCTCGGTGACCGATCCCCGCTACCGCTGTGATGGCAAGCGTGAGCCTAACCCCCGTGGCGTACGCTGTAGTCGTCTGGAGGCGCAGTACCTGCTCATCGTCGCCCGACAGAATATCATCGTCAACGTACGTGAGACGATCGAGGATCGCCTCCAGCTGCGTCTCCTGGGTATCCTCCCCACGCCGATCGCCGAAGCCTCGGCTACGCTGACGATGGAGGAGATGGCTCTGGGCTGTGCCTACGTCAATATCGGTGGTGGGACGACCTCGGTAGCGATCTATCAGGAGCGCTTCCCTGTGGCCCTCTTCGTCCTCCCCTTGGGTGGGAACAATGTGACACGCGACCTCACCCAGCTCTCCATCCCCTTGCTCGAGTCCGACGCCGAGCGTCTCAAGATCGAGCGAGGATCGATGAATCTCTCCATCCCCCGCAATCAGGAGATCGAAGCCACCTCTGTGGATGGAGGATCGACCAAGCGCTTCTCCCAGCTCGAAGTCAATAGGTATGTCAGCGCCCGAGTACTGGAGATCCTGAGCAACGTGGTCAGTATCATCCGTGAGGCAGGTTGCGCAGAGAGTATCTCCAAGGGCTTTGTCTTCGCCGGTGGCGTGACCCGTACCGATCACTTCTACGAGACCCTGCGTCGTCTCTCCCCTGAGTACCGCCCAGCCTCTCTGAGGAGAGATATCTACGAGGATGGCTGTGACAGTGGCCTCGTCGAAGCGTTCATGACGGAGATTGCCCTAGCCTATCAGGCGAAGGAGCCAGGCGTCACCTTCGAGCTCCGCTCCCTCTCCTCACTGATGGACGAAGAGCCCAGCAAGCCCTTCGCCGAGCCCGCCAAGGTAGCCGAACCAGAGCCTACCCAGCAGAGCCCCAAGGAAGAGACCTATACCTACACGACCATCAGCCAACCTCAGGGTCTTGACGAAGACTACGAGGATGACTTCGACGAAGACGATGAGCCCCAGCTCCGCAAGGCAAAGGAGCCCAAGAGCAAGGGTCCGTCGCTCCTAGATCGCCTGACCAAGGGCTTCAGCGACTTCTTCGGAGCAGAATCAGGTGATGACTATTAGTGCCTATACTCTACAGACGACAATGGATACAATCGAAAGAGGAAGTTTAGCCTTCCAGTATAGCGAGAGTGAGATCAAGCAGCTCATCAAGGTCGTGGGCGTAGGTGGCGGCGGTGGTAACGCCGTCAGCAAGATGTGCACCAGTGGCTCTGTCCCTGGGGTATCCTTCCTCCTGTGCAACACGGATGCCCAGGCGCTTCACCACAGCCCCGTAGAGGACAAGATCACCATCGGCCCGACCGTCACCAAAGGGCTAGGTGCAGGGGCTAAGCCCGAGCGTGCCCGAGAGGCTGCCCTCGAGAGTAAGGAAGCCATACGCGAGGCGCTTACTTCGGGGGAGACTCGTATGGTCTTCATCACCGCTGGTATGGGTGGGGGTACAGGTACCGGGGCTGCTCCCGTGATCGGTAAGATAGCGATGGAGGCGGGTCTCCTGACTATCGGGATCGTCACCATCCCCTTCCTCTTCGAGGGGACAGCGAAGATCCTCCAAGCCCTCGAGGGGGTGAAGCAGATGCGTGAGAGCGTCGATGCCCTCCTGGTGATCAACAACCAGCGTCTTATCGAGGTCTATAAGAACTTCACCGTCAGCGAAGCTTTCTCCAAGGCCGACGATACCCTGAGTAATGCTGCCCGGGGCATCTCGGACCTGGTGAATATCACCGGTACCATCAACCTCGACTTTGCCGATGTCGATACCACCCTGCGCAACGGGGGCGTGGCCGTCATCAACACCGGCTACGCCGAAGGGCCAGAGCGTATGACGCTAGCTATCCAAGAGGCACTCAATTCGCCTCTGCTCAATAACAACAACATCAGCAAGGCACGCCAGCTCCTGATCAACGTCTACGAGAGCAGCGAAGCTCCGATGACTGTCTCCGAGCTCACGGAGCTACAGACCTTCACCGAGGACTTCTCTGACAAAGTCAAGACCATCTACGGTACTGCTCCCCGACAGGATCTGGGTAAGAAGATCGCCGTGACGATACTAGCCTCAGGCTTCGGCTTCGACGAGGACATCTTCATCCCCACCAGTGCTAAGCCCAAGGACCCGCTGACGAAGATCTCCGAGGAGAAGGAGCGGGACGAGCAGCAGAGACTCATCGAGCGTGTCTACGGACATGCAGCGACCAAGCGAAGCAAGGCCGAGCCTGTAGCCCTCATGATCGACGAGCTTGACGACGAGGAATTACTCATCATCATCGAGGAGACTCCCTCCTACCGCCGTGATCATCGAGTCTTCGAAAGTAAGCGCATGGAGAAGAGCTCCGACCGAGCTATCCGCATCGCTCATCAGGGGACGGGAAGTAGCCTGAGGGAGCGTCAGGAGCGTGGTCTCCGCTCGGCCTTTGAGCTACGTACACCTCAGCCTGAGGAGTCGCAGCGCTATGCCACCCCTACGACCTTCTCCACGAGAGAGGAAGTGAAGCCTACCCCCTCTGTAGAGGCCTCCCCCACGACCAAAACCGAGGAAGAGGATGAGCCAGCAGACAACGTGATCCGCTTCTCTGGCTTCTGATCCCTCCCCCATCACTTCAGTACTAATCTATGATCATAGCTGTAGACTTCGATGGCACGATCGTACGCCATCGATACCCCAAGATAGGTGAAGAACTCCCCTTCGCCACCGAGACTCTTAGGATGCTCATACGCGAGGGACATCGACTGATTCTCTGGACGGTCCGCGAGGGCAAGCTCCTCGATGAAGCCATCGAGTGGTGCCGGGATCGGGGAGTGGAGTTCTACGCCATCAACCGTGATTTCCCCGAGGAAGATGCCACGGGAAGTGGCTTCTCTCGTAAGCTCAAGGCCGACCTCTTCATCGATGACCGCAGCTTCGGTGGTCTACCCGACTGGGGCACGATCTATCACCGCATCCGCGCTGGGAAAGCGCTGGAGGGCGCCTGGCATCTCCTAGCCCTCGAAGAGGAAGAAGAGCGACCCGGCTTCTTCGCCCGCCTCTTCTCTAGGCGCTAGCCACGTGCCACAGACTACACCATACTCCTATACCCCTACTATGCGTACTCGCTATTTACTCTGCCTGCTGAGCCTCCTCGGGCTCCTCAGTGCCTGCTCCTCGGGCTCAGGCTCGAAGCAACATCAGACACAACAGGCGCATCACGAGAACATCCAGACGGCAGACACCACCCTCGTGGGCAAGCGTCTGTATCTGGAGTTTGACTCGAATAGTTCGGTCGTCGAGTACCTCTCCTCCCATCACCTCTTCTGGAGCAGTCGGGACTCGGTACACGGCTACAAGGAGGGTGAGGACAACTATCACGCCGTGCGTATAGGCCTGCATGTCTTCTTCGTCAACTGGGTCGAATCCGACGGCACGACCGTGAGTCAGGTACTGGATCTCAAGGAGCGCACCTGTCAGGCCTTCCTCACTTCGCACGTCTACTCAGGACGGGACGTCAACCGAGGCACCGTCACTCTCTCGGGCAAGATCACACGGATCGAGGACTCCAATCACCTCCTGCTCAACTAGCTCTGGCCCACCTTCGCTCCTGATGAAGCTGAAGGTGGGCTTTTCTTTTCTCTCTACTTTTCCCTCCCCCCTATTCCATGTCTAGTATCTACCGCATCGACGAGCGAAGTATCACGGAGCATCTCCTGGAGCTCGCTCAGCGGGGCAATAAGCCCTTCACCGAGCGCCTCCACCCTGGTATCCCTGGGGTGCTAGGGGTAAGGCTCCCCGATCTACGAGCGCTAGCCAAGCACATCGTGCGAAGCGGTACCGCTCCGGCGTACCTAGAGGAAGCAGAGCGGACAGAGCGTCCCCCCGAAGAGGACTTCATGGAGGCTCGTATCCTGCACGGCTTTGTCCTCGGGATGCTCCCCGTGGATGACTTCCCCGCCTATCTAGAGCATCTTCGACGCTGGGTGCAGGTGATCCACTCCTGGTCGGTCTGTGATTCCTTCTCCCTCCCGCAATCGAAGAAGCTCCTCAGGGAGCACGGACAAGAGCTCTGGGACTTCTTCGTCCCCTACCTCCAGCACAGCCAGGAGTATCGGGTGCGCTTTGGCGTGGTAGCCCTCATGCAGTACTTCATAGATGCCGAGCACATCGGTGAGCTCCTTCCCCTCTATTTAGCGGTCAAGCACGAAGGCTACTACGTGCAGATGGCTCTGGCGTGGGCCCTAGCGGAGTGCTACACCTTCTACCCCGAAGAGACTCACCCCTACCTCACTGATCGGCGCTTCGTTCCCTGGGTGCACAACAAAGCCATCCAGAAGATCTGCGAATCCCGCCGCATCGATCCCGAGGTCAAGGCCCTACTCAAGACCCTTCGGGTGAAGGCGAGCTAAATCCATCGTCTCTTACCCGTTCCTCTTCAAGGGGGATGCTTCGACAGCTGTCCGAGGCATCCCCCTTGTCCTTTCTCCTGCTCTAAGGCAAGTGAAATAAAGGCGGATATAGAAGCACCTCGGCGAAGCGCTTAGCCCTCCTTTCCACGCCTATTCCTTCTCCCCTACCCTTACCACTGCTACCTCCTGAGAGGCATAGCTCCTTTCCCTACAGAGGATCATGAGGAGCTACGAGCAGAGCGCTGGTGTGATCTTTCGGGAGGATATACCTATACTTGCAGGTGAAAGCCGTTTGTAAGACGGACAGGTATGCACAGATACTCATACCTAGCTAAACAGATTCATCCTATGAACCTATACAAGATCCTTGGAGCTCTTATCCTAGCTCTCTCCTTCGTATTCACCTCTTGCGATTGGGTATCCAACGAGCCCACTATTGAGGGTGATCACTTCAAATACTTCGATAGCAGTGCCCAACGTAAATCCTTCCGTGTGGTGAATGCATTGGGAAAGCGATATAACCACAAAGTAGACTGGCACATCATCGGTATCACGCAACTAGACTCAGATACCTTCTTCACGAAGAAGGTGGACACCCTCTCTAATGGCAATCTAAAGATCTCCTACGACTGGGTATCCTTCACTGTCAAGGAGAGGAAGTCAGTGATCGAAGTAGAAGTACAGAAGAATGAGACAGGACAGGCTAGGTCGGTTTTCTTTGCAACTAGGAATAGCCGTTACCAAGCTCACCTACCGAACATGATAATCACTCAGTGGGCAAAGTAAGCCCCCTTCCCTCTTCTAACCTCATAGAAGCAATGACCTTGGTCTAGAGGAATCATCCCTTCTCAGGAGTACTACTAGCGCCTCACAAGAGGTACTACTGCTGCCTCTCATGAGGCGCTAGTAGTACCTCTTGGCTTATAGAAGTACTTCCCCCACAGAGCTCATGGGAGCGCTACACGGGTGCTAGCGAAGCAAGTAGTGGATAATATGTACCTTTGTGGGCTGTGCGCCCTCCTCGGTCGCTACAGAGATCCATCAGTACAATCCAATAGCTAAATAGAATACAACGATCTGCTCATGGCACAGCAAGAAGACCTCTTCAAGAAGGTAATCGCCCACTGTAAGGAATATGGTTTCGTCTTCCCCTCCTCCGAGATCTACGACGGTCTGGGAGCCGTATATGACTACGGCCAGCTGGGGAGCGAACTCAAGAACAACATCAAGCGCTACTGGTGGGAGGCCATGACCCTCCTTGCTCCCAATGTCGTAGGGATCGACTCAGCTATCTTCATGCACCCCAAGATCTGGAAAGCCTCGGGCCATGTAGACGCTTTCAACGACCCCCTCATTGACAACAAGGATTCTAAGAAGCGCTATCGTGCCGATGTGCTCATCGAGGATCACCTAGCGAAGATCGAAGAGAAGATCAATAAGGAAGTAGCCAAGGCAGCGAAGAAGTTCGGTGAGAGCTTCGACGAGGGCCAGTTCCGCTCGACCAATGGCCGTGTCCTCGAGTACCAAGCTAAGTGGGATGAAGTGCACGCTCGCTTCGCCGAGGCGATGAATGCTTCGGACCTCGAAGGCTTGCGCCAGATCATCCTCGACTGCGAGATCGTCTGCCCCATCAGTGGCACACGTAACTGGACGGAGGTACGTCAGTTCAACCTGATGTTCGCCACCGAGATGGGTTCCACGGCCGAAGGCTCGATGAAGGTCTACCTGCGCCCCGAGACAGCCCAGGGGATCTTCGTTAACTTCCTCAACGTACAGAAAACGGGTCGTATGAAGGTGCCCTTTGGGATAGCACAGATCGGGAAGGCCTTCCGCAACGAGATCGTCGCCCGTCAGTTCATCTTCCGCATGCGCGAGTTCGAGCAGATGGAGATGCAGTTCTTCGTCCGTCCTGGCGAAGAGCTCAAGTGGTTCGAGTACTGGAAGGAGCTACGCCTGCGCTGGCACAAGGCCCTCGGTCTCGGCGACAAGAAGTACCGCTACCACGACCACGAGAAGCTGGCTCACTACGCCAATGCTGCTACCGACATCGAATTTGAGATGCCCTTTGGCTTCAAGGAGGTGGAAGGCATCCACAGCCGTACGGACTTCGACCTGAAGCGCCACGAGGAGTTCAGTGGCAAGAAGATGCAGTACTTCGACCCCGAACTCGGTGAGAGCTACGTGCCCTACGTCGTAGAGACGTCGATCGGGGTAGACCGTATGTTCCTCAGCCTCGTCTGTGGCTCCTTCGAGGAGGAAGCTCTGGAGGGAGGAGAGAAGCGCACGGTGCTTCGCCTGCCTGCTGCCCTGGCTCCCGTCAAGCTCGCCATCCTGCCTCTGGTGCGCAAGGACGGTCTTGATGACAAGGCTCGTGCTATCTACGACGAACTGAAGTTCGACTTCAACTGCCAGCTCGATGAGAAGGACTCCATCGGCAAGCGCTACCGCCGTCAGGACGCTATCGGTACGCCCTTCTGCGTGACGGTAGACCATCAGACGATGGAGGATGGTACCGTCACCCTGCGTCATCGTGACAGTATGGAGCAGGAGCGTGTAGCTATCGCAGAGCTCTCCCAGCGCCTCTACGAAGCGACCTCTATGAAGAGTCTCCTTCGCAAGATCTAACCCACACTTACCCCCACCCGCCTCTATGACTAGCAAGACTTTACAGAGCCTCCTCCTAGGGAGCCTCGCCCTCTCGTCCCTCGTTGGTCTCTCCAGCTGCAATAGCACCATCGACGTAGACCAAGAGCGACGCAGTGAGAACGAAAGAGCCTTCCGTAGCTTCGCCGATAGTGCCTACACAAAAGCTACTGTGCCCGGCATCGGAGGCAGTGGCTTCGTCTACCTCAAGGTAGAGAAGGAAGGTGACAAGAGCATCGGTGTAGACTATACCGACGCCGTACAGCTCTTCCGTGACACCTACCGTACTACTGACTGGCTCAAGGACAAGCTCAAGGCTACCCGTCTGCGTCAGACCCTCGACATGAACGCTATCGAGCAGGAGCCTGTGGCGAACCTACCCGTAGGCCTGCAGATCGCTGTGCAAAACCTTCATCAAGGTGCTGAGGCCACCATCGTCATACCCTGGTATCTCAACAATACGACCAGTACCTCTGAGCGTACCGACAGCTATACTTCTCTCTACTATCGTGTCCGCCTGAAGAAGGTCATCAAGCCCTCTACCAAGTAGGACCTAATCAACACTGAATGCATATACTCCTGAGTAATGACGATGGCTTCCGAGCAGCAGGGATCCAAGAGCTTGCCACGGCGATGCTCTCCCTAGGCAAAGTCACTATCGTCGCTCCAGATGGACCACGGTCGGGTTTCTCTGGCGCTATCACTACGACCCAACCGCTACGCCTCAAGCACCGCCACAGCGACGGAGACCTCGAGATCTACAGCTGTGAAGGTACGCCTGTAGACTGCGTGAAGCTTGCTCTGAATACCCTCTTCCTCGAGAAGCGCCCTGACCTGATCATCTCGGGCATCAACCACGGGAGCAACGAGGGCATCTGTGTCAGCTATTCGGGCACGCTAGGCGCTGCTCGTGAGGGCTGTATCTATGGTATCCCTTCGCTGGCAGTATCGCTCGATGACACGGCGTGGAAGCCTGACTTCACCGCTAGTATCGCTTATACGCTCCGTGTGGTCGAATTGATGCAGCATACCCGCCTGCCCTGGCAGACGATGCTCTCACTCAATGTACCTAAGACCGAACCTCTGGGGCTGAAGGTCTGCCCGATGACTGTAGGTCGCTTCGTCGAAGAGTTCGTACACTCCGAGGATGGCAAGGGGAAGAAGATCCATTGGCTCACCGGTCGTCAGGATCCAGGACAAGACCCCTCGACGGGTGACTGGCACTACCTCAAGGAGGGCTGGGCTACGCTCACGCCCCTCCAGCTCGACTGCACGAACCATCGCTGGATCGAAGAGCTGACCACGCTGGCACAAGCACAGCACTAGACTATGCGCTACTTCTTAGTCGCAGGCGAAGCCTCTGGTGATCTGCACGCCTCAGCACTCATACGAGCGCTGAGGGAGCGCGATCCAGAGGCTTCGTTTGCCTTCATGGGTGGCGACAAGATGCAGGAGGCCTCTGGTGTCGCTCCCCTCGTCCACTACCGAGAGGTAGCCTTCATGGGGGTGGTCAGCGTCCTGAAGAACCTCCGCAAGCTCACCCGTATCGGTCGTGAGGTCCAGCAAGCGATCCGTGCCTTCCAGCCCGACGTGGTCATCCCTGTAGACTACGCTGACTTCAACTTCCGCTTCATCCTACCCTTTGTGAAGCGTCAGCTAGGCATCCCCATCGTCTACTATATTCTCCCCAAGGTGTGGGCATGGCGCTCGAGTCGGGTGAAGACCCTTCGGCGCTACGTCGACCTGAGCCTCAGTATCCTCCCCTTCGAGGTAAGCTACTTCGAGAAGCGTGGCCTCAGGACGACCTATATAGGCAACCCTTGTGTCGACGCCCAGCTAAGCTATCTAGAGGCTCACCCCGAGCACGTAGAGCGTGAGCAGATGATCCTGCTCGTACCAGGGAGTCGGCGCTCCGAACTCCAGCACAACCTCAGTGAGATGCTCCAGGCGACAGCACCGTATGCCTCCACCGGCTGGCAGGTCGTCATCGCTGGAGCACCCGGGCTCACTGAGGAGGATTACCGCCCCTACCTCGGTGATCACCCCGATACACCTATCCTCTTCGGAGACACGTATGGACTGATGAGACGAGCTCACGTAGCCCTCATCACCTCCGGTACCGCCACGTTGGAGGCAGGACTCTGGGGTCTTCCCATGATCGTCTGCTACCGCATGGGCGGTAGGCGTATCGCTCGGTATGTCTTCGAGCGCTTCTTCCAAGTCGATTACTTCTCGCTCGTCAATCTCATCCTCGGTAAGGCTGCTGTGCCCGAACTACTAGCCGACCGAATGCATTCAGCTCAGATCCTCTCTACCCTCACCCACATCCTCCCCGAAGGAGCACCAGCACGTGAGTCTATGCTTCACGACCTGCGGGCGCTACAGAGCCTCATGGGTCGGGAGAAGAGTGCCCCCCGTGCAGCAGAGGCCATCCTCCACTTCCTCCGAGGCTAGGGCACTACTTGAGCTCTAGCTAAGAGCGTACTTGACCGTATAGATAAGGAGTAGTCTACCTAGAATCGAGGCACTACCTAGGCCTAGTACAGGACGCTGTACTCCCTGGCTTGGAGCACTCCTTAGACGCAGATCGGGTACCCAAGACTTCCAGCTTTAGAGCACCACTACCCCCCAACTACCAGCCCACATCGTGCTTGTCATGGTGTGGGCTGAGTCGCTCTCTAGCCTTAATAATAGGGGTGTATAGGTCGCTCTAGAGGGTGCATAGCCGTGGGATAACCTTGGGATAAATCCACTCCCCCGTGAGAGGGGTCTTCACCCCTCCCTTCGACTACCTTCGAGGGTGTAGATAAGTCACCCGCTTATCCCAACGGCATACACAGCTCCTCATCCCCTTCCGCTCCTTCGGTATCCCTCCGAGCTGTGGATGAAGAGCGGTAATTTCCTCCCAGCACCGATACCAAGGGCGATCTCTCCTGTGTATCCTCTGTGGGTAGCCTACGGATAGCTTTAGGATAAGTACGTGTATTCCCCTACCCCTCCCAAGCGTCACCCCCAGCGCTTACCCACGATTCCACAGCCTATATTAACAATAGGGTATATAGAGAGTATATATTCTTTCTCTCTTTTATACCCTTATATTAAGCTCGGGGGATAAGTCCCGGGACCGAGGGGAAGAGCCTCCTGGGAGATCTACTGCTGCCCTCACGGCTGATCCGCGAAAACTACTATCTTTGTTCGTAAGAAGAAACTATTTATCTCACAGTAGACACATCATCAACTCATGGAAAAACCCTATGTAATAGGTGTAGACCTCGGAGGTACCAACACCGTCTTCGGTGTAGTAGACGCCCGTGGTAACGTCGTCGTCAATGCTTCGATCAAGACAGGGACGCACATCGATATCGAGCTTTACCTCAACGACCTCGTCACCGGTATCAACATGCTCATCGAGCAGGTAGGTGGCAAGGAGAAGATCCGAGGTATCGGTGTCGGAGCTCCTAATGGGAACTACTTCAACGGCTGCATCGAGTTCGCTCCTAACCTCCCTTGGAAGGGAAAGATCCCCTTGGCACAGATGCTCCAGGATCGTCTGGGTATCCCCGTCGCTCTGACCAATGATGCTAACGCTGCTGCCATCGGGGAGATGACCTATGGTGCTGCACGTGGGATGAAGGACTTCATCGTCATCACCCTCGGTACAGGTGTCGGTAGCGGTATCGTAGTCGGTGGACAGCTCGTCTACGGGCACGACGGCTTCGCTGGCGAGCTCGGGCACATGATCGTCCGACGCAACGGCCGTATGTGTGGCTGTGGTCGCCAGGGCTGTCTCGAGACTTATACCTCCGCCACAGGGGTAGCACGCACAGCACGTGAATACCTCACCATCCGCACCGACGAGAGCAAGCTTCGTGAGCTGGATATAGACACGATCACCTCTAAGGATGTCTTCGATGCAGCCAGCGTAGGTGATGCTCTTGCTCTGGAGATATTCGAATCGACGGGGGCTATCCTTGGCGAAGCCTGCGCTGACTTCGTCACCTTCTCTTCTCCCGAAGCGATCATCTTCTTCGGTGGCCTCACTAAGGCTGGGGATCTCCTGATGAATCCTATTCGTCACCACATGGAGAAGAACCTCCTGAAGATCTACCAAGGCAAGACCAAGCTCCTCGTCTCTCAGCTCAAGGAGAGCGATGCAGCAGTCCTAGGGGCTAGCGCCCTTGGCTGGGAAGCAAAGTAGATCTAAGCCTCCGATCTATCCTCGATAGAAATACGAATGAAGTAGAAGAGCTAGTCCCGACTAGCTCTTTTACTTTTACCCTCTTCCCTCACCCTCATCACCAGCCTAGCGGGCATCCTATCTACTCCACAAGCTGGGTGATCTTCCTGCGCTTCAGGAGAAGGTCACCACCGGCATAAGTGATAGATGATCCTTCGTAGAAGCGAAGCACGTACCCACGCTCTAGGCTAAGCATCCCCCCTTACCTCTATGATCCAGCATCCGCTCTCGAGCTTCACCTTCTGCCCTCGCTGTGGGGCCTCGGGGCTAGAGCACGTCCATGGGCGTGCTATCCACTGCCCGAAGTGTGACCTCTCCTATTACCACAATGTAGCAGCAGCCGTCGCCTGCTTCATCATCGACGAGGAAGGGCGACTGCTCACCGTGCGTCGCTCTAGAGAGCCTGCACGAGGCACGCTAGACCTCCCTGGAGGCTTCGTAGACCCCGAGGAAGGGGTAGAGTCCGCCGTGGTGAGAGAACTGCGTGAGGAGACGGCTCTAGAGGCTCGGTCGGTGCGTATGCTCTTCTCCCTGCCTAATATCTACCCTTATTCGGGCATCGATGTCTATACGGCAGATATCTTCTACCATGTAGAGGTGGTGAGCTTCGAGGGAGCTCGGGCCCTAGATGATGCAGGTGAGCTCGTCTTCCTCCGTCCTGAGGAGCTACGAGCTGAGGACTTCGGTCTTCGCTCCATCCGTACGGCTATCGAGCGAGTGATCGCTGATCCTTCACTGCTAGAGGTTAGGTAGATGCTTCGGGTCGATTGGCACAGGCTCAAGGGCTATGCCCCACTCTGCTTCATCACGCTGGGGATCGTGCTCTGGCGGGTGACAGCACCCTTTGCGGTGATCCTCCCTTGGATCATCTCGGCGATGCTCTTCTTCGCTGTGCTCAATATGCCCCTACGGGCCGTAGCGCCCCGACCGAAGCACCTTGTCCTGCTGGCGCTACACCTAGGGCTAGGAGGAGGGCTGTACTTCCTCCTCTCGCTTTGGAATCCTCTGATCGCCACGAGTCTCTTCATGTGCTTCCTCGCTCCAGCAGCTACGGCAGCGGGGGCGATGACTAGCCTCATGGAGGGGGATACGGGCTTCGCTACGGGCTATACGATACTGACGCACGGGCTGATCTGCTTCCTCGCCCCCTTCCTCCTACCTCTGCTGGATGATCACAGCCAGCTCCCCTTCTGGACGCTCTCGGGGCAGATAGCCCTTCTGGTAGCACGCATGGTCATCCTACCCATCACGCTGGCTTGGCTCGTGCGCTATCTAATGAGGCGTCGGGGACGAACACCAGGGCCTCATCGTACCCTGACCTACTGGCTCTGGCTCTCTTCGCTCATCTTTATCTTGGGCAAGGCCGTAGCCTTTGTTTCCGAAGAAGGAGGAGGTAATCCCCTACTCCTCGTAGCCTCGTTTGGGGTGGGCTTCCTTGCTTGCGCCTTACAGTTCATCCTAGGCCCTCCTCTATCGAAGTGGATAGGCGTCGAGGAGGTCGCCTGCAGGCAGGCTATGGGGCAGAAGAACACCGCCCTCACCCTCTGGCTCTGTATCTCCTTCATGCACCCCCTTGTAGCCCCCGGGATCGCTGGCTACATAGCGTGGCAGAACTTCTTCCTTACCTACTACATGAATCGCTACCTAAGGCAGTCGACTCGCTCCTAATTCACCTATTCTTTTGCAATCATGAGACGCATCTTTCAGCTGCTCTGTGTGCTACTCTTCCTTCCCCTCGCTTTGTCGGCACAGACCTCCCTCAGTGGAGACTGGGAGGGGAAGCTATCCCTCCCCATGGGGAAGCTACGACTGATCCTTCACCTTACCGAAGAAACGGGGCGCTGGTCAGCTTCGCTGGATAGTCCCGACCAAGGTGCTTATGCCCTGCGTGCCGACGAGGTAGAGGTGCGGGGAGATAGCCTATTCCTCCGACTCAATGCCCTTCATCTTCGCTATACGGCGCTGAGGGATGGAGAGGACCAGCTGGTGGGCAACTTCGATCAGGGCGGTATGAGCCTTCCTCTTTCGCTCCAACGGATAGCGAAGGCTGAAGACACTAAGCCCACGCCTGCCAGCTATACAGAAGAAGAACTGACGATCCCCGTATCGGGCTCTTCCGTTGTCCTCTCTGGTTCGCTTGCCCTTCCGAAGTCAGGTAAAGCTCCCTACCCTACGCTCATCCTCATCACGGGCAGTGGTCCTCAGGATCGGGATGAGACGGTCTTCGGTCATAAGCCCTTCCTAGACATCACACGGAGGCTCACGGAGGCGGGCTTTGCCGTCTTCCGCTACGACGACCGAGGTGTAGGTAAGAGCACGGGGATCTTCATGGCCTCGCATGTGCAGGACTTCGTACGGGATGCCGAGGCGGTGGTCAAGGCTATGAAGGAGCACAAGGCCGTGAATGCTCAGCGTATCTTCCTCCTAGGCCATAGCGAAGGGAGCTATATTGCCTCGAAGGTAGCTACCCAAGACCACTCGCTTGCTGGTATTGTCTCGCTCGCTGGTCCTGTCTTCGGTATGGATCGGATCCTGGCTGATCAGATGGATGCCCTCAGCCTACTGGGAGGAAAGAGCGACGAGGTACGTGCCACTCTACGCAAAGGGAATCTTGAGGTCTACGCCCTGATGCAGGACAAGCGCCTTTCGCTCGATGAAGTGAAGGCCAAGGCTGCTAAGGTCGTCGAGCGCCTCCTCCCTGTCATGACTTCGGATACAACGATGTACAGCACAATACGCACGCAGATCATGGGGCAGTTCACGCCCTATCTACGGGAACTTCTTCAGCTGGATATCGAGGGGACGTGGCGCTCTGTCCGCTGTCCCGTCATCGGGCTCTTCGGAGAGATGGATAAGCAGGTCTTACCCTCCAATGGCGTGGAGCTCCTTCGTCTCCAGCCCAAGGCCAAGGTGAAGGTCTTCCCCAAGCTCAATCACCTCTTCCTCCCCTCGACTACGGGTGCGCCGATGGAGTACCCTACCCTTCCCAAGGGCTTTGATCCTTCGGCCCTCGACTACCTAGCTACTACCCTCCGCTCCCTCCTCTAAGGAGAAGGAAACTCCTCCCCCATTCATACCTCGTCAAAACGACCCATTCATGGGTCACCTCAGGGACCCATTCATGCCTCCCTCCGGTGACCCATGAATGGGTCTCTTTTTTTTTGGTATCTATTGCTTTAGGGGAGCTGTGTCTTTTGGGTAGCTAAGGTATATAAGAAGGAGGGCGACCGTCAGCACTTCTGCGGTCGCCCTTGGAGGGATCTTCGTCGTGATCCCGCTGTGACTTTATAGTGGGGCTTAGGAGATCTGGCTCCAGTTCGGGCGCTCGTAGTAGATCTCTTGGAGGCGATGCCTTAGGAGGGAGTTCTTGGGAAGGCTTAGTTCGGGGTCTTCGGTGAGGATGCTCTCTGCGAGCTCTCGGGTGTACTGGACCATCGCTCCATCAAGGGCGGGATTGGCGATGCGTAGACTGAGCTGCTGACCACTCTGACGGGTACCATCGATCTCCCCAAATCCCCGGAGGCGCATATCCTCCTCAGCGATCTCAAAGCCATCATTGGTCTCGACCATGATAGCGATACGTCGCTTGGCCTCTTCGCCTAGCTCGTTGCCCGTGACTAGGATACAATAGCTCTGGCTAGCACCACGACCTACACGGCCACGGAGCTGATGGAGCTGAGAGAGTCCGAAGCGATTAGCCCCTTCGATGACCATGACGGAGGCATTGGGTACATTGACACCTACCTCGATGACTGTCGTAGCTAGTAGAAGCTGAGCTTCACCCGAACTAAAGCTTCGCATTGCCTCATCCTTCTCCTCGGGCTTCATCTTGCCATGCACATGGACGATCTTCAGCTCTGGGAAGTGCTCCGTGTACCTGCGTACTCCTTCCTCTAGAGCTCGCATAGAAGCCTCTTCGCTCTCTTCGATCATCGGGAAGACGACATAGGCTTGCCTCCCTTCGGCGATCTGCGCTCCGAGGAACTGATAGACCTCATACATGTGGCTCTCGCTCTGGTGGTAGGTCTCGATGGGCTTGCGACCTGGTGGCAGTTCGTCGATCACTGAGATATCTAGATCGCCGTAGAGGGTCATCGCCAGCGTGCGGGGAATGGGCGTAGCGCTCATGATGAGGATATGCGGATGGTAGCTCTCACCCTTCTGCCACAGCCCCGAGCGCTGGACGACACCGAAGCGATGCTGCTCATCGATGACGGCGAGCCCTAGGTGGTGGAACTGTACGACGGGCTCCAGCAGGGCATGCGTCCCGACGATGAGGCGAAGGCTCCCTTCGCTTAGCCCCTCGAGGAGCACACGTCGCTCCCGCTTCTTCGTACTGCCGATGAGTAGGCCTACTTCGATGCCTAGTGGCTCCAGATATTCCCTCAGCGAGGCATAGTGCTGCCGTGCGAGGATCTCGGTAGGAGCCATCATGCAGGCTTGGTAGCCATTATCTAGGGCAAGGAGCATGGAGAAGAGTGCTACGAGGGTCTTCCCGCTACCTACATCCCCCTGGATAAGTCGATTCATCTGTTTGCCTCCGACGAGATCACTCTGGATCTCTCGGATGACTCGCTTCTGTGCACCCGTCAGATCAAAGGGAAGGCTTGCATAGAGCCCCTTCACTCCTTCGCCCACCCGAGGGAAGGGAAGCCCTGGAACTAAGGTTTTACGCTCCCGCTTCATACTCAGTAGGCGGAGCTGGATGAAGAAGAGTTCGTCGAACTTCAGTCGCCTACGTGCTGCCTCCAGCCCCTCCTTGCTCTGGGGAAAGTGGATCTGATCGATGGCCTCGGCATAAGACATCAGGCGAGCCCCCTGGATCACTTCCTCGGGGAGGGTCTCCTTGATATGGGGTAGGCAGGCTTCCTTGAGGATGTAGAGGAGCTGGCGCATCTGACGGCTGGCGATACCAGCACGACGGAGCTTCTCTGTGAGGGGATAGACGGGTATGAGCCCTCCACTGACTTGCTCCGCCTTCGACTCATCATCGATCTCGGGATGGGTGATGCTATAGGAGCCGTTGAAGTAGACGGGCTTGCCGAAGATGATGTACATACGCCCCTCAGCATAGAGATGCCTGATGGCCGAGAGGGAGCGGAACCATACCAGCTCGATCGTCCCTGTACCGTCGGAGAAGTAACCCACGAGGCGCTTCTTTCTCCCTTCACCTACCTCCTTGAAGTCACGGATATAGCCTTGTAGCTGGACATAGGGCATCTCGCCCCGTAGCTCACGTATGGTATAGACACGGGAGCGATCTACGTACTTCGTCGGGAAGTAGTGCAGCAGGTCCAGATAGGTATATAGGTCGAGCTCTTCGGCGAGCACCTTAGCTCGTCGAGGACCGACACTGGGTAGGAAGGTAAGCGGGGTATGGAAGAAGTCCTGAGGCATCGATAGAGTGGGAGCTTCCTAGTGAAGAAGGCTACTTCTCACGAAGGAGTAGTTCGGCTAGAAGCAGATCACGTGGAGTCGTGAGCTTGATGTTCGTCTCCTCGCCATCAATGAGGGTGATGGAGCCTAGTGAGGCAGCTTCGTAGACGGAAGCGTCGTCGGTGAATAGGGGAGAGTAAGCCTGCTCATAGGCCTGCTGTAGTTGCCCGAGGTCGAAGGTCTGTGGGGTCTGTACTGCCACATAGCGGGAGCGATCGACAGCCTCGCTCTTCCCCTCCTCTTGGCGGAGTCTTAGGCTATCTGTCACGGGGCAGGCGGGTAGGGCAGCACCACTGCGCTCAGCCTCTTCGAAGGAGCGACGGATGAGGGCTCTACTAGCTAGGGGACGCACCCCATCATGTACGGCTACTAGCCCCTCTTGTGGTAGGTGGCTAAGCCCCGAGCGTACGGAGTGGAAGCGAGTTTCTCCCCCGAGGGCTACGGTATGGGGTAGGGTGAAGTGGTACTTCTGGCAGAGCTCCTGCCAGAAGGGGATATGATCCTCGGGCAGTACCAAGATGATCCGACTCACCTCCCCTTCGAAGAGCTCTAGGGTGCGCATCAGGACGGGCTTCCCACTGAGGGGAAGGAATTGCTTCGGCAGTTCCCCACCCATACGAAGGCCTCGACCTCCAGCGACGATGATGGCGTAGCGCTCTTTACTCATTTGTTCCCTCCTCAGGCTCTTCGCTGAGCTGTGCCATGAGCTTGGAGAGTTGCTTATCGGCTTTGGTGAGCTTCTCTCGGCAGAACTTCGTGAGCTGTACCGCCTCCTCTACGAGGCCCGTAAGTTCATCGACATCGGGGCTCTCCTGCTCAATGCGTCGGACGATCGCATCAAGGCGCTGAGAAGCCTCTTGATACGTATAGCTTGGGTTTTCCTTCATCTCGTCTATATATTCGATTGGATCTCTTGCTCACAAAGTTAGCTAAAAGCCTCCAGCCCTCTGGAGTAAAGCCCCCTCTGTCAGCCCTCGCTCCTTTGTCGACGCATCCCGCTGTGAGGTGTGTGTAGTCCTGCGATGAGGGTAGGGGAGCCGAAAGGACTATGCAAACGTCTAAGCATATAGAGAGGTAATGTCATTTATTTTGGAGAAATACAGCTGAACCTGCTTCGAAGCCCACAATAGCACTGCACTATAATGAAGCAAAAAGGATAACTTTGAAACAAGAATAAGTGAGTAAAGTATTCATCCATACACTCCAAGTTATTACCTGAATTATGGAGAATAATACATCGTCAGCCATTAGAACAGAAGACCTAGAGAGCGCTAAGGCTCTTCTAACCTTATTAGAGAACTATCGTAGTAAGCGAGAGGAGAAGTTAGGTGAACTCCCTTTCCTCTATAATGTCTTGGAGGAAGTACGTGTCAATGAGAATGCTCATACACGCCTCTTGATGCGATTGCTGGAATATCCACCAGCTCTATTAAGCTTCCTTGATTGGCTTCAGGAGAAGTATGAAACCTTCAATCCTCCCAAAACGTATAAGCCCAAGATCACAGCTGAAAAGCACCGCATTGATGGGCTCATACAAGAAAAAGGAAAGTATGCGATCATCATCGAAAACAAGGTCTGTGGTGCAGTAGAGCAAGAGGGTCAGCTAGGAAGGTATATCGATAAATGTCGGGAACTGGGATATACCCAGAGTGATATCTACATCTTGTATTTATTCGATAGGCCAGGCAGTTACCCTTCTTTGCAAACATGGGTAGAGTATAGGGCAGAGCAATTTGATGGGAGGTATTTAGTCCTCTCTTATGAGCAGGACATTATACCTTGGCTAAAGAGCTTTCTTGCAAGGTGTGAAGAAACAGATGAAAAGACAAAAGTGCTCCGAGAAGGGGTTGCACAATACTTAGACTACTTAAAACTACTATTCAAGATAGATCGATATACCATGATGAAATCCGAGCTGACAAGGTTTATAGAGGATGAACTGGAGCTAAGTGATTCACCCGAAGAGACAATAGACTTACTAAAGGATAAGCTGAAGTCTATAGATGATCTAAGAGCTGAGGTTGAACGACTTCTTAAGTACTATCGCATCAAAGCTTGGGGAAAGGACATAGAGCAGAGGAACAGATCGGCAAAGGTCTTCATAGATGCAGAGGTAGGGAAGTCCTATCCTAAGTTTGGTATTCACTACCAGCTTGAGGGAGCTCCATTTGTTGCTTTAGCTGAGTATTATATCGGGAAGAACCACGTATATGTGGGGCTTGGTTGCCATCAGGGAGCAAGTGAAAAACGGCTTAGTAACCTAGAAGAGGTGTTCAAATATGCTCCTAAGAAAGGAGATAAGACGGCTAAGGGTTGGAAGACTAGTGATTTGGGTAGTAAGCTCTGGTACGGATGGTACGAAGTAGAGCCGGAGGAAGCAATGGCGAAGTTCAATGAGCTAGTTAGAGACTTGAAGTCTATCAGGGCAGAGATGGTACTGAAGTCGGAGGCAGAATAAAGACGCATCCTCGCTCTCTGCGGAGCATCCCCTCTCTTTTGTGTACTTTTGTGCCACTCTAATGAGCCCCTTAGAAGCATGAACGAGAAGAAGATCCGTCCCCAAGATATTCAGATAGCTGACTACGACTATCCCCTGCCAGATGAGCGCATAGCTAAGTACCCCCTTGCCAATCGAAGTAGCTCTAAGCTCCTTCGCTATAGCTCGGGGGAGATCGAAGAGTTTACCTTCCGTGATCTACCTAGCCTCTTGCCCGAGGGGACGGTGCTGGTGCGCAACAATTCAAAGGTCATCCGTGCACGCTTGCTCTTCCAGAAGGAGTCAGGTGCTCGTATTGAGATCTTCTGCCTTGATCCAGCAAGCCCTACTTCCTATGAGCTAGCCCTCACGGAGCGTCATGCCTGCTCATGGCATTGCCTTGTGGGGAATGCTAAGCGCTTCAAGGTCGGCTCCCGTGTGACCCGTCTGATCCAGAGCGATGAGCTAGGCGAAGTGCACCTGACGGCTGAGCGTACGGGCGAGGCAGAAGTGCGCTTCTCTTGGGACAATGATCGCTATACCTTCGGCGAACTGCTAGAGCTCATGGGCATCCTTCCTATCCCTCCCTACCTTGGTCGTGAGACAGAGGCGAAGGACCTAGAGACCTATCAGACGGTCTATGCCCAGCATGCTGGTTCGGTAGCTGCTCCTACGGCAGGCTTGCACTTCACACCGGAGGTCTTCGAAGAGCTTCGCCAAAGGGGAGTACCTGTCCTTGATGTGACACTACACGTAGGGGCTGGTACCTTCCGTCCCGTGAAGGCCGAGCAGATCGGGGAGCATGAGATGCATGCCGAGCTTATTAGCCTCAGTCGTCAGACCATCGAGGAGCTCCGAAGAAACCTCGGGTGTATCATCGCCGTAGGCACTACCTCGGTGCGTACGCTGGAGAGCCTCTATCATCTAGGTGTCTACCTCCATCATCATCCCGAGACTCCGATGGGGGAACTTCATGTGGAGCAGTGGCAGCCCTACGATGACGAGGCTAGGGAAGAACTGACAGCAGATGCAGCGCTCGGTGCACTCCTTAGCTACCTAGAGACTCATGGCGAGGAGACGTTGGTCTTCCCCACGAGCATCATCATCGCACCCAGCTACACCTACCGGATCATCCGAGGGATGGTGACGAACTTCCACCAGCCTCACAGCACGCTCCTCCTGCTCATCGCAGCACTGATCGGTGAGGACTGGCATCGTGTCTATGACTATGCCCTCACGCATGACTTCCGCTTCCTAAGCTACGGGGATAGCTCACTCCTGCTTCCCTAGGGAGAAGGGAGTCGCCTAAGGAAGCTATATAATAGGAGAAGCCCTCTGGAGCTATACGCTCCAGAGGGCTTCTCTCTATCCTAGATACTAGGGGAGGAGGTAGGTGTGCTACTTCTTCTTAGCCCAGTAGATCGGGGTGAAGACCTTATCCTCGCCACCGAGGGCCTTGACAGCACTCTCATGTCCCTGTCTATTGCCGTTGACGATATTGCTAGGCAGAGGGAGGCGCTGTGGGAAGAAGTCGATGGAGACGGTCTCGAAGTTGCTCGAGGTGAGCTGAGGCATGTTGTCCAGTGCCTTCTCTACCGCAGGTGTTTCGAAGAAGGGTAGACCGAGGCGACGGAAGTCATTCCATGTCTCCAGTGGTAGCCAAGGTGTATTGGCGATGAACTTCTGGGTGATGATCTTCGTCAGGTGGTCATTCATCGCCTTAGTATAGAGACGGCTCTTCATCTCGGGGTAGCGGTAGGTATAGGTACCTGCCGTCTTCGTGTAGCCGTCGATGTACTTCATAGCTACCGTAGCGCTAGGCTCTGCCGTGTGATCCCAAGCTACGGAGGTACCGACACGGTTGTAGTCGGTAGATGCTAGGTACTCACTGACGAAGCCAGCACCGTGGTAGGCGAAGCTTGCTTTCACGCCTGCTTCGTAGGCATTCTTAGCGCTCATAGAGACATTCCAGCCACGGACAGAGGCTTCAGCCAGCAGGAAGTAAGTCTCCCACTCAGCGAAGAAGATACGCTTGCTGGTGCTATTGCGGTACTTATTAGCTAGGCGGGGCATTGTACCTATCTGCTGCAGGTCATTGATGGCACTGAGCGTACCCCAAGAACCGCTGACCCAGGTATTCCAAGTGAAGCGTGTATCTATCTTCTCGAGCTCCTTGTCACTCTCGCCGACCTTCTTGAGGCTGTAGTCCGTCTTCTTAGCTGCATCAGGAGCCCAGGAGGGGTAGAAGCAGAACTCAGGGTTGAGCGTATCGCCTGTGATGATGAAGGTCTTGTAGGCACGAGGGTCGATCGTCGCAGGTAGCCCATCGAAGTAGAAGCCTCGGGAGGGGTCTGTCGTCGTCAGAGGGAAGTGATGCTGGTAGCGAATACCGAGGTAGTTGGCCTCCTTGAAGTACTTCTTGTACCGCTCTTCGGGAAGTTGCTTTGCTGAAGAGACACCGCCGAGACCGAGTACAAGGTTGTTGTACGTCGAAGAGATGAGCTGGTGATTCCACTGACGGCTCATGACGCCTGTGAGGTCATCCCAGCCGTCCTTCTCCTGGATCTCTAGGCGATCACTTGCCTGGAGGATACCGCCAGCGGCAGCTGCTTCCTCGAAGTTCGTCTTAGCTGTCTCTGGGTCTACCTCAGAGAGGCGCATAGCTAGGCGCATACGGAGGGAGTTCGCAAAGGCACGCCACTTACCAGCATTGTACTTGTAGGCATAGTCTAGCGAAGTGACACGAGCATCGTCTGATGGCTTGGGGGAGGGAGAAGTCTTGAGCGTCTCGGAGGCTTCCTTGAGCTCATTGAGCATATAGCTGTAGGCTTCCTTAGCTCCTACATAGGTAGGGTTAGTACCCATATAGCCATCGATGGCCACGACACCAAACATGTCACAGATCTCGGACAGCTGGTAGGCACGCCAGATGCGAGCTACAGAGAGGATCGTAGGCTCAAAGGGACGAGCAGAGCCGTCCTTGATGCGCTCTTCAGCCAAGGCGATAGCTTCGTAGAGGGGCTTGAGCCCTTCGGTGGACATACGGCTGTAGTAGTCACTACTCCAGCCATCATTGAAGCCCCCGAGGGAGAGACCCCCAGCACGATGCTGGTGGCCAGCGGTCTTCCAGTAGAGGATGAAGGCACGCTCAGCGACGTGGGGATTGAGCTGAGTAGCTAGGATCCCACGGTTGATGAGGTATTCGGGTAGTACTTGCTCTCTATCGGCTGCCACAGGGTTGTTGTTGACATCGTCGAAGTCTCGGCAGGAGGTAGACAGGCAGAGCATAGCGCAGGAGGCTAAACCCGCCAGGAGCATATTCTTCTTATTCATGATCTATATGCGGATAAGGGCGGCTAGAAGCCAAGCGTGATGTTGAAGAGGAAGGAGCGAGTAGTGGGGGAGGAGGCAAACTCATAGCCCGTCGCATTCGATCCGGTAGCGAAGACAGACTCGGGGTCTACACCGTTCATGTAGCTCTTGATCATCCAGACATTGTTGCAGGAGAAGCCTAGCTTAGCTCTGGTGATAGGAGTCTTCCTCAGCAGGCTCTGAGGGAGGGTGTAGCTCAGGGCAATGTTGCGCAGACGGACGCTGGTAGCGTCGAAGACATTAGCTTCATTGATCCCGAGGTTACCGCTACGCCCGGAGATAGCACCCCAGTAGTCTTGGGGAGTGACTTCCGTCGTATTCTTCTCGTAGACCTTCTTTCCACCTACGTTCTTCTCGACGGCTCCATCGACGACGAACTTCTTTCGCCCGTTTACTGCCGTGTTAGCAGACGAACCATTAGCCTGCAGGGCGTGGTTGGTCCCCGAGAACATCTTCCCGCCTATGCGAGCATCGACGAGGAAGCTTAGATCAAAGCCTGCGAAGGAGAACGTGTTGGTAAGCCCTGCTAGTAGGTCGGGCTGCTGATCACCGAGCTTCTTCTTCTCGCCTGCTATAGGTAGCCCGTCGGCATCGGTGAGGATCTTACCGTAGAGCGGGCTAGAGGGGTCCTCGACACGCTTGAAGGTCGTACCCCAGATCTCCCCGTACTTACCTCCCTCACGTGCTAGGATCTGGAGGTTGTCATAGGTGCCGAGGTCGTACTCTGTGACGGGCGAATCCTGACCATTGCCCTGGTAGAGCTTGATGATGCGGTTCTCGTTGTGGGAGAGGTTGAGCTGAGCGTTCCACTTGAAGGCTTCACTGCGTAGGATGTCGGCAGTGATCATGAGTTCGAAGCCCTCGTTCTGGATGTTCCCCGCATTGATGATCTTCGCATCGTAGCCACTGGCAGGGTCCATAGGCAGTCGGATGAGCTGGTTCGTCGCATTGCTACGATACCAAGCGAGGTCGAAGCCTAGACGGTTGTCGAAGAGTCGGAGCTCTAGACCTACTTCACGAGACTTGATGAGCTCGCTACGGACCTTGTCGCTATAGAGGGTATTGTCGACATTCGCCATTGTCCCGCCGTTAGGATCCTTTTCGATCTTGTAGGTGCTGTAGAGCTGATAGGGCTCGAGGTCATTACCTACCTGGGCGATCGAAGCTCTGACCTTAGCGAAGGAGATCCACTGGGGAAGCTCGATGTCCTGCTTGCGTAGGAGGTCGGTGATGACGAGCGAAGAGCTTAGCGAAGGATAGAGGAAGGAGCGGTTGGCCTTAGCTAGAGAGGAAGACCAGTCATTGCGCAGTGTCCCATCGACGAAGAAGTAGCCATCCCAGTTGAGCTGCATCGTCCCATAGAGGGAGTTGATCTTCTTGTGGCTGAAGGTCTCTACGTTGTCAGGCTTGTCGACGCCATTGGAGAGGGAGAAGAGGTTCGGGATGATGAGCTGACTGACACTAGCTCTGAGGCCGTTGAGCTTGCGTTCCATCAGGTTGCCTCCGATAGAGGCAGAAGCCCCGAGCTTTCCGAAGAGATGATCCTTGTGCGCCGAGAGGAGGAAGCTGTAGTTATTCTCGTAGAACTTGATCTGCTCCGTCTCGTACTTACCTCCACCGCCTACGATCGGCGAGCCGGAGTGAGTCTTGCGCTCGATACGGGTGGAGTACTGGTCAGAGCCAAAGCGGAGCTCGGCATTGAGCCAGTCGGTGATCTTGTACTTCAGAGCTGCACTGAGTAGGAATCGGTCACGGGTATCGCTGTTGAGGTTATACTTGCTAGCCCAGTAGGGGTTCACCTGGCTACCGACGCCATACCAGCGCATAGCCCCCTGAGGGGTGCGAGCGTCTGAGAAGTCTCGGATATCCATACTACGGGGTAGGGAATACATGGTATAGAAGGCATTCGATGCATTGCGCCCATTCAAGGGACGGTTCTGCACGAAGGAACGGATGTACTGCACCTTAGTATCGGTACTCCAGCGATCACTAGGGCCGAACTTGGTCGTAGCACGTAGCGTCATATTCGTACGCCCTAGCGAAGAGCCAGGGATATGACTCTGATTGTCGGTACGGGTCACGGACGAATAGATCGAGGTACGATCGTACATCTGGGAGAAGGCGAGGTTCTCCGTGAGGTCTACCCCTGAGCGGAAGTAGTTGGCTACATTATCATAGGCCTGCATACGTGCCTTCGTGCCGTCCCACTTCGTGTACTCTTGTCCCTCGATGCGGGGACCCCAGCTGGTGGAGACATTGTCCTTGTACGCCCCTTCGGTACCTTGCCCGAATTCGTTCTGGAGCTTAGGACTCATGAAGAGACGCTCGACGCCTACTGAGGAGGAGATAGTGACACCGAGTCCCTTGTTCTTGCGCCCGCTCTTCGTGATGATCTGGATGACACCGTTACCGGCACGGGAGCCGTAGAGAGCGGCTGCCGAAGCCCCCTTGAGTACGGTCATGCTCTCGATATCGTCGGCATTGATGTCCGAGAGGCCGTTCCCCATGTCGGACGAGGGATTCCAGAAGTCGTTGTTGGTACTACCGGTGGTATTGTCTAGGGGGACTCCATCGACGACGATCAGTGGCTGGTTGCTCCCCGAGAGTGAACTGCTACCACGTAGGACGATCTTGGACGAGGAGCCTGGCCCACTCGATCCCTTGATGATCTGGATACCGGAGACCTTACCGGAGAGAGCATTGGTGATGTTTGATTCACGTACGGCCATGAGCTGGTCACCCTTGACTTCCTGCATGGCGTAGCCAAGGGCTTTGCGCTCCCGGCGTATCCCTAGGGCCGTGACGACGACACCACTGAGCTGGGTAGCGGTGTCCTCTAGCACGACCTCTAGAGCAGTACCTGTCCAGCGGAGCGTTTGGCTTTTGTAGCCGACGCAGGAGATGGTGACCTCTGCTCCTGGCTTGACGCCTTTGAGGGAGAAGTGACCCTTGGGATCGGTCAGGACGCCCTTACCGCTCCCCTTGACGAGGATAGAGGCTCCGATGATCGGTTCGCCCTTGGAGTCCTTGACAGTCCCTGTGAGGGCGCCAGCCTGCTGGGCTTGTGCCTCGACTCGTGGAGCCTGTGCTTCCGAAGCGCTGGCCTCACTGGAGGCGAATCCAGGTAGCAAGCTCCCCAGGAGGAGCAGACTACTGACAGTCTTCATTCGTTTCATAGGTTTGTATTTAGTTAGTGATAAAAGGGTGTATAAAGGTAGGTATTTCTTTCACTCGATAGAGGCACTAAGTGTCTTACTTCTAAAAATTTATATAAAATAACATTTGCTTTTCAGTGCTGGTGCGAAGGTGGCTGTACTTTGCCCTCTTTTCTGCCTCTTCTGGAGAAGGGATCGGGGGAGAAGATGGAGCGGGAGAGCGCCCATGTGGGTATTTATATCGCAAGGGCATTATATCGTCTGGGCTACTACCTATATATAGGACAAGCTCCGAGAAGGTATCGCTGGATACACTTCTCGGAGCTTACTCTTTGGGGATGCTATGGAGCACCTGACTCATCATCAGGGCGTCCTACTTCCTCGGCACTAGGGACAGGGACGGGGGGTGAACTTCAGTCCCTTCTCACGGAAGAGACGCAGATCCTCCTCGGGTAGGTCCAGGTCTTCGATAGGCACACACTCGTAGCGGTCATTGAGGTAGAAGCGTACGCCCCCACGGAACTTAGAGCTCACGAGCGAGAGGCGATCGTTTCGGTACGGGGTACGTATGCCTGCTAGCTCCAGGAGGGTATGGAAGACGGAGTTGGAGGAGATGGCTTCTCGCTCGTTAGCTCGTGCCGAGGCAAAGAGTTGGGGGTGAGCCTGTCTCCAGCTGGGGGAGCTCCACAGCAGAAGGGGAACGTGGAGCTGGTAGTAGGAGACATCTGGTGACGAGTGTAGGAAGCGCTCCCGATCATCGTCGAAGACATCCTCTCCGTGGTCAGAGATATAGAGCATCGACGCTGCTCGGTCGCCCGAGGCAAGCATATCGATCACGGAGGAGATGAACTTGTCCGTCTGTCGGATGGCATTGTCATACGCATTGCGGAGCATGAGGCTGTCGGCCGTCGAGCCCGAGTAGCGACGGTCTATAGGGAAGAAGCCTTCCTCCTGGGGATAGCGATCACGATAGCTGAAGTGGCTACCGTAGGTATGCAGTACCACGAAGAGCTTGGCGTGGTCACTAGCCATCAGGTGACTCAGGTAGGGGAGCATATCGGAGTCGTAGAGGCGGCGCTTGGTCTTGCGGAGCTCCTTGCGTATCGGGTGGTGCTCGTCGCCCTGCATAGCGAAGAAGTCGACGTAGCTATGGTTGCCTGGCTGATTGGTGATGTATGCCGTGTAGAAGCCTGCCTCACGGAAGGCTGAGAGGATGCCCTTCACCCTAGGAAGTTCGTCCGGGCTTGATGCGTCGGCATGAGAGAGGATGATGGGGATGCTCTTGTAGGTGGTATTCGACTGGGTGAGTACGTCGGAGAAGGCGATGAGCCCACTTCTATCCATGCTGTCGAGCCTAGGGGTCGTGGAGCGGGGATAGCCGTAGAGACTCCAGCTGTAGGCACGGGAAGTCTCCCCGAGGATGAGCACGTAGATCTCTCGCTCTTCACGGGGGCGCTCCGACTGGGCATGGAAGGTAAAGTCCTCGCTTGTCCTATCGTAGTGGAGTACCTGATGAAGCTTCTTCGTCGCTAGGTACATATTGTAGAAGACGCTCATCGGATAGACCTCCGCCCGTAGATGCAGGTAGGGGAAGCGTCTCTTAGCACCTATATAGGTAGGCAGGGCTATGAGGAGGCACAGCAGAGCCACGAGGCCTGTACGTCGGCGAAAGCGAGGCGTCAGGCCCCTGCGGTCACGAGCTGAGAGCCACGCCAGGACGAAGGTCAGTAGGTAGAAGCCTCCGACACCGATGATGGGCCAGAGGATGTTGGAGAGAAGTTCTCCTGCTTCATCGGGCTCCGAGGTGAAGAGATTGAGGATCATGTCTACGGCGACTACCGAGCCACTGAAGATCGTCAGCAGTACCAGCTGGAAGGCGTGCAAGAGCACGAGTACCCCCAGCCCCCAGTAGATGCGTCCCGGTCGCTTCACTCCCAAGAGGAGGAGCATATAGAGGGGGAGCATCAGGAGGATGTTGAGCACACGGCCGATCATCGGCTGTTGCATCACGATCGAGAGGACGATGTTCGGCAGGAGGAGGGCCAGGACTAAGATCCAGTAGTAGAAGCCTTGGCCTAAGGAGCGGGCTACACTCCTAAGTCGATACCATAGCTGCATGATATATCTAGGTCGAGGTAGTGGTGTCTAAGGGCAAGTAGCGAGACTTACTCATGATGATAAGGCTCGCCACGGAGGATCGTCTGCGCTCGGTAGAGCTGCTCCACGGCGAAGAGGCGTACCATCTGGTGAGAGAAGGTCATCTGACTCAGGGAGACTCGGTCATTGGCTCGGGCGTAGACTTCGTCCGAGAAGCCGTAGGGACCGCCGATGATGAAGATCATCCTACGCTCCCCCGAGACCATCGCCCGCTCTATGTAGGAGGCGAAGGCCTTGCTCGAGAACTCCCGTCCCCGCTCGTCGAAGAGGACCAGGCGGTCTGTCGGCGCCACCAGACGAAGAATCTCCGCTCCCTCGGCTTGCTTCTGGAGCTCGGGGGAGAGTTTGCTAGATCGTCGGATGTCGGGGATGATCTGAAGGGTGAAGGGGAGGTAGTGTCCGAGGCGGTCGGCATAGAGCTTCGTGAGCTCTTCGATATGCCGGCTGTCGGTCTTGCCTACGGCTAGGAGCATCAGGTGCATCGGCGAGCGTATAGGGATAGAGGGCCTAGTGAGGGTAGGATGGGGGAGTGAGGCTATACTCCAAAGAAGACCCACTAGACTATGCCCCGAGGGGAGCGTATGTAGTCTAATGGGTCAAGGGGGCTCATAGGTAGCCGTAGCTACGCTAGAGCTAGAAGGGGAGGTCGTCGGCCGCCGTGGGGGCTACCGTAGGTGCTGCAGGAGCAGCAGCGACGGGCTGTGGAGCCACAGGAGCACCGAAGCCTGGAGCAGGCGCTGGTGCTGCTACGGGAGCACCAGGGAGCTGGACACCGTTGAGGACATTCCACGCACGGACATCTGTGTACCAGCGTCCGTTGAACTCACGACTCTCGATGTCGATCGAGACGGTCACGTCTTGCCCCACTTGCATGGGGAACTTGTCGACATTGTCACCGAAGAGGTTGAAGCAGACCTTGCGGGGGTACTGCGTGCCGAGGGTTTCGAGGATATATTCCTGCTTTTTCCAGGGGTTGCCGGCCTTGGAGACTCCCTCCTGAAGGGGGAGCACCTGCACGATCTTTCCGATTAGTTCCATCTGTATAGGATCTTATTATTTATGAGGCTGATTTAGCGGGGGCGGAAGCCGATGATGTGTCGGATCTCCTCTATGGTCTTGGCGGCGGACTCCCTAGCCTTCTCGGCGCCGATACGGGCTACACGGGAGAGGAGCTCCTTGTCCTCACGGATGTCGAGGATACGCTCACGGATAGGGGCGCAGAAGGCATTGATGTCGGCAGCCAGCTGCTTCTTCATGTCTCCGTAGCGGATAGCGCAGTCATTGTAGAGCCCGTCGAAGTGCTGGTAGACCTCTGGTGCTGAGACGATCTCCATGATCGTGAAGAGATTCTGGATCGGCTCGGGCTTCTCGCTATTGGGCTCCGTAGGTCCTGCATCGGTGACGGCACGCATGACCTTCTTGCTGATGGTCTTCTCGTCGTCGATGAGATAGATAGCATTGCCTTCGCTCTTACCCATCTTCCCAGAGCCGTCGAGCCCGGGCACCTTCAGGGCACGTGCTCCTAGGGAGAAGGACTGAGGTTCAGTGAAAAAGTCCACCCCATAGATAGTATTGAAGCGACGGGCGAACTTACGTGCCATCTCCATATTCTGCTCTTGGTCCTTACCCACGGGTACCTTGTCGCCCTTGTGCATGAGGATATCGGCAGCCATCAGGGACGGGTAGGTCAGCAGGCCGGCGTTGACATTGTCGGGTTGCTGGCGGGCCTTGTCCTTGAAGGAGGTCGTACGCTCTAGTTCGCCGAGGTAGGCATTCATGTTGAGGTAGAGGTAGAGCTCGAGTACCTCACGTACATCACTCTGTACGTAGATGGTGGCCTTCTCCGGGTCGATACCGCAGGCCAGATACTCCGCTAAGATGGTATTGGTACTGCGGATGATGTCGTCGGGATGAGGGTGCGTAGTGAGCGAATGCCAGTCAGCGATGAAGAAGAAGCACTTGTACTCCTCTTGCATCTGAATGAAGGCACGTACGGCGCCAAAGTAATTCCCTAGGTGAAGGTTGCCTGTGGGGCGGATACCGCTAACTACTGTTTGCATCTCGATCGAATATATGTAGGATTATACCACTATCTATTGACTTGCGAAGATAGGGAATAATTCAGATATGAGCCCCCGAGAAGGGCTGGCTTGATCGGCGCACAAGGCGGGCTTCCCTGACCGCTCTAGCGCTCTCAGGCTGGGCCGTACCTCTGCTGGGGAGTACGGACGGGGCTCCCTCATGCTCTCTGGGCTGTAGTGTCGTCTTGCTCCGCTTGTGAGCAGTGCCCCCTCTCGATGTGGCTCATCTAGGCGGGCTCGGGATGCCCGCTCTAGAAGCAGTGGAGGAGGGAGAAAAGCAGGGAGATCAGCCCTGTAGACGTCAGGAGGGTAGCTGGGGTAATGATCCAGGCACTCTGGCTGTACTGGCGGGCTGCTAGCAGGGCTAAGAAGAAGACGATCACAAGGGGAAGGACCACGGAGAGCACGATCATCCCGAATCGATCGCCCAGGAGGAGGTGGTTCATCATTTGCATAGAGAGCGAAATGAAGAACGCTAGTAGTGAAAGGGTGAAGATCACTATTACTGTGAAGATGGTGGGCCTTGGGTACACGATCAGGTGGTGTTGTGGCGGGCGTGTGCTTACAGTAAGCGAGCGTCTGTCGGTGAGCTAAGGGGCGGGACTCCTGCGGACGGGCTACGGGCGTGGGAGGAATCCTATCGCTACAACAAATGTACAAGTATTTTCTTGATAAGCCTCTACTTCTCTGTGTTAAGTTTACTTAAATAGAATGATTTAGCTGAAGAAGCTTCTCCTCCACCCCTCACTCCGTCTGCCCAGCCTCCTAGTACCAGTAGCGCCTCTCGCCTAGTACCAGTAGTGCTTCGAGGGAGGTAGCAGTAGCGCCTCTGAGGCTTTGTACTCGAGAGGAGGAAGAGGGATGTACCCTTCCCCACAGGCAGGGGGAGAGCCACTCGCTGGTATTCCCTTATCTTTGCAGGATGGGAGTACACCTCCCACGGCTAACGAATCAGCTCCTATACGACCCTCATGACAGACAGCAGACTGACCCTCTCCGATGCTCAGCGCCTCGTCGACGAATGGATACATACCTACGGTGTCCGCTACTTCTCCCCCCTGACAAATATGGCTGTCCTCACCGAAGAAGTGGGCGAGGTAGCCCGCCTCATGGCCCGCCAGTACGGGGATCAGAGCTTCAAGAAGAGCGACGAGGGTCGAGAGCTTGCTGACGAGCTGGCGGATGTACTCTGGGTACTCCTCTGTATCGCTAATCAGACCGGTGTCGACCTCGAGGCTGCCCTCAAGAAGAACCTAGAGAAGAAGACCCAGCGGGATCAGGAGCGTCACCGCTCCAACCCCAAGCTAGCCGTCCCCGAAGAAGAAATAGAATCTAAGAAATAGTTCACCCCATGGTAGAGACAAACACAACCAAGTACACCGAGGCTTTTGAAGCCTTCGCCCCAGCCCTTTCCCTCGAGGAAATCGATCGTCGTATCTCTGAGATCCTCCAGGAGGGATACGAGCGCAATAATACTCGTGAAGTGAAGAAGTTCCTCCACTCCACCATTGATCTCACGACGCTGGCAGGAGCAGACACCGAAGAGAAGGTAGCTCAGCTCGTGGGCTCCGTCAACGACTTCGAGGGTACGGAGGATGTCCCTTCGGTAGCAGCCATCTGCGTCTACCCCAACTTCGTCAAGACCGTGCGTGAGGTACTCACCGCCTCAGGCGTACAGGTCGCCTGCGTCAGTGGCGCCTTCCCCGCCTCACAGAGCTTCACGGAGGTGAAGATCGCCGAGACAGCGCTGGCTATCGCCGCTGGTGCCGACGAGATCGACATCGTACTCAATCTAGGTGCTTTCCTCTCGGGCGACTACCTCGAAGCCTCTACCGAGATCGAGGAGCAGAAAGCGACGGCTCGAGGTGCTCTCCTCAAGGTCATCCTCGAGACCGGTGCGCTCAAGGAGCCCGAACTGATACGCCGAGCCAGCATCCTTGCCCTCTTCTCTGGGGCTGACTTCCTCAAGACTTCCACGGGGAAGGAATACCCAGGTGCGGACCTGCGTGCCGCCTACATCCTCTGCTCCGTACTCCGGGAATATAAGGACAAGTATGGCGAGCAGCGTGGGGTGAAGTTCAGTGGAGGCATCCGTTCGGCCGAAGAGGCTGTGAAGTACTACACGCTAGTAGAAGCGATCCTCGGCAAGGAATGGCTCGACAATCGCTTCTTCCGCATCGGTGCCAGCAGCCTCGTAGGCAGTCTCCAGCAGGAGATCCTCGGCTAATCCCCTCCCCGTACCACTAGCTCTAGCCCTTGGCCTTCGGTAGCGCCAGCTAGAGCGTGCGCCGAGCGTCTACCGCTCAGCACCGATACACACAGCTACCAAGCAGATCGAGCGCTCGGGATACGTCATCCCGAGCGCTCGATCTATAGTATGGATTGTCCCAGAGGGGGAAGAGCCGTAGCTCCGCCGTCACGGCAGAACTAGAAGGTCAGGAGGCGATAGCGCTTACGCACCTCGCTCATCGGCATACGCTCCTGATAGTGCCACCACTCTTTGTCGTAGGGACGCAGACCTTCTGCCCCCAGCAGACGACGCATGAGCGACCTATTGCGTGGCACTGCCTCGGAGAAGATCCCCGCACGTACTCGAGCCTCTTCGTTCCCTAGGTGAGCTTCCTCGCCGAAGTGATCGAAGGGGCTTCCCATATCTAGGGGCTTGCCCTTGTCGTCGATGATCGTCAGATCGACGGCTACGCCATAGTTGTGCCGTCCTCCTCGCTCGGGTGCTGCCACGTAGATCTTCTTGGGCGTACCAGCCACGGCCTGATACATCCGTCGCTGTACGCTCTGGGGGCGGGCAGCGTCGTAGATGAGGAAGCGGTAGCCAGGGAGCTCTGCTTCGAGGGCTCGCTGAGCACGGGCCAGTGCACGGGCTATATTCGGGTGAAGGTAGGCCTTCGTCAGTGTGCCGTACATATTCTCCCCGATGAAGTTGTCTCGGGTGGCGTACTTCAGTTCGACACGGATATGTGGGGCTAGCTGGACGACTTCGACCATACCATGAGCACGCATGAGGGAGTCGAAGCCCTGAGCCGAGAGGCTGGTGCTCCAGAGGAGGAGCAAGGGAAGGAGGAGGCGTAGAAGCATCTAGTGAGGAGCGCTCTGCTTAGTCAAGAGCGGGCGCAAGATACGTAAATAATAGGAGCGGGGCTGTGCGGGTAGGTCTCGGGGAGAAGTGCGCCCCCCTTCGAGGACGTCGTAGTAGAGAGCCTTCCTTTGGGGCAAGGGTATCCCTTGGGAAGTCCCCCGCTTCCCCCCAGAATCTCCATGATAGTGGGGTTACCCCATAAACGAGGCGAGGCTACGCCACGAGCTAGGGGAGCTTGTGGCATAGCCTCGCTGGTCTCAGGGCACTGTGACCCTAGGGGCTCTAGGGGCGACGGCCGTTGAGGAAGATGGCATTGACATCCGCTGCGTAGTGGAGATCAAGCTCACGAAGCTTCTTTGCTGGGGCGTTGCCCTCCTTGAAGAGCGGAAAGACTAGCACCTTCGTCAGATCATGCAGGAGAGGACCTGAGCGCCCTTGGTCAAGGTAGGATACGAAGAGTTCGTCGAGGTCGGGGTTAAGCCCGATCTGCATCTTGTAGCCCTGCCTATTGTCCGCCTCCGTACGCCCTGCGATGGTGTAGTAGCGAGTAGCTTGCACTCCCTCGACGCTAGCCCCTTCGCTTGGGAGGGTGAGCTTCGCTGTGTAGACGCTACGCTCCCTGGCGTCGGAGCCCCCTTGGCTGGAGGTACTCCCTGAATAGTATAGGTGTGCAGAGCGAGCATCATAGCAGATACTGCGACCGACTTGCTCGGTGAGGGTGAAGCGAGCCACTACCTTCCCCTCCTTCATGGAGAAGAGGTAGTAGCGGGCGGAGCTGTCTCGTAGGATGAGCCACTCTCCGCCTGCTCGGTAGACGTCCTTGATGGTAGCGCCAGGGAGGGCGATGGGTATCTGGCGGGCTACTGTACTCCCCTTGTCGAAGGCGAAGGCTGCCGTACCGTAGCGAATGAAGAAGTACCCATGATCCTCCCATGCTGCCCCGCCCGAAGCAAAGCCCGAGATCCCTGATAATGGCTTCATCTCACCCGTCTCGATGTCGAGGCGGTAGTAGTGCCGCTTGTCGAAGGAGAGATAGGTAGACCCGTCGGTGAGGGTAAAGGAGTGGCGTACCCATTCATCCCCGTCGCCAGGCTGGTGGATGAGGAGGTTCTTGACGATCTTCAGCGTCTTTGCCTCGAAGAGGAGAAGACGGGAAGCATGCTTGGAGCCCGTGAAGTCATACTTAGCTAGATACGCTAGGTAGTCCCCGGCAGGGCTGAGGGTACCTTCGCAGATCTCCCCCTTGCCCTCGAAGTCTTTAGTGCCTTCAGCTCCCTTCTCAGAGAAGATGGTGGTGAGACCCTCGCCCTTCCTGTCGAGGAGGTAGAGTGACGGGGATACGCCGACTTCGCTAGGCTGGCTCGTCAGGACGGAGGCCAGTCCTTGGTTGAAGAGGAGGGTATAGCCTTGGTAGCCCTCGTAGGCTGGGGGCTGTGGCGTAGGAGGTGGTGTTGGCGTGGGCGTAGGCGTGGGCTTCGGCTGAGGCTGGGGTAGGGGTGTGGACTTGTCGCCACAGGCCGTAAGGAGACCGAGGGCAAGCACCACTCCAAAGAGGCGGTAGTTCATAGTCTGAGGTATACACAGGGTAGGGAGAAGGAAGAAGGCGAGGTAGCCACCGGGGTGGACTACCTCGCCTTCGTGAGGGAGAGCTTACTTCAGCTCCTTGACGGTGAAGTTCATCCACTTACCGTCGGTGAGGGTATAGGTCTTCAGGTTTTCAGGCGTCGTGTAGAGGACGGGCTCCTTGAGCTGACCAAAGGCTACGAAGCCAGTCTGAGGATAGTCTTCATAGGGCTTGGTGTCGACCTTAGGCTGTGCTCCGAGGACGAAGACGACGCCGGAGTTCTTGTAGTTGCCGTGGAAGGCTCCGCTACCAATAGTCTTGACAGCAGGGAGGCTGACGTACTGGATCTTCAGACCATTCCCGCTAAAGCTAGCTCCACCAGAGAAGCAGACAGGACCGACTTCCTCCAGCTTGGGGAAGTTCACAGCCGTCAGTGAAGCGTTGTCGGTGAAGGAACCTTCGCCAATGCTCTTCAGGTTAGGCAGGTGAGCGAAGTTGAGGCTTGCTGTAGCGTTGAAGGCATAGAGCCCAATTGATTCGACCCCTTCAGCGTAGATGGCCTTGAAGTTCTGGAACTTCTCATTGAATACCTGACCATCGATCTGCTTGATATTGGAGGGAAGGACGAGGACCCCGTTCTTACCCAGCCCAGAGAGGAAGCTCTGACCAGCCTGCGTGATACCTGTGAGTACACCATTCTTGACCCTGAAATACTTCTTGTCTAGCTCTGCAGGGATGGTGATCCCATCAAGCTTAGCGAAGTGGTGGCGAGCGATGTACTCGAAGTACTGCAGGAAGTTCGGGTTGTTGGCTTCATTGAAGGTAAGCACCTTGTCTTCAGGAGTGCCCCAGAAGGCATCGGCTGCTGTGCCGAACTCCTTGTCGGTTTCGTCGAGGGCAAGGGGAGGACGCTGTGCCCCGCCGAAGTCGACCTTCACAAGTCCGATACAGCCCTTGAAGGCAGCCGCACCGATCTTCTTGATACCAGGAGCATGGATCTCCTTGAGACGGATGTTCCCTTCAAATACATGGTCTGCGATCTCTCTAACAGAAGCGTCGAGCTTGACTATGCCATCTTCTGGGGTCTTGTCAATAGGATAGTTGAGGAGGACACCATTCTCGATCTCGATCTGAGTGCCTGGGAGAGGAGTGCCGTTGATGGTCATGAAGTGATACTTCTTAGCGAAGTCTATGAAGTCAGCGACCTTCTCTGCAGGTACGACGAGATCCTTCTCTTCGGAGGTTCCATCGAAGGCTCCTTCGCCGACGGTAGGCACGGTAGCACCAAGCTGGAGGCTCTTGAGCGAAGAGCCCTTGAAGGCTGCTGCACCGATCTTGGTGAGCTTAGGCGCTTGAAGGGTTCTGAGGGTCTTGTAGCCTTCGAAGACCTTATCTGCGATCTCGGTGACCTCAGGTAGAGAGACCAGCTCTGTAGGCATGATCTCCTTCTCAGGATAAGCGGAGAGTACCCCCTTGTCGATCTTGATCCCGCTCTTAGGGAGGACGGGTGTCACATCATCCGAGGTACATGAGCTAAGACCTAGAGTCAGTGTTAAGGCTAGGGCTAGAAACTTCTTAATCATAGTGATGAATTGGTTGTGATAAATAAAGGGGACAGCCTCTCCCTCAGAGCTCTGAGGGAGAGGCTGAGCGAGCCAGATTACTTAGGCTCGTTGGAGAAGCCATAGCCCTCCTGCTGAGGCACGAGGTGCTTCAGCGTCTTGGGGTAGGCGAGGTATTCGGCAGGGATGGAGCCCGTGAGCTTGTTCCCTGAGAGTACGAAGATCGTGTAGCCGTAGCTAGGGATACCCTGGATGGCGGCATACTTCTCAGCCTCAGGCAGTGTACGCTTGATGCGGGCGGGGATGCTACCGGTGAGCTGGTTGTTGCGGAGGTCCACCCAGAGGAGGTTGTTCTGCTGTGCACCACCGAAGTCAGCAGGGATCTGGCCAGAGAGCTGGTTATCGTTGAGGTAGATCTGATAGAGGCCTTCGAGGGAAGCGAGCTCAGCGGGAATGCTACCGGAGAGCTTGTTGTGCTCGAGGTTGAGGTTCTTCAGCTTCTTCAGACGACCAAGCGAGGCAGGGATCTGCCCTTCGATCTTGTTGTAGCTGACGAGGAGCTCTCGTAGATTGGAGAGATTACCTAGTTCAGCAGGCAGAGGCTTAGAGAGCTTGTTGCGCCCAGCAGAGAGGTACTCTAGACGCTGCAGCTTGCCTAGCTCTGCGGGGAGGCCACCAGTGAACTGACAGCCGTAGATAGAGAGATAGCGCAGGGCAGAGAGGTTGCCTAGCTCAGCGGGAAGTTCGCCTGTGAAGCCCTGGAAGGAGAGGTCGATGTAGCGAGCCTTGGTCAGCTGTCCGATCTCACGAGGAAGCTTTCCAGAGAGCGTGTACTTATTATCGCGATGCTCACGAGCCGTCTTTGGATCGCCATTCCACCACTGACTGAGGTCGTAGCGGCTGTTGCTTAGGTCAAGGGTGTCGATCTCCTTGAGCTGACCGATGGCAGAGGGCAGTTCGCCGGTGAGGTTGGTGAAGCGTAGACGCAGGGAGTTCAGGCGGGTAAGCTGGAAGAGCTCCTCAGGGATACTCCCTGAGATCTCACGGTTGTACTGGAGCTGGAGCGTACGTAGTGCCGTGAGCTGACCGATAGAGGCAGGGATGGTGCCCTTGAGGTTGTTCGCCCCTAGGTAGAGCGCCGTGACACGAGGCTCACCAGCGACCTTAGTTACCTGGACGCCGTACCACTTGCTCAGGGGCTGTTCGCTTGCCCAGTAGTTGGAGTTAGACCAGTTCATCCCACCGAGGGAGTTGAAGAGATCGACTAGCGCCAGACTGTCTGTCTGGAGCGAGCCGGAGAGGGGAGCAGTGAGCTCTGTCTCAGCAGAGAGGTCTCCTGTACGTGGGGCATCCTGTGCACCCTTGCTACAGCTAGATACCCCTGAGCCAACGGCGAGAAGCGTCAGTGCGGATAGAAGAGATTTCTTCATCGAGAGGTGATGTAATTTAGTGAATGATTATTACTCAAGGTACGCTTTGACCTTAGCCCCCGAAGGGGTAAGACCAAAGCGTCCGGTGAATACGATGTTCGAGTTAAGCGAGGGCTGTATCCGAGCTCAAAGCTCTGAGCTCAGCCTTCGCTATGGGATGAAGTAGAAGCCTGCGGGGAAGGCATTCACATGCTCACGCTTCAGGAGGACCTTCCCGTCGTGATCGAGGACAAGCGTGACGTTCTTCTTGTAGGTGCTCCAGTCATCGAAGGAAGCGTAGTAGATATGTCCCGTCTTAGGATCAATGCCGAGGCTATTGTAGTACTTCTTAGCCTGCTTATCTACCTTCTGGACATCTACGATCTCCTTAGTCTCACCCGTAGAGAAGTCATGGCGGTAGATGATCGAGGTCTGCCCTGTGAAATAGATCTTGTTGCCTTGTGCAAAGAAGGCAGAGCTACTCGTGACATCCCAACCGAGGGAACCCACAGAGGTAATGGACTGGTCAAGTTCATGCTTGTCGAGGATCTTGATCTCCGAGGCAGATACACTCACCTTCGCAATGGTGCTCGGCTTGAAGTAGGAGAGCCAGAGATGCCCATTTGGAGCTAGGTCTATCCCCGAGATCGTCCCTTCGGGGAGAGTTAGTGTCTTCTTTACCTCTTCATCTTGGATCACTAGGAGCTTATTCGTAGACGTCGTAGCGATGACGAGCTCACCGATGGTGACCATACGAAGCTTGTTAGCCTTCTCCGTGCCTGGGATGAGCTTGAAGCTACCCTCCTCTGTACCTCGGTAGATACCCTTATTCCCTCGGAGGTAGATGCGACTATGGATGACAGCGATATGCGTAGGCTGGTCCTTGGCGAGAGCAGCGTCGTTGATGACCTTGTGCTTCTCTAGCGTCTTAGCGTCTGCGATGGTCAGTAGGCCTTCGCCCCCATTCATAGGACCATTCTGCGAGATGATGTAGACCTTACCATTAGCAAAGGTCATATCCTGGCAGACATTACCGAGCTTCGTGCCATTGACACGGATGTAAGCGCTGTCGAGGACAAACTGCTTCGAGGCGTCGATATAGGTAAGCGTACCCGTCTCGTTGCCGAAGTTCCCCTCGTTGAGGAGGAAGGCTCCCGAGGTGAAGCGAGCGGTGACAGAGAAGTCCTTGCTTACCTTCTCCCCGCTCGTCTTGTCTACGAGGCTTACCTGATAGCGACCTACACGAGGCTGGGTGAAGGCGTAGTCCTTACCTTCGCCGACTTCCTTGCCATTGATCACCCAGCTGAACTTAGCATCGGCCTTCGCTCCCTGAGCAGAGAGGCGTACGGTATCAAACTGTAGGAGGTCGGTCGTCTTAGCCTCGATCGTAAACCCAGGCTGAGGGGTGGGGGTAGGCTTGGGCGAAGGATCGTCCTTCTTACATGCAGTAGCTAGGCTGAGGATACCAGCGAGCCCTGCGAGGAGGAGTTTCTTATTCATATAGTGATGAGTTTAGGTTTGCCTTGTCTATCTGGTGGGGATGTCCTCCTTGAGGAGGTGTAGGTCATTGACGCCTGCTACTTCGGTAGAGCATTCACCGAGCCAGCCGTTGACCTGGTTGACACCTGTATGGATACGTACGAAGTCGATACCGGGGAGGTGTACCTTGCGACCATACTTGTCGATGGCCCAGTCAATATCGATAGCGGAGTCGGCTAGGTCGTTCTTCTCATTGTCTGCATAGCCGTAGCGGAACTTGAAGAGTACATAGTAGCGCCCTACGCCACTCTGGTCTCTGGAGTTTTGTGGTAGGCGTGTACCACGGAAGGTGAGCTTATCTCCCTTGATCCACTTGGGGTAGTAGGTCTGCTTGTGGAAGGTATTCTTAGGTAGCCAACCAGAGCCACCCTTATTGTCCGTCCAGTGTACGTACTGCACGATCCCTACGAAGGGGACGCCGGTGTCGGGAGACATATCTTCCTTGGTCGGGCGCTCGTAGGTCATCTCGTAGTCTCGGTAGAAGTTCATATCCGATCCAGGGACAGCCTTCACAAGGTCGTACCAAGGTTCCTTGGTATGATCTACGTGGGCGCTACCCTCGATCTCATACCATTCGTTCTCGTCAGGCTTACCATTGCGGTTCACGTCGTAGGCTACCATGATCACACCGGGTTCACAGCTACCACCATCATAAGGGTCCTTATTTTCATTGGCATAGAAGGCATTGCCTAGGACTCGGAAGTCACGCTTGCCAGGGACGTTGAGGATGGTATGGTCAAAGCCTACAGTGATGTAGCCTCCCCAGCCACCGAGGGTGACGAGGCTACGCTGGTTGTTGGCTAGGTATTCGAGTGCCTTCTCGTTCATCTTCTCCTGGGTGTCCCCATCTTCGTACTCGGGGAGCTCGTTGGTGAACTGCCCCACGGCTGGTAGGTACTCGAGGACTCGAGTGACATAAGGTGTAGCGTTGGGATTGACCTCTGGCTTAGGGAACACAGGGACGGGAGGGACGACAGGAGGCTTAGGGGCTTCGTCCTTCTTACAGGAGACGAAGGCTATAGAGCCTAGCGCTAGGAGCGCTATGAGGAGCGAACTCCAGGGTTGGAAGGGTTTCATAGCTGTAGGTGTTTACTTGGGTTGAAGTTGCTTGCGTGTGAAGGCGAAGTGTGCAGGGATGTCACCTGTAGTGACCGACCACTTGCGTGTACCTGTCTTCAGGTCGTAGCAGTGGAGTTTTCCTGGGGTGACATAGTTCTTAGCGTCGGTGACGTAGAACTCTCCTCGCTCCCTATTGGTAGCGATGCCGTAGGGGATCTTGATATCCTTAGCCGTGCCATCCTTGATGAAGTCTCGGTCGATGACCTCCTGAGTCTTGGTGTCGATGACGGTATAGCTGATGGTATTCTCCCCGGTGAGGTAGCTCCACTCGGTGCTGTAGACGAAGAGGGAGTCCCCAGAGAGGGTCATGTTGGAGCACGAGACGTCGAGGGTCTTGGTCACCTTCTCGGTCTTGGGGTCGAAGACGAACATCTTCGAGGGGACGTGATAGTAGTCCCCTCGAGAAGATACCCAGATCTTCCCATAGTTGTCTAGCTCGAGACGGTGGAGGTTGATGGCGACATCGACCTTCTTCTCTTCGGTGAAGGTCTTCAGATCGATGATGGAGATGGTCTTGTCGTAGTTGGGGACGCGGTAGCCACCTGAGTTAGCTACGTAGAGCTTGTCGCCATAGATGACGATCTCGTCGGGCTGGTAGCCTACGGGGCATTCGGCTACGACCTTGAGGGTAGCGGTATCGACCTTGGCTACATAGCCTAGTCGTGCATTGGGGTCGATCTTCACAGGGCCAGCATAAGAGCTGACATAGGCGAAGCCATCCTTGAAGACGATATAGCGGCAGTTGGGGATGGAGATCTTCCCGATATGCTTGGCTGTATTGACGTCCATGACCTCGATGAGGTGGGAGACGTTGATGACAGCGTAGAGACGGTTGCCGTAGATCTGTAGGTCGTTGCCTACGTCACCGAGCTCCTTGACGACTCCGGGGTTACGTTCGGCGTAGATATTACGGGTGTACTTACCGGTCTCGTAGTCGTAGTAGTCGAGGGTGGACTTATTGGAGCCCATGTTCGCCTCATTGAGTAGGAAGAAACCTTTGATAGGGCCGGCAGGCTCTGGCTTCCCCCCTTGCTCTTCGGTAGAGGGGATGATCTCATCCTCCTTGCGACAGGAGGAGAGGGAGAGGGCAAAGATACCTACCCAGAGGAGTAGGCGGGTGATGGATGAAGTCTTCATAGCTAGGGCGGTGGTCATAGAGTATAGTCGATCTTGAGCTTGGTGTTGATACCAGGCATCGGATAGGAGCGTACGACTTCGTACTGCTGGTTGAGGAGGTTGTTGACCTCGGCGGTGAGTCGTAGGCTGTGCTTCTTCAGGGTGAAGAGGCGGGAGAGGGAGAGATCGCTGGTGTACCAAGGGCGGGTATAGTTCTCTCGGATGTTGGCACTGGCGTCGTAGCGCTCTCCTGTATAGATGAAGCTGTAGTTGAGGTCCCATCCTCTCCAGGCAAGAGATACGATGGCCGAACCACTATGCCAAGGGATGTAGGGGATCTGCCCTCCGTAATAGGTGTCGGAGGGATCGGTAAGGTCTTGGGCTCGCTGGTAGGTGTAGGTCAGGCGTGTCGAAGCACGTACCTTGTCAAAGCGCCACCCCGTCTCCAGAGCAAGGTCTACACCTCGGATACGGACGTGACCAAGGTTGACCATCGTCCACTGGAACTGGTTGGAGGTGGGCATAGCGATGATCTTGTCATCGACATAGTTCAGGTAGCCGTCTACCTGCACTTCGAGCGAGCGGAGCACGCCTCGACTGAAGGGCTTGGTATAGACCAGCCCTAGGTCGTACTGGGTGGTGTACTCGGGTCGAAGGTATTTATTCCCAATGAAGGTATAGTAGAGATCGTTGAAGGTAGGCATGCGGAATATCCGCTTGTAGAAGCCTCTCACGCTCAGTTCGTGCTGTGACCACGGCTTGTAGCTGAGGATGAAGGTAGGAGTCCACTCGCTCTTCTCGGGTGCTTGTCCGTCCTTAGCCTTCGTCCAGTCGTGTACATAGGTATGGAGGAGGCTAGCCTGAGCCTTGAGCCCTCGGTAGGTAAAGTCTGAGGCAAGGGCGGTGAGGGCGGTCAGGCGGGTGGGGTAGGCGAAGGCGTAGAGGTCGGCCGAGAGGGTATTGTACTGCAGGTCCGAAGACAGCGCTAGTCGCCAGCTATCGGTGAGGGCAAGTTGATGCGCCGATGAGAGGTAAGCCTCCTGCTGATAGTAGTGATTGTTGACGTACATCGTCGTCACATCCAGCCTAGGGTCAGAGAGGTAGTGGAGGTAGTCGTGGGCGAACTTCCCATTGAGGAGGAGCGTATAGCGTCCGAAGCTCTTACGTAGGGATCCCTGAGCCATCAGGTCGGTATCCCACTGGCGATCCTCGTGCTTGAACTTCCCCGGCTCTTCACGGACGAAGGCTCCGGGGTAGCCTCGCTCTGAGCGGTAGAGGTAGGCTTTGGCTCGCCATTCCCCTTCGTCGATACGGCCAAAGAGCCCCGCCTCGAAGCGGAGGGAGCGTACGTCGCCGTTGTGTCGGATACTGGTAGTGTCGTAGCCGTTCTTCTTCTTGTAGGAGAAGCTGTAGCGCCCCGAGGTGTAGAGGTATTCGCTACTGATGGAGAGGTCAAGGGAGGGGCTCAGTCGACGCTCCCAGAGGAGGGAGGGATTGATCGTGGAGAAAGAGCCCACCTTGAGGGAGGCCTTCAGATGATCCCGCTTGGAGGCTGATACGTCGGGGCGTCGGGTAGTCATGTAGAGTGCCGCTGCGGAGGCAAAGCTCTTGGCGGGCTGGAGGATGGTGCTACGCTGACCGTTATATATAGAGACCGACTCCATGTTGTCCAGGGAGAAGCGCCCGAGGTCGATCTGTCCGTTCTGCGCATTGCCTAGCTGGAGGCCGTCGTAGAAGACCCCGACATGCTGGGAGCCCATACTGCGGATATTCACCGTCTTGAGCCCACCGATACCGCCGTAGTCCTTGATCTGGACGCCTGCGAAGTAGCGGAGGGCGTCGGCGACACTCACGGCACTGAGGCGCTGAAGTTCACGGCCCGAGAGGGTTTGAGCTGGGATGACATCCTTCGAGACAAAGCGCTCTCGGACCACCACCCCTTCGATGAAGTGGAGGCTGTCGGCTTGGCGCTGAGCCCATCCCATGCTACAGGAGAGGAGGGCAAGAGCGACCACAGCCCATCGGCTGAGGCTACGCGTCAAAGTGGTCATCGATACAATATACTCCAGGTTGGCTAATCGGTAAGGCTTTGGATTCTGTGTCTTCCCGCTATTAGCACTCGTACAAAGGTACGGATTTTGCCCCAATCGCTACGGTCGGGACTCAGGGAGAATGAGGCGAAAAAACGGGGGCAATCCAGCCCGCTTGGCAAAAGGCTTCTGAAGGGGTGCCCCAAAACCTACGGTAGGTCGTCTCTGCGACCTACCGTGGGTCGTCTTCACGACCTACTGTAGGTTTTTTCGACGACCTACCGTAGGTCCCTCTGACACCCCCTCTAGGAGCGCAATGTGTATAATTGTAGACTTATGCTTAATTTTGATACAGAGGGACGAGAGGAGCCTCCCGTCCGCTCACTCGACAGCATATACATTCACCACCTTACTGTACTGCACGATCATGATCCTCGAGACGAGTTGGGAAGTCTGCAACAAGATGGGAGGGATCTATACCGTCCTCTCCTCACGAGCAGATGTGATGACCCAGCGCCACCCCGATAAGGTATGCTTCATAGGGCCTCTGCTCACGGGCGAAGGCAAGTCACTTCCCTTAGACTTCATCCCCGGGGCTATCCCTGAGCTCGAGGGCTGGACGAAGGAGGTACTCCCCACACTCGGGCTACGTGTCAAGACAGGACACTGGGCGGTCTCAGGCAAGCCCCCCGTGCTCTTGGTGGACTTCTCCCCGCTCTGGGAGGAGAAGGGCGACCTGTACTTCGAGCTCTGGAGAGCCTATGGTCTGGAGAGTGACAAGGGCTACGGCGACTACGATGAGTGTAGTCTCTTCGCTGTGGCTGCTGCCCGACTGATGGAGAGCATCGCCTCCTGGACGGCGGAGCCCACCACGGCGATCTTCAACGAATGGCAGACGGCCATGGGACTCCTCTACCTCAGGCAGCATGCTCCCGAGGTACGTACCCTCTTCATCACCCACGCCACGACGATCGGGCGCTCCATCGCAGGCAATGACAAGGAGCTCTACACCTACATGGACCAGTATGATGGGGACCAGATGGCTCGAGAGCTAGGTGTCGAGGCTAAGCACGCTGTAGAGAAGCTCGCTGCACACGAAGCGTCGGTCTTCGCTACCGTCAGCAAGCTCACTGCTCGGGAGGCTAAGCAACTCCTCGGGCGTGAACCAGTAGTCCTACCCAATGGCTTCCACATCGGAGGCTCTCCCTTCACCGCCCCGATGCAGTCGAAGCGCCGTAAGATGCGTCGCCTGCTCGCTCAGGTAGCTTCCCGCCTCTACGCACGACCCATTGACCCTGAGAAGGCCTTCTTCGTCTCTCTGGGAGGTCGCTATGAGTACCGCAATAAGGGCATAGACCTCTTCATCGAATCCCTCTACCACTTCCAGACAAGCTACACGGCAGAGCGGGAAGTCGTCGCCTTCCTCCTCGTCCCCGCTTGGGAGGCTGGTCCTCGATCGGAACTGCAGTACCTCCTCAGCCATCCCGCCGAAGAGCAGGAGCGCCCCCTACAGTACCCCTGCCTCTCCCACTGGCTCTACAACACCGAGAACGATCGTGCTGTAGCCCACATCCGTCACCGTGGGCTCGACCGTGCCGAAGGGCATGTCAAGGTCATCTTCGTACCCTGCTACCTCAACGGCATCGACGGGATCTTCGACCAGACCTATTATGACCTCCTGCAGGGGATGGACCTCACCATCTACCCCAGCTACTACGAGCCTTGGGGCTACACGCCACTGGAGAGTATCCGCTATGGTGTGCCGACGATCACGACGACTCTAGCAGGCTTCGGACTCTGGGCCGAAGAGGAGGAGGCGACCTCTCCCTTCGCTGAAGCCCACTGTCCTCCTGTGCACGTCGTCGAGCGAACCGATACCAACATCCTCGAGACCATCCAGACGATCTCCTCCCTCATCCGTGAGCAGCTTCACCTGAGCCCCGAGGAGGCTAAGGCTCAGCGTCGCCTAGCCTACGAGCTGGCTCGCCGTGCTGACTGGAAGCTCTTCTACCGACACTACGAGGAGGCCTACAAGCTCACCGAGGAGCTGCCTTCCCTCTTCTCTTAGAGTGGGGAGGCTCCCTAGCCTTCCCTTCGGAATAAAAGCAAATCGCCCCTGCAGTCCACTCTGGACTGCAGGGGCGATCTCTTTATCAAAAGGGTGGGGATGACCTAGCCTTCCTCCTCGAGGAACTGGTCGATCCACAGCGCCGAACCATCCCAGACGGCGAAGGAATTGTACTGAAGCCAATCCCCCAGGATGACGATCCGCTTCTCCCCTCTTAGAGCGAGGTCCACCAGCAGATGCCGGTGTCCGAAGAGGTAGTAGTCCACCTCAGGATGCTCCTCGATATGAGCCTTCGTCCAGCGGACGAGCCACTCCTTCTCGATCTCGAAGTATTCATTGTGATAGGCGTGGGGGATCTGTCCTACGGTGGCCTTACGTACCCCTCTCTTACGACTCCTCAACGAGCAGTTCAGAGCGAAGCCTACCGTCCAGCGGGGATGGACCGCTGCGTAGAGGCACCGAGCGACGGGATGACGGAAGAGGCGGTAGAGGAACCTATTCGTCCACGAAAGTCCACAGTACTCCTTGTCGCCATGCGCTAGGCGGAAGGTCTTCCCATCCAGCGTGACAAAGGCCTCTTCGTGATGCACCTGAGCTCCCAGCTCCTTCTCTAGGTAGTCGGCGAACCAGACATCATGATTGCCCGCAAAGAAGTGGATCTCGATCCCCTGATCCGCCATAAGGGCGACCTGACCGAGGAAGCGTACATGACCCCGAGGGACGACCGTGCGGTACTCAAACCAGTAGTCGAACATATCCCCGAGGAAGTACACCGCACGAGCATCCCCTTCGATGCTCTGAAGCCAGCGCACCAGACGGCACTCTACCGCCCGAGGGTCAGCATGATAGCCCGACCCCAGATGTGCATCGCTCGTGAAGTAGACCTTAGTCCGTCCGTCCATAGTCTTATAGGAAGCCGAGCTCCAGCATGGCTTCTTCGCTCATCATGTCCTTGTTCCACTCGGGATCGAAGGTCAGCTGGATCTCTACCCCACTGACCCCAGGGACGTCCTCGACCTTCATACGTACATCCTCGAGGATGAAGTCTGCGGCGGGGCAGTTAGGGGCGGTGAGTGTCATCGTGATCGTGACGAACATCTCATCCGTCAGTTCTACACAGTAGATGAGCCCGAGATCGTAGACGTTGACGGGGATCTCAGGGTCGTAGACGGTGCGTAGTGCCGCTACTATATCCTCCTCGATACGGAGGTATTCGTTTTCTAGTTCTTCTGCCATAGGATGGGTGATAGCGAGACGGGTGAAGTCCCTCTCTATAGAGAGAAATAGGGAGAGCCCCCTGTAGGTTCGCTAGAGGTGAAGCGTGCGGTCACATTGGGCCGCTACGTCGGGATGGTGCGTGATGAATATGACGAGCCTATCGGAGGCATGGGCTCGTAGGTAGCCGAGGAATTGGGCTTCGGTATCTTGGTCTAGGGCGGAGGTCGCTTCGTCCAGCAGGAGGATCTTCCCTGGGCGCAGCAGGGCACGAGCGATGGCGATACGCTGTGCTTGCCCTTCGGAGAGCCCTAGACCTCGCTCCCCGATGACCGTATCTAGTCCCTTGGGTAGGTCGAAGACAAAGTCCGCTACCGCTAGGTGTAGTACTCGCTTGAGGTCAGCATCGGTGGCCTCTTCGTCCCCGATGAGGAGATTGTCTCGTATCGTACCGCTGAAGAGCGATCCTCCCTGAGGGACGTAGACGAAGTTCCCTCGGGTGATCTCGTTCACTGGGTAGGTGCCCGTCGCCGAGGTGAGGCTGATCGTCCCTTCTGTTGGAGGTACGAGCCCCAGGAGTAGGCGTAGTAGTGTTGTCTTGCCTGCACCGGTGCGCCCCATCAGAGCGATCATCTCTCCCGAAGAGGCTTCTAGGGAGAAGTGCTGGTAGACCCAATCTTCGTCCTCGGCGTAGCGGAAGCTCATATCCTTGACCTGGAGATGCACAGGACCAGTCAGCTGTACACTGCGCCCCGTCTGCTCGGTCTTGAACTCAAGGAGATTCACCAGACGGTCCAGTGAGGACTTCGATGATATAAGGGAGGGAAGGATACCGATGAGGGTAGTCAGAGGTGACTGTATGCGTGCTACGAGCTGGAGGAACGATGTCATCAGCCCGAAGGTGATCGTCCCTCCATAGAGCCCACGAGCACTCCAGAGGAAGGCGACGATATATCCACTGGAGAAAGCCCCCTGCATGAGGAGGTTAGCGAAGACCGATACGAGGGTCTGACGCTTCACAGCACGGAGGTACTTCCCTTGACGCATCAGCAGGTGGTCGATCGAGGTAGCTTGGCGCTCGAAGGTACGGATGACTGTCTGGTTGAGTAGTGTCTCTTGGATCTGTGCTGTGATCTCACTCTCGGCCTGCTTCATCTCGTCGGTATAGTGGCGCATGCGCTTGTAGTAGACCTTGCTGAAGATCGCCAGTAGTGGCATCCCCACCCCCAGGATGAGGGCAAGCGTAGGATTGAAGTAATAGAGGAGACAGAGTGCCCCAAGGAGCTGTGCTGCTGCCAGGATCGCTGTCGGGAGTGAAGAGACGAAGAAGGTGACTAGCCCATCTGTATCCTTGAGCATACGCACCACCATGTCCCCGCTGTGCATCTGCCCGAGGTTAGACCAGCGTGTATAGAGGAGATGGGCGAAGACCTTTGATTGTACGGCATTGCTCATCTTGGCACCGGTGTAGTTCGTCAGACGCACCGAGATGACCCGGAAGAGCACTTGTAGAGCTAGGGTGATGACCAGAGCTGCCGAGAAGGTGTGTATGGAGCCTGCTCTCTGATGTGCAGCGATGTCGATGACACACTTAGAGAGCCAGATGAAGACAAGGTTAGTAGCGACGGTACCAAGACCGAAGAGGATGATCAGGATGATCCCCCACTTGTGTCCTCTCAGGATGAAGCGTACTAGGTCGATCATCGCCTACGACGTACTAGGAGTAGAAGATGCCCGAGTACCGATCCCCAGATGATGCGGGAAGCATGGACGGGGGTAATGGAGTAGAGCCGGCGAGATCGGCGTGCTTTGAAGACGAGCTTACGCCAGTTCGTGACCCATACGTTCTGCGACTTGCCTGGGCGCTGTGCGAAGCCAAAGTTGCCACTATAGAGGACGTCTAGCATCACCTGGTCTGTATTGGGGTCTTCCTGCTCCAGTAGAGGGAAGGGGAAGATGCTTGGGGAGACACGGAGGTGACGGATCGCAGCTTGGGCAAAGAGCTGCATCGGATAGAGGATATCCAGCTCACGAGCATAGGAGAGGATCTTGTCCTGGTCAAGCTGACCCTTCAGCTGGGTCATCAGGAGGAGCCAGTCACTGTACTGACGGAAGCCTACGCCCCAGTGTAGCCAATGGAAGAAGAGGTGGATGAAGACATAGACGACATTGAGCTCATGAGGGAGTGTGTCTACGGTGTAGTCCCCGAGGGATAGGGGGATGAGGCTCCCAGACTCGGTAGCCTCACGGACGAGCTTGTCGAAGGCTCTATTGTGTCGCTTATGGTCGAAGAAGACGGCTCGGGCATGATTCTCGATGACCGTACGGCCGTAGGAGAAGGCCGTATGTCCATAGCGTACCTCTGAGTCGTCGTGTAGATGGAAGCCCTGCTCAGTCAGCAGGTGATTGGCCTTTTCGTAGTGATCGCCAGAGGTGAAAAGTACATCTAGGTCTCCTCCGGAGCGCAGGGATGGGTCTGGGTAATATGGGCTGAGGCTTAGCCCCTTGAGTAGGATGAAGGGTAGGCCTGCCTCCTCGTAGAGCTTGGAGAGCTTGCCTAGGGCGCCGGTGAGGTAGATATTAGCTCGTCGTGTCAGCTCGATCTCGGAGAAGATCGTCAGACACAGGTTGCGATTGGGCAGAGAGCCCTTAGGGAGCGTAAGGATTCGGTCCCCGACGAAGGCGGGTACAGCATGGGAGGTGGCTAGACGATGTATCCTACGCCACGACCGCTCCTCTAGGCCTGCGAAGAGTTCAGGTCTAGGAAGCTCGCTGTGTAGAGCACAGCTCAGGAGCTCCAGGAAGAGCTCCTCATCATGGGAGAGTGTAGCTGTGGTGCTCAATCGATGATCTCTGCCTCCTTGAGCATCTGTATCAGGAGCTCAACGTCGGCACGAGCCTGCTCCCCACTTACTTCATAGCGGTCGGTCAGGAGCTCTACCCAGTCCTCTAGGGTGAAGTCCTTCCCTCGTACACTCTCGATGAGATAAGCTGCGCTATCGTTGAGGCTCACGGCCTGTGTATAGTCTAAGCTATCACCAGAGCCCACGATCATGATATACTCATCGGCAATCTTACGTAGAGAGATTTGGTCTTTGATTCTCATCCTATGGTTGTGATTTGTTGTTTGTCGTTGCTGAGCTTTTCTCCGCTGTGTCTCTGGGCGTTAGTCCCAGTCCTCCTCCCAGTCGAAGAGGTCTAGATCCTCGGGTAGATCGTCTGCGAACTGATCCAGGTCTCGGCGGTCCTTCTTGGTGGGTCGCCCTAAGCCTTTCGCTCGGTCGACGAAGCCAGAGATACGCTGGAGCTCTAGGATCTCGTACTGAGAGGCCGGTGTGACATTCTCCATATACTGGGGTACGAGCTTAGCACCCACCCGATGTCCTAAGAGATCGAGCACACGGAAGGAATACTCTATCGGAGGCTTACGGACGGAGATGACTTCCCCACGCTGTACGAGTCGAGATGGCTTGACACTCGTCCCTCCGATACTGACACGCCCTTTCTTGCAAGCGTCTGTTGCGATCGAGCGGGTCTTGAATATGCGGACGGCCCAGAGCCATTTGTCTACACGAACTTCTTCCATACACTCTTTCTAGAGTTTTAGCAAAGATATGTAATCTCTGTCGAAATCTATTGTCTCCACCCCGAAGATCGTGATAGAGGGTACCTATCTCACGACTCTTTGCGGGGCTTTAGGTTAAGAAACAGCTAGAAAACGACCTAATGTTAGCCGAAAAAGTGAATAAATCGAGGGAGCCCTTTCCACCCATTAGTATCCCAAACTGAGGGCTAAGGAAGCCTCCTACTCCTGAGGGTAGTCGTCTGCCTAAGGTGTCTTAAGCAGGCGCTGGATCTCACTGAGCTTATTGAGTGCCTCTAGTGGGGTGAGGCTGTCGATCTGCACCGAGAGGAGGCGCTCACGGATATCGGAGAGTACAGGGTCATCGAGCTGGAAGAAGCTCATCTGTACGCCCGTAGAGATCTGCTCGGTAGGTAGCGTGTCGGGACTGGGGGCACGGCTGACCTGCACCTCGGCACCTAGCCCTGTGACCTCGTGGATATGAGCCGACTCGAGCTGGGCAAGGATCTCGCTGGCTCGGGTGGTGATGCTCTGTGGCATCCCCCCGAGGCGTGCTACCTGGATCCCGAAGCTATGTTCGCTCCCCCCACGGACGAGCTTGCGTAGGAAGAGCATCTTCCCTTCGATCTCTCGGGCGGAGACGTTGTAGTTCTTCACTCGGGGAAGGCGTGCTTCGAGGTCATTGAGCTCGTGGTAGTGCGTGGCGAAGAGCGTCTTAGGCCTTCCGTGGGGATTGTCGTGGAGGTACTCGATGATCGCCCAGGCGATGGAGATCCCATCATAGGTGCTCGTCCCACGGCCGAGCTCGTCGAAGAGGACGAGGGAGCGTGGTGTGAGGGCATTGAGGATACTAGAGGCCTCCTGCATCTCGACCATGAAGGTCGACTCGCCCCGTGATATATTGTCCGAAGCTCCTACACGGGTGAAGATCCCGTCGGTGAGCCCTAGGTGAGCGGCCTCTGCTGGCACGAAGGAGCCGATCTGAGCTAGGAGGACGATCAGTGCTGTCTGGCGTAGGAGGGCGGACTTACCACTCATATTAGGCCCAGTGATGACCATGATCTGCGTCTCGTCTTCGTCGAGGTGTACATCGTTTGGCACATAGGTCTGTCCGAAGGGGAGCTGTTGCTCGATCACGGGGTGTCGCCCTGCTCGTATGTCGATGATGAGTCCGTCGTCGACCACAGGGCAAGCATAGCGGTCTCGTACGGCGACCTCGGAGAGGGCGGTGAGGCAGTCTACCTCGGCGATGAGGCGAGCGTTCTGCTGGAGGGCACGGATGAAGCGGGATAGTCGCACGAGGAGCTCAGCGTAGAGTCGGCTTTCGAGGCTAGCGATGCGCTCCTCGGCACCTAGGATCTTCTCCTCGTATTCCTTCAGCTCGGGGAAGATGTAGCGCTCTGCATTGACCAGAGTCTGCTTACGGGTCCAGTCCTCGGGTACCTTATCCTTGTGTGTGGAGCGAACCTCCACATAGTAGCCGAAGACATTGTTGAAGGCGACCTTGAGTGAAGAGATGCCGGTACGCTCGCTCTCCCGTCGTTGGAGCTGAAGGAGGTAGTCCTTGCCGTGGGTGGAGAGCTGACGCAGTTCGTCGAGCTTGGGGCTGATGCCCGGGGAGATGGTAGCACCACGGCCAAGGGCTGAAGGGGGCTCTTCGGTCAGAGTATGCTCGATGTCAGAGATGAGCTCTTCGGTAGGGGCTAGTCGGGTGGCTATCTGGGCTAGGTCGGCAGAGTCGGAGCTGGAGGCAAGGGCTCCCAGCTGATTGATCTGTCGGAGGGAGACGGCCAGCTGGCGCACTTCACGAGGAGAGATACGTCCGACGGCCGCCTTCGATGCTAGGCGCTCGAGGTCACCGATGCCGAGGAGGAGTTCGGTGAAGGTGCGACGGAGCTCGTGCCCTCGCACGAGGTCGCCGACGATACGCTGACGTCGGTGGATCTCACCGAGGTCGATCAGCGGGAAGGAGAGCCAGTGTCTCAGGAGTCGTCCTCCCATGGCGGTCTCCGTGCGGTCGATGATGTCGAGGAGGCTTTTCCCTTCCTCCCGATTCATCGGAGCTAGTATCTCTAGGCTTCGGAGGGTGAAGCTGTCCAGACGCATGTAGCTCAGCCGATCGATGCTCCGAAGGGTGGTGATGTGCCCCAGCTCGGTGTGGCTCGTGAGCTCCAGATAGTTGAGGATCGCCCCAGCGACAGCTATGGAGGCGGGGCGCTGCTCAAGCCCTAGACCCTTGAGACTTTGTAGGCCGAAGTGGGTGGTGAGCTTACGGCGGTTGTTCTCCACGGCGAAGCTCCAGTCCTCGACCTCGAAGACGAAGCCTCGGTAGGAGAAGAGACGGTCGAGTAGGCTCCGAGTGCTTCGCTCTACGAGGACCTCCTTCGGCTGGTAGGAGCTCAGGAGCTTCTCTAGATGTTCGGGGCTTCCCTCAGAGACGACGAATTCGCCCGTAGAGATGTCGAGGAAGGCGATGCTCCCTGGCCCCTCTTCACCCGAAGGGAGGTAGAGGGCGGCTAGGTAGTTATTCTCCTTGCTCCTGAGCACATTGTCTCCGAGCACGACCCCAGGGGTGACGAGCTCGGTGATGCCCCGCTTGACGAGCTTCTTCGTGAGCTTGGGGTCTTCGAGCTGATCACAGATAGCTACACGGCGCCCGGCACGTACGAGCTTGGGCAGATAGCTATCCAGCGCATGGTGGGGGAAGCCTGCCAGCTCGACGTGCATCGCCGAACCATTGGCTCGACGGGTAAGGGTGATCCCCAGGATCTCGGACGCAGCGATGGCATCATCACTAAAGGTCTCGTAGAAGTCACCGACCCGGAAGAGTAGGATCGCATCGGGGTGCTTACCCTTGAGCTCCAGGTACTGCTTCATCAGAGGGGTCTCAGCGATTTTCTTTGCCATAGTATCTAGGGGATGGAGGAGTGAGGAGGGGATTACTTCCCTTCGGGAGAGAGGACGTCCTTGAGGAGCTCGGCGAAGAACTCCCCACGGGTCAGGCGACCGTGGTCGACGACGACACTCTCGACTTCGCCACGGGCTGCTAGCGTGCCGTCCAGGTGAAGGATATCCTGATGGAAGATCAGCTTAGGTGCTCGCATTGAGCAGCGAATCGCCGAGCGGAAGCTGTCGCCACTGCGCAGGCTCTTCTTGTAGGAGATGGTGACCTTGGTGACGAAAGCATCGAGGCCGTCCTCGTGCATCTGGCCGAAGTTGGCGCCGAGGCTCTCGAGGAATTCGTGACGTGTGTGCTCCATGTAGTGCTGGTAGTTGGCGTTGTTCACTACGCCCTGAAGGTCGCATTCGTAGTCACGGACCTTCATGTCCAAGTTGAAGATGTAATTCAAAGCGGTCTTTTGTTTGTAGCCCAATATCTAGGGCGAGGGTGAATGAACCGTAGCTGGTGAAGGGAGGTAGGGCCTTCTGCTACGACGATGCAAAGTTACACGAAATGCCTGAGCTATACCCTCCGAGACGACCTACGGTAGGTCGTCACAAAAACCTACTGTGGGTCGTCATCACGACCTACCGTAGGTCGGTAAGGCGACCCACAGTAGGTTTTTTTCGCTCTCGTCGGTGGATGTCCTTCGAGACCCTTCGCAAAGCCTGATCGTAAGCGACTTTGCGAAGGGTCAGAAGTTCGCCGATCGAGAGGTGAAAAAAGAGTGGTTTTTCGGCGAATTTTCCCTGGGCTCGGAAGCCCTCCTTGGAGCCCTCCTTTGAGGGCCATCAGGAGGGTAGGTAGCGGGGGTAAAATAGGGTGGAAAGACGGGCTTCTGAAAGAATTTACGGAAGTGCGTCGCTCGTGTGGATAAATTTCTGTAATTTTGTAGCGTTGAGGAAAATCCTCCATCCAAGGGAACTCCTCGGCACCCATCAGAAACGAGAAATCAGTTTAACGAAACGAAATAATAAGATGATTAAAGTAGGTATCAACGGCTTCGGACGTATCGGCCGTTTTGTCTTCCGTGCTGCCCAGAAGCGTAGCGATATCGAGATCGTAGGTATCAATGACCTCCTCGATGCAGAGTACATGGCTTACATGCTCAAGTACGACACGATGCACGGCCGCTTCGACGGTACGGTAGAAGTCAAGGACGGTAACCTCGTCGTCAACGGTAAGACTATCCGTGTCACGGCTGAGCGTAACCCTGCAGACCTCAAGTGGAGCGAAATCGGCGCTGAATATGTCGTCGAGTCTACCGGTCTCTTCCTCTCTAAGGACAAGGCTCAGGGTCACATCGACGCTGGTGCTAAGTACGTCGTGATGTCTGCTCCTTCTAAGGACGACACCCCCATGTTCGTATGCGGTGTCAACACCGACAAGTACGTCAAGGGTACGCAGTTCGTATCCAACGCTTCTTGCACCACTAACTGCCTTGCTCCTCTTGCTAAGGTGCTTCACGACAACTTCGGCATCACCGACGGTCTCATGACCACTGTACACGCTACCACCGCTACCCAGAAGACCGTCGACGGTCCTTCTGTCAAGGACTGGCGTGGTGGCCGTGCTGCTGCTGGCAACATCATCCCTTCTTCTACGGGTGCTGCTAAGGCTGTAGGTA
>ERZ772977.21-NODE-21-length-163904-cov-17.263096_pt1 | contig 163904 bp, 126 predicted proteins | sample MGYA00511131_ERZ772977 | MGnify/ENA primary metagenome ERZ772977 (study PRJEB29015, sample SAMEA2737935) | human oral metagenome | biome: human oral; feature: human-associated habitat; material: dental | place: China | collected 2151 ...
GTCGTAACAAGGTAGCCGTACCGGAAGGTGCGGCTGGAACACCTCCTTTCTGGAGTTCTGAAAATGGGCTTTAGTATAGTTAGTGTAGTATGTACGTAATAGATGAGTTAGGTGGCTTTCCTGAGTGTGCGTACTCACTTCTGATGTCATATCAATCTTCTCACCTACCACGAGGCGGTGACCAGCAATAGCTGGTCACCGCCTCGCTTCGTTATATCCACCTATTTCCCCTGTTTAGCTACGCTCCTTTCTCCTGACCTCGTTTCTCTCCCTTACTTTTGGAGGATATTAAAGGGACAGGATTAAGAGAGGAATGTTTCCTCTGGATAGCTAGGTGCCGAGGCTTACTCTTCGTATGGTCGTACCTCTGCTGTCCCCCAATAACTGAGCAAGCTTGGGAGGGGTAAAAAGGACCCTACGGTAGGTCGTCGATGCGACCTACCGTAGGTCGGTGAGACGACCCACAGTAGGTTTTTTCGACGACCTACCGTGGGTCGTTTTTAGCTCTCTTCAGAAGGCCCATTCTGACGGGGCGGATCTGACGCTTGCGGAGGCTGGGTATCAAGGGGGCTTTCCCCTTAGGAAGGCCTAGATTCCTTCCACCCTTTTTGTATCTTTGTCGGAGGTGAACTAATACATACAAGTTATGCGAACACTACTATCCCTAACCCTACTGCTCGTCACACTCGGAGTAGGCTCCTATGCTGAGGCACAGCAGCCTACCAAAGACCTCCAAGTCGAGGACGTGACCTCGGGGCGCTTCTACGCTTATACCGCAGGCCAAGGCATGCGTTCGACCAGTGATGGCCAGTACTACACGATGATGGACAAGGAGCATCAGGCGATCCTCCGGTATAGCTTCCACACGGGCGAACTCGTAGATACGCTCTTCAGCGTCCACAAGGCACGTGAGTGCGACTTCAAGAAGTTCGACGACTACATCCTTGAGCCTAAGGGGCACCATATCCTGCTGATCACCGACCAGGAGGCTATCTATCGTCGCTCGAGCAAGGGTAATGTCTTCCACTACGACGTGCGACGCAATCGGGTCGAGCCCCTGAGCACTACGGCAGGCAAAGTGATGATCCCGACCTTCAGCCCTGATGGGAGGATGGTCGCCTTCGTCCGTGAGGGGGATATCTTCATCAAGAAGTTTGAGTTCGACACCGAAGTGCGTGTGACCTCCGACGCCGTGCGCAACAAGGTCATGAACGGCATCACCGACTGGGTCTACGAAGAAGAGCTGGAGACGATCCGCCTGATGACCTGGAGTGAAGACAATAATTATCTGGCCTTCGTCCGAACCGATGAGAGCGAGGTCGACGAGTACAGCATGCCTATCTACGGCATGGGGCAGTACCCTGGTACATATACCTATAAGTACCCGAAGGCTGGTACCCCCAATTCGAAGGTCTCGGTGCACATCTATAATGTGACGGATCGCTCACAGAAGCCCGTTACCTTCAAGAATCCACCCTACTACATCCCCCGACTGGAGTTCGTCGGCCGGGATGGCAACCTTGCGGTCTTCTCCCTGAATAGACAGCAGAATCACCTCGTCCTCTACTACGTCAACGACAAGACCCTCCTGCCGAAGGTCGTCTTCGAGGAGCGGAACAAGGCCTATGTAGATAGTCGCAACCTTACGAAGTGTCAGTTCATCCCTTCAGGCTTCGCTTACCTAGGCGAGCAGGACGGCTACCGCCATATCTACCTCTATTCCGATAAGGGTGTCCTCCAGCGTAAGGTCACTACGGGAAGCTATGACGATACCAACTTCTACGGGATCGATGCCAAGGGGAATATCTACTATCAGGCCGCGGACGAATCCCCCATGCGTCGCTCCATCTATCGTATAGACCCCAAGGGACGGAAGACGGCGCTTCACCCAGGCGCTGGATCGAACGAAGCCATCTTCAGCGATGACTTCTCCCACTACATCAGTATCTTCAGCAATGCGCATACTCCGACGACGACTGCCGTCTATGCCACGGGCTCGCTACGCCCCCTTCGTGTGCTCAAGGACAACAAGGAGATAGCCGAGCGACTGAAGGATTATCGCCTTCGCCGTGAGGAGTTCATCAAGATCCCTAACGGCCGTGGCGAAGAACTGAATGCCTGGATCCTCAAGCCTTATGACTTTGATCCTGCGAAGAAGTACCCCGTGCTGATGACTCAGTACAGCGGGCCCGATTCGCAGCAGGTACTTGATGCCTTCGGACTGGGATGGGAGCAGATCCTGCCTAGCAAGGGATATATCGTCGTCTGTGTCGACCCCCGTGGTACGGGCGCTCGTGGCGAGGCTTGGCGCAAGTGCACCTACCTCCAGCTCGGGGTGAAGGAGATCGAAGACCAGATCGCCGCTGCTAAGTGGCTGGGACAGCAGTCCTACGTCGATGCTGGGCGCATCGGCCTCTATGGATGGAGCTTCGGTGGCTACATGGCGCTGATGGGGCTCTGCCATGGTAATGGTGTCTTCAAGACAGGTGTCGCCGTCGCTCCTGTAGCAGACTGGATATTCTACGATACGATCTATACCGAGCGCTTCATGCGTACGCCTCAGGAGAATCCCGATGGGTACAAGGCTTCGTCCGTACTAAACGTGGCGAAGAACCTTCGAGGCAAGCTATTGTTAATTCATGGGAGTGCAGACGACAATGTCCATGTGCAGAATGCTATGGACTTCACCGAACTGCTCGTCCAGGCTGGTATCCCCTTCGACATGGCGATCTACAAGGACCGCAACCATGGCATCTACGGAGGCAATACCCGCAATCACCTCTACAAGCGTATCATCACCTTCCTAGAGGAGAACCTATAAGTCACATCCCCCTTCAGTAGCCCTTAGCTGGGGACGAAAGCTCCAGCTAAGGGCTACGTACTACATAATGATGCAAGAAGAAACCATAGTCCCTAAGAAGTCTGGTAAGGTAGTCCGCGTACGTAAGCCTGAGTGGCTCAAGATACGTCTGGGAGACAACTCTACGTTCACCGACACGAAGCACACCATCGAGCACCACGGGCTCAACACCATCTGTCACAGTGGTCGCTGCCCCAACCAAGGTGAGTGCTGGAGTGCAGGTACCGCTACCTTCATGATCGGTGGAGCGATCTGTACACGTGCCTGTCGCTTCTGCAATACTCAGTCGGGGAAGAACCCTCCTCCTCTTGATCCACTCGAGCCAATGAAGATAGCTCAGAGCATCAAGAAGATGAACCTGCGTCACGCTGTGATCACCAGTGTCGACCGAGATGACCTAGAGGACTACGGCGCTCAGCACTGGGTGCGCACCATCGAGGCTATCCGCCGTACGACACCAGAGGTCACTATCGAGGTGCTCATCCCAGACTTCAACGGCCGACTGGACTATGTCGACCAGATCATCGCTTGCAAACCTAAGATCATCTCGCACAACCTCGAGACGACACGTCGCCTGACTCCCTCGGTACGTCACGTAGCTACCTACGAACAGAGCCTCTCCGTCCTCGGGCGTATCGCTGCAAGTGGTATCCCTGCTAAGACAGGGATCATGCTCGGACTAGGCGAAACGGAGGAAGAGGTACTGGAGCTCATCGACGACGCTCATGCTGTGGGCGTCTCGATCATGACGATTGGGCAATACCTTCAGCCGACGCACCGCCATCTCCCTGTCGTCGAATACATCCACCCGAACCAGTTCGCCCGTCTACGCACCCTTGGCTTGGAGCGTGGGCTACGGCATATCGAGAGTGGTCCACTGGTACGCTCCTCCTACCATGCAGAGCGCCACGTCCTGGACTAAGCCTTCCCCTCTGACGTAAGGGCGACCTATCGCCTAGCTAGATATGACATAGCCCCTCGAGACTATCCTTAGTCTCGAGGGGCTGTGTCGTTAGGGTGGGTGCTTACCTTGGTGTAAGTAAGCTTTGAGGTGATTCGCTAGCGGGGACGGAGGAGCGCTACAGTGCTCGCTAGAGCGACTCTGTCTTCTCTGAGGTGATTCGCTAGCGGGGACGGAGGTGCGCTACAGTGCTCGCTAGAGTGACTCTGTCTTCCTTCCTAGAGTGACTCTGTCTTCCTTCGCTGTAGGAAGCGTTTGTAGATCTTCTTCACTTGAGGTGCCAGGATGATGATGGCGATGACGTTGGGGATGACCATGATACCATTGAAGGTATCTGCCAGCTCCCAGATCAGGTCGGCACGGAAGATCGTAGCTGAGAAGATACAACAGATGACGATGCCACGGAAGACATAGACGGCCTTCTTCGGGAAGAGGTAGCGGATATTCATCTCACCGAAGACATACCAGCCTATGATCGTCGTGAAGGCAAAGATCAGTAGGCTCACGGCTAAGAAGACAACTCCACCATGCCCAAAGGTTTGCTCGAAGGCCTTCTGTGTGATCTGCACGGAGATAAGTCCTGTATCGTCATGCACTCCTGTGAGTAGGATGATGAAGGCCGTAGCGGAGCAGATCAGGAGATCTACGAAGACACCCGACATCGCTACGAAGCCTTGGATGGAAGGGTCCTTGACATTCGCTAGAGCATGAGCGTGTGGCGTGCTCCCCATACCCGCCTCATTGGAGAAGAGTCCTCGGGAGATCCCGTAGCGGATGGCATACTTCATCACCGTGCCAGCGGCCCCACCCGCAGCTGCCTCTGTGGAGAAGGCATCTTCGAAGATCGATAGGAAGACATGCTGGATCTGATCCGAGTAGATGAAGAGGATGATGATCGCTCCCAGGATATAGGCTACTGCCATGAAGGGGACGACCAGCTCGGCGATGGTCGTCACACGCTTCTGCCCGCCGACGATGACGATGGCCACGAGCGCTGCGATGAGTAGCCCGCTTATCCAGTCCTTCATCCCGAAGGCACTGGTCAGTCCGATGGAGATGGAATTAGCCTGTACCATACAGCCGATGAAGCCAAGAGCGATGATCACGGCTATGGAGAAGAAGGCGGCGAGCTTCTTACTCTTCAGTCCTCGGCGGATATAGTAGGCGGGACCGCCTACGACTTGGCCGTCACGTACCTCTCGATACTCTTGGGCTAGCACGGCCTCGGAGAAGATCGTACCCATACCGAGTAGGGCGGATATCCACATCCAGAAGACAGCACCCGTGCCACCCATGGCGATGGCTGTGGCGACACCGGCGATATTGCCCGTACCCACCTGAGCGGCGACGGCTGTGGCCAGAGCTTGGAACGAGTTGACTTGGTCTGAATCAGCCGTACCCTTGTCAGGCTTCTTGAAGATCGAGCCAAAGGAATACTTCATCGCCAGACCGAAGTGACGAATTTGGGGGAAGCCCAGATAAAGGGTGTAGAAGATCCCTACGCCGAGGAGGACGTACATGAGGAAGCTATTCCAGAGGATCTCATTGAACCCCTTCACGATTTGTAGCAGGTCCATCGTGGTAGTGGTATTTGAGTGAAGATGCCCCTTTCGCTTGGATCGGTGTCGGAGCTACGGGGCGGGTTACGTTGCGATTATCATTACAAAAGTAGGGCTATTTTGTAAAGTTCGTATGAGTCGAACTTAATAATTTTATTAAGAAAAGCAAGGTTTTTGGTCTTTTATGGTATGGCTGGGGCTCGATGAGTATAAAAAGGCCGAGCACCTAGCCTCATCCCAGAGCAGGATGAGACTAAGTGCTCGGCGTCGTAGATTGTAGCGACCGCTCGGATCGCTTGCTCTAGAAGGAGGAGCTATTAAGCTTCGAGGGCGGAGATCATCCAGACAGACTTCTCCTGACCGTCGAGGAGGTCAGAGACGAGGTCGCCCGTGACGATGTCGTCAGCGGCATCGGCTGCAGCAGCTACAGCACGTTCCTGAGCGATGAGCACCTTGAGGGAGTCGAGGAGAGCAGGGATGATCTTAGCGGGATCAGTGACCTTGGTCTCTTCCTTGATCTTGCTCAGCTTGAGATATTCGCTGAAGCGGTTCTCAGGTACGCCACCGAGCTGGAGGATACGTTCGGCGATCTCATCGACTTGCTCTGCAGCTTCGTTGTACATCTTCTCGAACTGGCTGTGGAAGGTGTAGAACTGACGGCCACGTACGTGCCAGTGGTAGCCACGGAGGTTGGTATAGTAGATCTGGAAGTCTGCCAGGAGCTGATTCAGTTCCTTGATGACCTGCTCTGCCTTAGCTGGGTTGATCCCAGTGATTGATAGTACGTTCATAGCGTTTCTTACTATTTGTTAATGATTACACTGCAAAGGTAAAGGATTTGTTAAGCTTGAGCAACTGAATCGGTCTATATCGATATAAGCTGGATTTATAGTAGATCGCTTCCTCCAGTACAATAAAAAGCTCTAGCAGGTAGCGCCCATGACGGGGAGGCTACCTGCTAGAGCGTAGGGATATGGAAGTGTGCGCTTCTTATGCTTCTTCGCTAGCTTCTTCGGCTTCTTCAGCTTCAGGAGCTTCAGCGACGGGAGCTTCTTCCTTCTTCTCTTCAGCCTTAGGAGCGTCGGAGAGTACTTCGACGGGGATTTCTACAGCCACTTCCTTGTGCAGACGCACGATAGCGGTGTAGTTACCGACTTCCTTGATCGCCTTGATGTAGACGAGCTTACGTTCGGTCTCCAGGCCAAGCTTGGTGAGCTCTTCAGCGATCTCAGCGCCAGTGACGGAGCCGTAGAGGCTACCCGTAGCGACGTTGGTATGCGCAGTGATCGAGATGCGGACGCCCTGGTACTTCTGAGCACGCTCTTCGGCTTCCTTCTTGATCGCTGCGATCTTGTGAGCACGCTGGCGGAGATTTTCAGCAAGGATCTTCTTTGCTGCTTCCGTAGCGATGATCGCCTTACCGGTGGGGATTAGAAAGTTGCGACCGTAGCCGTCCTTTACTGTGACGATATCGTCCTTGTAGCCGAGACCGACTACGTCTTCTTTCAAAATAACGTTCATTGTATTCTGTCTCCTCTGGGTTTATTATTCTATGTGGGGATAGGGGATACGGAGTGTATACCTTATCGTGCCATGTTGTCCGTGACGTAGGGCAGCAGAGCCAGGTGACGAGCACGCTTGACGGCCTGAGCGACACGACGCTGGAACTTGAGGCTAGTGCCTGTGATGCGGCGAGGAAGGATCTTACCCTGCTCGTTGAGGAAACGCTTGAGGAATTCGGGATCCTTGTAATCGATATACTTGATACCGCTCTTCTTGAAGCGGCAGTACTTCTTCTTCTTGCTATCTACAGTGAGGGGAGTCAGGTAGCGTACTTCTGATGGTGCAGCCATTGTGGTTATCTCCTTTCGTTAATGGGTTATGCCTTACGGCTTCTTCTCTTCTCTGCGTATGCAGCTGCGAACTTATCCTGGCGGAAAGTCAGGAAGCGGAGGACGTTCTCATCGCGACGGAACTGAGTCTCCAGTACTGCGATGGTCTCAGGCTGAGCCTTGAATTCGACGAGCTGATAGTAGCCAGTCGTCTTCTTCTGGATCGTATAAGCGAGCTTCTTGAGGCCCCAGTTTTCTTCGTTGACGATCTCAGAGCCTTCGCCCTTGAGGATGTCGACGAACTTTGCGACCGCTTCCTTTACCTGAGCTTCAGATAAATCGGGAGTAAGAATGAAAACGGTTTCGTAGTTATTCATTTCTCTTTCTGTTTTGAGAGTTAAAAATATCGGGCACAAAGATACACAATTATCCCATAGTGGACAACTTACGTCCCTCTGCACCGCCTGTGATCGGCTCGCTCGGTACGGTAAAAGCAAGGCTCACGCCCGGAGAATTGGCCTTCGGATGGCCTATCCCGGGGCGTGAGCCTAGGTGTGATCGGCGGGAAGCTATTACTTCTCCTCGGCGAGTCGGACGGGCGCTAGATGCTTTGGCTTCGAGTGATGCCTACCGCAGATAGTCGTATGGAGGCACTTGCTAGAGCTTGACGCCGATGCCGATATCGACGTAGGGGAAGCCGAAGATCTTGTCCGTGTCTCGCTGTAGAGGTAGACTTGCCACCAGCCCAGCCTCAAACTTGGCATAGATGACATCGCTGAGCACGGCCTGATAGCCCCAGCCTGCCTTCACCGCCCACCGGTAGTCCCACCGTCCCTGCAGGGGCTTGTGGAAGATGATACCGCCGGTGTGGGACTGCATCGCAGTACCCAGGGCGACGAAGCCCCCACGATTGATCTCCTCTTGGCTCTTCTCACGGGCATGATACCAGCGTAGCTCGAGGCTCGCCGTCGGGAGAAGCATGTAGATAAAGTCCGAAGATCCGTCCCGACTGCTCCGATTGGAATCGAAGAAGACCGTGGGATTGGAGTAGAGATCGTAGCCAATATGAGCTCCGACGACGAAGCCAAGCGGGAGGGCTTGATGGTAGCCAATACGGTTCTGCATGAGACCAAGCTCAAGAAGTACACCGGAGTGTACCTTGTCTTCTGCTTGTGCGGCTGCCCGAGGTATGGCGAGGCCAAGGAGCAGGGTGAAGAGAAATAGAATTCGTTTCATCAATAATCAGGAGTGAATATAGTCATGCTAGGCTCGGGCGAAGTCGCCCGTCTCCAGCGGGCGCAAAGAAATAGCGATTGTACGAATCTACCAAATGCCCTCCGTCTCGTCGCTGTGTAGGCGTGCTTTATGAGCGGTTCCCTTCTGCTATTACGGGAGAAGAAGGGACGCCCTTCGTGTAATGCCTTCGCCCATTACAGGAAAAGAAAAACCTCTCTGCCCGTAGTCGGTGGGCAGAGAGGTCGTGATGGAAGAAATGGGGACGTGCGAAGGCCAAGGTTATTCGTTGTCGACCTGAGCGGCGTAGGTGCGCCAGCGGTCAAGGAGTTCGGATAGGTCGGAGGGTAGTTCGCTGTCGAAGAGCATCTCTTCGCCTGTCACGGGATGGACGAAACCAAGTGTCTTGGCGTGGAGTGCTTGGCGAGGACAGAGCGTGAGACAATTGTGGACGAACTGCTTGTATCGGGAGAACTGATTTCCCCACAGGATCTTGTCGCCCCCATAGCGCGTATCGGCGAAGAGCGGATGGCCGATGTGCTTCATGTGTGCTCGTATCTGGTGCGTGCGCCCCGTCTCCAGACGGCACTCGATCCAGCTGACGTAGGCCAGCTCTTCGATGAGGGTGTAGTGCGTGACAGCGTGCTTCCCCTTCGGACTACCTTCGGGGTAGACCGCCATCTGTAGACGATCCCGCTCATCTCGTCCGATGTTGCCGACGATCGTGCCTTCAGGTTCCTTCAGCCGTCCCCATACAAGAGCCCGGTAAGTACGGCGTGTCGTCTTGTCGAAGAACTGACGAGCCAGGTGTGCCTTAGCCTCTGGACGCTTGGCGATGACGAGTAGTCCGCTCGTGTCCTTGTCGATGCGGTGGACCAGGCCTACGTTAGGGTCAGCCGGGTCGTACAGTGGATCATCCTGGAGATAGAAGGCAAGAGCATTGACCAGTGTCCCGGTATAATTGCCGTGACCAGGGTGTACGACTAGCCCCGCTGGCTTATTGACCACCATCAGATACTCGTCTTCGTAGACGACGTCTAAGGGAATGTCCTCGGGGATGATCTCTAGTTCGTGCTTCGGTCGGCGAAGCTGGAGGGTGACGACATCAAGAGGTTTGATGCGGTAGTTGCTTTTGACCGCCTTGTCACCTACGAAGACATAGCCCCCATCCAGCGCCTGCTGGATACGGCTACGTGTCGTACCTGTCATGTGGGTAGCGAGGAATTTATCCACCCGCATCGGTGCTTGCCCCTTGTCAGCTACGACACGGAAGTGCTCGTATAGTGGCGAACTATCGGCGTGCTGGAGGTAGGAGACGGCCTCAGTCTCTTGATCGGAGTCGGCGGATGCTGGGTCGTCGAGGAAGAGATCTTCGTCCTCGCCCCAAGCCCCTTCGTCTAAGTACTGCTCAGTCATGGGAAGGGTCTACCACCAGTCATTGCTCACGGTGGAGCCTTCATCCTTAGATGTGCTGTCGCCCTGGCTGGTACTGTAGTCCTCGATATAGCGATCCAGCCCCAGGGTGTCGATCACTTGACCAGCTACCAGCAGGATGAGCTTGGTATCGATAGGGATCTGCGTCCCAGCGAGTACGGCATTCCCGTCGAGGGTCTGTAGCCCGACGACCGAACCTACATAGCCACCGGGGACGACTCTCTGCTCTACGGATTCGAAACCAAGGCCTTTGAGCAGGGCAAGTATCTGTCGAGCGGACTGATCTTTGTAGTTAGGTACGGTCTGCTTACGCTGATGATAGCCGTTAATCGCGATGAAGAGGATGCGCCCTGCCTTGACTTGGCTCCCTGGCTCAGGGAATACTTCTCGCACAGTACCTGGTATGGCGGTGCGGGAGAACGTAGAGTCATTGATCTCGTAGTCGAGACCAGCTTCGTCAAGTATACGCTTCATCTCCGCCACTGTCTTACCTCGGAGGTCGGGTACTGTGACCGTCTTGCCGTGACGTGTATAGAGATCAAGACCGAAGATCAGGATGAAGACCAAGACTACTGAGGCAGCGACCATCAGCAGTATATTAGTCAGGAGCGAATCTTTCTTGAAAAGAGCCATAGAGGTTGTCGAAGTGAAAGGGCTGACTGCACTAGAGGCGGCCAGCGTTGATGAAGTGCATGACGCTCTCTGGTGTGTCAGGCGAGTCAAGCGTAGCACTACTTCCCTCCCATTCCTTCAGGCCATGGTGGAGGTAGATGATCTTGTCGCCGATGGAGCGTACGGAGTTCATGTCGTGGGTATTCACGACCGTCGTGATGTTGTATTCTTTAGTCAGCTCATAGATCAGCTGATCGATGACCATGGATGTCTTGGGGTCGAGGCCGGAATTTGGCTCATCGCAGAAGAGATACTTGGGATTGAGCGCTAGAGCACGGGCGATGGCGGTGCGCTTCATCATCCCCCCGCTGATCTCTGCTGGGTACTTATTGGCCGCATCGGCCAGTCCCACACGCTCCAGTAGCTCCATAGCTCGGTGGTAAGACTTGTCATGGCTGGCTGAGGAAAACATTTCCATGGGGAAGAGTACATTCTCGATGACCGTCATGCTATCGAAGAGCGCCGAGCCCTGGAAGAGCATTCCCATCTCACGTCGTAGACGTAGGAGATCGGGCTTCGACATAGTCAGGAGGTTTCGTCCGTCATAGAGCACCTCACCTTCATCTGGCTGGATGAGTCCGATCATGCACTTGACGAAGACGGATTTGCCAGCGCCACTGCGTCCGATGACTAGATTCGTCTTTCCTGCTTCGAAGGTTGCATCGATTCCTTTGAGGACTTCCTTGTCGGCAAAACGCTTGTAGAGAGATTTGACTTGGATCACTTGAGGAGAGCGAGCTTATTAGGTGAGCATGAGATTGGTCAGCAGGAGGTCGAAGAAGAGGATGAGCACGCTGCTATTGACCACAGCACGCGTGCTGGCAGTACCTACCTGCAGGGCTCCCCCCTTGACACAGTAGCCGTAGTAAGAGGCTACCGAAGAGATGATGAAGGCATAGACCACCGACTTGATGATGGAGTAGCCGACATAGATAGGGGTGAAGTAGAGCTGGAGCCCGTAGATGAAGTCCTCGTGTGTCAGTGAGCTCGCCAGGTCACAAGCCACATAGCCCCCGACGATACCGGTCACCATGGAGAAGACTGACAGTACAGGGATGAAGGTCATGAAGCCTACGACCTTGGGGAGTATGAGGAAGTTCGCCGAGTTCACCCCCATGATCTCCATTGCGTCGATTTGCTCGGTGACACGCATGGTACCGAGTTCGGAGGCGACACTAGAGCCTACCTTGCCCGAGAGTATGAGACACATCACCGTGGAGGAGAACTCCAGGATCATGATCTCACGGGTAGAGTAGCCGATGGTGAATCGTGGGATGAGCGGGCTCGTCATATTGATCGAGAGCTGGATGGTGATCACCGCCCCGATGAAGAGCGAGATGATGAAGACGATCCATAGTGATCCGACGCCGAGACTATAGATCTCACGGACGACGGAGCGGAAGAACATGCGCCAGCGCATAGGGAGCGTGAAGGTACGTCCCATGAGCTGCGTATACTCGCCTATTTCGACGAGGGTCTTTGATTCCATGTAGAGTGGATTGGGTAGCGGGCTGTGGAAGGGGAATTAGCGTAGATCGACGACCTCGCAGCCAGGATAACTCTTGGCGCTCAGCGTGAAGAAGCTCTGGGGATAGGCCGTACGACGGGTGACACGGGCGACCTTCGCCGTCAGGAGACTCTTGTCCTTGGCGGAGAAAAGTAATTGGGAGGGAAGTCCATTACTTACTTGGAAGGTAGCCACTACGCTGGTGATATTGCTCTTGTGCTGGGGAGTGAAGGCGACCGTAGCCTGCGAGCCCGTCTGTCCCTGCAGTTGACTCGAGAAGCCCTTAGCACGAGAGCGAAGGAAGTAGAGCGGATTGATCTGCAGAAGTTCGTCGGACGAAGGCTTGGAAATGGTCAGTGCATGCTCTGCGCTATCGTAGTAGGTCAGCGTGCCTGAGGCGTAGACAGCGGTAATCGTACCATATTCGAGGCGGAAGGCATCACCCTGTAGGTGCATCTTCCCCGTCGTAGCACCGGCACTGCGACCGGCCTTGTCCCGGAGCTCTGTCGAGAAGTCTACGAGGGTAGCTCCTGCACTGTAGAGGCTGGCTTCGGCTCGCTCGAGGAGCGTCTGTGGGGTGACGGCAGGGGTATTATTGGCACGCTGGGCATGGACTCCCGTCAGTAGCGAGAGCGATAGCCCTAAAGTCATGAGGATATATCGGATATTCATAGCTCAATTGATATGTACTAATAGAACGGCTAATAGGAGAAGTTAGCTTAGCTTCTGTAGGAGCTGCTCCAGACTTGCCTGATCCTTGACGAAGACTTCACGGGGCTTACTGCCCTCCTGAGCGCCTACGATGCCAGCGCCCTCCAGCTGATCCATCAGGCGACCAGCACGATTGTAGCCGATGTTGAACTTACGCTGGATGTTCGATGTCGATCCCACCTGCGTCTGCACGACCATACGGGCGACTTCATCAAAGAGACTATCCTTCTCGTTTGGATTGAAGCCCTTGGCGCCCGAGTCTTCTCCCTCGGGGATGTATTCAGGTAGTTCGTAGGCCGATCCAGTGCTCTCCTGGCGGGCGATGTGCTCGACGATGGCCTCCGTCTCAGGTGTATCCATGAAGGCACACTGCACACGTATCATCTCCTTACCTTGGTAGAAGAGCATGTCTCCACGTCCGATGAGCTGATTGGCACCAGGAGAGTCAAGCACGGTACGAGAGTCTACCATGGAGAATACCTTGAAAGCAATACGAGCGGGGAAGTTAGCCTTGATGAGTCCTGTGATGACATCGGTCGAAGGTCGCTGTGTAGCGATGACCATGTGGATACCAGCGGCACGTGCCTTCTGTGCTAGGCGGGCGATGGGTTGCTCTACTTCCTTGCCCACAGTCATCATCAGATCGGCGAATTCATCGACGATCAGGACGATGTAGGGCAGGATCTCATGCCCGTGGAGACGACTCAGTTCGCCCGAGCGTACCTGCTCATTGTACTCACGTATATTGCGGACAGCTCGCCCAGCAGTCTGTAGCAGACGGTAGCGATTATCCATCTCGATGCAGAGTGAATTGAGCGTAGCCACCACCTTCGTCATGTCGGTGATGATCGCACGGTCTGCATCGGGGAGCTTGGCGAGGAAGTGGCGCTCGATCTCTTCGTAGATAGAGAACTCAAGCATCTTGGGGTCGACCATGACGAACTTCAGTTCCTCGGGTCGCTTGCTGTAGAGCAGGGAGGTGATCAGCGCATTGAGCCCGACGCTCTTCCCTTGCCCTGTAGCCCCAGCGATCAGTAGGTGAGGCATCTTCGTCAGGTCAAAGATGAAGGGCTCATTGGTGATGGTCTTCCCAATCCCTACGGGGAGCTCCATCTTCTCCTGTTGTTCCCTGAACTTCCTCGAGGCAAGGATACTGCGCATCGATACCGTCTGGGGCACGGAGTTCGGTACTTCGATCCCGATGGTGCCGAGCCCAGGCATGGGTGCAATGATACGTACCCCCTCGCTCTTCAGGCTCATGGCTATATCATCCTCCATGGTCTTGATGCGGGATACCTTGATCCCGGAGTCAGGTATGACTTCGTAGAGGGTGACTGTCGGGCCGACGGTGGCCTTGCTAGGTGTGACGTGCATCTTGAAGCTAGCCAGCGTGTCGATGATCTTCTGTTTGTTGTAGTCGATCTCCTCCATATCAATGGGGCTCGTAGACTGCTCGTAGTCCCGAAGGAGGTCGGTCTGTGGCTTCTGATAGAGGGGAAGCTGTACGCCGTGGGCAGGTGGGGTAGCTTCGTGTGCTTCGTGATCTTCGACGAGGTCGTCCTTAGGAGCTTCTTCGACGATCATCTCTTGGGTAGAAGGGGAAGCACCAGCGGGACGGGTATAACCCGTCGTGCCTGCCGTAGTGGAGGGCTGAGTCTCTACCTCTTCGTCGAGGTATTCTTCGTCTTCGTCAGTGGGGAGGGGAGGCTCATCACGCCACGCATCTTCGTCCTGTTGGGTACGGTCGGTCTCGACTTCGGTGAGCTCTGCCCCCTTGCGACGGAGCAGACGGGAGAGGAGTGAAGCTGCGGGGAAGGAAGGTCGTGGGATGTTGGGTCGCGGGATCTTTGGGCTCTGTACGGCGCCAAGCACACGTCCGCTACAGAGTACTAGGAAGATCAGTAGGCTGAAGCCCAGAGCTACGAAGACGCCAGCGACTCCGATGCTACTATATATATAGGTGAAGAGCTCTTCACCTCGGAGACCACCCCAGCGAAGGAAGCTGTCCGAAGGGAAGAGGGTCTGGAGGCCTGCTGCAGCGATGGCCGTCCAGATCGTGAGGAAGCTATCGATGAGGAAGTGCACGACATAGCGGATGAAGGCTATGCGTGGTCGCCAGATCAGATGGGCGAAGACGAAGACGACGAAGGTAAGGATGAAGACGATCCCCCAGCCAAAGAGTTGGTTGAAGAGATAGTCGGCTAGTCGAGCTCCAGGTAGGCCGAAGATGTTAGTGACCTGCCGTGAGAGCTCTTCGCTCGTCAGGGTCTCTTGGCTGGTAGAGATCAGGCTTTGATCGCTCCCATGAGAGAAGAGGAAGGTGATGAGCGACAGTAGGGCGACGATGAAGAAGGCAAGCAGGACGAGCCCGAAGATCGTAGGGATACGGCGATTGTCGAAGTTGGATACTACCAGCTCTCGTACGCCCTTCATCCCTCCGAAGAAGGATGTAGCGCTCCCTGCAGCCTGCCGAGAGGAGGCTGATCTCTTAGCTCGTTGGTTACCTTTTGTCTTGCCTGAAGTCTTACCCATGATTGATCGTCGGCTTCGTAGCCTCTTTTAGCCTACAAAGTTAGCGAAAGAAGCCCATTTGCCTGCAATCCACTCGTGCTCTGGGCTTCAGCCTACGGGAGGAAGGATCGAAGCTCGAGAGAGGAGTCGGCTACCTTCCCCTAGCTGGCTGGATACAAATGGCTGGGGGGTGACGATCCGTGTGCTGGAGCTAGAGGCTAAGGGAGAGCGAGGAGAAGAAGGTCCGTCCTGGCGAGAGTGTCCCGGTGATACTCACGCTCTCGGGTACGAAGTCGAAGAGGTTGTCCACCCCAAGCGAGATACGTACTCGACCACGCCATCCGCCCCCGAGTGCTAGACGGGAGACACTGAAGCCTGGGAAGCGTACCCGCTCGTAGTCGTTGGTCGCGCTATTGAGCTGGATGGTGGAGAGGGCACTGCTCGCTCGTAGGCTGTAGTTCGCAGAGAGTACGGCATCACCCTTGCGGTATTCGTAGGTGAGGCCTAGTGTGAGGTTGTGTGGACGGAGGTTGGAATAGGAGAGCGTCCTACCGGCCTTGTCCCTGACCTCACCGAAGCTCTTGAGATAGGCATAGTCGAGGGTAGCGCTCAGACCGGAGGGGAGGAGGTAGCGGAGACTTGTCTGGAGGTTGAGCACCTTCGTCTCACTGGAAGTATTACGGTAGCGCATGACCTTGCCCCCATCCTCTGGGACGAGTTCGATGCTATTGGTGATGAGGTTGTAGGAGGCGATCACCGTAGCGTTGAGTCGCTTGGTCTGGTACTCGGGGGAGAGACTGATCAGGTGGCTGACCTCGGGATGAAGGTCCTCCGAGCCACGGATGAAGAACATATTCTGATGATCCCAGTCCATGTACAGCTCCTTGATCGAGGGCGAGCGGAAGCCCTCAGCGTAGGAGGCTCTCAGGCGAAGATTCCCGAGTGTGTAGAGGGCAGATAGTCGCGGTGAGAGGTGAAGACCGAAGCGGGAATGGCGGTCGTAGCGCAGTCCTCCCACCAGAGAGAGCTTCGTCCATGGGTGCCATTCGGCTTGCCCGTAGAAGGAGTAGAGTTCGGCACGGCGGACGTCCTTGGTGCTGGGGAAGCGGTCGCCTTGGAGGCGCTCGGCGTAGATCTCCAGACCTATGTTCGCCAGGATCGGTGTCTCGCCCTCCGCTCCATAATTGTACTGTAGTCGGCCCGTGTGCGAGCGGAAGAGGAAGATTGGACTAGCCTCATGGACGGCGGGGTACCATGAGGAGCGGTCGTAGAGCTCGTTGTTGTAGTCGAGGCGCAGATTGTGCCGTGGGTTGAAGGCGTAGTAGGCACGGCCTCCGATGCTATGGGTCGTGTAGTGATGCTGGGTGATCGGGTCGAAGTCCTGATCTCTGAAGCTATAGCGCAGGTAGCCCGCTAGCTCTAGTCGGTCGTCCTCGGTGCGGAAGCGAAGCTTCTCGCTGAGGTACTTCGTCTGGCTCCGAGAGAAGAGGCTGGGGGTGAGGACGCCACCGCTACGTGTGGCGATCGAGTAGGGTGCCTGCTGGGTGTAGCCCGCCGAAGTAGTGCTCGAGAGACGACGGTAGCGGATGCCCAGCGAAGTGGCGTAGCGTGTGAGCCCTTCGCTCGAGATGTCTGCCGAGGCGGAGGCCTCTAGTGGGCGGGCGCCCTGTTTGGTGATGAAGTTGATCACCCCGCCGATGGCGCTGGAGCCGTAGAGCGCAGAGGCAGCTCCACGAATGATCTCTATTCGCTCGATGGTCGAGACGTCGATGCGGTTGAGGTCCACCGAACCATTGCCCTCGGAGGTGATCTTCTCCCCGTCGACGAGGAAGAGGATGTAGTCTCCGGTCATCCCCTGGATGACGACCTGTTGCTGACCGCCGTGCATGGAGATCTGCACCCCTGGGAGAGTCATCTGAAGAGCGTCGGCTGCCGAGCGGGGCTGTACTCTCTCTAGATCCTTTCGGCTGATGACCTGTGTCGGGATGGGGAGCTTCTTCAGGAGACGAGGTGTCTGTGTCCCCGTCACGACGACCTCGTGGATGGCGAAGCCACTAGTCACGCTGTCCGTAGGGCTCGGGCTCGGGGAGGAAGTCTCCTGAGCTACGGCACTGAAGGGAAGGAGCGTAAGGGCAAGCGAAAGGGGTAGGCTACGAAGCATGGGCTAGAGTGGATGGGTGAAGGGAGCGGATGGGGGATGAAGTAAGAGGCTCGATCGACATAGCCGGTATGTAGATCGAGCCTCTTGGTGTGTCTACTGCCTCAGACCTTACTGGACGGGGTAGACGTACTGGAGGGTGATGTGACCCGAAGCAGGCTTCACGCTTCCGTCCTTCCCCTTGACAGGGGTGCTGTAGCCTGTGACCTTGACCTTGGCGAACTTACCCGAAGCCGTGCGCACGAGATATACCTTGTTGCTCAGCGTCGTGGAGGGACCACCGCCACTACCATGACCGCCCAAGTCGAGGGTGATCGCACCCTTCTTGAGGATCTTGTACACGGGGCGACCGTCCTGCATCGTGATCTGCTGGGTCGTCGTCAGCACGAGGTTCGCAGAGATCTCTTCGTAGCGGGTCTTAGCGCCGTCAGCGCCGTGGGAGAATTCGACCAGCTGTCTCTGGCTCTTGTCCACTTCGAACTTGTCCGCAGCGGGGATGGCGATCTTGTCGTTGATGTTCTCCGACGAAGTCTCTACGGCACCGCCCTGCCCCTTGCCGGAGAGTCCGCTATTGGTGCGGAAGTCGTAGCGGTGTAGGCCTAGGTCCCAGTTGGTCTGGCTCTTGTGTGCTTCGTCGTCCCAGGCTGTGGTGGAGACGACCTTCCCTTCTTCGAAGGAGAAGTAGACATACTTCGTGTAGTCAGAGGCGTCGATGACGATGGTCTTGACCTGGCCCTGCTGGGGGTTCTTAGGCTCGTCCTTCTTGCCGCAGGAGGCGAGCCCGAGGCTCAGAGCAGCGACTGCTAGCCCGAGGAAGTACTTCTTCATATGGATCTGTTGTGACTTGAGTGAATGAGTGATTTGCTTCTTTCCCTGCGGGAGCACTGTACGACTAGCGGGAGGTGCTTCTCACAGATCAGATGCAAAGATAGAGGGATTAGAGAAAGGTGTAAATACTCGTAAATGGTCATTTTTTGCCACCCAAGCTACCTATAAGTGACTAGCAAAAAGAGGGGGGAAGAAGGTCCAGGCGCTCGACCTCATTCCTCCGATAAATCAGCCTTTGTCCAGCGGACGAAACGGAGGGGGATTTAGCCGTGGATCGGGGAATGGCTAAGCGACGTATCCTAAGGAGATAATTTGTGGTGAAGGAGCTCCGCCTCCAGTGGCTTCGAATGGGCCTACTTGGAGGGGGCGAAAAACGACCTACGGTAGGTCGTCGATGCGACCTACTGTGGGTCGTCATCAAAACCTACTGTAGGTTTTTTCGGCGACCTACCGTAGGTCGTTTTTTGACCCCTTCGAGAGGGGCTCTTTCTCCCCTTCAGAAGGGCGGGGGGAAGAGGCCTAGAGAAAACGAAAAAGCCCCGCAGCTCTCATGAGCTGCGGGGCTTTGATTGGGAGGGGGAAAACTCGAGGGAAGGTTTACTTCTTCACGAGCGTTCCTTCGATGTCAACCTTGCTGGAGGCATTGGCCTTGCTCAGCGCTGCGAGTACCTTCAGGAGTTCGGCGCTGGCCTTATCCCCGAACTTAGTCTTATAGCTGAGGGAGTAGAACTGGTACATACCGATGGAGAGTGTAGCCTTGATCGTGCCGTCCTTGATGACGGCGCTACCGATCTGTGGCGAGATAGGCATACTACCGGTCTGGGGTACGTGGATATTGCCCGAGGAGCGTAGTTCGTAGCGTGCTACCTTACCCTTGTTCTGTCCTTCGAAGTAGATATAGCCCTTGTGTACGGTCACCTTGGTGAGCTTACCAGTGCCGAGGACGGCGTCCCCGAAGTTGATATCCTCGAAGCCTACCTTGCCGATGCCCTCGAGGTCGATGTCCTTAGGGGTGACCTGTACGAGGCTGATGGTATAGGCATCACCGTCGGCGGGGACGACGATGGCATCTCCTCCAGGATTAGGTGTAGGGGTGGGTGTTGGCTTGGGCTCATCGTTTTTCTTGCCACATGAGGTCGCTACCCCGAGGAGAAGACCGCCGAGGAGAAGCGCTGTAGTCCATTTCTTGATATTCATGTCTCTTGATGGAATATGAGATTAGGGGCGAAGGGCTGATCCCCCGCCAGCGCAAAGGTAGGGATATTCGCCTGCCTTCCGGGTGAAAAGGTCGAATATACCTATCCCTAGGTACTGCCTCCGCCTATCCCTCCGAAGCACCTGCTCCTAGAGGAAAGAAGGAAAAGACAAGGGGCACCACGGCGACATATCGTGCCGTGGTGCCCCTTGTCTGTCCCTAGGAGATAGGGAGAGGAGCTTACTTCTTCTTCGCCGTAGAGTCTGCAGCGACAGAAGCCTTACTAGAGGTGTAGTGCTCGTTGAGGTACTTGATGAAGTCGTCGGTGATATCGAGGGCTTCATCTGCGTAGAGCACGTTGTCTCCGACCTGGGTCAGGATGAGCTTGTAGCGACCATCCTTGTTGTACTCCTTGAGCTGAGCACGGATCTCGGTCATGACATCCTCTAGGAGGGACTGCTGCTTCATGGCGAGCTTCTGAGAGAGCTCAGCACTGAGAGCTTCCCCCTCCTGCTGCATGCGGATGATCTTCTGTTGCTCGGCTTGCTGTGCTTCAGCAGAGACGAAGGCATTGATGCGCATGCGACGCTCGAAGTCAGCCGCTGCCTTCTGGATAGCAGCGCTCTTGCCCTGTAGACGAGTCTGGTGAGCGATGGCGTCCTTCTCGAGCGCCTGCTTGACCTCTTGGGCGAACTTATACTGAGATGAGACGCTGTCCATACGTACCAGAGCTATGGGTAGACCCGTAGCTTGGACTTCGGAGGGAGTAGAGGGAGCGGACTTTTGCTCGGTCTTGCCCTGGCAGGAGGATAGGCTCAGGGCAGAAGCGACAGCGAGCGCCAGAGAGCAGAGGGTCATACGACCTGTCTTTGTCATAGGTGCTTATTTTTAAATTGTTGTGTTCGGGGGGAGTGGAGGGGGGCTTAGGATGCTTGCTCTGCCAGACGCTCAGCGAGACTCTTGTGACGCTGCGCATCCTTGTGCTGGGAGGTGTGGCAGGAGATGCCCCGACGCTGCATGGCTCGGCTACCGCCGACATGCGTATTGGGGAAGCGACCATTCCTCTTGAAGATAATCGATACTGAGAGGAGAAAGACCGCAGTCCCTACGGCGAAGAGTGCGACTAGGAATAATGTCATCCTTGTATTTTATCGTTATATTTGTTGGGAGCAAAGGTACGAGTTTTCGCCGATTAAGGCCTAGATATACGAATTATAGCCTCAACCATGCGAATACCCACTGATGCACTCGTAAGCAACTACTCATACATAAACATCAAGTAAGCAATGGAAATCACAGAGCTGAACCCTAAGATCGTGTGGAAGTACTTCCATGAGATCACACAAGTCCCCCGCCCCTCCAAGAAGGAAGGCAAGATCATCGCCTATCTGGAGAAGTTCGCCAAGGAGCATGGCATCGAGTACAAGAAGGACCATGTAGGCAACATCGTCATGAGTAAGCCTGCGACCCCAGGCTACGAAGATCGTGTGAAGCTCATCCTGCAGAGCCACGTCGATATGGTCTGTGAGAAGAACGCCGGTACAGAGCACGACTTCGACAATGATCCTATCCGTACGATCGTCGACGGAGAGTGGCTCCATGCTGATGGGACTACCCTGGGTGCGGACAACGGGATCGGCTGTGCTGCCCAGCTCGCTATCCTAGCTTCGGATGACATCGAGCACGGCCCCATCGAAGCGCTCTTCACCATCGACGAAGAGACGGGTATGACGGGTGCCTTCGAGCTTCGTCCAGGCTTCCTCACCGGTAAGATCCTCATCAACCTCGACAGCGAAGACGAGGGCGAACTCTTCATCGGCTGTGCTGGTGGTAAGGGGATCGTAGCGACCTTCACCCCCGAGTATCAGGAGGCTCCTCAGGGGCTCACTTGGCTTCGTGCCTCGGTATCTGGGCTCAAGGGCGGTCACTCCGGCGGTGAGATCCACTGCGGACTCGGCAATGCTAATAAGCTCCTCACCCGCTACCTCTACGCTCTGGAGAAGAATGTCGACTGGAAGCTCTCTGAGATAGCAGGCGGTAACCTCCACAACGCTATCCCTCGCGAAGCACATGCTCTGGTCGGTGTACGCCCCGAGGACAAGGCTAAGGCGATCGAGCTACTCAAGAGCCTCGAAGAAGCTGTGCGTAACGAGCTCAAGGCCGTAGACCCCAACGTCCGCTTCGCTATCGAGGATGCTTCTGCTCCCGCTCAGGTCATCGATGACAAGACGAAGTCGGCGCTGGTACGTGCCCTCTATGCTTGCCCTCACGGTGTACTCGGCATGAGCCACGAGATCGAAGACCTCGTCGAGACTTCCAACAACCTTGCCTCCATCAAGCAGCGTGACGGAGTGATCCTCGTCGAGACCAGCCAGCGAAGTTCTACGACGAGCCTTCGTGATTCGGCTGCCGAGATGGTAGCTTCTGTCTTCGAGCTGGCAGGGGCAAAGGTCGAACTCACCGACTCTTATCCCGGCTGGAAGCCCAATCCAGATTCTGCTATCCTCAAGGCTTCGGCAGATGCTTACCGCAAGCTCTTCGGTAAGGAAGCTGCAGTGAAGGCCATCCACGCAGGCCTCGAGTGTGGTCTGATCCTAGACGTATATCCTGATCTGGATATGGTGTCCTTCGGGCCAACGCTTCGTGATGTACATTCGCCTGCAGAGCGCATTGAGATCAAGACGGTAGACCTCTGGTGGCGTCACCTCCTTCAGGTGCTCAAGGAGATCCCCGCAGCGAAGTAAGCCCTTCCCTTCTGTAGGAAGTAACTACTTCCTTCCACCGAAGTACGCACTTCCGACTCTTTAAGACAAGGCCAGCGACCGTAGCCTCACGATCAGGTGAGGACTACGGTCGCTGGTCTTGTAGTTTTGTGGGTAGTGGAGGGCTAGAATCTCTGAGGACAAGGGGCTAGAACCTCTGAGGATAAGGGGCTAGAATGTGTGAGGCAAGGATCTTAGGCTTGTGGTGGTAAGACTCTGGCCTCCGTGATGGGAAGGTACTAGACCTTGCGGTGGAAGAGGTATCCCTTCAGCGGCTGGGTGACGAAGTGGAGCGTACCTTGCTCGCTGTCTCGCTCCATGCCTGTCGTCTTGAAGTCAGCCTTGATCACACCTCCCTCGAGCTGCGCTGTGAAGCCCTGAAGGATAGTGGCTGTCCCGAAGGGCGTATCCGGTATGATGTCTCCGATCGTGAGGGTACTTCCCGAGAGACTGTAGGTGGCGGTGTAGGCCATCGCCCCTCGAGGAGAGCCAGCGGGAGTGAGGGTGAAGGTCACTTCTCGCTCCGTGCGGAAGTCGAGCGTCATCGTGCCTGTCCCTTCTGTCCAATACGTACCTTTCAGGGGGGAGTGCTCGGCTGTATCTCGAGGTGTGTCCTTGTGGCAGGCCGTGAGGGCAAGACTGAGGAGGGTGAGCAGGAAGAAGCTCAGGCGGGGAAATAGTTTCATTATCCTAATTAAATGAGTATCGCTGTCGTCGCTTGAGAGGTGTCGCTATCGTAGCTGGGTGAGTATCTCTATCATAGCAGGGGAGGTACCGCTGTCGTCGCTGGGGAAACAGAGCTTTCATCGCTGAATGGATAGCGCTGTTGTCTCTGGATGAGTAGCACGGGTGATGTCATCGTGGAGGGCTTGGTGGGGCTACTTCGTCGCCTCTTCGATCGTGAAGAAGAAGGGGGCATAGCCAGCCTGCACGTAGGCGGGCTTCGACCCTCGGGGCACAATCAGCTTCTCGATACGTCCCTGCTTAGCGGTGCGGAGGAAGACTTGAGCGCCAAGGGTGGGAGGCACCTTGCCTAGCGCATGCACTGTCTCAAGTCGTGGGCAGAGGGCGAAGGCCTGATCATCCAGAGAGCGGAGGCTCGCTGGTAGTGTCACCTCGCTGAGGCTACTGGCGTAGAAGGCCAAGAGGCCGATGCTCTCTAGACCCTCAGGGAGGATGATGGGCTGAGCTATCTGAGCGGCGAAGAGGGCAGCCTCGTCGATGGAGCGGAGGCTCGAGGGGAAGATGATCGCATCGAGCTGTATTGCATTCTTCTCATCCAGATCTTGATTGCGGATGAAGGAGCCGTAGACACCCGCAGCGAGCGCTCGGCGAGAGAGGCGCTGGAGACCCTCGGGGAGGCGAAGGGTTTTGGCCTGCATCCGTGAGAGTACATCTTGGTACTGGTTGGGGTAGCGAAGGAAGAAGCTAGGACCCAGTTCACGGAGCTTAGTCGGGGAGGCGAAGGTCACATCATCGAAGCGACCTGTGAGGGAGATCTCCTCGACGGAGCTGGGGATCGTCAAGGGTGCTGAGAGCTCAAGGAGCGCACGGAGCTCTCGTAGCCCCTCGGGGAGTATAAGGGGCTCCTTGACGGAGGAGATCTTGAGCTCTTCTTCACCCCCAGAGCGCTCTATGAAGAGCTTAGGCTGGTTGCAGTAGAGGCGTCGGAGGCTTTTCGGGAGGGTGAGATGCTCGGTAGCAAACTCCCCTAGGTGAAGCTCCTCGTAGCCCTCGGGTACGGTGAGGGAGACGAAGGTATAGCTGAGCCCGAAGTCAACGAGTGAGGTAAGCCCCTTCGGTAGGGTAAGGCTCTTGATGAGGAGCTGCTGAGCGAAGAGCGGGGGTAGGACGCCGTCTGTGACGGAGATGGGGCTAGGCTCGGGCTGTCCGGAGCGTCTACGGGGCACTAGGGTACGCCCCCCGCTGACGACGTGAGTGTCGGAGAGGTCAAGGGCGTCGATGCGCTCCTTGTTCTCGATGAAAAAGAGCAGGTCACTGCCGTTGATCGGACCATGGATACTGATCTTGGAGAAGTAGGGCATCTCCTTAGCCACCATCGGTAGCAGTCCCGGCACGCTCTGCGTGAGATCTAGTTCCCCATTTGTATAGGTATATCGAGGAGCTTCGTGGTGCTCCACGGTCACCGCTACCGAGTCTTCGGAGAAGAAGCCAGAGAGGGGATTGCCGAGGCGGACATAGATCGTCGCCTCCCCATCTTGCAGGCCTCGTACGACCCCCTCGCTATCAACGGTAGCTACGGCTTCGTCTGAGCTACGCCAGGAGAGAGCTTCTGTTGGCTTGTAGTCTTCAGGCAGGAAGCGATAGCCGAGGCGATAGGTCTCCAGGGGGTTGATCGTCACGGCTCGATCTCGGAGGTAGACCCCGGAGGAGATGAGGAGGAACTTACGGCTCGCCCGCACCCGACGCCCGCCTGACTGGAGGCTGGTGACATAGACGGTGAGTTCGCCTTTGCTGAGGGGCTTCAGTAGTCCACCATATTGGATCGAGGCCAAGCTAGCATCGGATACGCTCCACGAGAGACGAGGATCAGAGACCTGGGGTGAGGTAGATACTGAGAGATGATATTCACGCCCCGTGTAGAGGGTGTCCGAGGCGAAGGAGTTGATCGAGAGCGTCTCTACGATGGGCTCTTCCTTAGAGCAAGAGCTTAGGGTAGAGAGGGCGCAGAGGAGAGCAACTCCTAGGGCAAGAGGTCGGATGTTCATGGGAGCTGTCTATTAGTGGGACTGACGGAGGGTGAAGGTGATGGGGCTCAGCCCTTCGCCCGAGGGAGGCATGAGGCGAAGGAGGGCAGAGCGGTCTCGCCCCGTATCATTCTTGTCGGCATAGAAGGCGATGGAGCTGACGTAGCCGGTCTCGGGGTCTACGGCAAGTGAGGCCTGCACCCAGCCTGATCGAGGGTTAGGCTTCTCGAGGCGGATCTGCTCGGGGGCTAAGTTCGTCTGGAGAGCTACTGTCGCGATGATGTACTGTTGGTAGCTGTCGTCGGTGTCTCCTGCGAAGTCTATCGCTGTCTCTTCGTTTGTGGAGAAGATATAGCTCCCTGTGAAGGGCTCCTGCTCACAGACGAAGTCTACAGGGAGGAGTGGGGTACGCCCTGTGTATTCGCTCTGGATGTATGTGGAGATCTTAGCCTGTAGTACGAAGCGTCGGACAGAGCGAAGCGGGTTGGCGGTGACGCGTATATTGTTGATCGTCAGGAGATCGGGATAGGTAAGTGTCGCTCCTTGAGGAATAGCGGGACTAGCTCCCCAGTCTTTGTCAGGGATGGTGATGAAGGTCGGGCGCACCCACTCGATATCGTCGGACGAGGTATTGAGGCGGAGTTTGACAGAGAAGTCTGACGCCTCTTGTGGGAGCTTGATGGTCTCTCTCTTCTTCATCCCTGAGGTCGCAAGATAGAGCTCCTGCTTGTACGGGGGAAGCTTGACGAAGCTCCAGAGCTTCTGATCATGGAGGTCATTGGTGACGAGGAAGGCTAGTTGCCCGTCGAAGAGGCTGGGGCTAGAGATATCGAGGAGATTATTGTTGGAGGAGGTCTGCCCTACGATGGCTACGCCCGAGGCAGTCTTGACGAGCCGGAAGTGTTTCTGGAGTTCAGGGCGCTCCATCTGGTAGTCCTTAGGATTGATGGTGTACTGCCAGTGAGGGCTACGTATCTGCCGATCATCTGATCCGTCGGCCCTGTCAGAGACGTCGACACTACGGACGTAGGTCGTGAGATGGAGCTTCTCGAGCGGTATATCTGTGCGGAGCTCGAGTCGGTACTGCTGAGGGAGTGCCCCGAAAGATTGGATCTCCTTCGTAGGGTCTACGAGCGAGATGGGGCGACGGATCTGCAGGAAGTCCAGTGCTACCGAGAGGTTGGGATGCTCGGGGTCAGAGAGACGGAGGCGCACTCGGCGCTGCTCGAGGCTCTGCGGGATGGCGTCGAGGCGGAAGCTGAGGCCCCAGATATCCCCCTGGCGTGTGAACTTCAGGTCGTGTATCCAGTCACGACTCTCCGAGCCGTACTCCAGCTGGGTGGTGAGTCTCGTAGCGTCGAGGTTTGTGCGGAAGGCTTCCTTTGTCTCGAAGAGGCTTGCTGAGGCGGGCAGAGGGAGCGTGAAGACGATCCCGGGATTGCGGTAGAAGTAGTCCTCCGAGACCTTGAGCGCTGAGGTATAGGCGAAGAGATAGCGGTCACTCGCTAGCGATACCGATGCTGGCTGGACGACTGTGATGTGCTGGGCCTCACGACGCTCGCCCCGCTCGATGATCTGTAGAGTCAGCTGGGCTGTGCGCTTCGTGGGGCTACTGTTGCGAGCCACATAGATGAGGAGCATCCCTCTCTCTAGCTTCGTGTCGATCCAGTCCTCGGCCTCGGTGATCTGGAGGCGGTGATCGTAGATGGATGAGGTGAAGGGGATGCGGAGGGTGTCACCTTCGCTACGGGCGACGAGGGGCTGGGAGGCTTTGCCTTCGTTCACCACGAGCTGAGGAGCTTCGCTCGTACTGCGACAGGAGTCGAGGACAAGTGGGAGCAGGCCTCCGAGGAGGAGTAGGAGGGAGTATCGTAGGGTATTCATCTGAGCTTATTGACTAGAGTAGACGGCGGGTGGGGGGAATGATTGCCGTCGGAGAGCGGGGCTGGGGGAGGGGGGGCCCTTGAGCACGTCTACCTCTGGGGTGGTACCAGTAGTACCTCGGAGGAGGCACTACTGGTGCTTCGACAGAGGCGCTACTAGTGCCCCGAGGTCGTTGTGCTTTGCCTTTGTGTCGGGCTGGGATTCTTCCGCTAGGAGGTCTTCACTTTATGGAGGGAGAGATAGACGGAGATCATCCCAGGTTCGGAGAGGCGGACGAGCACAGCATCTGCTTCGTCTCGCACGACCTCCATCACGAGGGTCACATCGTGACGGGCATAAGTAGTGGCGATCGGGGGGATGAAGTCGCTCTCGAAGACTCCAGGATAGCGTGATACGTCGCCACGGAAAGGGAAGATGGGGAAGCTCATGAGGAGCTTGCTCCCTCGTATCTGCCACGTGCCCTTGAAGGTGTTGAGCCCGAAGAGGAGTGGTGGGAGTGAGGAGAGCGTCACCTGACTATTCGACTGGAGCGAGAGGCGGTAGCCGTAGAGGAGGGGATGGTGGTCATACTCGGCGTCGTCGATATGTAGCACGCGCTTCCAGCTCTCGGTATCTACACGATAGCTACCGAGGAGAGCTCGGTAGTCAAGGGGCTCTTCGCTCACGGGATTGCGTTCGCCCCAAGAGGGGTCGATGACATCTGTCTCCTTACTCCAGTAGTCATCCTGTGCGCCCTTCCCCGTCATGAGAGCGGAGAAGCTGTAGTCGGGGTTGACGAAGAAAGCCTCCATGACGAGCATGTTGTTCAGCAGGTTGAAGCGACGGATCTTCAGTCGGTACTCTAGGTCTCCCCCGATGGGGCTACCGACACGTACTAGGAGCTCTTCCTTGTTCTTTGGGTCTAGCGCCCAAGTACCGCTGTAGTAGAAGATGGTATTGCCGAAGTCTTCGATGACATAGGTAGCATAGACTTCGCCAGTCTTGGAGAAGAAGATCGAGTTGAGGTGCTTACCCGCTACATTGAGTATCGGGCGAGCCTTCTCGGAGAGATTGGATAGGGGAGAGGGGAGGATGACCTCCTGCCTCTCTGGATCTACCTTCCATGTCACCCCGAGGATCTTCTCCAGGGTCAGGGAGGAGGGGAACTGGATCCGGCGCTCTCGCCCTGTCTGATTCGTCGGGAGCTCATTAGTACAGGCTGTGAGCGAGAGCAAGAGCATGGCCAGGAGCCCATGTAGGTATCTATTCATCGTCGTATCAGCGCTTGGGGAGGGTGATCTTTTTGAAGTCGGTGACATAGCCACTCTGGAGGGAGACGGAGAAGGCGGGCTTCACCTCTCCTGTCACGAGGTCATAGCTCCAGTAGCCATTATAGGGAGCATCCTCACCGGTACGCACGTAGCGTAGGTAGAGGCGTCCGTCGACGAAGGCTGCGATATTCACGCCCTGCTGGAAGGCGGACGAAGGGCGAAGGGCAGAGAGGGGCTTGGCCTCCCTCGTCTGTAGGTCTATCGTATAGTACTGCCAGAGATTCTCGGGGATCTGACTGCGTACAGCGGGTAGAGGCTGGACATTGACCAGCGTGAAGAGCTTACCGCCACGGGCGAAGATCCCGTTGAAGCGGGCGGGATAGCCTAGCCCCAGATCCGAGATACGTACCTGCCAGTCGGGATCAATGGTGTAGGAGCCTTTGCGGATGCGATAGAGGAGCGAATTCTGGTAGAAGCCCAGCTGGTCACCCCCTTGGGCGAGGAGATAGAGATCCCCCTCTTCGTCGGTCGTATACTGTAGCAGTTCGGAGGGCGTGCCGAGTCTCCCGGTATTCTCTAGGTGAGAGAGACCAAGGAGCTTCCCGCCGTTCTTCGCCTCGTAGGCTACGAGGTAGCTGTCTCGGGAGAGATTGGCATAGGAGGGAGACTGGAGCTCTACGTCGAGGATGAGGGCAGAGCCGTGGGCGGCTAGGAGCTTCATCCCCACGATCAGGTTGGGTAGCTCTTGTCCTGCTAGGGAGGGAGTCCGCTCGAGGATGAACTGGCGGATCCGCTCCTTGTCCAGGTCGGAGACGTAGATCTGGGGGCTTGTCTTCTCCATAGTCTCGGGGTCAAAGCTACGGATCGAGAGTAGGTCTCGCTGGTAGGTGGGCTGGACGAGGAAGCCTTGCCCTGAGGTGACTACGAAGTTCTTCGCAGCTTGGCTGAAGCCCCCGCTCGTGGACTCTAGGAGTGCTCGCTCCCCGATAGCTCGGGGTGTGGAGCTGAAGACGAGGCGTACGGGTGTATTCACCAGTAGATCCCCTTGGCTGTGGTTATTCACCGCATTGGAGAAGCGGTAGAGGTGCTCCCCAGACTGGAGGAGTCCGCCCCCGTCTTCGCCGAAGCGACCGAAGAGGGTATTCTCCTCGAGGATGTTATTGATCCCCTCCCCTTGAGGCATCTGGGTGAAGTAGGAGATATAGCTCTCCAGGATACTCCTTCCCCTCATAGGTCCCGAGGGGATGATGGTCTTCCGGTAGGTCATGAGTACATAGCGGTCGGGACCAAGGACGACCTCTGCTCTCGGGGGGATAGCAGGTCGAGGAGCCTCGGAGCGACAGGCGCTGAGCCCCGTGAGGAAGAGGCCTAGCGAGAGCAGGCAAGTGAGTGAGCGCTGATTCATTCGGTACATGAGGACGGGGGAGGGTTAGTAGGGAGAGCCGACAGAGCTGTAGTAGATGCGCATGCCTTCGGGTACATTCTTCACGACACAGCCAGGATTGACGCGGAGGGAGGTCGTGCTGAGGTTGGTCAGTCGGAGATGCCCGAAGTCGAGGTAGTCGATACGCTCACTACCCGTGCGGGAGCGCTCGAGGCCGTGGAGGTAGACGACCCCCTTGAAGTCCCGCCACTGCTCCCCGCTGAAGTCAAGGATGTTGAAGCCAAACCAGATCGCACGCTCATCGCTACGAGGGCGGTACTTGCTCGGAGGCGTGGAGACACAGAAGCCAGATACCGAGGCGAAGTGATCCAGCAGATAGTCATAGTCGAGGTCAGAGAAGCGAACGGGGAGATTATCTACCGCATGTCCTTCATCTCCCCGGGAGGTGTAGTCGACGAAGCTCGCATGAGCCTTCTTCGTCGCCCCCTGGGGTACGGTGATCTTGTCGAGGGCTTCGACCTCGAGGGTGAGTTCATGCTTGTGGCTAAGAGCTGGGGTGACGAGCTCCCTCATCCCCCCGGAGAGGTTGACGCTCTCTAGGCGGGGATTCTTCGCTGAAGTCACACCTGAGAGGTCGATACGATCAGCGTAGAGGGGGAGGAGGGCAAGCTTCTTGAGCTGAGGACAGCCCGAGAGGGAGAAGCGGACGTCCCTACCCCAAGCACTGTGGGGGACTGCCTTCATCGAGGAGCGGATGCGTAGGGAGAGCTCTTCCAGAGCGGGGAGGTTGAGCTTCTCGAAGGAGGCCTTGTCGAAGTCTTCCCTTTGCGCAAAGAGCACCCGTAGGGTCTTTAGTGTAGGTAGCTGTTCGTTGAGCTTGGTGATGAAGGCGTTGTCGAAGGGCAGAGGACGGTAGCGTAGCCCGTCTGATCCGAAGGTGTCACCAGCTTCGACGGAGATGTCGAGGGTCGTGAGCGTGCGACTGACCTTCCCTAGCAGGTCGACGTCACGTAGCCGTACATTGTCGAGGTAGAGCGAACTAGCCTGCTCTACCGCTAGACTCTGTAGTGAGGCGAAGTAGCTACCCGAGACGATCAGCTTGGGACGAGCGCTGGGGTGGAGACGAAGCCCTAGATTCGGCGTGCCAGTGAGCTGGATCTCCCGTAGCAGGGGGCTATCGCTGGCGTCGATGATGAGCCCGTCTTTTGCCCCCTTGACGACGAGCTTCCTCAGAGAGCGGAGCCCTCGCAGGTCGAGGCGCTCGAGCTGTGCTCCCGAGATCTCCAGATCTGTGGTGCGGGGATAGGCTGAGAGGTTGTGGATCTCTACCATGTCTCGGGGGACGTAGTCTCTACCCTCCGATTGGGAGTAGTTGTTGCCTTCGAGGGTGAGGAGGATGAGGCTCGTATCGTCCTCATAGGACGAGATGAAGCCATGCTCGAGATAGTAGGCGATACGTGCACGCCCGTTCATATACTTCTTGCGTCGCTGAGCATCGACTACATAGATGAGGTGGGCGTCAGCGAAGGTCTCTGCCCGATCCAGTACTCCGTGGAGGGAGTCCCTCACTCTACGATCAGTCAGGAGCTCTAGTTCCTGCCGAGCTAGATCAAAGGAGAGCTGACGGATGTAGCCCGTAGCTCGGCGCTCGATCTCACCCTGATCCATGTGGAGGCGCTCCCCCGCTTCGGGGGTGATGGGGCTGTCGCCCTTGGGAAGGGGCTCATACACTCGCTGGCAGGCTGTGAGCCCTAGAAGTGTCGTGGTGAGTATCGTGAAGAGACGGGAGCTGATCCGTCGTAGCGGTAGTAGGAGCTTCATAGTCGACTAGAGCTTGAATTCGAGGGAGAGATTGGCATAGCGACGGGGCTGGCTGAAGCGTGTGATCGTCTCTAGCCCTCCTCTGAAGAAGTCATTGTGCTGGACGAGCATCACGGGGCTGATGAGCTGACGGATATCGTCCCAGAGCCAGTAGCGGGTATCGGTGAGGTTCATCACAGAGGCTCGTAGCGTGAGGTGACGTGCTAGGGTGACGTAGGCAAAGAGATCCACGGTCACGGTGTTCTGGAAGAAGTAGTAGGGGAACTGGCTGATCTGTTCATCTCCATAGAAGCTCTTGACGAACTTGGTCTGGTCGACATCCTTGGCCTTGAGGAAGTTCACCCTTAGGCTCAGCCCAGCCTTCTCCTTAGGCAGGTCATAGTCGAAGCCCGCTACCGCCTTCAGAGGCTGGATAGCTAGCATGGAAGTGCCATCACTGAAGCGCCCCTCGGAGTAGTTCAGCGACCCCGTCAGTAGGAGCTGTCCTAAGTGCTTGAGACGAGGCATGAGCTCCTCGAGGTAGAGGCTCGTGCTGAAGTCGATCCCCCAAAGGCTGGCGTTCTTCTTGTTTTCATTGATGGAGTAGGCGACATCCCGATTCTGCCCGTCGAGGAAGACCTTCTGTACCCCATAGAGAGGCTCGATATAGTCTCTATATCTATTGTAGTAGAAGCTCAGGTCATAGGCAAAGTACTTCGGATCGGAGGTGCCGATGTGCCATTCGTGGTTGACGGACAGCTCCCGACGAAGCTTAGGATTGGAGAGTACGAAGAAGGCAGGCGAGAGACTTACATACTGGAAGAAGCGCTCCTGTGAGGTGGGTACACGGTAGCCCGTAGAGAACTTGTACCCAACACTCAGATATCGGCTGAAGTCGTAGCTCACGATAGCCATAGGGGTGAAGCCCCACTCCTCGATACGGGCCTTGTCGAAGTCCATCCCCGCTGTCTTGAGGTTGCCTATAAGGTAGCCTAGGTAGTTGAAGTCGTTGTCCCCCTTCCAGTCCCTCGTCTGTGAGACGAAGTGGTCATAGCGGAGACCGAGGTCGAGTTTGAGTTTCCCCAGACGAATATTATCTGAGAGGGCCACGGAGAAGTTATCTCTGTCAGCCGGACGCTGGAAGGAATAGATGTAGGAGCTCTGAGGGAGGGCTTCGCCCATGCGGTAGAAGGTGCCCTTGTACCGCACACCGTCCTTGTATGTATTCAGAGGCTTGCTGATGTCGACGTTCTTGTCCTCGGTATGATGATGGAGGTAGGAGGCATGCAGGGTGAAGAAGTGATAGCCTAGCGACCCAAAGTTCTGAGGCTTGGAGGTGGCCTTCAGTGCAAAGGCTTGGTCGTAGAAGCTCATCCCTTTGAGCAGACGACGAGTACCAGCGGGGAGGTAGCTGGGCTTGAAGTTAGAGATGTCGGGACGATAGATAGAGCTTCGGGTGTCGGCATCGAGGAAGGACTGCTGGCCGTTCACGTAGAGATTGACTTCATTGAGCCATGGAGACTCGAGTGGAGTGAAGCGGTAATGCACATCCCAGCGCCGTGTGAGCACCTGGTCGTGACCATAGTAGTAGGGCTCGTGCTGCGAGGTGAGCACGTAGGCAGGCTCCATCGACCAGACCTCCGAGTCAGTGATCTTATTTTGGCTGTAGAAGGATGCGGTCAGCTTGTGAGCACCATGGCGGAAGGCAAGCTTGCCGAGGAAGGACTGCTGTCGGTACTCCATCGGATCGGGACGAGTAGCGAAGATACTTCGACGAAGCTCGCCATAGCCGAAGTTGCGTACCTCACGCCCTGTACGCTCGGCATAGAGAGCGAGAGCTTCGAGGCCTTTGTAGATGTAGGCACCGCCCAGCGAATAGATGCGTCCGTGCGCCATGTTGTCCCCGCCGATCTTAGCCTGGAGCCCGTAGCTACGGTCTCCCTCGATCATCGTACGTGCCTCCTTTGTCTCGAAGTTCACTGCACCACCGAGCGCCCCTGTACCATGCTCGAAGGACGAGGCACCCTTCTTGATGTCGACCTTCTTGATGAACTCGGTCTCGAACTGTGGGCGGGCGGAATTGATCAAGCCATAGGAGCTGAAGACGACATTGGTCTCGGTCTCGGCTTGAGGGAGGCCGTCGACGGAGATCGATACGCGGTTCTCGTCGACACCACGGATAGCGAAGCCCTTGTTGCCATATCGGGAGACGGACTCCGAGATACCTACGCCCGGCATGTAGCGGACGAAGTCCTTTGTGTTGAGGATGAACTGACGACTGATATCTCTATCTGTGACTACTTCACGTCCGATCTCCTTCTTCTGAACCTTCTTTTGCCTCTTCTTCTCCTTGACTTCGACCTCCTTGATATGGATGGTACGGCGCACGGTGTCGGTCTGCTCTCGCTGGGGGCTTTGTGCAAGAGCTTCCCCTACCGCAGAGGAGAGGAGAAGAGAGAGGAAGCCAATGAGGAGGGTGTATCTATGGATGAGCATGCTCGGGGCTAAGTTAGTTGCGGTAATAGGTGAGATCGTAGCTAGGCTCGATGCTCATGCCGATGGATTTGTCCTGCCAGCTCTGGCGTTTCTCCACGGTGACCTCACGGCCCTCAGGGAGGGTGAAGGAGCGCAGGCGCAGGGTGAAGCGGTCACGTGTCTGTGCGCTCTCAGGCTTCTTCTTGAGCGTGCAACCGACCTCGATGACTACGGGCTCAGAGAAGACCTCAGAGCGTAGTAGAGCTCCATGGAAGAGAAGCCTATCCTCACGGGAGTGGTACTCGTAGGTACAGCCAGAGAGGTCTACTGTAGCGGGCCTATTGAGCTGGTCGATGTAGAGGAGGAGCGGGAGCTGCGCCGATCCTTCGATGCTCACTTCGTTGTTGTTGCCGAAGATGATATAGCGGTCGTAGTCATCAAGCTTGAAGGTGCGGAAGCGCAAGACTTCATTGTCCGCTCGACTTGGGTCTTGCTTGATGTTGACATAATTGTCTTCGTACTCCAGTTCGCGCTTGAAGCAGCTGGTCGTGAGGCTTAGAGTGAGGAGCGCAAGAGGAAGGAGGCCTTTCATGCGTCGGTAGTCTATCTGGTACATACTTCGAAGGGGCTAAGGTTGAGTAGAAAGGACGAAGCTCACGGGACCTGCCCAGACGTAGCTCGGTGCAGCATTGCGTACACGGATCGTCCCCCAATGCTTGCTCCGGTCGAAGATGCTGTAGAAGAACCATGGGTCAAGATCGCTCTCTACTCCTGCACTGTTTGGCCCACGCTCATAGCGGGGTAGAAGGGTCTTGGGGCTGGAGGTGAAGCGTCCTCGTTGGTACTCCATGGTGATAGCGATGGTGTATCGCTTGCTTCTGGGGAAGGAAGAGGGACGAGTAGGTAGTATGAGCGTCAGATACTTCTGACCGAAGTAATAGCGCATACCTTCTGCTTCGAAGGGACCCTCCTTGACGGCGAAGATGGAATTGTTTTGCCCCCGCCCTCTTCCATCGAAATCCTTGAAGATCTCTGCAGGACTATAGCCGTAGGGGAAGGAATAGTACGAGGTGGGGAGCTGTAGTGAATCGAGATGAAGCTTATGATCCTTGCCGAAGGAGATCTTCCCAGCGAAGACGCCCTGTGGTGTATAGAGCGCTCGAACATAATCATCCGGGTTATCCTTTCGCAGGTAAGCCTGCTGCTGCCAGCTTGTCCCTTCTAGTTCGGACTCGCTACCGGTGAAGGAGGTGTATGAAGAGAGGAGATTCTGGAGGGGCTTGATCCCTTTGCTGTCGATACGCTCCCGGATGGTAGCTTCCTTCTCCGGGTTGCGGTACTTATAGCTCGTTACCTCCTTCGTAAGGAAATCCTCGGCATCAGCACGGAGTGCCTCTAGTTCGTGTACCAAGACGGTGGGGTCGGTAGCAGGGGATTCGTCTTGGGGACCATAGCTTCCCTTGGGGAGGAAGATCATTGTCTGGAAGCGGTCGTAAGTCGTCTTCGCTAGCTGATTCTCTAGTTTCCTCAGGCGAAGGGCAAAGGCGAGAGCTCTTCGGAGGTAAGTGATCTCGGCGTTGAAAGCTTGGTCTTCGCTCAGCGCTCTGAGCTGCGCTCCTGCCGACGAACGATAAAGGTCGCCGATCCCTCGCTCTACTTCTAGGGGATGGACGAAGACATCGTCGAAGAGGCTATCTGTCAGGTGAAGGAGCTGTCGTCGCTGTAGGAGCTGATGCTCATAGAGCGTACGACCTGGATCATGGCCTGACTCCCGACAGGCAGTGGTGAGCGCTATCGTCAGGAGGAGGATGAGGCCGAAGCGGTTTCTCATAATGCTTATGTGTTTGCTATCTATTCTTGAGTCTACTGCTTGCTTTACGGGATAAGCGCCACAAAGAAACGAGGAAAAATAGCTCTGTACAATCCATTCAAATAGGTAGATTTCGCCGTATTCGTCCCCATATATGGCGATTAAAACGTCTATTGTAAAGCCAAGCAACTAAGGAAGGAAAGGAAGGAAGCCAAGTAAGTCCAGGAAGGAAAGCAAAGGAAAGCAAGCCAATCAATCCAAGAAAGAAATCCAATCAAAGCCTGAGGAAAACTTCGAAGACCACTGGAGAAAACTGATTCACATCATTATGAATAGTTAAAACCACGCCCGTCGCTTTATAAAGCGACGGGCGTGGTTTTATAAAGCAACGGACATGGTTTTATGAAGCGACGGACGTAGCTCTAACTTGTCTTCAATGGTTTTTCGCTTTCTCTTTAGGTGCTTTCGGCTTTTTCTTCAGACACTTCTGAAGTTTTCGGAAGGCGTTTTCGGGCCAATTCACCGCGATGATAGCTTGCTTTGGAAGGAGCTGCTCGGTCGGAGAATAGGAGCCCTTCACATTCCCAGAAGCAATTCCTTTCCTTAATCGAAGGCGATTCTTCCCTTTAACTAAGGAGCCTTCGGGGGAAAAGAAAAGCGCTCCGAGAAGGAAGACGAGCTTCCCCTTCGGAGCGTGGCGGTTCCCGACGAGGGAACTTATAAGAAGTTTGCGGAGCTATTCCTCCTTGGGCGAAACGTAATCCGTGACTCCTGAGGTCGTGAACGTAGCCATCTCATGGAGCATTCGTACGGAAGAGTCGAGGATGGGGAAGGCACATACAGCGCCCGTACCTTCACCGAGACGGAGGCCCAAGCGAAGAATCGGTTCGGCACCTAAATAACGAAGCAGGCGAGCATGCCCCGCTTCGTCGCCCGCATGACCGAAGAAAGCGTAACCCGCGACCGAAGGATGAAGCGCACGAGCCATCAGAAGGCAGGCCGTCATGATGAAGCCATCAACGAGGAAGGCAATACCTAGTTCGGCCGAACGGAGCATTGCGCCCACCGCCGCCACCAGTTCGTAGCCCCCGAAATGGATGAGGATGGAGAAGGGATCTGAAGGGCCGGTGTAATTCTTGACCGCTTGGCGAAGGATGTGAAGCTTGTGGGTCATGCCTTCATCATCAAGGCCACTGCCCCGACCGATGCATTCCTCCAGAGGGAAGTCGGTGAGGTAGTACATCCACAGGGCAGAGGCGGAGGTATTGGCAATGCCCATCTCGCCGAAGGAAAGGAGCTTCACGCCCCGCTGATGGGCTTCGTCAACGGAAACTATCCCTACCGAGAGCGCCCGATGCGCTTCTTCCAGAGTCATCGCTGCTTCAGTGAGGAAGGAACGAGTACCACGGCGGATCTTTCGGTGCACTAAGTTCGGTTCGTCGCCGAACTCATGGTCGACACCCACATCGACGATATGCAGGCGGAAGTCATGTTGCCTCGTGAGGAAACAAATACCAGCACCGCCACGAAGCATGCTGTAGACGACTTGGCGTGTCACCTCGCGGGGGCTCTTGCTTACGCCTTCCCGCTCGATGCCATGGTCTGCTGCGAAGACGAAGTGTTCGCGGGGGCTGAGCGAAGGACGAAGAGTGTCCTGCAGAGCTGCGAGACGGGCGGCGAGATGCTCCAGCTGTCCCATCGAGCCCAGAGGCTTAGCGATCGTGTCAATATAAGCTTGTGCCCTCAGGATCTCTTCGTCAGAGATGGGGCGGATATCGAAGTCTTGTATCATAGATGTGAGGTGAAGTGCGGGCTTAGCCTTTGACGGTGAGCGGCTGACCACAGACCATCAGCGTCACTCGGTCGGCTCGGTCGCCGACGTATTGATTCATCCAGCCTTGGAGCTGCGTGAAGAGGCGTTGGGTACGTGAGCTGGATGTGCCTCCCATACCCAGTTCGTTCGTCACGAAGATGAAGGTAGCATCTTGGGAGACTAAGCGGTCGAACTCGGTCTGTAGCGCTTCGAGGGCTCGGTCTACGTCCTGCTCCAGGTCGAAGAAATAGTTCGTCGACCAGAGAGTAATGCAGTCCACGAGTACTACTCGCCCTGTGAAGTCGTGCTTCGACGGCGTGAGGTCTTCCTCAATATTGGTCCATTCGAGGCCACGTCGCTCTTGATGGCGGAGGATGCGCTGACGGAACTCTTCGTCCCAGACTCGTGCCGTAGCGAGATACACGGGATTGGGGCTGAGTCGCAAGGCTTCAGCTTCGGCGAAGGTGCTCTTACCTGAGCGCTCTCCGCCGGTGATGAGATGGATGTAGCTCATAGTTTTGTTTTGGGTGTAATAGGTTTGGTTGGTTGGGCTTTATAGGGCACTTCCCTCGACCTTACGGCGAAGGATGTGCTCCATCACTTCGATCGCAGCGTGTACCGAAGGGATGTGGCCGATGCGGATGATGTGCTTGCCCGTACGCTGGACGAACTCGCAGTTGCGACTATTGCGAGCTACGTACTCTAAGAGCTTGCCGAAGGTCTCCGAAGCATAGTAAGGGCTGGACGTATCAGAGAGTAAGTGCAGGCTCATCGACCCAGACTTGAGGACGACCTTCTCGATGCCGAGGTGATGCCCCAAGCGACGGAGACGGGGAACGAGTATCAGTTCTTCGGCCTCCTTCGGTAGGGTACCGAAGCGGTCTCTCAGTCGGGCGGTGAACTCTTCGAGCTCTCGGTCTTCGTTCAGCCCGTCGAGCTCTCGGTAGAGCAGGATACGCTCGCTGTCGGAGGGTACATATTCATCAGGGAGTGCCAGCTCGAGGTCGCTCTCTACCTGAGTCTCTACGACGAAGCGGTCGGCTAGTTCGCCATCGCTCGTCTTATCCTCATCGGCATAGATGTGGGCGAACTCATCCGCTTTCAGTTCACGCACCGCCTCGGAGAAGACCTTTTGATAAGTCTCATAGCCCATATCGGTGATGAAGCCACTCTGCTCGGCACCGAGTACATTACCTGCACCTCGCTGATCTAGGTCTTGGAGTGCGATGCGTATGCCACTACCCAGATCACTGAAGCTCTCGATGGCACGCAGACGACGCTTGGAGTCTTCGCTGAGCCCTTCCAGAGGTGGAGTCAAGAGGTAGCAGAAGGCCTTGCGATCACTTCGCCCAACACGCCCTCGTAGCTGGTGTAGTTCGCTCAGTCCGTAGTGGTGGGCATCGTGGATCATGATTGTGTTGGCATTGGGTACGTCGATGCCGTTCTCTATGATCTTAGTAGCTACCAGCACGTCGTACTCTTGGTTGCCGAAGTCGATGAGGATCTGCTCCATCTCCTTCGGTGCTAGGCGGCCATGAGCTACGGCGATGCGTGCGTCGGGTACCTCACGCTGGATCAGCGCTGCGAGGTTCTCAATGTTGCTGATACGGCTATTGACGAAGTAGACCTGTCCATTGCGACTCATCTCGAAGCCCACAGCCTCACGGATGATCTGTGGGGAAGTCTGGGTGAGGATGGTCTCTACAGGACGGCGATTCGCTGGGGGGGTGTTGAGGTTCGATAGATCTCGAGCCCCCATGAGGGAAAACTGGAGCGTACGGGGAATAGGCGTAGCACTCATCGTCAAGGTATCGACATTGACCTGCAGCTGGCGAAGCTTCTCCTTGGTGGCTACTCCGAACTTCTGTTCTTCGTCGATGATAAGGAGGCCTAGATCATGGAAGGCTACATCCTTGCTCGTCAGGCGGTGTGTGCCGATGATGATATCGATCTTCCCCTCCTTGAGATCGCTGAGGATGGCACGAAGCTCCTTCGTGCTACGGGCACGAGAGATATAGTCTACTCGGACGGGGAAGTCACGTAGTCGCTTGGAGAAGGTGCGGTAGTGCTGATAGGCAAGGACGGTCGTGGGGACAAGGACGGCTACCTGTTTGCCATCGGTGGCCGCCTTGAAGGCTGCTCGTACAGCGACTTCGGTCTTCCCGAAGCCCACATCTCCGCAAAGGAGACGGTCCATAGGGAAGGGGCGCTCCATGTCGGCCTTCACGGCTGCGACGGCCGAAGCTTGGTCGGGGGTGTCCTCGAAGGCAAATGATGCCTCTAGCTCATGCTGGAGGTAGCTGTCGGGGCTGAAGGCATAGCCCTCGGTCTCCCGTCGCTTAGCATAGAGACGGATCAGATCACGGGCGATGTCCTTGATGCGCTTCTTTGTGCGGTCCTTGATCCGCTGCCAAGCCCCCGAACCGATGACACTCAGGTTGACCTCCGTGCTCTCGCCTCCCGAGCGGTAGTGGGAGAGCTTGTGCAGGCTGTGGAGGTTGACATAGATCGTGTCGTTGTTGCGGTAGATGAGCTTGACGAACTCCTGTGTGTGATCGCCCTGAGGCATGCTTACCAGCCCGTCGAAGCGTCCGATCCCGTGGTCAGCATGTACGACGAGATCACCTCGGCTGAAGCTCTGTAGTTCCTTGAGGGAGAGGGTGACCTTGCCCGAAGTAGCCTTGTCGCTACGGAGACTATATTTATGGTAGCGGTCGAAGAGCTCGTGCTCCGTGAGTAGCACCCAGCGGTGACCTTCGTCGACGAAGCCTTCGTGCAGGGTGATGGCTGTGCGCTGGGGGAGTTCTGTGGGCTTGAGGTGAGGGGTGAGGATGTCGAGGACACGCTCATAGGCCGCCTCGGTGCTGGCCGATAGCCAGACGGTGTAGCCTCTCTTCTTCCACGAGTGGATCTGGGTAGATAGTGCTTCGTAGTCCTTGTGGAAGAGGGGCTGACGCTCGGTATGGAAGTGGATCCCTTGGGGCTCTGCTTCGGTGGTGAACTCATAGCCCGAATAGCTCTCTAGCTCCTGAAGTAGCGTCTGAGGCTCGATGAGCATCGTCCTCAGTTCGTCGAGGTCACGGAAGCCCTCTCCATCCTGTAGAAGCGGAGCTTCATCCCAAGTCATCTGCAGGCGGGTAGCTAGCGAAGCTCGACCAGAGAGAAGGAGTTGCGTCCCTCGGGGAAGGAGCGAAAGTAGGGAGACCAGTGCCCCTCGGCTCTTAGCTAGGTCGGGGCTCAGGGTGATCTCCTCCAGCTGTCCTACGGAGAGCTGGCTATCGACCTCAAAGCGACGAAGGCTCTCTACTTCATCGTCGAAGAAGTCCAGACGGTAGGGAAGCTCTGAGGCAAAGGAATAGACATCGACGATGCTTCCTCTCAGAGCGAACTGCCCCGGCTCATAGACATAGTCCACTCGCTCGAAGCCCCAGCTAAGGAGCTTGTCACGTAGCTCATCCCGATCGACGAGATCGCCCTTGCGGATGAGGAGGGTCTCTGTCGGTTGGTCGCCTTCCTTGGGTACACCCTCTAGGAGCGCTTCGGGGTAGGTGACGAGGATGGGTAAGTGGGAGCGTCCACGCTTCTTCTCGCTAAGCAGGGCACTTAGTACCATGGAGCGCAGGAGGACGCTTGCCTCATCTCTGTGCCCGTAGCGGATAGCTCGGCGGTAGGCTGAGGGGAAGAGCAGGACTCGATCTTCTCCAAGGTATTGGGCGAGGTCCGAATAGAAGTAGCCCGCCTCCTCGTCGTCACGAAGGAGTACCAGCAGGGGTGCTGCCTCACGCAGTCGGGGCGTGATCAGGGCACGGGATGAGCCTGCGAGCCCAGAGAGGCTGCGCCAAGTCTTGGAGGGGAGGGGAGTCTGGAGCGATGCTCCCTCGGTGCTGTCCGCTAGGGCAAGAGGCGGAGCAAAGGAAGCTCGGGGAGAAGTCTTATCTACCTTATTCACACTACGAAGATACGGCTTCTCGGGTAATTGTACCCATGATCTCGGGGGATATAAAGAGACTCCGCAGGTCCTACGACTAGGACCTGCGGAGTACTTCACCGCTCGGGGCGGTATGCTTTGTGGTGCTCTTCCTCTTGGACTTGAACCAAGGACCCTCTGATTAACAGTCAGATGCTCTAACCGACTGAGCTAAGGAAGAAGACATGCGTCGAAGTGTGGCACAGGGCTCATTGCCCTTGTTGTGGTAGCTCTTCCTCTTGGACTTGAACCAAGGACCCTCTGATTAACAGTCAGATGCTCTAACCGACTGAGCTAAGGAAGAGTATTTGCCACCTTCTTTGCGGTGCAAAGGTAGCATATCTTCTCAATATAAGCAAATACTCCAGCGAGAAGATGAGTAAGTTGTTCTACTTGGGTCAGCTCTGCCCCAAGTACCCCCTTGCTCTAGCCCCGAGGGGGGACTACTCCCAGTTGGAGGTATGCTTATGAGGAGGGGAGAAGCCTAGAGCTTCCCTCCGATCCCCTTGAACTTCTCTACCAGAGCCCGCATCTTGTCGAGTACACGCTGCTTCATCGGTGTGTACTGCTTGTTGATGGAGCTCATCCTAGGTAGGATTTCCTTGAGATCAGTCCCGTTCTCCGAGGCAAATTCTTGCTCTAGAGAGATCTGGATGTAGCGTCGTGCTCCCTCGTCATGGAGATGCTCCTCTGCGATGAGAGTATTGACTTCTCTCTGCTGTACTTCTCGAGCATAAGCGTAGAAGGCTTCCATCAGATCCGCCTTGGTCTCTATGGCCTCTAGGTCGAGCTGGTGGATGAAGTCTACGATGAGCCCTTCCTTAGCACGCTGGTCTATGCTGGCACGGATGATACGGCGTATTTCGTCGATGAGCGCCTCCTTGTCCTGCATCCTCTTCAGATGATCGAAGACGAGCTCTAGGATGTAGTCGAGGTTGATCTCTTGGCTCTTCAGCAGGTCGACCTCGAAGACGATGTCATCCCAGTCTAGATCACTCTCCTCAGGCAAAGGCTTGGGCTCACGGTGCCTCAGGCTCTCACGTATATCATTGTAGGTGGATCGATAGTCTTGTCCGGCACGCTCTGAGAGTATAGGTTGCTTCTCTAGCTCTGCTAGTTCTTTTTGCGTTAGACCATACTTATTCTGGAGGGCTGTGCGAGCTTCTTGCTCCTCTGAGGGGATCTTATCAAGTTCCTTGCGAGCGACGAACTCATCAAAGTTCTGGAGGATGTTTTCTAGGCGCAGGTATTGCCCGAAGAGCTTGACGAAGGCTCGCTTCTCGTTGTCGGTAGTGATCGCACTGGGGTCGGGGAAGCGCTCTTGTAGCTCTCTGACGACCTCGATATATCCATGAATCTTCTCTCCCGTCAGATCCTGCTCGAAGCCATTGAGGTAGTCGTCATAGCTATGCTCTAGGATGACTCCTCTCGTGTGGTGATTGCCGAAGAGGGTGATCGCATCAATGGTCGCCTGCTCCAGATCACGGAAGCAAACGATATTCCCGAAGCTCTTTGTCGAGTCATAGATACGATTGGTACGGGAGAAGGCTTGGATCAGTCCGTGGTAGCGGAGGTTCTTGTCGACAAAGAGGGTGTTGAGGCGTGGAGCATCGAAGCCTGTGAGGAACATCCCCACGACGATCAGTAGATCCACCTGCTGATCTCGCATGCGCTGGGCGAGGTCACGATAGTAGTTCTGGAAGGAGGAGCTATCGATGCTATAGTTCGTCTGGTACATCTGGTTGTAGTCGCCGATAGCCCTCTGCAGGAACTCCTTGCTCGTCAGGTCCATGGCTTCTGGCTCGAAGTTCTCCTCGGAGACCTCTCCCGCCTGTGACTGCTCTTCGTTAGGAGCAAAGGAGAAGATCGTGGCTACACGTAGGTGCTTCGATAGCCCTTCTTGCTGACGACGGAATTCCTCATAGTAGAGTTTGGCAGCCTCGACGCTACTTACAGCGAACATCGCATTGAAGCCTCCTCGATTCCCCAGAGTACGGTGTGTCTTGCGGGCAAAGTTCTCCAGGATGTAGCTCGTGATCTCACGGATACGCTCGGGGTGAAGGAGTGCCTTGCGGTACTCGGCGCTATTGAGCTTGAGTTCATCTTGCTCCTGCTCGATCTGCTTGAAGCGTGGCCGCACGTCATTGTAGTCGACCTTGAACTTTAGCACCTTCTCATCGCGTATAGCGTCGGTGATGACATACTTGTGTAGCTCTCGCCCGAAGATATCCGCTGTCGTCCGATCATCTAGAGCGTTATCAGTGAAGATCGGGGTACCTGTGAAGCCAAACTGACAGTACTTCTTGAAGCGCTTACTCAGGAGGCGCTGTCCCTCTCCGAACTGGGAGCGGTGTGCTTCGTCGAAGATGAAGACTACCTGACTCTGGTAGATCTCAAGATCGGGCTCAGTCTTCATCAGACGGGTGAGCTTCTGGATCGTCGTCACGATGATCTTGTTGTCATCTCGCTCGATATTACGCTTCAGACCCACGGTGCTCTCTGAGCCATTGACGCTGTCGGGTGAGAAGCGCTGGTACTCCTTCATCGTCTGATAGTCGAGGTCCTTGCGGTCGACGACGAAGAAGACCTTGTCGACGAAGTCTAGCTCTGTCGCTAGGCGGGCGGCCTTGAAGCTCGTGAGCGTCTTGCCCGAGCCTGTCGTATGAAAGATGTAGCCTCCTTTCCTAGAATCTGTACCTTTCTTCCCCTCGTAGGAGCTCCGGATCTTCCAGAGGATACGCTCGGTAGCTGCTATTTGGTAGGGTCGCATCACGAGAAGCGTATCTGTCACATCCAGTACCGAGTAGATCAAGATCACCTTCAGAAGGGTCTCCTTCTGGAGGAAGGTAGCTGTGAAGTCCTTCAGATCCTTGATCGGAGTATTATCTGCCTGTGCCCAGTTCATCGTAAAGTCAAAGCTGTTCTTGTCCCGCTTCGTCGTATTAGCGAAGTAGCGGGTATCAGTGCCGTTGCTGATCACGAAGAGCTGAATGTACTTGTATAGCGAAGCTTCGCCGTTGAAGCTCTCCTTGCTATAGCGGTGGATCTGATTGAAGGCCTCACGGATAGCGACCCCTCGGCGCTTGAGCTCAATATGCACCAGTGGAAGACCATTGATAAGGATGGTCACATCGTAGCGGTTGGTGTGACTCCCTGTCTGCTCCATCTGGTTGATCACTTGCACCTGGTTACGTGACAGATTCCGCTTATCGAAGAGGTAGATGTTCTTCATCCGCCCGTCGTCAAAGATGAAGTCATAGACTGGGTACTCATGTACCTTCTTCGCCTTCTCCGTGGCGCTATCTCCAGGGCTGTCAACGAACTCTGTGCAGAAGCGTAGCCATTCCTCGTCTGTAAAGCTTATCTCATTGAGGCGCTCGATCTGGGCACGTACATTCTTCAGTAGAGCTTCAGGTGTCCGTATTTCTGGGGCATACTTATAGCCTTGGCGCTGGAGGTCAGAGATCAGCTCTTCCTCTAGCTGTGCCTCGCTCTGATAGCTCCCATCGAGCTGGGGCAGGCGTTCGTACTGGTCGAGGATGATGTAGTTGGGGGTCTCGGCGATGGGGTTAGTATGTAGCATAGGTGAGTGGTATCGGTTTAGTTTTTAGGGAAGCTCAGTAGCTGTTCTCGATAGTACTCATATTGCTTGCGTCTCAGTTCTACTTCTTTAGGTAAGCCTTCTGTCAATGAGTTTGTCAAGGCGTCGAACTTATCGAGAATACGTACGATACGTCTTTGCTCAGGGAATGGCGGAATAGGGATTGTCTGAATCTTGAGGCTAGAAATGGCAACAGAGGGGAAGCTACTAACATTGGTGTTTTGCTTACACCAAGCACCGATCAAGAAGAAGTAGTAGTACGCAAACTTGGGAAGGAGTAGCTTTCGATACTCTGGCTTAATTTCAAAGTTTGTGAACCGCTGGTTTGCAAGCCCCTCTACACCTAGTAAGGCATGCTCTCCAATAGTTGCTGTTGTCGCCATGATAATTGAGTTGGCTTGAAAGAGCCCCTTCCCCTTAATAGCCTTTAGGGTGATGTGTTGAATAGAATCTGAGAGCATCCTCGATCCAGTCCGTAGATCTTCCATCCTATACCAAGGTATAGAGCCCCCTTCCCATAGTTCTTTCTTACTTTTGGAGGGTGTATAACCATTGCGCATAGAGAATACTTCCTCTAAGGGTTTATACATTATTTTACCCCCCCCCCCTGGTTTATCAAAGCTTAACAAGCTATTGCGGTAATACTCATACTGTTTGCGGCGTGCTTCCAGCTCCGCTTCTAGCTCTGCCTCTAGGTCTGCTTCCAGATCCATAAGTTTATCTAATATACGCACGATATCCCCTTGTACAAGGAGCTCAGGAATGGGAATGGAGATGCTTGCAAGCTTATGCAAAGGTAAGTGAGCAGGTATGGCCTCTGTTATTAAGCTGTATATAGAGCTTTGCTTACTTAGGAGGACATGGTAAAGAAATCTATTGTCAACACTGGAGTGAGGGAAGATAGAGTAGCATACATCATTAGCCCAAAAGTCTCTACTCTGCCAATCAACGTAGCCGGCACTACCATACTGGGCAATTGTGATGGTGTTTCTACTTCGATTGGCGTGATCAAAGAATCCAAGGGGTTTTGCCCCTCCACTAATTACAGGGTATTTCCCCTGTGGTATAAGTTGAGACTTCGTGACTCTCTCTCCTCTCTTTATCTTAGCTACTTCTCCGAGTGTCTTCCACTCTACGGGCTGACCTTTTAGGAGCTTTTCGATGTATGCGATCATGCTTCAAGTTCGGCGATTATAGAGTCAATATCTGAGCGTAGGCTATTGATACGCTCTACGGTTTTTTTGATCTGTGCATTGAGCTGGTCGATGTCGATCACTTCTCGGGTATCTCGGGTTTCGACGTAGCTACTCACCGAGAGATTGTAGTCCTGCTCCTTGATCTTCTGCTGTTCGATGGACACTGCCGTATGGGGAGTGTCCTCGGTGGAGGCGAAGAGCTTGATGATCTCCCCGATATGTTCGTCGAGAAGGACGTTGTTGTTAGTCTCTTTCTTAAAGAAGCCGTCACTACTGGCATCGATGAAGCGTATCCGTGTGTCGGACTTCTTCTTCGAGAGTGTAAGGATATTCACGGCGATGGATGTGCCGTAGAAGAGGTTGGGAGGTAGGGCGATGACACACTCTACGTAGTTCATGTCTACGAGGTACTGGCGTATCTTCTTCTCGGCACCACTACGGTAAAAGATACCAGGGAAGCAGACCACAGCTGCCCGTCCTTTCGCTGAGAGGTAATAGAGGATGTGTAGGATGAAGGCAAAGTCAGCCTTAGATCGAGGTGCTAAGACCCCGGCGGGGGCAAATCGGGGATCATTGATGAGCGTAGGATCATCCGAGCCCTCCCAGTATACTGAGTAGGGAGGGTTGGATACGATGGCGTCGAAGCCATTACTACGCTTGCGCTCCTCCTCGAAGCCTGGATCCTTCAGGGTGTCCCCATGCTTGATATCGAACTTGTCGTAGTTGATCCCATGGAGGAACATGTTCATACGTGCCAGGTTGTAGGTCGTCAGGTTGATCTCCTGCCCCAAGAATCCGTCTTGAATGATATGCTCTTCGAAGAGCTTCCGAGCTTGGAGAAGGAGCGACCCTGACCCACAAGCTGGGTCATAGATCTTATTGACCCTGTCCTGCCCATGGATGGCAAGCTGAGCGATGAGCTTGGATACCTGCTGAGGGGTGAAGAACTCTCCGCCAGACTTCCCCGCATTGGCAGCATAGTTCGATATGAGGAACTCGTAGGCATCTCCGAAGAGGTCTATATGGCTATCCTGAAAGGCCCCAAAGTCCAGCTCAGCTACGCCCTGCATCACGGCACGCAGGCGACGATTCTTCTCAGGGACACTATTCCCTAGACGAGAGCTAGTGGTATCGAAATCGGCGAAGAGTCCCTTGACATCCTGCTCTGAGGCGGTGCCTACCGCTGAGGCCTCGATGGCGTCGAAGATCGCTCGTAGACGGGTGTTGAGATCATCGTCCTCATTGCTCTTATTCTTGCTTTGCTCGTAGACCGTGGTGAAGAGCTGGCTCGGGTAGATAAAGTATCCTTTCTCTTTGATGACCTCTGTACGAACCTCATAGTCAATGTCCTCATCTGCCATCTGAGCATAGTTGACGTCAGGATCACCAGCCTCGATATAGTCGACGAAGTGCTCGCAGATGAAGCGGTAGAATAGCATGCCGAGGACAAACTGCTTGAAGTCCCATCCATCGACGGCACCTCGCACCTCGTTAGCCATCTTCCATATCTGATTATGTAGATGTTCGCGCTGTATCTTGCTTGTCATATTGTAAGTTTTTTGAGGTCATAAAGGTAGGCTTTATCCAGCACTTTCTGAAGGAGGATGATGAACGTCCTTCAGCCTCAGGCACTGAGGGGTAGGATGCGTGGGGCAGAAAGATACTATCAGTCGGGCTCTACTCTCTTTGGTCAATCACCTATATTCGACTGTATGGAGAGGATAGCTGATCATCTAGATATCTGTGCCCTATACCTTAGGCTAGGAAGTATCTCGCTAGTACAAGGGCTCTGGAGCGTCTCACGGCGGGGCGAACTAGTTACCCATTCATGGGTCGGTGGAGGGACCCATGAATGGGGTCCTCGACCGACCCATGAATGGGTCACCTTGGCGACCTATGGTGGGTCGGTCGACCGACCTACCGTAGGTCGTCGATGCGACCCACAGTAGGTTTTCTTGGCGACCTATGGTGGGTCGTATTTTGGGGGAGCTTTAGGGCTGGGGTGGAGCGGGTGGAGCGAGGGGAGAAGAGCCAGCTGTTCGTAGCCTTCGGGAGGGAGGATCGTAGGCCTTGGGACGTAAGGGCTGGGGGAGTCGTCGTATCTTTGTCTACGATGAACGAAAAGAATACTATGCTTGTCAACGAGATATTCTACAGCCTGCAGGGCGAAGGGGTACACATGGGGAAGGCCTCCATCTTCATCCGCCTGAGCCGATGCAACCTCCGCTGTAGCTTCTGTGATACAGAGTTTGACTCGGGAGTCGAGATGACTCTGGAGGAGATCCGTGATGCTATCGCTGTCTATCCAGGAAGGCGCATCATCTGGACGGGCGGTGAGCCCACGCTCCAACTCACCGACGAGGTCGTCGCTTACTTCAAAGCACTCGGCTACTACCAGTCTATAGAGACCAACGGCACACGACGGCCCCCTCGGGGGCTGGACTACATCACCTGTAGTCCCAAAAGAGAGGCAATGCGCCTCCTGCACCAGAACTTCCCCGAGGGCGTGGGGGAATTCCGTTTCCCCATCGGTCGTGACATAGATCTGCCCCCCGCCATCAGCGACCTTCCTCCTGCGGGGGCGTACCTTGTGAGTCCGATCTTCGTCGGAGAGACGCAGAATGATGTCGACCGTGAGGCCGTAGAGCTCTGTGTGAAGTACGTGCTGGAGCATCCCGAATGGCAACTGAGCCTACAGATGCACAAGCTTATCCACATCCCTTAGTTCCCGCATCCACATGCCTTCGCTTCGTCAGGGACTGCATGCCCTATACCTACTCCTTGCCTTAGCCTCGTGTGCCCCTTCGGTGCTGCGTGAGGCTGAGGAGGCGAAGCGTGCTGGGGCATACCATCGTGCTGAGGTGCTCTATAAGCGTCTGTATGCGAGTACTCCACGGAGAAAGGCGGAGGATAAAGGGCGCTTTGCCTACGAAGCAGGGATCTCTGCCCTAGAGGGAAGGCGCTACGCCACGGCGCTGAACCTTCTGAAGGTAGCGGAGCGCCTGCATTTCCCCGATAGCCTGCTTCGGGAGCCCCTAGAGCGGGTGCGCTTATCCACCGAACCGGCCTTGATGGCGGAGCAAGTGGGGACTTCTCGCTACGAGGTGCGCCCCTTCGAACCTCTACGCTCGGCGTATAGCGACTATGGGGTCACGTACAGTGCTGATGGGAAGACCCTCATCTTCGGAAGCAATAGAAGGCGCTATGGGGCGAAGAAGGACGATTCGCCTGTCACGGGTGAGCGCCTAGGAGCGCTTTATTCCCTGAGCCAGCGTGCCGATGGATCGTGGGCGGTGCGTCCCGACAGCCTCAAGGGACTGAGTCGCCCGAAGGTAGAGCTGGGTGCACCCAGCCTTAGCCCTGATGGGCGAAGGCTTTACTACAGCATGGTCGCCTTCGATCGGGGGCAGACGAACGTCCCGAAGATCTATGTCTCGGAGCAAGGAGAGCGGGGCGAGTGGCGGGAAGGTCGGGAACTCCGTCTCTTCACCGACAGCACGATCCTCGTAGCTCATCCTTCGGTGAGTCCGTCGGGTCATGTGCTCTTCTTCGTCAGTGATGCCCCAGGAGGACGAGGAGGTAAAGACCTCTATCAAGTGCGCCTCGATGGCGGGCGTGTCGGTGAGCCCTTCCCCCTAGGCGCTCAGGTCAATACCTCGGGCGACGAACTCTTCCCCTATGCCGTGTCGGACAGCGTCCTTTACTTCTCGTCGGATAGACCTGGCGGGCTGGGCGGGCTCGATATCTATCGGGTGGTCTTATCCCCCGAGGGGGGGTATCGGGTGACGGCTCTTCCTACCCCGATCAATAGCCCTTCGGATGATCTAGCCTTTGCCCCTAGCCCCGTCCCCGAAGCATGGCCTAGAGGGGAAGGAGAAGAACTGGCGGAGGTGGGGCTCTTCGCCTCCTCAAGGGATGATGCTCGGGGTCGCCCACATCTGTATGAGTTCCGTAGGGCGAAGGTCACGACGACGATCACGGGGCTCGTCCTCGATCGGGAGGGAGAGCCGATCCCAGGAGCTACGATCCATCTGGTGGGCAATCATGCCGAGGAGATGGAGCGAGTAGTCATGACGGATGGGGAGGGTGCCTTCCGTCTCCCCGCCCGCCCAGCTACGGAGTATGTCATGCTGGCCTCTGCACCGAGCTACCTCAATCAGTATGTGCGCCTCAGCACAGACCCTAGTACCGAGAGCGAAACCTATTCTGTGGAGTTCTACCTCGCCTCTCGTGTCGCTGTCGAGCAGCTGAGGGAGGTGCACTATGCCTTTGATCGGGCAGAAGTCTTGCCCGAGAGTGAGCCTGCACTTCGGTCGCTCTACAAGCTCCTCACCGACAATCCCGAGGTGTCTATCCGCCTCCTCTCCCATACCGACCGCCATGGACCTGCGGGCTACAACCTTCGCCTCTCCCAGCGCCGAGCAGAAGCAGTCGTTCGCTATCTCACCGAGCTTGGGATCGCACCAGAGCGCCTCCGAGCAGAGGGCTATGGGAAGTTCCGCCCCTATGTCGTCTCCCGACGGACAGCTGAGGCTCATCCCTTCCTCCCAGCGGGGAGTGTGCTGACGGAGGACTTCATCTCTCGGCTCTCTTCTCCCGAGGAGCAGGCTGTCTGTGATCAACTCAATCGTCGGACGGAGTTCCAAGTCATCGACTCGGAGTAGACCCTTCTCTCCTGACCCATATATACACGTCGTGGGGCAGTCTCCAGCTAGAGGAGACTGCTCCACGGCGTATATGGAGTATGCTAGAAACGATAGCTGAGGGAGAGGGTCGTCATACGCCCATTGCCCTGGACGTACTCAGCATCACGGGCGACGAGCTGTGACTGGACGGGGTAGTAGCTCGTGTTGAGGAGGTTCTCTACCCCTACCCCGAGGGTGAAGTGTCCTAGAGCATAGCTAGCCTGTCCACTTACGAGGGTGATGGGCTGGACGGGACCTTCGGCCTCTTGGTAGTCATTCCCTCCTGGGGTGGCGGGGGCGAACCGAGCACGTCGACCCGTATGTAGTCCGTAGAGTCGGAGGGATAGCGCCTGGATCGGACGATAGATCACATGAGCGGTGACCTTCAGCGGAGGGATGGACTGCCCTGACATGTAGGTAGACCAAGCTCCCTTACTCGTCTCCTTGTAGCCCTCCAGAGCAGAGAAGGTAGCTCCTACAGAGAGCTTAGGGCTGAGCGTGGCATCAGCAGAGAGCTCGACGCCTAGGATACGCTGGGGGGATCGGTCTACGACCCAGAAGCCACTCTCACTCTTGAGGTCGCTCCCGAGGGCAGCATAGGTATAGTAGACAGCTCCCTGGAGATCTAGGCGTGTCCCCTCACCGAAGAGATGCTCCAGAGGAGAGTAGAAGCCCAGTTCATAGTTGTGCGTACGTACGGGGTCGGTCTCGATCTTACCGAGGACATCGGACTTAGCTGAGCGTAGGGTGCGCCCTAGGTCATAGATAGAGAAGCCTTGGGAGTAAGCGAAGTAGGGCTGGAATGAGCGTATGCCGTTGTAGGTCAGCCCAGCGTTCACCGACAGATTGCGATAGCGTAGGGTCCCGCCAGAGACGTGTATCTGAGGGTCTGTCTTACATACACGCAGTACGTCGTAGTCGGGGACTTGGACATTGATCCAGTCGTAGCGTGCACCAGCCTTGAGGGTGAAGTGATCGGCCAGGTTCAGCTTCCCTTGGGCGAAGGGCGCATAGTTATATGCCTTGAGTTCGGGCACCCAGTACCTTCCGTCGACGAGTGGTTGGCTGGTCTTGTCGAGGAGGAAGTCTACGCCGTAGAGGAGATGGAGGGTCGTCTCACTGGCTAGACGAAGGCGGGAGAGGAGCTGTGCCCGTGCACCCGTCTGTAGCGCCCTGGTCAGTGCCTGTCCACTGGTCTCCTCCCAGCGAGGGCTCTTAGGATTGTGCTTGCGGTAGTCGGTGACGACCTTGACACCACGAGCGAAGAGCGATACTTCGAGGTCTGTGTGGCTGAATAGCTCCTGAGAGGTCAGCTTGATATAGGCATTGTGGTTGTGGGGTATCCCTTCGGGGATGGCTTCTGCAGGTTGCTTCCCTGGTACGCCGATACGGGGCGATACGAGATACTTCCCTCCCGAAGCGACGAGCGGGCTCTGTTGCTCGGAGCGGAAGAGATTGTACATCACCTCGAGGTGGGTACGCTCGCTGAAGGCGTAGTCGAACTTCACCAGAGCATTCAGACTCTTCGTGTCTCCCAGCCCGTAGCGTGGCGAGAGGTAGACACCACCAGCGCTGATAGGCGAGCCTGTCTGAGTGAAGGTACCGCTAGCCAGATAGCTGAAGTCTCCGGCCTCACCATAGATCTGACCGCCGGCTCGGTAGCCTGAGGTCTTCTCCGAGGTCTTGAAGAAGTTGTGATCGGTATAGGCAAGGGTAGCCATCCCGCCTAGGGGGCGATGCTCCTTGTTCTGCTTGGTGATGATGTTGATGATCCCCCCATTGGCCCCGTTCCCGAAGATCGCTGTAGCGCCCTTGATCACCTCGATACGCTCGACGGCGGAGGGATCAATGGTGCGTAGGTCTCGGCTAGTAGCACGGAGGGGAGTGGACTGAGGGATGCCGTCGATGAGGACGAGGATGCTACGCCCACGGAGGGTATTGTAGCGCTCGTTGACGGAGTTCCCCGTAGGAGGTACGCCAGGGACGAAGTAGCCGACGATCGCTTGCATGTCAGGTAGGATCTGGCTCATCTCTTGGATCTGCTTGGCAGAGATGATGGTGATGCTAGCAGCTGCATTCTGCTTGACCTCGGGCATACGTGTCCCGACGACAGTGACCCCATCGAGGGTGCGGTCGGTAGCCTCGGTCTGTGCTAGGGTCGGTAAGCTCATACTTCCCAGTACGAGCATGAGGGATAGATGTCTGGATATCATGAAGTCATCAGTATAATGAAGGGTCATACCCCGCTTCTCTTAGCTTTGAGAGGGTATGACCGGGGGAAGACCTTCTGAAGTAGAAGGGATATGCAAAAGTACGTAAATGCGATGCTCCTGATTCGTAAGTCTCAAATTTCCCTACATATAGGTAGATCCCGCCCGTGGGACTACGAAGTCATCTACCTACAAGCGTGGAGGGGATAAAAGAAGATCGCCCCATCCAGCGGATGAGGCGATCTAGATGCTTAGCACCCTGAGCCGTCGAGGCTACAGGCGGCACCTTCCAGAGGCGAGCGACTCTGCAGTCCCGCCTCTTCGGGTGAGAGGGTCACGGAGCCATCTTCGAGGACGAAGCAGGGGATGCCCACAGCGCCTCGCTTCTTAGCTTCGTCGAAGAGGGATAGGTGATCCCTTAGCTTGAGGAAGGCCTTCAACTCCCGTACATCGAGGCCGAAGTCGATGATCTCATAGCGTGCGTCCCCTTGGACCTGCTCCCAGACGTGGGTGCAGTCGGGGCAGGAGGCTACTCCATAGATCTTGATCATAGTGCTCTGGTACTGAGGGGTTACTTCTCTACAGGGAGACCTTCGGAGACCCAGTTGAGGTAGCCTCCTTCCATCTCTACGACCTTGAAGCCACGGGACTGCATCAGCGTGGCCGCCGCATGGCTACGCTTGCCACTACGGCAATAGATGTAGTGAGTGCGCTCTTTGTCGAGCTTCTCCAGCCCTTCGAGGAAGGTCTTGTCGCTTAGCCAGTCTAGGAGGATAGCTCCCTTCAGGTGACCTTCGGCGAATTCGGAGGGTCGGCGCACGTCGAGGATGACAGCGGTGCTGTCTGCCTGAGCAGCGGCGATGAAGGCCTTAGGTGCAAGGAGCTGGATAGGCTCGTCGGTAGCAGATCCCGAGCAAAGGCCCAGGGTAGAGATGAGGGTCATGATCAGATGTTTCATATGAATGGCGGGTGATGATATGGCGGGGGAAGTACGTGTGCTTCCCCCTCTTTTCTTCTGCAAAGGTCGAGATTTCCCCCGAGATGAGCATAGGAGGGCGGTTAAGGACTTAACGGAAGACTTCTTTGGGTCGAAGGGAAGGGCTCCTTTATCCCCTCCTGAGTAGGTCCTGGAGAAGGGGTAAAAAGTGCCCCACGGTGGGTCGCCGAAAAAACCTACTGTAGGTCGTCGATGCGACCTACCGTGGGTCGTCTTGACGACCTACAGTAGGTTTTTTCGGCGATCTATGGTGGGGTTGTTTTTGGGGGTGCGCTAGCCCGCTTAGCAAGCGGGCTGGGGTGAGGTGGGGTGCTGAGGGGAAAAGCCACGAGGAGAAGGGCGGTGGATGAAGGGCAAAAGAATAGGCCCCGCTCCGACGAAGTCGTCGGGGCGGGACCTTGCTGTTCCTCCACAAGGAAGGCGGGTGGCGAAAGGCTGAGACCTAGGGGACTCGCCTAGGCTACCCGAGGAAGATGGATCACTTCGTGATGAGGGACTTCGAGGTGCTGAGGAACTCGATGACGTGGCGAACCTCAGGGCCGTCGGGTACCTGCTCCTTGATCTGAAGGATGGCGTCGTAGAGGCTGATCTTCCCGTTGAAGACGAGGCGATAGGCCATGGCAAGATGGCGCTGGGTACGCTCGTCGATGCCTCCCGCCTTGGAGAGCATCCCGGCATGGATACCTGCGTAGACGGCGGGATTGTCCTTGACGGTGATGTAGGGAGGTATGTCTTCGCCGAAGCGACAGCCCGTGAGGATGAACGCCAGATCACCGATGCGACACTGGGGCTTGGCCGTGACGTTGCTACTGAAGATCGCCTGAGAGCCGATGGTGCAGTCACAGGCGATCTTCACCGCATAGCCGAAGACATTGCGGTCGCCGATGAGGCAGTTGTGCGAGATGTGGGTCCCCTCCATCAGGATGTTTTCACTGCCGATCTGGGTGGCGATGTCCCTGCGAGATGCTCGGCTGATGACGACATTCTCCCGGATGACATTGCGGTCGCCGATGATGAGGGTCGAGGGCTCTCCCTGCCAGGTGAAGTCCTGAGGGGAAGCCCCGAGGACAGCATTCTGGTAGATGGTATTGCCCTGACCAATACGGGTGCCGTTCATCAGGCTGACGTGGGGATAGATGGTGCAGTCATCACCGACGACTACATCGTCTTCGATATAGGCGAAGGGGTAGATCTTCACACGCTCTCCGATCTTGGCACCAGGAGCTATATAGGCTTGTGGACTGATCATTGTGCTTGAGATCATAGCGGTTTAGTAAGCACCTCCACCGAGGGCATTATAGAGGTTGACGACAGCCTGCATCTTGCTGAAGCTATCCCGTACTTGGGAGAGCTGGGCTTGGAGGAGCGCTTGCTGGGCGGTGATGACCTCGAGGTAAGAAGAGGTCTTCCCCGTCTTGAAGAGGGTCTCGACGATCTCTACATTCTTCTGGAGACTCTCTACCTGTAGGGCTTCGGCCTTGACCTTGGACTCGGAGGCTTGGTAGAGGGCGATGGCATTGCTCACCTCAGCACCAGCATTGTAGAGACTCTGCTGGAAGGCAAGGCGTGCCTTCTCCTCTTCGACCTCTGCGACACGGAGGCCAGCGACGAGTTTGCCCCGAGCGAAGATGGGCTGAGCCAGGGAACCTAGGGCCGAAGCGATGAACTTCATCGGATTGGATACCGCCTGTCCAAGGACTCCCGTCCAGCCGGCATTCCCGCTGATGGTCAGCGAAGGGTAGAAGGCCGAGCGAGCGCTATTCGTCTGGTAGTAGCAACTAGCCAGAGCCATCTCCGCCACACGTACATCGGGGCGAGCCGATAGGAGCTGAAGGGGGACGCCGACAGCGAAGCTCGTAGGGGGCTCTTGCGCTTCAAGCGTCGAGCGACTATAGGAGCGGGGCGACTCTCCGAGTAGAAGAGCTAGGGCATTCTCCGTCGTGGTGATCTGGCGCTCGATCTCGGGGATGGAGGCCTCTACCTGATGGAGGTTGGCACGGGCGGACTGCACGGAGGACTCCATAGTACGGCCGAAGTCCTTCTGCGCCTGCATCACCTCAAGGGTGTGGGCGGCGAGCTCGGCAGCCGAGCGGGTGAGCTGGAGCTGGCGGTCGAGCATCAGCAGCGTGTAGTAGCTGTTGGCCACGCTTGCGATGACACGGCCACGGACGAGCTGCTGGTAGGCCTGGGCACGGAGGAGCTGGGCCTGCGTCGAGCGTGAAGCATTGAGGAGCGAACCGAAGAGATCCACCTGCCAGCTGGCTTGTACAGGGAGGGTATAGCTGTAGGTCGCGGGCACATCCTCCGTCTTGCTTGCCGAGATCGACGGGGCGAGGGAGAGCGAGGGGAAGAAGGAGAGACGGGCGGACTTGAGCTGTGCTTCGGCTTGCTGAACAGAGAGATTAGCCGTGAGGAGATCGACGTTCTGCTGGAGCGCCTTCTCGATGAGTGCCTGTAGGGATGCATCGGTGAAGAGCGTGCGCCAGGGCGTCTGACCAAACGAGGGGGTATCGCTACGTAGCGTGTCGATCTGGTCGCCACGGTAGACGGAGGTATCTACCGTGGGACGCTGATACTTCTTGTAGACACCACAGCCTGTGAGGGTGAGACTGAGGGCGAGGAGAGGGAGGCTATGCTTGAGCGTCATCTTGTGATTCGGTCTTGGAGGTGTTGGAGAACTGAAGGACCTCACCCGAGGGCTTCGAGGTGATGATGTCGTCGAAACGTAGGGGCTTGAAGCGCTCCTGTAGGCTCTGGAAGACGACGAAGAGGGCTGGGACGATGAAGATCTGAAGGATCATCCCGATCAGCATTCCCCCGACGGTGCTTGCCCCGAGCGTGGAGTTCCCGTTAGCACCGACACCGCTAGCGAACATCAGTGGGAGGAGCCCGACGATCATCGCCAGCGAGGTCATCAAGATCGGACGCAGACGAGCCACAGCCCCGAGGATAGCACTCCACGTGAGAGCCATACCCGTGCGTCGGCGGTCTAGGGCGAACTCTACGATCAGGATGGCATTCTTTGCCAAGAGTCCGATGAGCATGATCAGGGCGATCTGCATGTAGATATTGTTCGTGTGACCGAAGATATTGCCGAAGAGGAAGGCTCCTGCCAGACCAAAGGGGATGGAGAGGATGACGGAGAAGGGTAGGAGGTAGCTCTCATACTGAGCGCTCAGGATGAGGTAGACGAAGAGCAGACAGAGACCGAAGATCAGCGCTGTCGTATCCGAAGAGCCTTGCTCCTCACGAGTGAGACCTGCGTAGTCGTAGCCGTAGCCTGCAGAGAGCGTCGTACTGGCGACTTCGGAGACAGCCTTCAGGACGTCCCCCGTCGCATAGCCTGGTGCAGGCGAGGCCATCACGTCGATAGAGGTGTAGAGGTTGAAGCGGTTCACGCTCGCAGGGCCGTAGACCTTCTCCGTGGTGATGAAGGAGGTGATAGGTGCCATCTCACCTGTACCGGTGCGCACATAGATATTGCTCAGGGCGTTGATGTCGAGGCGCTGCTCGGGGGCGGACTGCAGGAGCACACGGTAGAGCTTACCATAGCTATTGAAGTTCGCTACGTACATCCCCCCGAAGTAACCCTGCAGGGTGGAGAGGACGGTCTGTGGTGTCGTGCCGGCACGCATCGTGGCGGCTACGTCGACGTCGATGACGTACTGGGGGAAGCTGGGGTTGTACTGCGTCATCGCATAGGCGACCTCGGGGCGCGCATTGAGTGCGGCGAGGAACTTCTGCGTCTCGGCGAAGAACTTATCCAGCTCGCCACCCGTCTTGTCAAGCATCGTCAGCGACACGCCCGAGGCCATGCCATAGCCTGGGACCATCGGTGGGGTCATCGCCAGCACGGAGGCATCCTTGATGGTAGCGCCATAGGCGAAGAGCTTGCCCGCGATCTCACTTGTCGTCGTCTTACGCTCACCGAAGGGCTTCATGCGGATGAACATCGAGCCGTAGTTCGAGCCCGAGCCACCTATGAGGCTGAAGCCCGAGATGCTCATCGCCTGCTCGATACCGTCCTGTGCCTTCGCTACGTCGGCGATATCCTTGAGCACCTTCTCCGTCTTCTCGCGGCTGGTACCTGGAGGTGTGGCGACAGTGACCATCACCGTACCCGTGTCCTCCTGAGGTACGAGCTCGCTACTGGTGAACTTCATCAGGACGACCATGATGACGATACTTACCAGCACGATGAGGCCCGAGGTGACCTTGTGGTGCACGAAGAACTCGACCCCCTTGCGGTAGGGGCGCAGGACGCGATTCTCATACACAACGTTGAAGGCCAGATGGAAGCGGTCGATGAAGCTGAGCTTCTTCCCCTCGTGACCCTCGTGGGGCTTGAGCAGAAGGGCGCAGAGCGTGGGGCTAAGCGTCAGAGCGTTGACGGCAGAGATGACGATAGAGACGGCCATCGTGACGCCGAACTCACGGTAGAACGTACCGCTGATCCCCGAGATGAACGACACGGGCACGAAGACCGCAGCCATGACGAGCGTGATGGAGATGATAGCGCCCGAGATCTCATGCATAGCGTCCATACTGGCTGTGCGGGCGGAGTCGTAGCCCTCGTCCAGCTTGGCGTGCACGGCCTCGACGACGACGATGGCATCATCCACGACGATAGCGATGGCGAGCACCAGTGCCGAGAGCGTGAGGAGGTTCAGCGAGAAGCCGAAGATCTGCAGGAAGAAGAACGTACCGACGAGCGACACGGGCACCGCAATGGCGGGGATGAGCGTGCTGCGGAAGTCCTGCAGGAAGATATATACGACGATGAAGACGAGGAGGAAGGCCTCGAGGAGCGTCTGGATGACGTGCCAGATAGAGGCGTAGAGGAAGTCCGTGACGTCGAGGACGTAGGTCATCTTCATGCCGGGAGGGAAGTCCTTCTCCAGCTCCTGGACCTCGGACTTGATGGCGGTGACGATATCGTTAGCGTTGGAGCCTGCGATCTGCGAGACCATCCCCATGACGGCGGGATTGCCGTTGGAGAGGGTGTTTCTGTTGGAGAGGGTGTTTCTGCTGTAGCTGAGGGAGCCCAGCTCGATCTTCGCCACGTCCTTGAGGCGGATGATGTTGCCCGCATCGTCGGACTTGATGATGATGTTCTCGTACTCGGGGATGCTCTTCAGACGACCCTTGTAGCGGAGCGAATACTCATAGGTGCGGTCACCCGATTCGCCGAGACTCCCTGGGGCAGCCTCGAAGTTCTGTGCCGAGAGGACGCCTGAGACGTCGCTGGGGACGAGGGAGTAGGCGCGCATCTTGTCGGGGTCGAGCCAGAGGCGCATGGCGTAGGTGTCTTGGCTGAAGGTGTTTGCCGAGCCGACACCAGGCACACGCTTCAGCGCGGGCAGGATGTTGATGTCGGCGTAGTTCGCGAGGAACTGCGCATCGTATCTCCCACCTTCGCTCGTCAGCGAATAGATGAGGAGCATGCTCGACTGGCGCTTCTGCGTCGTCACCCCGACGCGCACGACGTCAGCGGGGAGGAGGGACTGAGCCTGCTGTACGCGGTTCTGCACGTTCACCGCAGCCATATCGGGGTCGGTACCTTCCTTGAAGTAGACGGTGATGGAGGCGCCGCCCGAGTTCGTGGCGGTAGAGGTCATGTAGGTCATACCTTCGACCCCGTTGATCTGCTCTTCGAGGGGGATGATGACGGAGTTGAGCACCGTCTGGGCGTCCGCACCTGCGTAGGCTGTGGAGACCTGCACGGTGGGCGGGGCGAGGTTGGGGTACTGCTCGATGGGCAGCTGTATGAGCCCGATGATCCCGAGGATGACGATGAAGATGGAGATCACCGTCGACAGTACGGGTCGGGTAATAAACCGGTTGAAATTCATTGCTCTATATGCTTCCTGTTAGGGCGGTGCTTAGTGCTTCTCAGCGGAGGTACCCTTACCCATCATCTGCTGTTTGATCGCTTCTTGCTGCTTGGCATAAGCCTCCTCGGTGAGGGGCTTGATGGTCTCGCCCTCCTTGACGCCAGTGGTACCTGCTACGAGGATACGGTCTCCGGCCTTCAGCCCGCTGGTGACGGTATAGCTCTGTCCATCGTCTACAGGGCTCACCGTGATCTCTGTGAAGGTGAGCTTGCCGTCCTTGTCGACGGTGTAGACGAACTTCTTGTGAAGCATCTCTACCGTTGCGCTCTGAGGAACAAGGATAGCACCCGTCGTCTGGGTCGGCACGAGGATCGTCCCCGTGGAACCACTACGCAGACGCCCCTCGGAGTTGGGGAAGTCAACACGTAGGGTGATCGCTCCCGTCACCTTGTCGACGACACCGCTGACCCCCTGGATCGTGCCTTCTGCTGGATACTCACTCCCATCGGAGAGGCGTAGGCGTACCTTCGGGAGCTTCCCTGCAGAATCCCCCGTCCCTCCCATGAGGGTCTGAAGCTCACGCTCGGAGACGGAGAAGTAGACATAGGCCTGACGGGTATTGGATACCTGCGTCAGGGGCGAAGTGCTCTGTGGGCTGACGAGGTTACCGATGCGGTAGTTGATCGAGCCTACGACTCCGGAGACGGGGCTAGTGACGGTGCAGTAGGAGAGGTTCTCACGAGCAGAGGTGAGGGCTGCCTTGGCGACGGCGACATTAGCCTCGGCACTCTTCAGGGCGTTAGACACTTCCTCGAAGTTGCTTGCGCTGATGATGTTCTTCGCTAGGAGGTCTTGACTATTGCGATGATTCAGTTGTGCCGTGGCCAGGGTAGCTTGGGCGGAGGAGAGGCTTGCCGAAGCTTGGGCGACAGCAGCGCGGAAGGTCACGTCGTCGAGCTGGAAGAGGGGCTGGCCTGCACGGACGCTCTGCCCCTCGGTGATGAAGACCTTGGTGATGAAGCCCGAGACCTTGGGGCGAATCTCCGCATCATCCTCACCTCGGATGACGGCAGGATAACTATTGTCAGCGGAGAAGGCTCCGGCGGAGAGGGTGCGCACGGGTAGCTCTTGCGGGCCCTGAGCACCCATTTGTTGGCTTTGCTCGCCCTTGCAGGAGGAGAAGAGTGCCACACCTACTCCCGAAAGGACTAGGCTAAGGTAAGACGTGAGAAGTCGTCGACGTGTCATGATCTGTGGATAGCTTGTATGGATATATCTATTCTTATGTGTACGCTGTCGGAGTGTCCGAGTAGCAGGGTCTCTGCTCCTTATTAGAGCGGAGCTCCAGCCCAAAGGTCTCCTTCCCAGGAAGGCCCGTAGGTAAGTGGATGGGTACTTCACTGATGCCACCGAGGCATGAGGCGGGGGCTTGTCCAGCACCTCCACTGTAGTCTGTACCCAACACAAGCGTTAGATGGGAAGAGAGCCGTAGGGTTTAATCTATTGAGTAATTATTTCTCTCAACGAATAAGCCTCAGGAAGGAGTCCTGACCTGTGGTACCCCACCGTCTTGGACGCCACCTGAGGCATATCCACTAAATTATTACGGCAAATAACTACCGGTTGCCCACTTGATTCAAAAGAGCGGACATCCTCTTTGGGGAATGAATTCCAAGTATAGGGAACCCACACTTGTAGCTTTCCTCGAAGCATTTGAAAAGGCATTGCAGGTCTTCTGACTCATGCACCCTGTCTTCCTACCATCCTTCCCAGAGACACAGAACCTCCAGTGGCCGGATCCAAGGATCCTCAGTAGGGAGCGGTATGATGCACATACAGCAGCGGGACTGTTCGAGATTCGCACTCGATTCCCTTTTAAGCCTGACACGCCACACACAGAACTTTGCGTGCCAAGCACAACGCCTCTACAAAGATAGATATTTATCTCTGAAATCGCCTCTCCCGGCTTGCCCCTAATGAAAAAGTCGCCTCATCGGCGACTCTTCCCTCCTCGGAGTCCTGTGACAGGCCCCAGAGGACTAGTGGGGGTAAGGCTTGAGAACCAGGGAAAATAGGGAGGTCTATTGACTGGAAAAAGGGGCTGTCACCTCGTATTATTAGACTCTTGATCCTGGGCTACGTCGGTAGAAGCTCTGGAGGAGATTAGGTATAGAAGGTCGAGGAGAGTAGGTCGGTGTACTGAGGCTGTCAGCTCGGGGGGAGAGGTACTTGCTGTCGGATGGTAGTGAGCTTCTCCTATTCTTAGCTAAGAGGCTCGACCTCCGCAGAGGACGGAGAGGATACGGGGTGTTACCCGTGCTAGTACCCAGTAGACACCGAGGACAGCGAAGAGGGTGATGCCTGCAATGAGGAAGTAGGAGAGGATAAGGCCTAGATCATTTTCCGATAGGAAGGAGATTCGAGCCAGTAGGGTGCGAGCCAGTCCGATGATGAGGATCGAATGGGCGGCGTAGAGGAAGAAGACGTACTTATTCAGCCCTTGTAGCCAGGCTGTGAACTTAGGGGCTCGCTCTACGAGGCGGGCAAAGAGCTGGATCCAGACGATGATAGAGCAGACGAGGTAGGGAAGCTCTAGCCCACGGAAGTAGCTCTCGGTGAAGATACAGGGTAGAGCGAGTGTCCCGATCCCCCAGATGATGAGGCTAGGTAGGGCTAGGGGCTTGAGCTTCTCCAGTGGCTCCCAGCCTTTCATAGCGAAGAGAGCTCCCATAGAATAGAAGAGGAGCGAGCGGGGCTCTGCACCTATGAGGGAGAAGGGTAGCGGGACGAAGGCACAGAGTAGGAAGAATATCGGGACAAAGTACCCCCGTGTCACCCTCAGTATGAAGTGCGTCACCGGAGCGATGAGGGTGAGGACGATGAGGTCTCGTATGAACCAGAGGGGATAATTGATACACTCAAACCAGAAGTAGTCCGGAAGCCTGCTCCACGAGAATACGAAGGCTTCTGTCCGAGCAAGACCGATACTACTAGCTAGTGACTCCCCTACGAGGGTGGCAAGGATATAGAGGAGATTCCAAAGGAAGTAAGGGATGACGAGAGTCCATATTCTCTTCTTCGTCTCTGCCAGGTAGACTGAGGTCTGCTCGAGATTTTTACCTCTGAAGGCATAGTAGCCTGAGAAGACAAAGAAGGCAGGCACTGCTACGCGTGTGAAGACCTCCTTGATGAGTGTAGCTACGTATATGTATAGGCTATGGTCTCCCCCTAGCGTCTCAGGTGCGATGGGCTGAGTATGTATCAGTAGCACCAGTAGCATCAGAGGGAAGCGTAGGGAAGTGACGACGGAAGAGAAGACTTTGGATGCGTCCATATCAGGAGTATAAATGGTGGCTTTCCTCCCCTCTTGCCCTAAAGCTGGGTTGAGGAAGAGTGTGTAGCACGAGGGCCGGAGTCCCAGTGCTACGATCGCAGGGCTAATGGAGTGTCAGACTATCATAAGCCCAAGCTTGCGACATAGCGCCCCGCTGGATGCGAGCACACCGACAGTGCTGAGGATCACCACTGAGCGTACCAATCCGTATACAAAACTATCAAATTTTATTGTGCTCTAGGCTTGCTACCTGGCTGGAGCTGTGTGTCTCTCTATGGTGATAGAGATATAAGTCGCTTGCTACTTGGTCGCTTTCTGCTCCTTAGGTGTGGTCGCTAGCGGGAGGAGGCTACGCTTGCCGTCGGGGCGGTAGTAGCGACAGAGTAGGGAGAAGCCTTGGGGCAGGTAGAGCATCACCGAATCCCCAGCATTGCGTAGGACGAAGAGCCCCATGTGACGGATGAGCTTCTCCTCTAGTCGGTCATCGGGACAGCCCATACGTGTAGACATGGTCTTGCCGTCGCTCTTGAAGATATAGGGTAGGTTAAGTCCCTCGGCTTCCATATCGAGCTCGAACTTCCCGTTCAGTACATGGATGTTGCAGTCTACCTTCATGCGTCGGCAGGGGATGAGCTCTATATAGTAGTCTGGACTATCGCCTTTGTGTCGGTCGGGAGCAGTGATGGTGTAGAGGACGTAGCCCTTCTTCTTGGGGGCGGTCTCCGAGGGAGCGTCGGGGCTGAGAAGCACGGGCTTACTCATGGCTCTCCAGTAGCGATAGGCTACCTGGATGGAGTCGTTGGTGGTGACAGCGATCTCTTTATTGCCTCGGAAGGGAAGCAGGAGTGGTTCGCCGAAGATGAAGGGCTTAGCGTCTAGCCCCGCAATGGGTTTGTCGAAGAGGACGACGACGCCCTCGCCGTGGCGGTAGCGGAAGGACGAGTATTCGCCGAGCGGTTCGCCCGTGACGAAGCGACCATCGATACTGGTGTGCGTGGGGTCGGTGTTCGCCAGCGCTGGCAGGAGCTCTACTCGGAAGTCCTCCAGTGGGCTGACGTGGGGGAGGGTCAAGCGGTAGGTATTCGGCGGGAGCTCTACCTCTGGGTAGTCGCCGAGGTAGCTAAGTACGGAGCTCTCGGCAGTCTGAGCCCCTTCGTCTGAGCCCTGTCCTCCCTCACGAGTAGTACGGCAACTAGCGACCAGGCTGATCAGGCTGATCAGTAGGAGGGATAGGGTGGAGAGAGTGGAGCGAAGCATAGTCATACAGAGGGGCTATAGAGGAGTGTCTATAAGCTTAACGGGTATCCTACCTTTTTATGAGATAGGATACCCGCTGTAGTCATCATAATAGTGGTCTCTAGGGAGAAGTGATGCCTAGGGACGAGGCTCTAGAGGGATGTCGAGGGCCTGGAAGACCTTGTGGATCTTGGTGATCGCCTCGTCGAGCTGCTCGTAGGTATGCGTAGCCATCAGGGAGAAGCGGATGAGGGTATCCTCAGGAGCTACCGCTGGTGCTACGACGGGGTTGACGAAGACTCCCTCCTCGAAGAGCATTGCTGTCACTCGGAAGGTCTTCTCGTTGTCTCGGATGAAGAGCGGTACGATAGGCGTAGCGGTATTACCGATCTCGAAGCCGAGTTTGCGGAAGCGATCCAGACAGTACCTCGTCTTCTCCTGCAGGGCGAGGACACGCTCAGGCTCACGGAGCATGATCTCTAGCGACTTGTGTGCCGCTGCTGTCGCTGCGGGCGTGCAGCTAGCGCTGAAGATGTAGGAGCGGGCTTGGTGTCGGATGAAGTTGATCGTGGTCTTGCTCCCAGCGATGAAGCCTCCTATCGAGGCGAAGCTCTTGCTGAAGGTACCCATGATCAGGTCTACATGGTCGGTGAGGCCAAAGTGATTGCAGACGCCACGACCGTGGTCACCGAGTACGCCGAAGCCGTGGGCCTCGTCGACCATGACCGATGCTCCGTACTTCTCTGCCAGCTGGACGATCTCGGGGAGCTTGCAGAGGTCACCCTCCATGCTGAAGACGCCATCGACGACGATGAGCTTGATACGCTCGGGGTCGCACTGCTGTAGGCGACGCTCCAGAGCGGCCATGTCATTGTGCTTGTAGCGGAGACTCTTAGCTGGAGAGAGGCGAATGCCTTCGATGATCGAGGCATGATTGAGGGCATCCCAGATGATGTAGTCCTCACGGCCCAGGAGACATGATATTGTCCCGAGGTTGACTTGGAAGCCGGTGGAGAAGATGATGGCATCTTCCTTGCCAGCGAATTCTGCTAGCGCCTTCTCCAGGGCGATGTGTGTATCCAGAGTACCGTTGAGGAAGCGACTCCCGGCACAGCCCGTGCCGTACTTCTCGACGGCAGCGATAGCGGCTGCCTTCACCTCTGGGTGGTTCGTCAGACCGAGGTATGAGTTGGAGCCGAACATCAAGACCTTACGGCCATCGATCGTCACCACGGTGTCCTGATCACTCTCTATCTTTCGGAAGTAGGGATAGATCCCAGCTGCTTGAGCCTTCTGGGGCTCGGTATAGCATGCTAATTTCTGCTCAAGTAAGTTCATTCGTTTTCTATCAAGTGCTCCCCCGCTCTAGGCTCGGTGCCTAGGACGTCTCACTAGTGGGGACGTCGGGGCGGAGCGGGGAGTGGGACGTCCGTCTCATTGAGGGATGGCGCCCCCCGTTCTCCTTGAATACTAGGGCTCGACAGCGGAGAAAAGTTCCTCCTAGCGAGCGTTACAAATACGGGCAAAAGTACACATTTCTTGCAAAATCGTGCAATACTCGCTCCCTCATAGCTCTACTAGCCCCCATTCTGCGGGCTTTTTGCTTCGGAGCTCCGAGCGCTGATTTTTCCTCCTCGGCGGCGGAAGTTCTCCCGCCGATGCTTCGTGAGTTCCGCTCCGAGGGAAGGTGTAGAGTGGGGAGCGATCTTCCACCGATAGTACTTCTCGGGAGGTAGCAGTAGCGCCTCGGGGGAAGTACTACTGCTACCTCGACGGGGGCGCTACTGGTGCTACTAGTTGGTCTCTTGGGCTGGGTCGGAGCTGGCTCCACGAGCGAGGAAAGTCAGTTAGCCAGCCTTCCCCCCAATTGTCGTACCTTTGAACCAAGAGAAAACAGACACCTCTACAAACTTCATCAACCAATGGATCTCAAGAAACCTCTCCTCTATGGGACGCTTCTCCTCTCTGCTACGCTCACCGCTGTGGCACAGGAGCGCCCTCTATGGCTTCGCTATCCAGCCATCTCTCCCGACGGCAAGACCATCGCCTTCGCCTACCAAGGGGATATCTACACCGTGCCCACCTCGGGGGGCGAGGCTCGTCGCCTCACTTCGGGCTCTGCCTATGAGTGCCATCCGGTATGGTCTCCCGACGGGCGCCAGATCGCCTTCACCTCCGACCGCAATTCTCTTGGCACCAATATCTACATCATGCCAGCCACCGGGGGAAATGCTCGACAGCTGACGACGCACTCGGGGACGGAGATCCCTCAGAGCTTCACTCCCGACGGGCGGTATGTCGTCTTCAAGGCGCACATACAAGACCCTGCCTCCTCGGCACTCTTCCCCAATGCCTTCCTCTCTGAGCTCTACCGAGTACCTATCACGGGTGGTCGCCCCGAGCAGATACTAGCGACGCCTGCCGATGCCGTGTGCATCAGCCGGGATGGTCGCCGTATCCTCTATCAGGAGGTGAAGACGTTTGAGAACGAGTGGCGCAAGCACCACACCTCCTCCTCTTCCCTCGATCTCCTGGAGTACGATCTAGAGAAGAAGACCTACCGCTTCGTCGTCCGCCACGATGGCGAAGACAGAGATCCCGTCTACGCCCCTACAGGCAAGAGCTTCTACTTCCTCAGTGAGCGCGACGGAGGTTCGATGAATGTCTACGAGGCGAACCTTGCAGGGCCTGCGACGGAGGCTAAGCCCTTGACGAAGCTCTCGGGCGACCCTGTCCGCTTCCTCTCCTCTTCACAGGACGGACTCCTCTGCTTCGGCTATGCCGGCGAGATCTACACCCTCGTCCCCGGAGCTCGGGAGCAACGGGTGCCTGTCCGCATCATCAAGGACAGCCCCGAGGACGAACAGCTTCATCTCTCCATGAGCCGATCCCTAGGCTCGGCATCCGTCTCTCCCGATGGCAAGCAGATCGCCTTCACTTCTCGTGGAGACGTCTTCGTCACGGCGACGGACTACACGACCACCCGTCAGATCACCCAGGGCTCTGAGGCTAATCGTGGGGTGACCTTCGGGGCGGATAATAAGAGTGTAGTCTATGCAAGCAGTCAGGACGGCACTTGGGACCTCTATCTGGCGAAGCTAGGGCGAAGCGAAGACCCTAACTTCCCCAACGCCCACGCGATCAAGGAAGAGAAGCTCATCCCTTCACTCAAGGGTGAGAAGATGTACCCCCTCTTCTCCCCCGACGGTAGTGAGGTCGCCTTCCTCCTAGACAGAGAGCGTCTCATGGTCTACAACCTCAAGACCCGCCAGACTCGTCAGATCACTGACGGCTCGCAGTCACTGAGCGACTACGTCTGGTCGCCCGATGGTAAGTGGATCGCCGTCTGCTATGTCTCTCGCAATCGTGCCCCCTATACCGACATCGGTATCGTCACCGCTGAGGGAGGCAAGGCCATACACAACCTGACGAATAGTGGCTACTTCAGCAGCAATCCCCGCTGGTCTAGCGACGGGAGTATCCTCCTATATGAGACGGACAAGTACGGCATGCGCAACCACGCCTCCTGGGGCTCTATGACCGACCTGATGGCGATCTTCCTCAATCGTGAGGCCTACGAGAAGTACCGCATGAACGACGAAGACCTTGCCCTCCTGGAGGAAGCCGAGAAGAAGGCTAAGGCCGATACTACTAAGTCCAAGGACAAGAGCCCAGCTACAGGCTCAGAAGAGGCTAAGAGCAAGAAGCTCCTGATCGAGTGGGACAATATCGACATGCGCACGGTGCGCCTGACGCAGAACTCCTCAGACTACGGCGACGCCATCCTCACTGCCGACGGCAAGAAGCTCTACTACTTCGCTCCCTCGGACGCAGGGCAAGACCTCTGGGCCTACGATATGCGCAAGAAGACGTCGAAGCTACAGAAGTCCCTCGGGCTCTCTGACCCCTTCTTCGCCTCTGACAAGAAGGGTACGAAGCTCTTCATACTGGGGAGCTCGCCCATGACCCTTGATCCTAAGACCGACGCTACCAAGGCGATCACCATGGCTGGCCGACGCCACATCGACCGCATCAAGGAGCGTGAAGTCATGTACGAAGAAGTCGTCCGTGAAGAGGCTGCCCGCTTCTACCGCAAGGATATGCACGGGGTGAACTGGAAGCAACTGACGGATCACTACCGTACCTTCCTCCCCTATATCGACAACAATCAGGACTTCGCTGAGATGCTCAGCGAACTACTGGGTGAGCTCAACGTCTCCCACACGGGAGCCCGTGCTCGCTCCTTCTCTTCTGCCTTCCCGACAGCAGAGCTCGGTCTCTTCGTCTCCCCTGTGAAGGGCTCTGGTGCTCTCCTCGTGGATGAGATCGTGGCAGGCGGGCCCTTCGATACCTCACGCACCAAGCTCCAGAAGGGCTGTATGATCACCGCCATCGAGGGGGTAGAGCTTCGTGAAGGACAGGATTACTTCCCTCTGCTCAATGACAAGGTCGGTAAGCGTCTGCTCGTCTCCTTCCGTACTCCAGCAGGGGAGCAGCACGATGAAGTCATCCGACCTATCTCCTCCTCCGAGCTCTCACGCCTACTCTATCAGCGCTGGGTCAAGCAGCGTGCAGCCGAGGTAGAGCGCATCTCTGGTGGAGAGCTGGGCTACGTGCACATCCCCTCGATGGGCGACCCAAGCTTCCGTACCGTCTACTCGGATGTCCTCGGCAAGTACTACCAGAAGAAGGGGATCGTCATTGATATCCGCTACAATGGTGGAGGCCGTCTGCATGAGGATATAGAAGCCTTCTTCACCGGTACTCACTACGCTGATCAGGTCGTCCGAGGTCGCCAGTATTCGGAGATGTCTTCCCGTCGCTGGAACCGCCCCTCTGTCCTCGTGACCTGTGAGGCGGACTACAGCAATGCACACGGCACGCCCTGGGTCTACCAGCACCTCAAGGTAGGTAAGGTCGTCGGGATGCCCGTAGCAGGGACGATGACCAGCGTGAACTGGGTCACCCTCCTCGACCCCAGTGTCTACTTCGGGATCCCAGCCGTAGGCTTCCGCCTCAAGGACGGTCGCTACCTGGAGAATACTCAGATGGAGCCCGACGTGGTCGTACCCCTTGATCCTACCAAGGTGCTTCAGGGCATCGATACCCAGCTGGTTAAGGCTGTCGAAGTGCTCAAGGCTGAGACGAAGTAGCTCCTTCTCCCCCGATACCACTAGTATATAGGTCGTAGCCCCTGCATCCCAGCGATGCAGGGGCTACGATGCTATAGCGTATCTTTGTGCCCGATGAAGAGAACTACTGCCGAGGCGCTCCCGCCTATGCCCCATATACGAGAGATCCAGAGTCGCCTAGGCGCTTGGTACGATGAGCACGCCCGCCCCTTACCCTGGCGAGCGGATGTCTCTGCCTACCATGTCCTACTCTCCGAGATCATTCTCCAGCAGACGAGGGTAGACCAAGGAATGAGCTACTATCACCGCTTCACCGAGCGCTTCCCCAGCGTCGAAGACCTGGCAGTAGCATCGGAGGATGAGGTACTCCTGCTCTGGCAGGGCCTCGGCTACTACTCCCGTGGTCGCAACCTCCGACGAGCAGCGCAACTGATCGTCTCGGACTTCGGGGGCGAGATCCCCCGCACCCTCGAGGAGCTCAGCCGACTACCAGGGGTAGGACCTTACACCCGAGGGGCTATCCTCTCCTTCGCTTACGATCTGCCCTACCCGACGGTAGACGGCAATGTCTATCGGGTGCTTAGTAGGCTCTTCGCCCTCAGCGCCCCTATAGATACCACGACGGGACAGCGCCTCTACTGGGCCGTGGCCGAGGCTCTTCTGGATAGGGCACACCCGGGGCGTCACAACCAGGGCCTCATAGAGCTCGGGGCTCTCTGCTGTATCCCCCGTCGCCCACATTGCTCGGAGTGTCCTCTGGAGCCCTACTGTCTGGCCCATCGCTCCGGTATCGAGGAGGAGCTCCCGATCAAGCAGGGGAAGACCAAGGTGCTCCCCCGCTATATGTACTACTTCCTCATTAGGGTCACCGACGAGGCGGGCCTGTCCCATATCTTGATTCACCGCCGTGGAGAGGGGGACATCTGGCAGGGGCTCTACGAGTTCCCACTCATTGAGACGGGAGAGGAGGGAGTAGAGGTAGAGGCACTCATGGAGCAGGCGTCCTTCCATCGCCTTCTCTCGGGGCTCGAGGCTCCTCGCTTCCATAGCACCCCGATAGCCCGACACGCACACCGTCTCTCCCATCGCCAGATCTACGCCTCGCTCTTCCTCATCGAAGCCTCGGGGGTAGACCCATCACTGCCCTATCGCCTTATCCCTGAGAGCGAGCGGGGAGCTTACGCCTTCCCCATCCTCATAGAGCGACTGCTAGCTCAGGTTAGATAAAAATGCCTATCTTTGTGGCTCAAAATGCAGACCATCAGGAAATAGTAAGCAATAAATATATTAGACAACCGAGATGAAAAGAACGTTCCAACCATCGAACCGTAAGAGAAAGAACAAGCACGGCTTCCGTGCTCGCATGGCTTCTGCCAATGGTCGTCGTGTACTAGCTGCACGCCGTGCTAAGGGTCGTGCTAAGCTCACCGTATCTGATGAATACGTAGGCTAAGAGCTACTCTTCGGAAATTGACTCTGCAAGGGGTCTCTCGTAGTGCGCACTACGAGAGACCCCTTGCCTTTTGTATCGGCTTGGGGGAGGAGGTAGGCTGGGAAAGTGAATGGGTTTTGCACAGGGTTAAGGAAAGTGTGCAGATTTGTCTATCTTTGCTCAGCTCTCTACCTGCTCCCTAGGGGCAGAGAGGCTTCCTTTATCCTAGATTAAGATGAAAAGAAAACTACTTACTTGGCTTCTTGCCCTCTCTTCGCTGACGGTAGCCCAGGCGGGTGGCCTGCTGAACAATACCAGTCTCCATGCGCTCTATCTGCGCAGTCTGGCTCGTAATGCCTCCCTCGCTATCGACGCTACCTACTACAACCCCGCAGGGCTCGTCTTCACGCCCGACGGCTGGCGCTTCTCCATCAATAGCCAGACAGTCCTCCAGCGGAGAGACATAGAGACTACCTTCGCTCCCTTCGCCTACGGCGGGGGAAGTGCTACTAAGCGCTTCGAGGGGAAGGCGACGGCGCCTATCGTGCCTACCCTCATGGCCTCCTATAAGAGAGGCGACTGGGCCTTCTCGGCCGTAGCAGGCGTCTTCGGCGGTGGGGGCAAGGCTCGCTTCACCAGCGGACTGCCTCAGTTCGAGTCGGGCGTAGCGATGATCCCTACCATCACGCAGGCGATCGCCCAGCAGGCCTCTGGCCTCGCTAACCTTCCCGACGCCGTACTGCCTCCGATGGCGAAGGTAGGGCTCTCCCGAGTACTCAATCCCCTCAAGGCTGCTAACAAGTACAGCGTAGACAGCCAGCTCGAAGGCCTGCAGTACATCCTCGGGCTACAGCTGGGAGCTAGCTACAAGATCAATGCTCATCTGAGTGCTTACCTAGGGGCTCGTCTGAGCTGTGCCTACAATACCTACTCAGGCTACATCCGTGATATCAAGGTCAGTGGAGAAGATGGTGCGATGCACAGCGCCCCTCTCTACTTCGGCGCGATCGCTGCTGGGATCGAGGCGGCTAAGCCTATGATCAATGGTCTGCCCGATGCTGTCAAGCAGAAGATACAGCCCCTGCTCGGTGTGCCCGCTCTCCTAGCAAAGAACTCTACCGACAAGCATATCGAAGTCAAGCAGACGGGCCTAGGGATTGCCCCTATCCTCGGGTTGAACTTCAACTACGAAGGCCTCAATATCGGTGCCCGATATGAATTCCGTACGGCGATCGAGGTGAAGAACAAAACCAAGTCAAACGACTCGGGTATGAGCCAGTTCGCAGACGGCGCACGTGTAGCCAATGACCTCCCTGCTGTCCTCGGCCTTGGTGCTTCGTATCGTGTCCTCCCGACACTGACAGCTGCTGTCAGCTACAATCACTTCTTCGAGAAGAACGCCCGTATGGCTGGCGACAAGCAGAAGGCACTCGAGCATGACACGAACGAGTATCTCTTCGGTCTCGAATGGAATGCCCTCTCCTGGCTCGACGTCAGTGGTGGTGTCCAGCTGACACGCAAGGGCGTGAGTGACGCTTACCAGAGCAACATCCACTTCGATATGAGCTCTACCTCCTACGGGCTAGGCGTAGGGCTTCACCTGACGAAGGAGATCCAGCTCAACCTCGCCTATATGATCTCTTCCTACAAGGATCACACGAAGGAGGTCAAGGCGTACGCTTCTCAGCCTGCCCTTGGCATCACGCTCCCAGCAAAGGAGGTCTATTCGCGCAAGAATCAGATCTTCTCGATTGGTCTCGACTACACGCTCTAGGATGGGGTAGGGGCGCACTACGGGTGTGCCCCCGCTCTCGCAAGGCGAGCCGAGCGCTTGGTGCGAGGTGTAGCGCCCTGCCTTATTCAAGGTAGCGCCTCTCCTTATTGAGAGCAGTCTCCTGCCTTTATCTAAGGTCGCTCCTGATCCTTATTATAAGGTAGTGCCTTCCCTCGCTAGGAGGCAAGCCGAAGCCTCCCTTCTGCTCCCGCTACTCCAGCACTAAGAGAACTAGGCTTGAGGTCAACTCGCTAATTCTTCGTATCTTTGCGCTCACGATCCGCACGTCGTCTGACTGCTCCAGTCTTCTCTCGCTAGGGGGAAGGCGGTGGGACGAGCTGGCGACGTCGGTATTTTGTTTCACTATCCACAATACAACGTATGTATTTAGATTCAGCTAAGAAGACCGAGCTCTTCGAAAAGTATGGTAAGTCCTCCACGGACACGGGTAGCCCTGAAAGCCAGATTGCCCTCTTCACGTTCCGTATCGCTCATCTGACGGGTCACCTTCAGAAGAACAAGAAGGACTACAGCACGCAGCGTGCGCTCAAGATGATCATCGGTAAGCGTCGTCGCATGCTCGACTACCTACAGAAGGTAGACATCGAGCGCTACCGTGCCATCATCAAGGAACTCGGTATCCGTCGCTAAGACTTACGGACGCCCCTCCCTCGGGGTGCTTCATACCAAAGACTCCGCCCCAGAGCTGTCACTAGGACAGACTCTGGGGCGGAGTCGCTTTAGGGGGATCCTTACTCGGAGCTTCTACTCCCGGACGGGAGCAGCCCAGAGGAGCTTCTTACGCAGGGTGTCGGTGAAGGAGTAGTCGTCCAGATGTAGCAGACGCAGTGTGTTCGCCGACTTACGGATACGGATACGTACCCCGCAGGGGAGGATCTTCGTCTGCCCGTCTAGTACGATGAGGAAGGTATTGTTACGTGCCGATACGGTGAGTTCGATCGTCTGCTCCTCGGGGAGCACCAGTGGGCGCATCGTCAGCGAATGCGGGGCGATGGGAGTGATGAGCATAGCTCGAGTCTGGGGCATCATCAAGGGCCCGTAGGCGCTGAGCGAGTAGGCCGTCGATCCCGAGGGCGTAGAGATCACCAGACCGTCACACTCGTAGTTGGCGAGCTCCTTCCCCTCTAGACGGGTATGGAGCGTGATCATAGAGCCCGTCTCACGCTTGAGGAGAGCGATGTCATTGAGCACTTCTCCGTAGTGCGTGCCATCGACTTCGACGGAGAGGAGCATACGTTCCTCCGTCGTATAGTTGCCCTCGAAGAGTCGCTCGATCAGCGGTAGTGCCTCTTGGATGCTTCGATCGTTGAGGAAGCCGAGGCGCCCCATGTTGAGTCCTAGGATCGGCGTCCCTTCGGCGAAGACTCTACGTGCTGCCCTGAGGAGCGTACCATCGCCCCCGAGACTGATGACAAAGTCCATATCCAGAGGACTGAAGTCCGAAGGGATGTAGCCGGCGATCTTGGGGTGAAGACCGAAGTCCTCGGCGAGCGTCTGTCGGAAGGCTCGGTCACACCAGAGGCTGACATCAGGACGATCCAGGAGGGAGAGAAGCTGGGTGAGGTGCTCGGCGTGAGCGGCTAGATTAGGCGAGGCGATGAGCGCAATCTTATACATACAGCGGTGTAGACCTGCGTTAGTTATCGTAGGTAGGTCAAATAAACTTACCTTTGCATCATTAGGCGTATATTTATACTCCTGGATACAAATGTATAAAAGATCGACGTATGACTCAACTGAGTGTCAATGTAAATAAGATCGCTACTCTACGCAATGCTCGAGGCGGGAATGTCCCCGACCTTGTCCGAGTGGCGCTCGACTGCGAGCGCTTCGGAGCCCAAGGCATCACGGTACACCCTCGACCTGACGAGCGCCACATACGCTACCAAGACGTCTACGACCTGAAGCAGGTGCTGACGACGGAATTCAATATCGAGGGTAACCCCATCCCCTCCTTCATGGAGCTGGTGGGGCGTGTACGCCCCGATCAGGTGACCCTCGTCCCCGACGCCCCCGATGCCCTGACGAGCAGTGCAGGCTGGGATGTCGCTACGAACCGATCCTTCCTCACCGATATCCTCGGTCAGCTCAAGGAGTGGGGCATACGTACCTCGATCTTCGTCGGTACGGATCTCGGGAACCTCGAAGAAGCGGCGGCTATCGGCACCGACCGTGTGGAGCTCTACACCGAGCCCTATGCTAGCCTCTACGCCGAAGACCGGGAGCGAGCGGTCGCTCCCTTCGTTCGCGCGGCCGAGCATGCCCTTAGCCTCGGGCTGGAGCTTAACGCGGGGCACGACCTCAGCCTTGAGAACCTCGCCTTCTTCTCTGCCTCGATCCCAGGACTCTCGGAGGTCTCTATCGGGCACGCCCTTATCTCCGACGCCCTCTACCTCGGGCTAGAGGAGACGATACGGCGCTACCGCTCGTGCCTCCACCAAGACTAGAATATCAACAACCATTAATTATCGATAACTAAACACGTGGATACTACCGCAACGGCTTCTCTAGCCCAGACTTTAGCTGATACAGCGCCTCAAGCTTCGCTCTCCATCCTTGACCTAGCCACCAAGGGCGGATGGATCATGATCGTCCTCCTGGCACTTTCACTCCTCGGGGTCTATATCTTCGTCTCTAAGTACCTCCAGCTCCGTGCTGCTGGACGTGAGGACAAGTACTTCGTCGAGCGCATCAAGGACTACGTACTCGAGGGCAAGACTCCCTCCGCTATCAAGCTCTGCGAAGACACGAATACGCCCTACGCTCGCATGATCCGCAAGGGGCTGACTCGCATTGGCCGTCCGATGTCGGATGTACTGGTCATCGTAGAGAATGTCGGTAATATCGAGATCGGTCGCCTTGAGAAGGGCCTACCTCTTCTGGCTACTGTCGCCGCTGGGGCGCCTATGATCGGCTTCCTCGGGACGGTGACGGGGATGGTCCGTGCCTTCTTCGATATGGCTAACGCTGGTTCGGGCGGGGTGGACGTCGCCTTGCTCTCCAATGGCATCTACGAAGCACTCGTCACTACCGTCGGGGGGCTCATCGTCGGGATCATCGCCCTCTTCGCTTACAACTACCTCGTCGCCGAGCTTGATAAGGTCGGGGGGAAGATGGAGGCGAAGACCATGGAGTTCATGGACATGCTCAACGAAGTGCACTAGCGCTCCGCCCCATCCACTTATCGTTGAAGTCGCATGGCACTCAAGCGCAAGACCAAAATCGCCGATACGTTTAGCATGGCTTCGATGACGGACGTCATCTTCCTGCTTCTCATCTTCTTCCTCGTGACCAGCACGATCATCGTGCCCAATACGATCAAGGTCACGCTCCCCACTTCTGCTCCTCAGTCGGCGCCCGAGACGCCTTCGGTGCGCATCACGCTGACGCCCGACCTGCGCTACTACATGTCTATTGACCGAAGCGCACCCGTCGAGCTGACGCAGGAAGCGCTGAAGGAGCAACTCGGCATCTTTGCCGCCGAGCATCCCGAAGCCTTCGTCTCCATCCAAGCCGACGAGCAGGTACCCTACAAGGAAGTCGTCGCCGTCATCAATGCGGCGGCCCGTGCTTCCCTCAAGGTCGTCTTGGCTACACGAGCCGAGACCGACCCTACTCCAGCTACCTAACCCATGGCGCAGATCGAACCATCAGCTCCTCAGCGTCAAGCGATCGCCGTCGCTTCGGCTGTGCTCTTCCACGTTGGGCTACTTCTCCTCTTGTGGGTGCTGAAGCTAAGCTCTGAGCGCCCCGTCCCCAAGCCGACGGAGGTACTCATCGCTGTCAACGTGGGGAACGTAGCCTCTGCCTCCGGAGCCGTCGAGCCCGGTGGCACGCCCGACGTCACGGAGCCCGCCCCCCAGGTGCAAGCGCCGCCCAAGGCTTCGCCCCGCCCTGCCCAGCCTGCGATGACGCACCCCGAGCCCAGCCCCAAGCGCTCCCGCTCTCGGGTGGCCGACCAGCCCCTGCAGACACAGGAGCACGAGCGTAGCCTTCAGCTCGAAGCTACCCGTCGGGCCGAAGCTGAGCGCCAAGCTAAGGCCAAGGCCGAAGCTGCCGAGCGGGCGGCTCAAGCGCTCGAAGCGTCTCGCCGAGCGCAGAGTCAGCAGATCGGCAATTCCGTCGCTGGCGCCTTCGGCAAGCAGTCGGGCCAAGCCGGGAGCCAAGGCACGGCTTCCTCCGGCTCGGGCAACCAAGGCGACCCCAACGGGAGTCCTTCTAGCTACGCCCTAGCTGGGCGCAAGATCATCAGCAACGGCGGTGCTCTCGTAGCGCCCCGTGTCCAACGTGCTGTCGAGGGGAACGTCCGCGTGCGCATCATCGTCGATGGGAGCGGCTCAGTAATTCGTGCCACCATCGCCCCCGGCACCAATATCGCCGACCCCACTGTCCGTCAGGCGGCGCTCGAGGCGGCTCGCAAGACCCGCTTCAACGCCGTCCCTGGTTCTGACGAGCAGGAGGGTACCATCACCTACCACTTCAAGATACGAGCTTAGCCTCGTCTCATTCTACTCATCCGTACCCTTATGTCTCACAACGTATATGTCTTCCTCGCCGAAGGCTTCGAAGAGATCGAGGCCATTGGGACAATTGACCTCCTTCGTCGCGCAGGTCTGCCCACGCACATCGTCGCTGTCGGCATCGAGCCCCACGTGCGGGGTGCCCACGGCGTAGCCGTCGAAGCGGATCTCTCCATCAGCGAAGTCTACAGCGCCGACGCCATTGCTCTTGTCCTGCCGGGCGGCCTGCCTGGCGTGACTAACCTCGAAGGCTCTCAGCGCCTTCGTCAGCTCATCCAAGAGGCTAACCAAGACGGGAAGCTCCTCTGCGCCATCTGCGCTGCGCCCTCCGTCTACGGCAAGGCGGGCTTGCTCGAAGGTAAGGAGGCCATTGCCTACCCTGGCTTCGAAGGTCACCTTCACGGGGCCACGGTCTCGTCTTCGCCCGTCGTGCGGAGTGCGAACTTCATCACGGCCAAGTCCGCAGGCTACACCTTCGACTTCGCCCTGGCGATCATCGAAGCCCTCCAAGGCAAGGCGAAGGCGGACGAAGTTGCCTCAGCGATCGTCTACGCCCGCTAAGACCTTCCTCGCCTCCTCGGCCTCACCTCTTCCCCCAAACGGAAGCCTGCCCTCTCGAGGGCGGGCTTCCGTTTTTTATGCCCCGCCCCCCGTGCCCCCGCTCTTCGTCCTTATCGCCTCCCTCTGTCCACCTCCTTAGGTCCTTAGAAACGGGGCTGTCTACCCCCAAGCGGACTAGTCCCTTTGCCTGTCAACCTACCCCTCCTCAGCACCCGCATTCCCAGCGGGTTTGGAAGGGGTAAAATTTCCGTATATAAGAAAATTTATTTCCGCATATACGAAAAAATATTTTCGCATATGCGGAAATTTTTTTTCGTGCGCACAGAAATTTTTTTCCTTCCGCACGGCGGGAAATTTTCGTTCGCAAGGAGCCATCCTTCCTTCCGAAGAGAAGGGATTTTTTCTTCGGAAGGAAAGGACTTTTCCTTCGGACGGCGGGGAACTTTCTTTCGGAAGAAAATTTATTTTCTTGCGGAAGGAAAAATATTTTCGAGTATAAGGAGTTATCACTACCTTCGGAGTGAAAACAACACGCAGTCATTCAGACGAAACACACATTTCGTAACCATTAATTAATAACGATCATCATGATTAAGATCAAAGCCATCGAAAGAAAAGCAGGCTTCGGCAAGACCAGCAAGAAGCTTTGGTACCCTGCTATCCACCTCCATTCCGACGTGCAGTTTGAGGAATTTATCGAGCTCGTCAGCGATGAGACTACGGTCTCTTCCGCCGACGTCAAAGCCGTCTTCGACCGCGCTGCGAAGGTGCTTATCCGCCTCTTGCAAGACGGCAAGAGCGTCGACTGCGGCGACATGGGCACTTTCCGCCCCAGCATCACCGCTAAGACCGGAGCCGGCGTCGACAAGGCCGAGAAGGTCGGTGTCGAACTCGTCGACAAAGCCAAGGTCATCTACACGCCCCGAGTGAAGGTCAAGACTGCGCTGAAGGGCGTTCGTCTAGAGCGTGCCGAGCGTGCGCTTGACGTCCCCTACCAGTCCGTCGGCAAGAAGAAAAAGAAAGATCCCAAGGAAGGCGGAGGCTCTACCCCTCCTGAAAACGGCGGGCACGTAGGCGCCTAGCCCTTCCCCCGAACCGAAAAACCAGAGCCCCCAGCACGATGTGTATCGTATCATGCTGGGGGGCTCTCTTGCTATGGGAAGGCCTTCTTTTCAGAGCCTTATGCGCCTCTTTTTTCGTATCTTCGTCGCTGTGATTTCATGGTATAACCCCAACATAAATCATGGTATAGGCGCCATGTTTATGTGCTATTCAAGTAAAATATGTCAGAAAGAGTAGTTTCAATTATCGTCCCGGTCTACAATGTCGAGGCGTACTTAGCCGAGTGCATCGACTCGTTGCTAGGGCAGACTTATCCGCACCTGGAAGTCCTCCTGATCGATGACGGCTCCACCGACGGAAGCGGGAAGATCTGCGACGACTACGCCCAGCGAGACAGCCGCGTCCGCGTCGTGCACAAGAAGAACGAGGGAGTGTCAGTGGCGAGAAATACTGCCCTTTCGATAGCGACGGGATACTATTTGATGTGCGTCGATAGTGACGACTGGATCGAACTAGATACTCTGGAGAAGTGCATGGCTATCCTGGAGCAACGTCCAGAGATAGATATCCTAGAGTTTGGAGCTGTTGATTACATAGATGGAGAGCTTGCTGAGTACAAATCTTACTCTGGAGGCAAGGAAGACGTACAGATGTCAAGGTTACAGGCTTTAAAGTCATATTCACTTGGGAATCTACCTTCTCCTCTGGCTTGGGGGAAGCTCTATCTCCGAGACAAGATCTGTGATGTGCGTTTTATCGTAGGGCGAGTGCACGAGGATAATACTTATATCTTCGAAGCCATCACAAAGATTGACCACTATTACTACCACAATGCACCCTGGTATATCTATCGCCGGAATAGAGTAGGCTCGATCACCCATACCTTGAACGATAACATCGAAGATATGTTCCTCAACATTCAAGACGTGAGGAATAAGATGATCAAGGAGCATCCCGAATTGGTCGTCTATGCCAATAGCTTCATGCTCCATCGTGCCGTCGACTATTCGTTCAGATATTATAGACAGGGGATAGACGTCAAGAAGTACGAGAAGATGCTTGCCCCCTTCATCGAAAGTATCAAGGCATACCCCATCCTAGATCCTACGATTAAGAAAAGACTTTTTATCTATCTGCCTAAGCTGTACGTTCGCTTTACGGTCAACGTCCTTCCCAAGATCAGAAAGATCCTGAAGTGGAGACCTTTCAAGTAGGACTTATAAGCAAGAGGGGATGACGGCTAGCGTATAGCACTACCCTTTGACAAGCAAAAAGAGAACTAGGGCTGACTCCATCTGATGGAGTCAGCCCTAATTCGTATCTGAATGGTGAGCGCCGTACTACTTCTTCCGTGGGGGGAGGTGGTAGTCGATGATCTTGCCGAGGGCTAGGTGGCAGGCGGGACAGAAGTCCGGCGTATCGTTGGTGCGCATGCGGCAGTTGTAGCTGGCTCGGTACATGCCCTTGGAGAGATAGGCGCCCCCTTCGTAGAGACCGACGGGGTACTTCTTCTGGAGCTTAGCGGGCGTGGGAAGGGGCGTGCCCTTCTTGATCAGATGCGACCACTTGCCGGAGAAGTCCTTGAGGTTGGTGACGTTCTGCTCCCAAGGCTCTACGGTCATGGCATGTTCGCTGGCGGCGGCGAGGTCCCCCTCGTGGAAGTACTCGTCCGTCAGCCCGCCGAAGCTGTGACCGAACTCGTGGACGACGACGGGCAGGTACCACTTGTGGTGCGTCGAGCTCAGCAGGTAGGAATTGTACATCCCGCCCCCGCCGTAGACGTCGCTATTGGCGAGGATAATGAGGTGCTCGTGCGGAATGCCGATCAGGGCGTTGTTGATGGCCTTGACCTGGCGTGTCGTCAGGTAGCGGTCGGAGTAGAAGGTGTCGAAGTGCGACGAGAACGCCGTGCGAGGCCAGCGCTTCTCCCGGGGGACGGCGACGCCCGACTCCTCGGAGGCGGAGAAGACGGCTACGACATTGAAGTGCTGGCGGTGGCTCTTGAAGGGCTCGTAGGAGAAGAGCGCTTCGGTAGCAGCTTCGGCGTCCTTGAGGAAGGTATCCATCTCGCTTGCCTTGTACCCTTCGGCCAGGATCGCTAGGTCAATGCAGTCCTTGCTGTCGCCCGAATGGACAAGGTACTTGTGCGGAAGGGCGGGCTTGCCCGTATGATCCCGGATAAGTATGTCCTTAGGGTCGATGCGCTGGGTCTGCTCGGCCAGCGGGCGCTGCTCGGCGTCACAGAGGACGAGCTTCACACGGACGGGAGCCTTGGGGTAAGGGATGCGAAGGACCTCTTCGTAGGTGCGACGCTCGGTCTTGGCTAGCGGCGTCTGGCGCCATTCGAGGTAGAGGGGATTGAACGAGAAGGCGTAGATGAGTTTGCCCGAAGCTTCGTCATGGACGTAGAGCTGGGCGTTGCCTCTGAGGGCAAGGCTGTCAAGGTGGTAGCGCCTTCCAGCCCAACCCGAGAGTAGGTGGTGCTCGTCGGGTGTGATCTCCGTCTTCTCGGAGTTGCCCGAGAGGATGTAGTCCAGACGAAGCGTGCTGTCTCTGAAGAAGCTGGAGAAATGCTGAGCTGAAGCCGAGAGGAAGCTCACGGCGAGCAGGAGCACAAGGAGGGGAAGTCTTGTTCGCATAGTCGTGTGTATAGATGTTTAGTGAATCGCTGGGGGATAGGGCTCCGTGGCTAAGGCGTGGTACATCCGCTCGTAGGTGGGGAGCGAGAGGCCTAGGGAGCGGGCAGCACGGACGACGTAGCCCGTGAGGTTCTCCAGCTCCGTGGGGCGCCCCGCCATGAAGTCTACGTGCATGCTACTGGTGCTGGTGGGGATCATGAAGGTCTGTCGCTCGATGGTACGCTCGACAGCATCCTCCCCGAGATCGTAGCCCATAGCGGAGAAGAGCTGGCAGAGCTCGACGATGAGCTGGCGCATCTCCGTGGGGTGATCCTTGAGGGCATCGCCGACGGTTTGGTTGAAGAAGGACGTCCCAGTGGCGGTAGCGGAGATCATGAGGAACTTCTTGCGTATGTGCTCCTCGATATGGTCGGGGTTGATGACGTGCACTCGCACTGAGTCCAGGAGTGCTGCTAGCTCCTTCTCTTCGGCCGTTCGCTCCTCGGTGCGCTCGCCGAAGAAGAAGAGTTCTCGCTCCGCCTCCAGGAGGATCTCCCCAGGGGCAGGCTTACGCCCGGAGATGTAGACACAGCCATCCCACACCCGCGCCCCGGGCAGAAGCGCTTGGACTTGGTCGGTGATGTCGGCGCCGTTGAGTAGGGGTAGGATGATGGTCTTCGGTGTAATGATTGGTCGGAGTTGCTCGATATTGGCTCCGAGGTCGTAGCTCTTCGTGGCAAGGATCAGCAGATCCGTCGCTGGGAGCTCCTTAGGGTCTTCGGCGATGAAGTCGGGGTGCACGGTGAAGTCTCGGGCAGGGGTATGTACATGCAGGCCCCGAGAGCGAATGGCTTCGAGATGCGGGCCCCGAGCCACGAAGCTGATGGTACGGCCAAGGCCCTCCAAGCGGGCAGCCTCTACGAGCATCGCTCCGTAGTAGCCTCCGACGCCTCCGAGGCCCGAGATGGTGATGTTCTTGAGTAGCATGAGAGTGGGGAGAAGCGTTAATGCTTATTCTTGAGTTTCGAGAAAGCCCTTCGGGCAGTGACAAATGTCTTTGGGGAGAGAAGGAAGAGACGGAACTTGATTCGCTTGGATCGTGATCGGAAGTGATTGAGGAAGGGGCGACGGCGTAGCCTGTAGGCCATCTCTAGATAGTCCTTCGCCTCCGTCTCGTAGGCTTCAGGGGTGCGACATAGTAGGCGGAAGTGGTACCAGAGACTACGCACCGCTAGGGTATTGGCATACGCTAGATAGCTAGCGTCTCCGGCGTGTCGCTTGATGGACTCTTCTATGTCGGCGAAGAGATCTCGCAGGTCGGGCAGTTGGGTCGTCGTGATGGCACCAGGGCGCTGGATGCGGTAGTTGTACCCTGCTATGGGGAGGGCATGGAAGGCGCCTTCACTCCGGTAGAAGGCTTCGAGCGAATAGACGTTGTCTTCCCACTTCGACCCTTCACGGAAGGTAAGCCCCTCCACGACACGCCGCCGATAGACTCGGCTCCAGACTGTCGCCTCGATGGAGAGCTTACTTGCGGTAAGGTAGCTCTCCAAGGCATCCTCTCTCGACAGAGTCATTTCGGGCATGAGGCAGGGGGTAGAGCTAGAGCCCTGCATTTTGTTGTGCCCGTAGCCGAGGATGTCTACTTCGGGATGCTCTTGGAGGTAGCTTACAGCTTCCTGGTAGATGCCGGGCTCTAGCCAGTCGTCACTATCGACAAAGGTCAGGAGGGGGCAGTCCTCGGTGTGGGGTAGAGCAGCGTTGCGAGCGGAGCTTAGCCCTCCATTCTTCTTGTGAAGGACCAGTACACGGCTGTCACGCTCTACGTACTCGTCGCAGATCGCTCCACAGCTGTCGGGCGAACCATCATCAACGAGGATCACCTTCAGGTCACGATAGCTCTGGGAGAGGATCGAGTCGATACATTGGTGGAGGTAGGGCTCGACCTTGTAGACAGGGACTATGACAGCTAGCTTCATGGGGGTATCACTTGCGGCTAAGTAGGGAGCGAACAAAGGTGCGGACGGCGAAGAAGGCTCTAGGGTAGGATAAGAAGAGCCGTACCTTGCGCACCTTCGAGGCTGAATGGAAGGCATCTAAATAGGGACGACTCCGGAGCTCCTTGATGATCGGGAGGTAGAGCTTCATCTCTCTCGTGGCGACGGGGTAACTGAAGGTTGCAAGGTACTTGAGGTAGTACCAGAGGCAGTTTGTCGCCAGGGTGTTGGCCAGGGCTAAGAAGCTCGCATCATCGGGGTGGCGACGTATAGCCATCTCTATGTCTAGGAAGAGTGCCTGCTTGTCGGGCAGGATCTCGGAGGTCATGGCCCCAGGGCGCTTGCTCCGATAGTTCACGCCTGCCAGAGGGAGGATATGATAGGCTCCTGTGGTCTGGTAGAGGGCTTCGAAGGCATAGACGACATCCTCCCACTTGCACCCTTCGGTGAAGGTCAGTCCTTGGAGTACCTCACGGCGATAGATGCGACTCCAGACCATCGTGTTGATGATGTTTGAAGTAGTAGCGACATAGCGGAGGAGGGCTTCCTCACGAGTCAGACGCTCTTCCTCTGGGATTAAAGGGATAGTCTTCTCCTCGGTGACGAGGTTGTAGCCATAGTTGACCATGCTCACTTCGGGATGATCGACGAGGTAGCTCACCCCCTGCTGATAGATCTCTGGTACCAGCCAGTCGTCGCTATCTAGGAAGGTGACGAAGGGACAGTCGTCGATATGCTCTAGGGCTAGGTTGCGTGCCGAACTCTGCCCCCCGTTGGCCTTGTGGAGGGTAAGCACACGGCTATCCTGCTCGGCATACTCGTCACAGATCGCTCCACAGCTGTCTGGCGATCCATCGTCTACGAGGATCACCTTCAGGTCTTGGTAGCTCTGAGAGAGGATCGAGTCAACGCATTGGCGGAGGTAGGGCTCGACCTTGTAGACCGGGACTATGACGGCTAGCTTCATCGTAGAGAGAGTATTTCGTGGTAGAACTGTAAGTAGCCCTGTGCCATACGGCGGTAGTCAAAGAGACGGGCACGAGTACGTAGGGCTTCCGCCCGAGCAGGCTCTAGATCGTAGGCATTCAGCCCGTCTAAGATCGTCTTCGCTATAGCTTCGGGGCTGACCTCATCTAGGTAGTAAGCGACCACGCCCCCTACCTCTGGTAGGCTCGTGGCAGGACGGAGGAAGAGAGGCTTCCCCAGAGCCATCGCTTCGACGACGGGTAAGCCAAAGCCCTCGGCGATAGAAGGCTGAAGTAGAGCCCGGCAGTGCTGTAGCAGGGCTTCCTTCTCCGTATCACGTACGGCGCAGAAGAGGTGCACACGCTCCCCGAGGCCATACTGCTGGATCATGCTCTGGATCTTAGCGAGGTATTCGGACTTGGCTTCGGAATAGACCAGCACCAGATGTAGCTCCTTGGGTAGGTGAGCGAGGGCGGGGATCAAGAGATGCTGTTGCTTCTTCTCGTGTAGGACACCTAGCACTAGGAGGTAGGGAGCCGTAGGGACGATCGGGTCTCGAGGAATACCAGCGGTATCGCCTCCCTCAGGGAGGAGGATCCCATTATGAACTATCGTAATGGGCGTCTGCTCAGGTATCTGGAAGAGGTCTCGGTGCTGCTCTAGATCACGACGGACAAAGTCTGAGATGCAGACGATCCCATGGGCACGATTGAGGTTGCTCGCTACGAGCTTCAGGAGCTTCTCCCTCTTGGCTTCGGGGAGGGGCTCGGTGAGGAAGTTGAGGTCGTGCAGAGTCACTACGCACTTAGCCCCCCATAGCTGAGGGAAGTAATGCTGACGCTGGTGCGTGATATGCACCAGGTCATAGCCTCTGGCCTGAGTACTGATCAGGGCATGTAGGGGGGAGAAGCGCTCTCTCTGAGGTACTGGGTAGGAGGAAGGGGCGTAATAGTGGAGATCTAGGGCTGGGTCACTAGCCTCCTGAAGTCCCTGAGCAAGGGCATGTCCATAGTAGCCCAAGCCCGAGTATGGGTATCGGGTACGCTCTAGGTCTATGAGGATACGAGGCTTCATCGGTCGGAGTATTAGAGTTGGCTGAAGAGCTCCTCCCAGCGAGAAGCGTTGCGAGTAGGAGTATAGTCGAGGCTATGTGTCCGAGCACGCTCCGAGAGACGATACCTCAGCGCATCATCTTGGCAGAGCCTCTGTAGCTGAGCCCCGTAGGCCTCTAAGTCAAAGGGCGGGACAAGGCATCCATAGGAGCTATCCTCCCCGATCAGCTCACGGATGCCCGCCGAGCTGTCGAAGGCAATGGGTACGACTCCCGCAGCCTGCGCTTCACTGATCACGAGCCCCCAGCCCTCGTAGGTCGAGGTCATCATGAGGATCGCTCCTGCGGAGTAGACGCTAGTAGGGTCAGCGATGTAGCCCTTGAGGGATATACGGGGGAGCCCCCGTCGCTGGATCATGCGCCTGAGGAACTTCTCCTCAGGACCCTTACCATAGATCTCCACCTCCCACTCCGGTAGCGCTCTGTAGACTTGCTCCCAGATCCGAAGGACACGATCCGGGCGCTTGTCTGCATAGCTGAGACGCCCGACGAAGAGGATCTTCTTCGGGCGATCCTTTACTGGCATGAGGGGCGCTTGCGGGGGAGTGACCATGTTGGGTAGGGCGACGAAGCGTGAGGCCTCTTCCTCTCCGAGCCCTAGAGCCGATACGAACTCTCCTATATAAGCAGGAGTAAGGGTGATGAAGCGATCGACCTCACGCACTAAGCGTCGATAGCGGGCACGAAGACGCTCCTCGGGAGAGAGCAGTAGGCGTAGACGGCGGAGCGTCACACTGTAGAGGTTCTTGTACCACGGGTGGTGCGCCTTGTAGCTAGCACGTTCACGTCGGTCGACGAGTTCCCAGAGCGGAGAGCTGTGGCACCAGTAGATGATCTTGATCCCAGCTGAGTGGAAGAGGGGGAGGTGGTCGTTGCGGAGAGCAATGGGGATGATCAGCACCTGCACGCCTCGCTCCTTGAAGGCTTGGACGAGGTAGAGAGCACTCTCCTTGGTCCAGAGCTTCATCCCTGGGGGGAGGAGCGTAAGGTCGATCTTAGGGTCTTCGGGGAGGGGCCACTCTGCTGGGATATGTGCTTCGGCGAAGAAGTGGGTACAGATACCCAACTCGGAGAAGAGGCAGGCCGTCTGGCGAGATACCTCTTCTGCTCCTCCGAGAGCTAAGCGTCGGTGTACGATCGCTACATGTAGTCCCTTGGTCTCCATCAGCGTGGGTGCTCGGCGAAGTAGCTGCGGGTGTCGCCCTCGTAGCGCTGTAGGGCCTCACGGAGGGCGTCGGTGGAGGCGAACTTGTGCTCGGGGTGGAGCTGGGTGAGGACTTCGACACGTACCTCACGCCCGTAGATATCGGCGCTGAAGTCAAGAATGTGTACCTCGATCGTCCGCTCTAGACCTCCGCCGATGGTGGGGCGCTGACCGATGTAGAGCATCGCCTCTAGGCGCTCCCCGAAGCCAGCTTCACCTCTGAGGCTGAGGGTCGCAGCGTATACCCCGTGGGGTGGGTAGATTTGTCTTGGGTCGGAGAGGGCGACGTTAGCTGTCGGGTAGCCGAGCTTGCGCCCCAGATGAAGCCCCTCGACGACTGAGCCGAAGAGGCAGAAGGGACGGGAGAGGATCTCCGTCACTCGCTGCATCGACCCGCTACGTATGAGCCCCTTGATGAGGGTAGAGCTGAAGGTCTCTTGCTCCCGTATGAGGGGCCCGGCCTGTAGGACGGTGATCCCGAGGGGGGCTCCCAGCTTCTGATAGTCCGTGAGCCCTAGCTGAGCTCCGTGGCCAAAACGATTGTCGTAGCCGAGGACCAGGTCTGTTACCCCGAGCTCATGATGGAGGACTTCCTCCATGAAGGCTTGGGCGCTCTTCCCCGCCAGCTCGGGTGTGAAGTGAAGGAGATGAATACCGAGCCCCTGCTCTCGGAGGAGCTGATCCCGCTCCGTCGTCGGTAGGATGTGCTCGGGCTCGCCCCCACGCTGTAGGACGTCGGCCGGGTAGGGATCAAAGGTGATCGCTAGGAGTTCGGCCTCGGGGAAGCTAGAGGCATAAGCCTTCATCTGAGCGAAGAGCGCCTGATGCCCGAGATGTACTCCGTCGAAGGAGCCAATAGTAGCAACTACCTTTTTATCCATGCAAGAGGGTTGAGTTTGGTACGCTCGTGCCAGAGCTGGAAGTGAAGTAGTCGTCCGCCCGAGCCATCAGGGGAGGCACCGACGGAGCCCAAGACCTGCCCCGTCGATACTCGTGAGCCACTCGAGACGGAGACGCTACTGAGGTTGGCATAGACGGTGAGGTAGTTACCATGGCGTAGGATCAAGGCGGTCCCGTAGCCAGGAATCATAAATACCCGGCTGACGACACCAGAGAAGACGGCATAGGCTCTACTATCGCTCTGGAGTCCGAAGTCTACGCCACTGCTATTGACCTGTACACGGCTGTGCTCGGAGTGTTGGTGTAGGCCGAAGGTGCGGAGGATCGAGTACGAGCCTCTGATGGGAGCGGGGAGGCGTCCCTTGTTTTGGGCGAAGGAAGAGGCTAGCGCCCGCTCGTTAGCGTCCATGGCGTAGCCCCCAGGGGTAGTAGCTCGGCGCTCCTCGGGTTCGGGCTCTGTCTCCTCTCGTGGAGGGGTGACGGGGGTAGTAGTCTTACCTCGGGAGCCTCGTCCTGAGCCCTTCGTAGAGGAAGCACTCTCCTGGGCGCTCTGCTCTCGGCGCTGCGCCTGACGTCGACGGCGAGCCTCCTCGGCACGACGCTGGGCTTCGGCAGCACGGCGCTGGGCGGCGAGGATCTCGGCCTCTACCTGTTGCTGGATCTTGCGATCAAGCTCTTCGGCACGCTTGCGCTGCTTGGAGAGGTCTTGAGCGAGCTGTTTCTGTTGGCCTTGGAGATCCTTGACTTGGGCGGAGCGCTGGACTTCTTCCTGCTCGAGCTTACGCTTCTCCGCTTCACGGAGGGAGAGGAGTTGCTCCTTCTCCGAATGGGTGCGTCCCACCTCAGCCTTAGTAGCTTCGATCTCGGAGCGGGTGCTACGTAGCGCCTCGGAGGCCTGGCGTACGGCCTTGGTATAGCGAGCGAGGAAGCGCTGACGCTCTCGAGCCTCAGAGGGCGTCCGTGAGGAGAGTACGAAGACGAGTGGGTCTATATGGGTATCGATCCGCTGGAGCTGTAGCAGAGCTGCTCGATAGCGAAGGAGTAGAGCTCCCTCCCGACGGTGGAGCCGACCGATATGCCCTGCGAGGGTGTCGATGCGAGCCTGCAGTCCGCTGACCTCGCTACCGAGGACGGCGACGACCTGCCGGCGCTGCTCCACCTGCTCCTTCACCGCACGAAGGGTCTGCTCTTGGCTTCGGGTATCCCGACGGAGTTGCTGGAGCTTCTTGTCGGAGGCTTCGATATTGCGCAGGAGTTGCTTACGCTCCTGCTCCAGACGCTGGAGCGTCCGTGACTTCCGACCCTGAGCAGAGGTGGGAGCGACGGCAGAGAGGAGGCAAAGGAGGAGCAGAGCCCGTCCTAGCCGATGGCGCTGTCTAGTGAAGAGGCTGGCGATCATAGCGAGGGTAAGAGCTTGATGAGCTCCGAGAGACTGATGCGCTGATAGCCCTCCTTGACTCGGGGGGTGATGTCGGGGACTTCTCCAGAGTAAGGGCGGAGCTTGCTCCAGTCGATCGATAGTGCTGGAGCGGAGGCCTTACCGAGGAAGAGGGTCGTGCGCTGAGCGATATGGCTCTCCAGCGAGCCTGCTCCCTGCTCGTAGCTGAGGGAGAAGACGGGCTGGTCGAGGGCCTGCTGCTTCGTCACGGCGAAGAAGGTCGGCTGGTGCTGGGCATTGAGGAGCCAGCGTAGGTGGTAGTCCTGCTTCCCGCTGGGACTGGCTACAGGTAGGTAGGCCTCGGCGTCGGTACCACCAGCCTCGGTGATGCTGTAGCTGAAGGCTCCTCCCTTGGTGCCACGTGCTCCGCTGGGGAAGAAGGGCTTCCCGAGAAGCAGGCGCTCGACATCGTCGTACTGTACGGGGAAGCCGATGAGCTCAGAGAGCTCCAGATAGCTGACCTCGGCATAGCGTCCGTGGAGCTTGTCGACGGCGGTGACGCCCTCACGAGTGAACCATACCCGGGCGGCCTCGATGAGGGGGAAGGGGACGACGGACCAGTAGATCCCTTGGCCCTTGAGGATGGTGGCGTTGACCTTGGAGGAGAAGTTGTCCTTCTTGAGGAAGAGTTCGGCACTCAGCGCTCCTCTCAGGGTAGAGGCATAGTCGGGAGCGCTCTGGAAGACCCTCAGGCGGGCTTCTCTCGATGTATCTATGGGGCGTGCTGCGACCGGCTCCTCCTCCTCATGCATCTGCTGGAGGAGGCCACAGCCTGAGAGGGTGAGGGCGACGGCTCCTAGGAGGAGGGCACGGGGCGTCACTCGGAGTCGCTCACGGAGGGAGCGTAGGGGACGGATGATTGTTGGGGTCATCTTATTTCGTCTTTTGAGCCTTCTTGGCTTCCGTTATTTTCTTCTCGATCTCACGGAGGGTGTCAGGAGAGGAGCCCTTAGCCTTGTGAGCGGAGAGCGCCTGTGTCCACGCCTCGATGGCTTCGGTGTATTCGCCGAGGCCTAGGTAGATGTCCCCCATATGATCGTACATGTCGGGCGAGATCTTGTCGGGCTCGGTAGCGCTGAGGGCTCGGCGCTGGTAGAGCTTGGCCAGCGTATAGTTCTTCTTCAGGAGAAGGATATAGGCGTAGGTATCGAGGATGTAGGACTCGTTGGGGGAGATCTTGAGGGCTTGGCCGGCGTAGCGCTCAGCGCTCTCAAGGTCCTGTCCCGACTTGGCTAGTCGGTAGGCATAGTTGTTTAGCGCCTCGGCATCCTGTGGGTTGGCCTCGATAGCTTGGAGGTAGAGGCTGTCGGCTCGCCCGTCGTGCCCGACACCTCCACGCTCGGCATAGAGGTCGGCCAGAAGACTGTAGACACGGGCGGCTCCCTCTCCGATCTTCGGGTCGATGGCCTTCACTCCCTGCTCGAGGATGTCGATAGCGCCCTGGACCTTGTCCTGACGGAAGAGGTCTCCTGCCAGGATGATGTAGATGCGCCAGTCGGTAGCAAGGTGTGGGAGGGCGTCCTGAGCGGTCTTCGTGGTGAGACTATCTGATGAGAGTCCGATGGAGGCATTGAGGAGTTCGTCCCAGATCCAGCCCTCACTGGGGTGAAGCTTGCTCTGTGGCAGGAGGATGTCATAGGCCTCCTGGTAGCGCTCGATATAGCGTAGCGCCTGGGCGTAGCTCTTGAGCAGGGGGAGGTCTTCTGGGTAGAGACGGACGAGCTCCCGTATGTGATCTAGGACACGATCCATATGGTAGCCTTCGCTCCCTTTAGACTCCTCATTGAGACGGAGCCAGAGGGCGAGCTTCTCCCCTACGGGTATTTTCTTGTCGGGGCTAAGACGAGCGAGCTCGGCTTCGGCTTCGGCGAAGTCCTTCTGGATGATCAGGCGGTGTACCTTCAGCACGCAGGCTTCGCTCTCGGAGAGACGGCCCGAGCGGACGTCCTTGAGCACCTGCTTCTCTGCCTCCTTCACCTCACCCTCCTGGAGGAGGTAGAGGATCCAGTCATAGTAGGTGCGTCGATCCTCGGGGTAGAGCTCCGCCCAAGTGCGGTACTCCTCAGCGATGGTCTTCTTGTCCTTGGTCAGGGCGATGAGCTGGATCTTGAGCTTGGTGAGCTGGCCATAGGCTTCGGGGATCGAGCGAAAGCGCTTCTGCAGAGCCGTAGCCATCTGGATGCCTTTCCTTAGCTCACCCGTGCGGGCATAGAGCTGTACTAGGCGGTAGCGAACATCGTCGTCTTCGGGATCGGCCTGGCTGAGACGCTCATTGACCCTGAGGGCATCGTGCATGCGGTCAGCCTCGATATAGGCGGTGGAGAGAGCTCGTGCGTAGGTGCGGTTAGTAGAGTCGGCGGCATAGGCTTGCTCCAGTAGGGGTAGGGCACGACCACTCATGCCCTGCTGGGCGTAGTTGCCTCCCAGCATGAAGGCTATAGCGGGGTCGGTAGGGTCGAGGCTATAGGCATGACGGAGCAGGTCATAGGCCTCCATAGTCTTGGAGCTGAGCTGAGCCAGCACGCCTTGGTAGTAGTATTCCTGAGCTTTCTCCTTGCGTAGGACCTCGTCGTCCCTACGCTCTGGGCGCTGTCCCCACATGGGGAGCGTATAGAGCGCCCCTAGGAGCAGGATATAGCTTAGTTTGAGGTAATCGTTATACTTCGTCAATCTCATCTGCACCATCAAAAACAGGTCTATATGCCTCTAAGAAGGCATACTATCTACCAAAGATACCTCTTTTCTGATAATCGGGGTCGAAAGTGCTACTCTAGAGTTCGTGTAAGTCAAGGTAATGAGCTGATTATCAAGGAAAAGGGATGGCCTCTAAACGGAAGGAGGAGATCCCTCTCTACAGCCAACGAAATGCCCTAAAAACTGCTTCGAGGAAAGATGAATTACTACCCTTTCGATCCCCCTTCTTCAGATGCCCTCAGCAAGCGACTTCTAGAGGCGTCGAAGGGGCACTACTGGTGCCTGCTCAGAGTTACCAGTAGTGCCCCTTCGGAGGCGCTAGTGTAAATACCTAGGGAGTAAACGTACCTGCTTCTTAGAGGCGCCTTCATCGCCCTTGGGGAAGCGCCATTTCCCGCCTCGCCGTCTTACGCCTCTCTCCCGTAGCGTCTCAGGCGTCGCGTGCCCCAGAGGTGCTCGAGGAGACTACGAACGAGGAGGTAGGAGAGGAAGGCCAGCCAGAGCCCGTGTACCCCGAAGGGGACGAGCGTCAGCTGAGCCACGAGGAAGAAGGTCAGTGCCGCGAAGATCATCGCTAGCCCCATCGTCCTGCTGTCCGTAGCGCCGACGAGGATGCCATCCCAGAGGAAGGCGCCGAAGGATACTAGAGGCACCGCCCCCATCCAATAGCTGTAGTCGAGGGCTCGGCGAAGGACCTCCTCCTTGTCCGTCAGTAGCGTGAGGAAGGGATGAGGGATGGCGAGGTAGAGGAGGGAGACGGTGAGCGCCGTCACAGCTCCCGTGCGTAGGACGAGGGAGACGGTATCGCCCAGACGTCGGTAGGCACGAGCTCCGATGGCTTCGCCTACCAGCGCTTCGGCAGCGTAGGCCAGCCCGTCCATGAAGTAGGAGAAGAGGGTGAAGAGCTGCATCAGCAGGCTATTTGCCGCTAGGGTAGTGACCCCGATGAGTCCTCCGTAGCGGATGAAGGAGAGGGTCACGGCCTGCAGTAGTAGCGTGCGGATGAGTAGGTACTTCCCGACATGGAAGTAGCGCAGGAGCGTCGGCGGATGCCACAGAAGCTCTCGGCGGAAGTGCCTGAGCAGGCGCCCTTGGCTTCGCACTGCTCCGAGGAGCAGGAGCCCCACGGCGCAGTACTGCGCCAGAGCCGTACCCAGAGCAAGGCCTCCCACGCCTAAGTCGGCGGGGAAAGCAAGGAGGAAGCTGAAGAAGATGTTGAGGAGATTGCACAGGATGCTCACGCTCATGACGAGCTTCATCCGCTGGACGCCGATGAGCCAGCCATTGAGGACATAGAGCAGGAGCGCTGCGGGTGCTCCGAGGAAGGAATAGTGGAGGTAGGTCTCGGCCTCGGGTAGCTGGAGCGAGGCGCTCCCCTGTAGCAGAGCTGCCGCAGGAGCGATATAGAGGGGACGGAGGAAGACCAGCAGAAGCCCGATCACGAGTGCTATGATCGAGCCCGAGGCCAACTGGCGGAGCAGGGCTCTCGCATCGCATGCCCCCCAGGCCTGAGCTGTGAAGCCCGTCGTGCCCATGCGAAGGAGACTCCAGACTCCGATGACGAACTGTGTGATCGCAGCGCCGATAGCCACGGCAGCGATGCTCTCGGCTCGCTCCATGCGCCCTGCCATCGCTGTGTCGGCGAGCATGAGCAGGGGGACGGTGACGTTGGAGAGGATGTTCGGCAGGGCTAGCGCCCCTATTCTCCTGAGGAGACGATGAGAGGTAGCCACGTCAGAGACCTTGGGTATGTTGCTCGAAGACGATGAGGAGGATATCCCCGACGGAGAGCTCTAGCTTCCCCTTGGGTACCATATAGTTCTCCCCACGACGCACGAGGATGACGAGTTCCTCTTCCTTGAGGTCGATCTCCATGAGCTTCCTCCCTGGTAGGAGCATCTCGGCAGTGACGGTACGCTCGACCATCTTAGCCCCCGTGTGCTGAGGGATCTTCACTCCGAAGCGACTGATCTCTACCTTGATCTCCTCGTCGAGCCCTAGGAGACGAGCTACAGCGGGTAGGGTACTCCCCTGGATGAGAAGCGAGAGTAAGGTGATGAAGAAGACGATGTTGAAGAGGGTGTCCGCCCCTTCTACCTGACTCATCATAGGATAGGTGGCGAAGATGATGGGCACAGCGCCACGCAGGCCTACCCACGAGAGGAACCACCTCCCACGGAGACTGATACGGGGGAAGAAGAGCAGGGAGAGATGGACCGCTAGCGGACGGGCTACGATGATCATGAAGACCCCTGCTAGCAGGGCGAAGCCAGCGATAGGGAGTAGATTGTGGGAGTCTACGAAAAGCCCCAGGATGATAAAGAGTGCGATCTGTAGGAGCCAAGTAAGCCCGTCGAAGAAGGTGGCTATGCTCTTCTTGTGGACGATCTTCTTATTCCCGACGAGGACACCCATGATGTAGACGGCGAGGTAGCCGTTGCCTAGGAGGAGGTTCGTCGCTGAGAAGGTGAAGAAGACGATACAGAGTAGGAGGATGGGGTAGAGGGCTTCGTTGCCGATATTCGCCTTGTTGAGTATCCAGACGGTGGCTTTACCTAGGAGGAAGCCCATGAGCCCGCCTACTCCGAACTGTAGTAGGAACGTCAGGAGGATGCTACCCCAAGAGCCATCGGCTCCGCCCGTGACATACTGGATCAGCGCGATGGTGAGCATGTAGGCCATAGGGTCGTTACTCCCACTCTCTAGCTCTAGTATCGGACGGAGACCTTCCTTGAGATGCATGTTCTTCGAGCGAAGCAAAGCGAAGACCGAAGCCGAGTCTGTACTCGACATCGTAGCAGCGAGTAGTAGAGCGATGGGGAACGTCAAGTGCACTGGAGCCCAACCGAGCTGATCCATCCCGTAGAAGAAGCCTCCGAGGCACAGAGTCGTCAGAAGTACCCCGAGGGTAGAGAGCATGATCCCTGGCCCCAGCACGGGGCGTATCTCCGCAAGCTTAGTCTCAAAGCCACCGAAGAAGAGGATGACCGTCAGAGCTATCATCCCTAGGAACTGCGTCTTGCCAGGGTCGTTGTACTGTATCCCGAGCCCTGCGCCTCCGAAGATCATCCCCGTGATGAGGAAGAGCAAGAGGGCGGGGACGCCGAAGCGTGTCCCTACCTTGCCGGCGATGATACCAGCGAGCATGAGGAGGGACCCTACCAGTAGGAGCGGTTCGTAGGCTACTGCTGCATGATCCATATATAATCTAGTGTTGGTGAGTGAGAGGAATTAAAAAAGATTACTTGGGAGAGCAACCTTAACAAAGATACACAAAACAGGTGGGTTTTGTAGCAAAGAACCTCGGTTCTTCCCGCTATGAAAACAGCCATCCCCCCTCGAGTATAGCGTCTCGAGGGGGGATGGCTGTACGGGGTGGAGGGCTATCGGTAGGCTGGCTCCTTCGCCTTAGTGGCTAGTGCCGACGGCGTAGCTCTCCGAGGATAAGTGCCGTGGCGATAGCGACGTTGAGCGACTCGGTGTGCTCCCGATCCAGCGGGTAGGGCGGGATGGTGAGACGACGGTCGATGAAGGGCTCGAGGTCGGGATGAATGCCTTGCCCTTCGTTGCCCATGATGATGAGGGTGGGGCGGTCTCCCTGAGAGAAGTCCGCCTGATAGAGGTCTTCTCCTCCGAGGAAGGTGCCGATGCGGACGCCGTCGAAGGAGCTCAGGAAGGCCACGCTATCTCTGAGGCGATGAAGACGCACTCTCCCGAGGGCGCCCATCGTAGCCTGCACTACCTTCGGGGCGAAGGGATCAGCAGTGCCGGGAGCGAGGTAGATATGCTTGACCCCAAACCAATCCGCTGTACGTATGATCGTACCTAAGTTCCCAGGGTCTTGTATCCGATCTAATAAGAGGGAGAGACCAGAGGTGGGCGTGGGGAGGGTCACTACTTCTTCGGGGAGGGTGAAGACACCTAAGAGGGGCTGAGGCTGGCGTAGCGAACTGACACGGCTCCAGTCGAAGCTCTCGGGGACGACCTCTAGCCTCTGCGGGCGGTCACGCTCGGGGAGCCTCTGGAGCTGCTCCTTCACCCCCGGAGCTACTGCCTCGCCGACAAGGAGAAGCTCACAGGGGAAGGCTCCTAGCATCTCCCCTGTGAGCTTGATCCCCTCAGCGACGAAGCGTCGCTGGGCGCTTCGGCCCTTCGCCTCATGGAGGCTACGTATGTCCTTGAGCTCGCTCTTACTCAGCATCGAAGCGCACTTCCTTGAAGGCATAGGCACGCTCCCAAGCATCCTCCCGCTGTAGGACCAGTCGTCCCTCGGCGGTCACATCCTTGATCTGAGCACGGAACTGCCCATCGACGTCGGTGAAGAGATGGAAGCCTTCCCGACGGTAGAGATGCTTCATATAGTGGCGGTGTACCTCTTGGTAGCGCCCGAGGAGGAAGTCAGGTAGGAGGGCGGAGAGCTCCGTATGCAGGCGGATGAGTACCTCCATAGGTTCGAGATTACGACCCGTGATCATGCGGAGGGAGACTGCTAGGGGTAGCTCGGGGGGGAACGCTTCGTCATTGATGTTCATCCCAATACCGATGACGGAGTAGTCGATCTGCTGCCCCGTCAGACTATGCTCGATGAGGATACCGGAGAGCTTACGGTCCTCGTAGAAGATATCATTAGGCCACTTGACGGTGAGCTTAGTCTTCTGCTCGTCGGTCATGTAGTAGGCGAAGGTGCGCATCACCGACCATGCTGCGAGCTCGGAGACAGCGAACTGTTGCTTACCTAGCAGGTGCTCGGAGCGGAGGAGGAAGGAGAAGGTGAGGCTGTCTCCTGGACGTGATGTCCAGGTATTGCCACGCATGCCTCGGCCCGCTGTCTGCTGGCGACAGACGACCGTGTGTAGCTGAGGTAGGGTGCGCCCAGAGGCGATCTGCTGCATCAGGTAGGTATTAGTACTCTCTACCTGATCAATGAATTCGAGGAGTGAAGTGTCCATGAGTAAGGTAATAGGGGAGAATTCGTAGTGGCTTAGTCTGCCTCCTCAAGAGGGAGGAGTGCAAGGCTGGTGCGTACCCGCTTGGTGAGCTTGGCCGAGGCTTCGTTCCACGAGTGGCGGATGAGTTGCCTGAGGAGGGGTAGTGGGAGGTCACGATCGAGGTAGACCGTATTCCAGTACTTCTTATTGAGGTGATAGCCTGGCGTGACTGCATCGTACCGAGCTCTTAGCTCTTCGACTCGGTCGGGGGAGCACTTCAGCGAGACTCTGGGTTCGCCCTCATCCAGAGAGAGGATAGCGAAGATACGATCGACGACCTTGAAGACGACCAGGTCCTCTCCGAAGGGCATGGACTCGCTGGAGTGAGGGAGCGAAAGGCAGAAGTCTCGGAACTGCTCGATGTCCATAGATACGCTGATTATCCTTAATTTTGCTTCGCATAAGGCCTTTAACCAGAGGGGATAGGTGTCCCTAAGGCCCGTGCTTATGTAACAAATGTATGAAAAAACTTGTGTTTGCGAGCAATAATGCTCATAAGCTCTCCGAGATACGGGCTATCCTGGGAGACCGCATAGAGATCATCAGCCTCTCTGACCTCCAGTGCCATGACGAGATCCCCGAGACTGCCGATACCCTGGAGGGCAATGCCCTGATCAAGGCTCGCTATGTATGGGAGCACTACGGCCTCTATTGCTTCGCCGACGATACAGGACTCGAGGTGGAAGCCCTCGGCGGTGCTCCTGGGGTCTACTCAGCACGCTTCGCTGGAGAGCATGCCTCCTTCGAGGACAATGTCAGCCTCCTACTAGAGCGCCTCTCGGGAGTAGCTGCACCTCGGCGAGCACGCTTCCGCACGGTGATCGCCCTGATCGACGAATACGGGACCCACTTCTTCGAGGGAAGTGTCGACGGGGAGATTACCCTAGAGCGCTCGGGGGACCACGGCTTCGGCTATGACCCCATCTTCCGTCCCGAGGGTCGGGAGGAGACGTTCGCTCAGCTCACCGAGCAGGAGAAAAACAGCATGAGCCACCGTGGTCGGGCTGTCCAGCAGCTCGTCCGCTATCTGCAAGCGCTCGCTTAGTGTCTAGCCTCATCCTTCTCTCGCATCTTACCCTTAGCCCATGAAGTCCCTTACTCCGGCTCGCCTCCTCTACCTCACCTACTTCATCCTCATAGGAGGGCCCCTCTTCCTGCTGGCTACGATCCTCTGCTGTATCGTGGTGATCATCGCTAGCTATGTGGGGCTTCCTGCCTCGTTCATCAGCAGGACGACCAAGGCCTGGTCGTGGTGCTGTCTGGCCGTCTCGCTCTGTCGTGTGACGGTACGAGGTCGGGAGCATCTCCCCAGCTCGGACGCTCCCTGCGTCGTCGTGGCCAATCATCAGAGCGCCTACGATATCTTCGTGCTTAATGCCTATATAGGTATCCCCTTCAAGTGGGTGATGAAGCAAGAGCTCCGTAGCATCCCGATGGTAGGTAAGGCCTGTGAGGCTGCGCACTTCATCTTCGTCGACGAGACTAAGGTCTCCTCGATCGCCCAGACGATACAGGATGCTAAGAAGGTGCTCGCTACGGGTAACTCGATCTTCATCTTCCCCGAAGGAAGCCGTACGGAGAATGGTCGGATGACCCGCTTCAAGAAGGGAGCCTTCGTTATCGCATCCGAGCTCGACGTCCCGATCCTACCGGTGACGATCGATGGAGCCTTCTCGATCCTCCCTCGTGGTACCTACCTCCCTCACCCAGGGCGAGTCACCCTGACCATCCACCCTGCCTTCCATATGAGCGAGCAGGCTGAGCCACCTGCACATATCCCTGCCTCGGCACGTCTAGCCCAGCAGGTGATCGCCTCAGCTCTCCCCGAGTCGAAGTAAGAGGGAGGCTTTTCCCGCTACCCTCCTGCCTACAGGGCTTTGCCCCCGGCTAAGGCTAGCACTTCACCTACCCCACGCCTTATTATTTGCCCCCGCCCCTACGCCCTCCGTGGTGTAGGAGCGGGGGCAAATCGTAGGTATCTATGAGTAGGTCCGCAACCTTTTCCCTAAGTCTAGCGTTTAATGGATGGTATATTACCACCATTCACCATTTAATAACTATACTCAATGAAGAGAATCCTGGCTTTTACCCTCGCTCTCCTCTCCTTCGCTGTCATTAGCCTACATGCAGGGAGCGATCGCATCATCCAGCTGAACCAACTCCCTAAGGCTGCCCAGCTCTTCGTCACGAAGTACTTCGCCGGACGCACTGTGTCCCTCGTGAAGGAAGATCGTGAGTTCTCAGGGACAACCTACGACCTCACCTTCTCCGATGGTACGGAGATCGAGTTCGATGCACGAGGTGGGTGGAAGGAAGTCGATGGCAAGCAGACGGCTATCCCTACTGCCTTCATCCCTGCTCAGATCACGAAGACGCTTCAGGCTAGCCATGCAGGAGACGCCATCGTACAGATCGAGCGCAAGGGACGTGGCTACAAGGTAGAGCTGAGCTCGGGCATCGAGGCGTACTTCAATGCTCGCCTACAGCTGGTTCGTTACGACGACTAATTCATTCCTTAATAATTAACTCATAATCAATCCATGCACATGCAGATTCGTCCTCTCGCCCTCCTCCTCGTAGGAGTGCTCTCGCTGGGTACGCTCTCAGCCCAAAAGAAGACCACTAAGAAAGAAGCCGCAGCCGTACAAGCCCCCATGGGTGAAGCTAAGGAGGCTCCTGCCTTCCAGCTCATGGCACTCCCCTATGCGACCGATGCTCTAGCACCTGTCATCAGCAAGCGCACGGTGGAGCTCCACTATGGGAAGCACCTCGTCGGCTATGCAAATAAGCTCAACAAGCTCGTCCGTGATCAAGGGATCAAGGAGCGTGATCTGGTACGCCTTGTCCAGACTTCCTCAGGGACGGTCTTTGACAATGCCGGTCAGCTCCTCAACCATACGATCTACTTTGCACAGTTCAAGCCCTACGCTCCAGGGATGACCTCTGAGCCTACGGGTGCACTCCGTGAGGCGATCGAGAGGAGCTACAAGAGCTTCGCTGACTTCCAGGCGGCCTTTGAGAAGGCGGGGAACGAGATCTTTGGCTCGGGCTGGGTCTGGCTAGCTACAGACAAAGACGGACGACTCTCCATCAGCAAGAATACTAATGCTGGTTCGCCTGTGACAAGTGGGCTTATCCCCATCCTCGGTATCGATATCTGGGAGCATGCCTACTACCTTGATTATGAGAATCGCCGTGCCGATCACCTTCGTGAGGTCTGGAAGATCATCGACTGGGAGATCGTAGGGCATCGCTATATGGAGCGTGCCGAGGGCGTGAAGCTCTAGGCATCGACTCCATCCTCTTTCTCCTTACTACAGAGCGGAGGCTACCCCAATACTTAGGGGTAGCCTCCGCTATTTTTGGCTTAAGTGGAGCTATATCGTGGCTAAGTGTCGCTACCGCTTGATGAGCCCGAAGTAGGGGGATATACTGAGGTAAGCCTCGATATAGGAGCTGTTGCTGTGCGTCGAATGGGGGTGCACCCAGACTCCCCCTGAGAGCCCGAGGGTATAGTGCTCCCTCTCGATGATGCTGTAGCTTGCGCTCCAGGAGAGATAGCGTGGATGATGGCTGTGGACGGCTGTGCGTCCTGCCCGTCCGAGGCTCTGCACGAAGGGCGTGCCGAGGACGCTGACGAAGTCCGAGCCATACCAGTAGCCAAGCTCCGTGCGCCAGCGCCTGTATCGGAGGCTGGTCTCGGCATAGATCCCCCAGCCCTTGTCTAGAGGGTAGTGTTCGCCTCGCTGGCTATAGAGGGCGCCGTAGACGGCAGAGCGAAGGATTAGCGGGCGCTCTCTGAGCTCGAAGTGATGCTCGTAGGCAAGGCCGAGGGCAGAGTTGAGCCATGTGTGCACGGTGTCTGCTCGCTCATTGAGCACGCCCCCTCGGTGATGTGCCAGCGCCTGGAGCTGTAGTTCGAGCTGGGAGCGGGAGGAGAGGGGGAAGGCCTGTCGGGCATGAAGACCGAAGACGAAGGCCTCGGGATGGGTATCGCCCTTGAAGATGAAGCTCTGCCAGTCGACCCATGTATCGACCTGGGTGTGCTTCCCCTCGTAGCGTATCTGTAGGCCCGTCTCGGGGTCAGCGGTGAGGTTGAGTTCGGGGCTGTAGAGCGGGGCGATAAGCTCGTGCCTGGCTCCACCCTCGAGATGCCCTAGGAGGATAGCTAGCCCCCGCACAGGCTGGATGGAGGCACGGAAGAAGGGTAGGACACGCAAGCGAGTATAGTCCTTCCCATCTCCACGCCAGTAGGGGAGGTCTTGGTAGGCCAGCGCTGCAGGGTAGCGGGAGGCTCCCCAATAATATTGGTGGTAGAGGCCGAGACGAAGCTCGATAGGTAGCTCCGTCCTCGGGCTGTAGCCGAGATCCACCTGCAGACGGTAGCCTGGGAGGGTATAGTCGGCGACGAGGTCCGAAGCATATTCGTCATTGCGGAAGAAGCCTTCTGCTGAAAGACGTAGGGCTAAGAGGTCTTGAGTCGTGGAGGGTTGGGTGACGGAGGTCCGCTCCCCTCGGTAGTAGGTCTGTGCCGAGAGGTGGGAGAGGGTGGAGCTGAGAGCCAGGAAGAGGAAGCCCCATCTGAGGAGAGTCATATCGGTCTATTATCGATCAGTTCGTAGAGCAAAGATAGAGTATATCGCTTGACTCTCGTGAGGTAGGGCAGATGTGTACTACCTCAAGGGGTGGATATGGCGTGTCCGGTCTATTATCGGGGGATTTCTCCTCGTGAAAGGGCATTTTATGGAGGAGGACTTCTGGTACATTTAACTTTGCCCCACCAGAAATACATGGTCGGCTCCTCTCACCTAGAGGAGCTTTGACTAGAACCATTATAATATTCTATCCTACGATATGACCCTTCGCTTACCCTCTTTGATGGTCTTGGCTTCGCTAGCCCTTCCTTCGCTCCTCAGAGCCGAAGAGACAGATAGCCTTCGCACTACGGAGATCGACCAAGTCGTCATCCGCTCCTACGTCCCACAGCGCCCCACGGCACCCTCTATAGGGCAGCCCTCCTCGTTAACCTGGCTCACGGGGCGTGACCTAGCTCAGTATCGCGTGCAGAGTGTCACCGATCTCACCAGTCGAGTGCCAAGTCTCTTCGTGCCTGACTATGGCTCGAAGCGCAGTGCAGCGATCTACCTCCGTGGGAGTGGTGCCCGTAGTGCGGGGCAGACCATCGGGCTCTACGTCGATGGCGTGCCCGTGCTCAATAAGTCGGGCTTCAACTTCGACCTCCCGGGGATCTCGGGTGTCGAAGTCCTACGTGGACCTCAGGGTACGCTCTACGGGCGTAATGCCATGTCGGGGATCATCAACTACTATACCCGTTCGGCCTTTGATCATCCCGGGGGAGAAGCTCGTGTGACCGTCGGGAGTCACCAGCTCCTGCGAGCCTCGGTGGAGCAGGGTGTACGCCTCTCCTCGAAGCTGGGCCTAAGCTACGGCCTCTCAGGGACGACCCGCAGAGGCTACTTCTACAATGAGACCCGCCGAGCCTATCAGGATAGCCTCCGCATGCTGGGGGGCTTCGTGAAGCTGGAGTACCGCCCTTCGTCCCAGCTCGAGATGGCTCTGAGCTTCTCGGGGGACTATGTTCGTCAAGGGGGCTTCCCCTACCGTACGGATGAGCCTTCGACGAAGAAGACCCTCCCGCTGGTAGCGAATGACCCCGAGACCTACGAGCGTCATACGGCGATGCTTCGCTACCTCCTGAGTTACAAGTGGGCAGGTGTACAGCTCCAGTCCGCTACGAGCTATCAGTACCTCTACGACCATACTCGTATGGATATGGATGCGCTTCCTCAGTCGCTCTTCCATGTCACCCAGCAACTTCGTGAGCATGGACTGACGCAGGAGTTCATCCTGAAGAATATTCGCCAAGCGAGCCCTACGGGCTACGACTGGAGCGTCGGCCTCTTCGGCTACTACGATGCTAAGCGCTCGGAGGCGCCTGTCCACTTCTCCTACGAAGGGCTGAGCACCATCATCAACTCCGGGCTCAAGGCTCTCAAGCGTCGTGCCCCTGGTATGCCTGACCTCGTCTATATCGATCCTACTCGCTCGGACAAGTCCAACCTCAATAGCTTCCGCATGCCCGACTGGGGTGTGGCTCTCTATCATGAGAGTGCACTTCACCTCTCCCCAGCATGGACGATCACAGGCGGTCTGCGTCTGGACTACGAACACCATGCGATCAGCTATCTCTCCAAGGGCTATGAACTCGGGGTCGGTATCTCGGGTACGAACCGCCCGCTGGGTGTAGCGAAGCCAGCCCATCTCGAGGGGACGCAGTCCGTAGGCTACTGGCACCTGATCCCCAAGATCTCCGTCTCCTGGCGCCCCACGGATCGACTACACGCCTATGCGACCATCACCCGAGGGCTGAAGACGGGGGGCTTCAATGAGCAGTCCTTCTCCGATCTAGTCTCGACGGCGCAGCAGCAGGATCTGCAAGCAAGCATCTCTCATAAAGGGGGCTTCGATCCCGCTACCATCCCTTCGCACACGACCTACAAGCCCGAGCACAGCTGGAGCTATGAGCTGGGGATGCGCTACTCACAGCCACATCTGGGGCTGGATCTCTCTGCCTCGGCCTACCTGATGCAGGTGCGGGACCTCCAGCTGACACGCTTTGTCGCCTCGGGGGCTGGTCGTATGGTGGGCAATGCCGGTGCCTCTCGTACGCTGGGCGTCGAACTCACAGCCTCGAAGCGTCTCTGGTCTTCACTCCGAGCACATCTCAGCTATAGCCTTACCGACGCTCGCTTCACTGAGGACGTGAAGACGGCTCCTCGGGGCAACTTCGTCCCCTTCATCCCCCGCCATACCTACAGCGTGATGCTCTCCCTCCACGAGCCTATCGCTCGAGACTGGAGTCTCCTCGGTGAGGTAGAGAGCGCAGGTATCGGTGAGGTCTACTGGCGTGAAGACAATTCGGCTAAGGAGCCCCTACAGTCCACCCTCCGAGCTCGCCTAGGTGTTAGCTACCGACGCTATACGCTAGCGGCGTGGGGCGCGAACCTCTTAGACAACTCCTACATCGTCTTCCAGGCAGCCTCTCCCCTCGGGCGACTCTATCAGACCTCAGCACCTCGTACGCTCGGCCTTGACCTCTCCGTGAGGATCTAGAGACGCCCGAGCGTCAGAGCAACCCAGAGAACACGACTGCGAAACCCTAAGTCGTGCGGTGACTGCCCTCGGGAGAGTCCGGTCACCGCTTTTCTCTTGCTCTCTATGCTTCCCCTTAGTGCTCTCCCATCATGATCTACGCCTCTCCCTTTTGGCACTTCAGAGTACCCCATTCATGCCTCCCCGAAGTACCCCATGAATGGGTCGGTCGGGTGAGGCATGAATGGGTCCCTCTTTCGACCCATGCATGGGGTACTAATAGGGGGGATGATCGACTCCGAGTATCTTGGTATAGGGGTGTCGGTGCGTTATCCTATCAAAGCCCGTCTCGGGCGTATGCTCCCCGAGCTCAGGGGCTCGGATAGATCGAATGAGGGTAGATGAGGATGGATCACGGGGGTGAGGGATGCCCATCCGATGTCGCTCACAGAGCTTTTACCAGAGACGCGATTTTGTTTTTCGGTTGGAAAAGCTGTATTTTTGATGCCGAAAGGCCTTATCCTCTACTAGCTGACCTCCCCTAAGGGACTCGCCCGCTGTAGGACGCCTCTAGGCTCGGCGAAGATGAGCGCTCAGCTCTCACTTCGCCCCACGGTAGGGTAGTGCTCCCCTCAGGCTGAGCCCCCGACAAGCCTAGATATAATGAAGGAACGAGAAGAAACGAAACAAATAAAACTTACTAACTCACAAAAACTATTCGACATGAAAAAGTTATTCGCAATCGCTGCTTGCGTGGGTCTCCTCTCAGTAGGCATGGCTAATGTAGCCCAGGCTCAGAATGCAGATAGCACTGCTGCCCCTGCTACCGAACAGGTTGATTCAGCTGCTGCTCAAGCCGCTGACTCATCTGCCGTCGCTGCCGACGTCGCTAGCGATGAGCAAGTAGCCGGTGAAGAAGCTGCCGCTGAAACCAGCTTCCACCAGGAGCTGAAGACTAAGTTCATCGAAGGGGGTGCTGACTTCATGGCTACCATCGCCATCGCCCTCATCCTCGGTCTGGCTATCTGCCTAGAGCGTATCATCTACCTCAACCTCGCTAACGTCAACCCTGACAAGCTCCTCCGTGACATCGAAGCAGCTCTCGTCAACGAAGGCAACGTAGAGAAGGCAAAGGAAATCGCTCGCAACACACGTGGTCCGATTGCATCTATCGCCTATCAGGCTCTGCTCCGTGCTGACCAGGGTATCGACATCGCAGAGAAGTCTGTCGTCTCCTATGGTGGTGTACAGGGTGGTCTCCTCGAAAAGAACCTCTCTTGGATCTCGCTCTTCATCGCTATGGCTCCTTCGCTCGGGTTCCTTGGTACGGTCGTAGGGATGGTCCAGGCATTCGACAACATCGAAAAGGTAGGGGATATCAGCCCAACGGTCGTCGCTGGTGGTATGAAGGTCGCTCTGATCACGACCATCGGTGGTCTTATCGTAGCTCTGATCCTTCAGGTCTTCTATAACTATATCCTCTCTCTCGTCGAAGGTATCCTCAACCGCATGGAAGATGCCTCCATCACGCTGCTTGACTTCATCGTCAAGTACGACGTCAAGAAGAACAAGTAATCCTTACCCTGTAGTACAATAATAAAGACATGGCTGTAACAAAGATACGTAAGGTATCCAGCACGACTTTATTAGTCCTCACAGTCGTCAGCGTACTGATCTTCATCCTCTTCTTCGCCGGAGGGGCTGAGCTCGACGCTAAGGGCAATAAGGACTATGCGTTCACGGGTATCTTACTTTACTGGACCTATTTCCTCTTCCTCGTCACGATCGTGGCGACGATCTACTTCGCTCTGCGTAATATCGTATCGGCCTTCCAGACGAACTCTCGCCGGGCAATGCTCTCGATCGGTAGCCTCGTAGCCTTCGTAGTCCTCCTCGGTATCACCTATGCTATCGGCGACGGTGAGCCTATCAAGGGCCTCAATGAAGCTTCGCAGTCCTACAACACGAGTGGCTGGCTGAAGGTCACCGATATGTGGCTCTACTCCATCTATGTCCTCTTCATCGCCACCATCGGTGCTGCGATCTGGGGCGGTGTATCCAAGCGACTCCTGAGCAAGTAAGACGTTGTAATCAGTAACGAATAGAACAAAAAGCATTATGGCTACGAAAAGAAAGACTCCAGGTATCAACGGATCGTCCTCGGCCGATATCGCTTTTATGTTGCTTATCTTCTTCTTGATTACAACTTCAATGGATACTGATAAGGGGCTTAAGAGGCGTCTGCCTCCTATGGCTCCAAAGCAACAAAAGCAGCAGGAGATCGAGATCAATGACCGCAATATCATGCGTCTCTTGGTCAACCGAGCTGACGAAATCGTGATCTCACGCAAGGATGCCTCTGGTGTCGACCAGCTCATCCCTGTCAAGCTAGAGCAACTCAAGGACTATGCTGTCGAGTTCATCATGAACCCCGACAATAAGCCCTTCCTGCCTGAGCTTGAGCGTCGTGAGATCGAAGGGCTGGGTGAGCGCACTGTCATCACTACTGGGTACGCTATCTCCATCAAGAATGAGGTAGAGACCAGCTACCAGCAGTACGTCAATGTGCAGAATGAGCTGATCAAGGCTTACAACGAGGTATGGGATACCTTCGCTCGTCAGGCCTTCGGTAAGCCTTTCGAAGCGCTGACCCCTTCGCAGAAGAAGTCCGTCACGGATGCATATCCTATGCACATCTCTGAGATGGCTCTCTCTAACCTTGCAAAGAAGTAAAAGACAATGGGAAAATTCAGTAAATCAGGTGGGCGTGAGATGCCCGAGCTAAATACTTCGTCCCTCCCTGACTTGGTTTTCGCCTTCCTCTTCTTCATCATGATGGTCACGACCATCCGTGAGGTTACTCCGAAGGTTAGCTTCAGCGATCTGCCCACGGCTACCGAGCTGACCAAGCTCGAGGAGAAGTCGCTCGTCACCTTCATCTATGTCGGTAAGCCTAACAAGGAATACCGTGAGATGTACGGGTCCAACTCGGCGATCCAGCTCAACGACCAAGTCACTCAGAATCCTACGGCTGTGTACAGCTACATCAAGCAGGCACAGACTAAGATCAAGGATGCTCGTCGCAATCTCATGCAGGTCTCACTCAAGGCCGACAAGGAGACGAAGATGAACATCATCTCTCAGATCAAGGAAGAGCTCCGTCGCGCCGACGCACTTAACCTAAGCTACTCGGCACGTAAGCGTAACGACAACCGATAGTCGTCCGCTTCCTCTCCCTAGTATTTAGATCCCAATGTAGAGAGCCCTCTAGCGCACCTCCGTGTGTCTCGGGGGCTCTCTTCTTTTATCCTATTCATCCGCCTCTCTCTATCTGCACTACCCCTCACGAGATCCTTCGATCTAGTCTTCCCAGTGAGGAGTGCGCTAGGAGTTCCCTCGGGAGTGACTACTTCGGTGGCTTATGGTCTCTGGCTAGTCCTCCACCTTCCCTTAGAGAGGGCGACCTCCGTCTACGATACACATCACACATCGACTATGAAGCGAATACTCACTCTGGCTCTTGCCTCTGCCCTGTCGCTCAGCACACTTGCCCAGGCAGGGAAGGGTGCTCCACTCTGGCTCCGTCACCAGCAGATCAGCCCCGATGGCTCTCGCATCGCCTTCTGCTACCGAGGGGACATCTATACCGTCCCTACCTCAGGCGGTACGGCCTTCCGTCTGACCTCCAACGCTGCCTACGATGGTACGCCTATCTGGAGTCCCGACAGCAAGCAGATCGCCTTCTCCTCCGACCGTGAGGGGAGCAAGGACGTCTATATCATCAGCGCTGATGGCTCAGGTCTACGTCGCCTGACCTACAATAGCGAGAAGGAGCTCCCTGTAGCCTTCCTCGACGACAACACACTCCTCTTCCAGTCCTACATCATCCCTAGTATCAAGGATGGGATGTTCCCCTGGGACTGGTTCGTCCAGACCTATACGCTTGACCTGAAGAAGTCGGTGGCTCGCCCCAAGCTCTATAGCACCTACCCCACGCTTGATCCTTCGCTCCGTGGTGGGCAGATGCTCTACACCGATGTCAAGGGCTACGAAGATGTCTGGCGCAAGCACGCTGTCTCTCCTGTCACCCGAGATATATGGCTCCGTGACAAGGATGGCAAGCATACTAAGCTCACCAGCTTCGGCGGAGAAGACCGCAATGCTGTCTGGGACCGTCAGGGTGGCTTCTACTATCTGAGCGAACGAGGTGGTAGCTTCAATGTCTTCCACCGCTCATCGGCCACGGCTACGGCACAGGATGAGCAGGTGACCTCCTTCACCCGCAATCCAGTCCGCTTCCTCTCCATTGCCTCCAATGGCATGCTCTGCTATGGCTACGACGGGGAGATCTATACACAGACGCCTGGTGCTGCTCCTCAGAAGGTAGCTATCTCCATCACCCGTGACGACGAAGAGCCTCAGCTGGTACGCAAGACCCTGAGAGACAATATCTCGGACTTCGCAGTAGCTAAGAGTAACAAGGAAGTAGCATTCGTAGCGAATGGCGATGTCTTCGTCACGGCTACGGACTACACGACGACACGCCGTATCACCGACACACCCGAGGAAGAGCGTAATATCGATATTAGCCCCGACGGACGCAAGCTGGTCTATGCTGCTGAGCGTAATGGTGGGTGGAATATCTACATGACCGAGCTGACCCGCAAGGATGATCCGCTCTTCACCTATGCCCGTGATCATAAGGAGATCCAGCTGACGAAGAATAAGGAAGCATCCTTCCAGCCTCTCTTCTCACCCGATGGTACTAAGGTCGCCTACCTGAGAGATCGTACGGGTATCTTCGTCCACGACCTCAAGACGGGACGGGACTATCAGGTACTCGACAAGAAGTACAATTACTCCTACACCGATGGGGACTTCTCTTACACCTGGAGCCCAGACGGCAAGTGGATCCTTTGTGAATATCTAGGCCATGGTGGCTGGAACCACGTAGACTGTGCTCTGGTGAAGGCCGATGGCTCGGGTGAGGTGATCAACCTCACACAGAGTGGCTACACAGAAGGCAGTCCTAAGTTCGCCTTCGATGGCAAGGCCGTCCTCTTCACCTCGGACCGTGCTGGCTACCGTAGCCACGGGAGCTGGGGTTCGGAGCGTGACTACTACTTGATGTTCCTCGATCGTGAGGCTTACGAAGACTTCAAGCTCTCCAAGGAAGACCGTGAGCTACGTAAGGAGCTCAAGGAGGTAGCAGAGAAGAAGGACGATGCTAAGCCAGCGAAGAAGACCACTAAGGGTCGCAAGGCAAAGGCTGAGAAGTCGAAGCCCGCAGAGGATAAGACCTTCAAGCCCGACTTCACTGATCTCGATGCCCGCACCGTACGTCTGACCCGTGCTTCGGGCTCACTCTCTGATGCTGTGATCAACGAAGATGGCTCCAAGCTCTACTATATCGCTCGCTATGAGTCTACCTATGACCTCTGGGAGAAGGATCTACTTACTCAGGCTACGAAGATCATCTCTTCGGATGTCGGCGGTGGCGGTATTGTCCTCGGGAAGGATGGTAAGACCATCTATGTCGGGACGCACAATGGCCTCAACAAGCTCGATGGTGGTACGCTCAAGCCAATCACCTTCGCAGCGGAATTCAATCACCGCCCTGCAGCTGAGCGTGCTTACATCCTAGATCATGCTTACCAGCTCGTAAAGGAGAAGTTCTATGACGTCAATCTCCACGGTGTCGACTGGGCATACTATCGGGATACGTACAAGAAGTTCCTCCCCTATATCGACAATGATGAGGACTTCGGCGAACTCCTGAGCGAGTTCCTCGGCGAGCTCAATGCTTCGCACACCGGCGCTCGTGTTTATCCCTCTCGCTACGCACAGCAGACTGGCTACTTCGGTGCATACTACGACCAGAGCCACAAGGGCGATGGTCTCAAGATCGAAGAGATCCTAGCTGGTGGTCCTCTCTCACACTTCGGTGACAAGATCCACGCCGGTATGGTCATCGAGAAGGTCGATGGCGAAACGATCTCTGCGGATAAGCCCGTCGAGCTCTATCTCAACGGTAAGGTAGGCAAGCGCACCAGCGTCTCCTTCTACGATCCTAAGACGGGCAAGCGCTTCGAAGAGTTTATCCGACCCATCAGCCAGTCCACCCAGAAGGAGCTCTTCTTCCGTCGCTGGGAGAAGCAGCGTGAAGAGCTTGTAGAGAAGCTCAGTGGTGGCCGTGTAGCCTACGTCGTCGTACGTGCGATGAATAGCTACAGCTTCCGTGAAGCCTACAAGAAGCTCCTCGGTAAGTACCGCAACTATGACGCTGTGATCGTCGACACCCGCTACAATGGTGGGGGCTGGCTCCACGAGGACCTCGCCTTCCTGCTCAGCGGTAAGCTCTACCAGCGCTTCACCCCACGTGGGCAGTACATCGGCGATGACCCCTTCATGCAGTGGACGAAGCCTAGCTGTGTCCTCGTCAGTGAGGGGAACTATAGCAACGGCCATGGTTTCCCCTGGGTCTACAAGCACCTGGGCATCGGTAAGGTCATCGGTACGCCTGTGGCAGGGACGATGACGGCCGTCTGGTGGGAGTCGCAGATCAATCCTTATATCGTCTTTGGTGTTCCCCAGACCACTTGCTCGGATCTCGATGGCAACGCTATGGAGAACCGCACCCTTCAGCCCGATATCGAGGTCTACAATACTCCAGCCAACTACGAGTCTGGCCACGATGCTCAGCTCGTCCGTGCTGTCGAAGAGATGATGAAGACCATCGGCCCCAAGGCTAAGAAGTAAGTCATTCTTCCTCCCTCTACCCTTCGGGGTAAGTCACTACGTCCTCCCTGAGCTCTCGGCTCGGGGAGGACGTAGCTTTTTATTCTCTTGTGCGGGCTAAGGGTAGACTTCAGCGCCTTAGAGCGTCGTCCTTCCCCTTCCCCAGGTTCAGTTTTTGGGTGGGTGAAGAAGGGTTGAACTCAAGGGGGAAATAAGCTCCATTTTTGAGGCTCGATACCAAGGCGCTCCAGAGGGGAAGAAGTCCTTCTTCCGTTTGCCCCTTTCATTAGGGAAGACCCCTCGTTGTTTTGCCTCACTTCTGCCCCTTTGGATGGAGACTTCTGACACCCCCAAAATGAAACCTATGGTAGGTCGCACTTGCGACCCACTGTAGGTCGTCTTCACGACCTACAGTAGGTTTTTTTGACGACCTACCGTGCATCCCTTTTTGACCCTCACTAAGGCGCATGCGGAGCGGGTTCTGAGGCACGCTTTATCCTTAGCCTAGATCCCTCGCTTGACTTAGGGTTAAGGTGAAGCAATACAACTGGCTGATCATCAGCTTCCCCCTTCGAAGATCTAGAGCAGGAAGACGGAGAGAGGAGAAATCATATTCCCAAGTCTCTTTCCCTTGGGGTAGCCCCGAAAAGGTATTGCTCCCATACCCTGGATTTATCCGAGTAGATAGGGCTGAAATTGCATTATTTACTGTACCTTTGTGGATATAAGTAATCAATTCACTAAATTGAACTATTATGGCAACTGACAAAGAACGGTTACTGAGCGAATTCCCCGCCATTAGCACACAGGAATGGAAGGATAAGATCATAACCGACTTGAAGGGAGCAGACTTCGATCGTAAGCTCGTCTGGCGTACGAACGAAGGATTCAACGTCAACCCCTTCTACCGCCGCGAAGACCTCGAAGGTCTCTCGACACCACGCGTAATGCCTGCAGAGTACCCTTATGTCCGCTCCACACGTCTGGACAATGAGTGGCTCGTACGCCAGGAGATACACGTCACCGATCCCCAGGAAGCAAACGCTAAGGCTCTGGACATCCTCAACAAGGGGGTGACCTCCCTCGGCTTCAAGCTCCGTCGTGATCAGGTCAACAAGGAGACGCTAGCCGTCCTGCTCAAGGGTATCATGCCCGAGGCGATCGAGCTCAACTTCTCCTGTTGCTACTCCGTGGCAGTACAGCTGGCTGAAGCTCTGACGGCTTACCTCACCGAAGCTGGAGCCAACGTAGCAGAATGCAAGGGCTCGATCAACTTCGACCCCTTCAAGAAGCAGCTGGTCAAGGGTATCTCTAACCCCCAGTGGGTCGCAGCATGCACCCGCCTGCTTCAAGCGATCCGTCCTCTGCCTGGCTTCCGTGTCCTGACGGTCAATGCACTCAATATCAATAACGCTGGGGCGTACATCTACCAGGAGCTGGGCTATGCGCTCTCTTGGGGGGCTGAGCTCCTAGACAAGCTCACCGAAGCAGGCTTCTCCATCGAGGAGCTCACGAGCCGTATTAAGTTCGTCTTCGGGGTCGGGTCCAACTACTTCATGGAGCTGGCGAAGTTCCGTGCAGCACGTTGGCTCTGGGCTGAGATCGTCGGCGCTTATGGCGACCAGTACAAGGGCGACGCAGCGAAGATCTACATGCACGCTGTCACCTCTACGTGGAATAAGACCATCTATGACGCTCACGTGAACCTGCTCCGCACACAGACCGAAGCGATGTCCGCAACGCTCGGTGGGGTAGACTCGCTGACCGTACAGCCCTTCGACGTCACCTACCAGGAATCGGACAACTTCTCCGAACGTATCGCACGCAACCAACAGCTCCTCCTCAAGGAAGAGTCGCACTTCGACAAGGTCATCGACCCTGCTGCTGGCTCCTACTATATCGAGCATCTGACCAACGCTCTTGCTGAGCAGGCTTGGAAGCTCTTCCTCGCTGTCGAAGAAGAAGGTGGCTTCGCTGCCGCTGCCGAAGCTGGTAGCGTACAGAAGGCAGTCAACGCTAGCAACGCTAAGCGTCACGCCGCTGTAGCTGCTCGTAAGGAGATCTTCCTCGGGACGAACCAGTTCCCTAACTTCACCGAGACAGCTGCCCAGAAGCTCCACGAAGAGGCTGAGGCAGCTACGCACAGCTGTGGCTGTGGTCAGCCTTCGATCGAAGCACTGAACTTCGACCGTGGTGCTTCGGAGTTCGAAGCTCTTCGTCTCGCTACCGAACGCTCGGGCAAGGAGGTCAAGGTCTTCATGCTCACCATCGGTAACCTCGCCATGCGTCTGGCACGCTCTCAGTTCTCCAGTAACTTCTTCGCTTGCGCAGGCTACAAGATCCAGGACAACCTCGGCTTCGCTACCGTGCAGGAAGGGGTAGACGCAGGTCTTGCTGCTGGTGCTTCGATCATCGTACTCTGCTCGAGCGACGATGAGTATGCAGAGTTTGCCCCCGAAGCCTTCAAGTATCTCGCTGGTCGTGCAGAGTTCGTCGTCGCAGGTGCTCCTGCTTGCACCGATGATCTCAAGGCTGTCGGCATCGAGAACTTCATCAACGTGAAGAGCAACGTGCTGGAGACCCTCCGCCAGTTCAACCACAAGCTTGGTATTAACTAATCGGTAAGGAGACAGAAGAAATGAAACCACAATTCAAGAACATAGATATTAAGTCTGCGGGCTTCGCTCAGACTTGTCCCGTCGAATGGGCTTCGAAGCAGGACAACAGCTCCGTATGGCGTACCGCAGAGCAGATCCTGGTCAAGCCCGTCTATACGGCGCACGACCTCGAAGGGATGGAACACCTCGACTACGCTTCGGGGATCCCTCCTTATCTGCGTGGCCCTTATAGTGGTATGTATGCCATGCGTCCCTGGACGATCCGTCAGTACGCAGGCTTCTCCACGGCTGAAGAGTCCAATGCCTTCTACCGCCGTAACCTTGCTTCCGGTCAGAAGGGGCTTTCGGTAGCCTTCGACCTAGCTACCCACCGTGGGTACGACGCTGACCACTCCCGTGTAGTCGGTGACGTCGGTAAGGCTGGGGTATCGATCTGCTCGCTGGAGGATATGAAGGTGCTCTTCGACGGTATCCCTCTGAACAAGATGTCCGTCTCCATGACGATGAACGGTGCCGTACTACCCGTCATGGCCTTCTACATCAACGCTGGTCTGGAGCAGGGCGCTAAGCTTGAGGAAATGGCTGGTACGATCCAGAACGACATCCTCAAGGAATTCATGGTGCGTAATACCTACATCTACCCACCTGAATTCTCGATGCGCATCATCGCCGACATCTTCGAGTACACGTCGCAGAACATGCCTAAGTTCAACTCGATCTCCATCTCTGGCTACCACATGCAGGAAGCTGGTGCTACGGCAGACATCGAGATGGCTTATACGCTTGCTGATGGTCTGGAGTACCTCAAGGCGGGTATCGCTGCTGGTATCCCTGTCGACAAGTTCGCTCCTCGTCTCTCGTTCTTCTGGGCTATCGGTATGAACCACTTCATGGAGATCGCCAAGATGCGTGCTGCACGCTGTCTGTGGGCTAAGATCGTCCAGCAGTTCAACCCTGAGAACCCCAAGAGCCTTGCCCTACGTACGCACAGCCAGACGTCTGGGTGGTCCCTCACAGAGCAGGACCCCTTCAACAACGTCGGTCGTACCTGTATCGAAGCTATGGGTGCAGCGCTCGGTCACACGCAGTCGCTCCACACCAACGCTCTTGACGAAGCGATCGCACTGCCTACGGACTTCTCTGCTCGTATCGCTCGTAATACCCAGATCTACATCCAGGAAGAGACCCTCATATGTAAGGAGATCGACCCATGGGCTGGTTCGTACTACGTAGAGAGTCTGACGAACGAACTGATGCACAAGGCTTGGGGCCACATCAAGGAAGTCGAAAGCATGGGTGGTATGGCTAAGGCTATCGAGACAGGGCTACCTAAGATGCGTATCGAAGAGGCTGCTGCTCGCACGCAGGCTCGTATCGACTCTCGTCAGCAGGTCATCGTCGGTATCAATAAGTACCGCCTCGAGAAGGAAGATCCTATCGATATCCTTGAGATCGACAATACTGCCGTTCGTCTCCAGCAGATCGAGCGTCTCAATGAGCTCCGTAAGAATCGTGACGAAGCCGCTGTCAAGGCTGCTCTCGAAGCGATCACCCACTGTGTAGAGACCAAGGAAGGCAACCTCCTCGACCTCGCTGTCAAGGCTGCCGCTCTGCGTGCTTCCCTCGGTGAGATCTCCGATGCCTGCGAAAAGGTCGTAGGCCGCTACAAGGCAATCATTCGTACTATCTCCGGCGTGTACTCATCAGAATCAGGCGAGGATAAGGACTTCATCCGCGCTAAGGCTCTTGCTAAGAAGTTCGCAGAGAAGGAAGGTCGTCAGCCCCGTATCATGATCGCTAAGATGGGTCAGGACGGACACGACCGTGGGGCTAAGGTCGTCGCTACCGGCTATGCTGACTGTGGCTTCGACGTAGACATGGGCCCGCTCTTCCAGACTCCAGAGGAAGCTGCTCGTCAGGCAGTCGAAAACGACGTCCACGTCATGGGTGTCTCTTCGCTCGCTGCTGGTCACAAGACACTTATTCCTCAGGTCATCGAAGAACTGAAGAAGCTTGGTCGTCCTGACATCCTCATCACTGCTGGTGGTGTGATCCCTGCTCAGGACTACGAGTTCCTCTACAATGCAGGTGTCGCTGCTATCTTCGGTCCTGGTACGCCTGTAGCTTACTCCGCAGCGAAGGTCCTCGAGATCCTCCTCGGCGAAGAAGCCTAAGACTACGGAGCTTATCTAGCTTAACATAAGGATGGATGCCGTGCCCAAGCTCTTGGGTACGGCATCTGTCGTATAGGGCGGATCGTGCCCAGGGTATCGAGGCGCTAGCACCTCTCTTCGGGGAGGGCTAGTGCCTTTTGTCTTGTTCGGGGAAGGGCGTCGGTCGGGAGGGAAGTGGGTCGTCTTCCCTTGGGGCGTGGAGCTATTCTGAAGAAGGCAGGTGTCTGCTTGTGAAGGGAAGGCTTCTATCATGTAGAAGGAAGGGGAGCTAGCGTGCGGAGGGGAAGGTGACGGCTGTGCTAAGGGACGGATTTATTCGGTTCCGAAGGAAGGTGTATTGCTGTTCTTCAGGCACGGGGATAGCCGTGGTGGAGGGCTGCCTTCTACCCTAGATTGGGAAGACGAATTATTGTGGGTCGACATTTGGATCTAAGGCGGGTCGGAATGAGGGGGTATATTGGGTCAAACGTGCTGTTTACATTGGGTCGAAGAAGAACCCTATGTTGGGTCTCCAAAAGGACCCTATGGTAGGTCACCTGACCGACCCACAGTAGGTCGTCTTCACGACCTACCGTAGGTTTTTTCGGCGACCTACCGTAGGTCGTTTTTTGAGGTCTCAGAAGAGCCTATACGAAGGGCTGGGAGGCGCCTTGCTCAGTGAGCTGATGAGCTTCCTAAAAATGTGTGGTGGTGAGGTGATCGGAAGCTCTGGAAATTAGCCCCGGCTTATAAGAGGAAAAAGGAAGTCGACATTCCGTAGCTGTGTCTCTGGATCGAGGGGCGTAGCGAGAGGCTAGGTCGAGAGGAAGTTCTCCTGTCAGTAAGGAGCAGGTCGGAGCTTAGACAGAGGCGGTGTGCTTCTGCTGGCAAGGTGCTGGCGGAAGCTTAGGCAGAAGGAACGTGCTTCTCTGTATCTAGCCGAGCAGGCTGGGGGAGACCGAGGCGAAAAGCCTTCCTCCCTTGCTGGTGTGGTAGGGGAGGGTAGCCTTCACTTGAGAGCTTCAGCGCTAAGAGAAAAGGAGCGTTCGCTTAGAAATAGCTACCTTTGCGCTACATGTGCACTTCTGCTTGTGCAGGGGTGCTCCTTTCACACCTATTATATCGGAAAAATTATGACGATAGCACCTAATAAGTTCGTCTCTGTAGAGTACGAACTCTATGTCGGCGACGAGAACGAACGTGTCCTGATGGAGCAGACGACTCCTGACCGCCCCCTAGAGTATATCCAGGGAATGGGCATGATGCTCCCCGAGTTTGAGAAGAAGCTCTTCGGCCTAAAGGCTGGGGACAAGTTTGACTTTGTCCTCAAGTGCGACGAAGCTTATGGTCAGCCCGTAGACGAAGCGATCCAGGAGCTTCCCCGTGAGATCTTCGTGGATGGCGAAGGCAAGCTCGATGCGCTGGTCGTCGAGGGCGCTACGCTACCTCTTCACACGCCCGACGGGCAGATCGTCCGTGGTAGCGTCGTAGAGATCAAGGAGGAGGTCGTCATCATGGACTTCAACCACCCTCTGGCAGGCGAAGATCTTCACTTCATCGGCTCGGTTAAGGATGTACATGACGCTACGCCTGAGGAGATCGAGCAGTTCTTCGGCGGTCACGATGGTTGTGGCTGCGGCTGTGGCGAGGATCATGAGCACGAGCACGAAGGTGGCTGTGGTGGTGGCTGTAGTTGCCACTAATCGGTAGATATATCAGGGCACGGGTGCCACTAGGCTTGTAGAGTCTAGGGCATCCGTGCCTTTCTTTCTTTAGAGGCAATGAATACCTTCGGACGACAGCTACGCTTGACGACCTTCGGTGAGTCCCATGGTTCCGCCCTCGGAGGTGTACTGGATGGACTTCCCTCGGGGCTGGTAATCGATCTTGAGGCTATTGAGCTAGCGCTCTCTCGTCGACGGGGGGGCGAGAGTCGCCTCACTACGCCCCGCCGAGAGCCCGACCACGTGCGCATCCTCTCGGGGCTCTATGAGGGAAGGACGACGGGCACCCCGCTGGCCTTCCTCGTGGAGAATGAGGATGTACGAAGCGGGGACTACGCACCGCTCGCCGACATCTACCGTCCTGGTCATGCCGACTTCACCTATGAGGCGAAGTACGAGCACCGAGACCCACGAGGGGGAGGCAGAGCTTCTGCCCGAGAGACGGTAGTGCGTGTCATCGCTGGAGCTATCGCTATGCAGTGGCTCACGGCGCAGGGGGTGCGTGTCTATGCGTATCTCTCCCGTGTCGGAGGTGTCACCCTCAGCGACGAAGGCTGGACCGCGGTAGAGCTCTCCGAGCAGGAGCAAGCTCGCCTAGAAGGGCGCTACAGTCACATCGTCCCCACACTAGGGGAGGAGACGGCGGAGAAGATGGCTCGTGAAGTCTCCGAAGCACGTGAGGCTAAGGACAGCGTGGGAGGCGTGATCTCCTGCCGTGTCTACGGTCTTCCCGCAGGACTAGGCGAACCGCTCTACGACAAGCTCACCAGTCGCCTTGCCTCGGCGATGCTGGGGATCAATGCAGCCCGAGGCTTCGAGCTCGGCGAAGGCTTTGCCCTAGCTTCGATGCGGGGATCGGTAGCGAACGACCCCTTCCACCTCAATGCCGAGGGGAGGGTAGCACAGGTGACCAACCGAGGTGGCGGCACGCTCGGCGGGATCACGACAGGCGCACCGCTTACCTTCTGTGTAGCCTTCAAGCCCACCTCGTCTATAGGTCTCCCTCAGGAGACTGTGCGCCGAGATGGCGAGGCGGTGCGCCTCGAGATCACCGGCCGGCATGACCCCTGCCTCGCTCTACGTGCCGTGCCTGTCGTCGAGGCGATGGCAGCACTCACCCTAATGGATTTTTACCTCCTCCACGCTCGGAGTACCCAGCGTCAGGGAGGAGAGGACTAGATACGATGGCTAGCTTAGCAGCAAAGGAAAGCATCAGCGGTACCATAGTGACCTACATAGGGGTTGGGATAGGCTTCCTGACCACCTTCTTCATATTAGCCAAGTTCCTTACCCCCGAAGAGATCGGCCTGACACGCCTCTTGCCCGAGCTAGCTACCCAGCTCGCTGGGCTGGGGATGCTAGGGATGACCTATTCGATCAGTCGCTACTTCCCCTTCTTCAGAGACACGAAGTCGAACCCCTACCGAGCAGAGGACGGACCTAACCACGGCTTCCTCTACTACGTGCTCGTCGTCGGAGCTGTCGGGACGGCAGTGATGACGCTCCTCTACGTCCTCTGCCAAGGGCCACTGATGGCGCTCTACAGTAAGAATAGCCCCCTGCTAGCGGACTTCTACTACGCCGTCATCCCGCTCACGCTCTTCACGATGGGCTGGACGATCTTCGAGCTCTACACCTACCAGCTCCTCCGTGTCGCTGTGCCCAAGGGAATCAAGGAGGTCCTACTGCGTGTCCTCCAGCTCGCCGTCTACCTGCTCTATGCCTTCGGGTATATCGACTTCACGACGATGGTATGGGGCTTCATCGGGAGCTTCGGTATCTGCATGCTCGCTAGCGGTGTCTACCTCGGGCGGATCACACCGCTCTCCCTTCGCCACAACCCCGACTACGTCTCTACCTCTATGCGTAGAGGCTTCTACCGATATACGGCGCTCTACACCCTGACCTCCGTAGGAATTACGCTGGCGGGACGCATGGATCTCTTCATGGTCGCCTTCATAGACCGGGGGGGACTCTCCTCTGCTGGTGTCTACACGATGGCCTTCTATATGGTATCGATCATAGAGATACCGATGCGAGCGATCCTCAATGTCGCTGCCCCCAAGATAGCCGAGGCGGCGAAGGACGGGGACACTAAGCGGGTGGAAGCTGTCTATAGGCTCGTCGCCTTCTACCAGCTCCTGTCGGGACTCCTGATCTTCGCTATGATCTGGGTGAACATCGACAATATCTTCGGCATCATGCCCAACGGGGATCAGTTCTCCGGGGGCAAGTGGGTCTTCTTCTTCCTTGGCCTTGCTAAGCTCGTGGAGTTGACCTTGACCTGTAGTCATACCGTCGTGAGCACATCTCGCTACTACCACTGGAATGTCTACTATACCGTCAGTGTGCTCCTCATGTCGTTCCTCTCGACGCTCTTCCTCATCCCCGAGTATGGGACGATGGGGGCGGCAATAGCGATGCTCCTGACGAACATCGTCAGCTACGGACTCCAGCAACTACTGCTGAGCGTGAAGATGCACGTCAGCCCGTTCACCCGACGCATGCTTCTACTCCTGCCCATTGCCTTGGTGGCCTGGGGAGCGGATACGCTTCTTCCCGTCCTACCCTCGGTATGGCTCGACCTCTTCGTTCGCTCTGCCGTCGTAGGGCTGGTACTGCTCCTCGTCCTCCTTGCCCTCAGGATCACGCCCGAACTGATGGAGATGCTGGAGGGGAAGCTCCCCGCCCGCTTCCGTCGCTAACCACTGCTCTCCCCGATGCCTCATCCGACGAAGCTCCCTCACCGAGGGCAGGCGCCCCTCAAGGTTCTCCTCCTCTGCACCGCTGACCAAGGTGGCGGGGCGGCGGAGGCCTGTCGGCGCTTGCTCGACGCTCTGGGCGCTATCGGTGTGGAGGCACGCCTCTTGGTGCTCCACAAGGGGACGGACGACACTCGTATCGACTCCGTAGCCCGTACGCCTCTGGGGCGTCTCTGGGGGCGCCTCGCCTTTGTAGGCGAGCGCCTAGAGATCTATCTACGGAATGGACGGGACAGAAGTCGCCTCTTCCGTGTCTCGACGGCACGCCTAGGCTTCGACCTGAGCGAGCATCCTTGGGTCAGGGAGGCAGACGTGCTACATCTCCACTGGATCAATCAGGGCCTTCTCTCCCTCTCTGCTCTTCGTCGCCTCTCGAAGCTGGGCAAACCGATCTTCTCCACCCTGCATGACCTCTGGGCGGCGACGGGTATCTGTCACCTGCCTCTAGAGTTCTCCCGTGAAGGCTCTAGCCTCTGTCCTCGCTATGAGGCAGGCTGTGGCCTCTGTCCCCTCCTCGGTGGGAAGAAGCAGGAAGATCTCTCACGCTCGGTCTGGAGACAGAAGGCCTTCCTCGCCGAGCCCCCCTTCAGCTATATCGCCGTGAGTCGCTCGGAAGCTCGCCTCTTCGAGCGAAGCCCCCTCATGCACTCCTACGGTGCTCCCTCGGTCCTACCTAACCCCATCGACCTCGGCCTCTTCTCGCCTGAGACGGTCGAAGGCATGCCGATACCCGCTTGGTGGCAGGAGGGGCGCATCTATCTTACACTAGTTGCCGCTCGGCTGGACGACGACGTCAAGGGGCCTCATCTCCTCATGGCGATCGCTCGGGAGCTACAGGAGCGCTACCCCGAGCTAGCCTCTAGGATCACCCTCGTACTGGTAGGTGCGATCCGTCGGGAGGGCTACTTCGATGAGCTTGCCCTGCCCTATATAGCGCTGGGGAGCGTGCGGGATCACCGCCAGCTCGCTCGTATCTATGCCCTCTCTCGGGCGCTTCTGTCGACGAGCATCTATGAGACCTTCGGCCAGACGCTCGTCGAAGCGCTTGCCGTCGGCACACCGGTAGTGAGCTTCTGCTGTGGTGGCCCTGAGGACATCATCCTGGACGGCACTAATGGCTTCCTCGTCCCGGCCTTTGAGACGGCGACCTATGCCGACCGCCTCGCCCAGCTCCTCACCACGGAGGTGAAGGCTGGAGAAGCCTTCTCCCCCGAAGTCTGCCGAAGGAGCGCCGAGCGCTTCGGAGCAGAGGCTGTCGCTCGGGAGCTGTACGAGCGCTACCAAGCTAGCCTTACCGCTCCCTCCTCCCGCTCCTAACCCCTTCCTCACCCCCATATCTCTCGTCGCTATGCTCCCACGCATCACGATCATCACGATCTGCTACAACGCTGCCTCCACCATCGCCCGTACGCTTCGGAGCGTACAGGCACAGACCTATCCCCATCTGGAGTACCTCGTCATCGACGGCGCCTCCCGTGACACTACCCTCGAGCTCGTGGAGGAGCTCGCTCCTCGGGCTCAGGTCTACAGCGAGCCCGATCGAGGTATCTATGATGCGATGAACAAGGGGCTAGCTCGTGCCACAGGGGACTATGTCTGGTACGTCAATGCTGGCGATGCTCTGGCTAAGGCCACGACGGTGGAGGATCTGGTGCGTGCTACCTGCTCGGGGGATCATCTGCCCGACGTGCTCTACGGGGATACCCGCCTGATCGATGCCGAGGACCGAGACTTGGGCCTGCGTCGTCTTCGCCCGCCTCATCGCCTCGACTGGAAGAGCTTCCGTGAGGGGATGCTCGTCTGTCATCAGGCCTTCGTAGCCAAGCGAAGTCTAGCCCCCACATACGACCTGTCCTATCGCTTCTCTGCGGATGTTGACTGGTGCATACGCGTGCTACGGGAGGCTAAGGACACCGCCTTCTACCCCGAGGTCATCGCCCTCTACCTCAACGAAGGCACGACGACGGCTAACCATCGGGCCTCCCTGCTGGAGCGCTTCCATGTGATGCGTCGCCACTACGGCCTCCTCCCTACACTCTATCAGCACCTTCGCTTCCTCGTGGTGAGGAAGCGCTAAGAGCCCGCTCAGCGCCTCACCTTCAGAGCCCCTCTAGAGGCAATAGTAGTGCCCCTCTAGAAGCGCTACTGGTACCGCCCTCCTGGCACTACTGCTACCTCCGAGGTAGTGAGCGTAGTGCTCGGAGGGCGCTTTGCTTGTCCCCCTCCCCCCTTGCCTAGAAGCACTCCAGAGCCCCACTCGGGGGAAGTGGACTAAATGAAGTATCTTTGTGTGGAAGACGAGGGGAGGCTCCCCTTGCCCAGGAAACTGGTGATATTAGATCCGATCACTTATAGCTATGGCACTGTTTGATAAGTTTACGAAGAAGAACAACACATCCCTTGTACCCTCGTCCGTACTACCTACCATCCTCGAGGCTCTTGCTCAGGAAGGCTACCGCCCCGAGCGTGATAAGGATGTACGCATCGTATATAAGAACGAAGGCATCTACTGCTGCTTCTACTATCGGGAGGACGATCCTGAGTTCCTCATGGTACGAGCCACCTTCGAGCGTGCTGCCTTCGAGGACGTCCACGAGTCGTACCTGTACAGGGCTTGCTCGATGACGGACTTCGACCAGAAGGTCAGCAAGGCTTATATCGACGAGGATGGCGATGTCGTCTTCTCCGTCGAAGCCTTTATCATGGAGGGCACGCCCCTGGGTCGTCTTGCCCTACGTATGAGTGATGCTCTGGCCTCGACCGTCGCCTTCTTCCATCGTACACTCAAGCAACTCACCGAGGCGCAAGGCTCAGGTGTCGGAGGCTCTGACGCTAATGCCTCCCAGCTCCCACCCTCGGGTAGCCTACCCAGCTAAGGGGTCTTCCCTCGAGGAATATTCCTCATAGTCGCCCTCCCTTCTCCCAGCATGGTACTTTGCTGCCAGTCTTGGAGAAGGGAGGGCGTCTGCTTTAGATCCTCGATGGCATCCGAAGCCTCCCCCTCCACTACGCTCGCTAGCCACGGGGAGAAAGGCTACCTTTGTAGAGCGGGTAGGGGAGGCTAGTCCCTCCTCCCGAAGAACTACGATACTTACCGCATGATTGATTGGCTATGGCACTCTTTGATAAGTTCACGAAGAAGAAAGAAACCCCTTTTGACCCCTCCACCGTACTACCTAGAATCTTGGAGGCGCTCGCTAAGGAAGGCTATTGCCCCAAGCGTAGTCAGGAGACACGTGTCATGTATAAGATGGATGGGCTTGTTGGTTGCTTCTTCTACCGAGAGGACGATCCAGAGTTCCTCGTGGTACGAGCGTTCTTCGAACGGAAGGACTACGAGCGCTACGATGAGGCGCTCTTGCTGAAGGCTTGCGTTCAAACAGACTTGGAGCAGAAGGTGGGTAAGGTTCACCTCGATGATGATGGCGATATCGTCCTCGCCGTAGAAGCGTTTATCTTCCCTGGTGTGCCTATTGAGCGTCTTGTCCTGAGAATGACTAAAGTCCTCCGCTCAATAGATAACTGCTTCCATCGTACACTCAAGCAGCTCGCTGAGGAGCAAGAAGAGGGGACGGGAATCTCGAAGGCGGACACCTCCCAACTTCCACCTTCGGGTAGCCTGCCCAGCTAAGGGGTCTTCCCTCGAGTGGTATCCCATATCGTCGCCCTCCCTTCTCCCAGCGTGGTACTTTGCTACCGGTCTCGGAGAAGGGAGGGCGTCTGCTTTAGATCCTCTAGGGCATCCGAAGCCTCCCCCCTTCGCCACGCTCGCTAGCCACGGGGAGAAAGGCTACCTTTGTAGAGCGGGTAGGGGAGGCTAGTCCCTCCTCCCGAAGAACTACGATACTTACCGCATGATTGATTGGCTATGGCACTCTTTGATAAGTTCACGAAGAAGAAAGAAACCCCTTTTGATCCCTCCACTGTACTTCCTCAGATCATGGAGGCGCTCGCTAGTGAAGGCTATTGCCCCGAGCGTGATAAGGAGGTACGAGTCATGTATAAGACGGATGGGCTCATCTGCTACTTCTACTATCGGGAAGACGATCCTGAGTTCCTGCTGGTACGAGCCACCTTCGACCGGACGGACTACGAGCGCTACGATGAAGCTCTACTGCTGAAGGCCTGCACTCGGACGGACTACGACCAGAAGGTCGGTAAGGCTTACCTCAAGGACAATGGCGATATCGTCCTCTCGGTAGAAGCCTTCATCATGCCCGGTGTATCTATTGAGCGTCTTGCCCTGAGGATGCATAAAGTCCTCTGCTCGATAGATGGCTACTTCCATCGGACGCTCAAGCAGCTCGCCGAGGAGCAAGAAGCGGGGCGGGCTGGGTCGAAGACCGACTCCTCCCTCCTGCCACCCTCGGGGACGCTCCCCAGCTAGAGCTTAGCCCCATCAGGTCGCATCACTAGGAGCGCCCTCCCTTCTCCCATCTAGTCACTTCGGTGATCATAGGGGAGAGGGGAGGGCGCTTGCTCTAGGGTTTGCTCCGGTTGACTAGGTTCACCCTGCTAGCGTGCGGGGAGGGAGTGGGGCAAATGAAGTATCTTTGTATAGAAGGTGAGAGGCAGAGTCCCTCGCCTCAAGAGACCCACGATATTAGCTCCTATTGACAGAAAGCGATGGCCCTGTTTGGCAAGTTCACAAAGAAGACAAATACCGCTCTTGTCCCCTCGACGGTACTCCCGACGATCCAGGAGGCGCTCACGAAGGCAGGCTTCCGCCCGACCCGTGATACCGAGATCCGAATAGAGTACAAGAATGAGGGCTATTTCTGCTACTTCTGCTATCGAGAGGACGATCCTGAGTTCCTGCTGGTGATGGCGACCTTCGAGCGGAGCTCCTTCGAAGATGCCGAGCTGTCGCTCCTGCATAGAGCTTGCGACAAGACGAACTACGACCAGAAGGTCGGCAAGGCTTATATCGATGAAGCAGGCGATGTCGTTTTCACAGTGGAGACCTTCCTCATGGCTGGCACGCCTATCGATAGCCTCTCGCTACGTATGAGTAGTGCCCTCGTCTCGACCATAGCCTACTTCCATAGGACGCTCAGGCAGCTCGCCGAGGAGGAAGCGACGGGGACGGGAGGCTCTGAGCATGGTGCTACCCAGCTCCCACCCTCGGGAAGCCTACCGAGCTAGATCTCTATCTCCGACGACAGCCCTAGGAGGCGTCCTGGAGAGGCTGTACGAATGACTTCTGTAAGTGCCCATCTAAAGTCATCCTGACGACAAATATTGCGATCATGAGACAATCTGTCACAACTATGCGCTCTGGTCAGTTGTTTGTATTTAGGGAAGAAAGGGTAACTTTACCGCCACTATGCCCCCAGCCTAGCTCCCCTTACCCCGCCTCATAGTGAGGCGCTGGAGCTGGTAGAGAGAAGGGGGTACACGTTTGAATGACTTAATCACAAAGACGCTACTGGACTTATGAAGACAATGAAGCTATTCCTCCTCGTAGGAGTAGGTCTCCTATGGGGAACGACTGCTCTCGGGCAGACGGACAATAAGTACCTCGATGATGCCTACTATCGTCGCAGTGATCTGCGTAAGATAGATAAGGAAGAGCGCCGTAAGGCTGAGCTCCGCCGAGCCGCCGAGCGTGCCGAGCGTGAAGCTTGGGAGAAAGAGCAGGCAGCGCTCATCGCTACCTATAAGAAGAAGCAAGCGGATCGTGAGCTCGATGCCTACAACGGCCATCTCACCCTCCCCGAGGATACCATCACCCTGACACGAGCTGAGCTAGGACGCTTGCTGAAGGAGCAGCGCTCTAATGCCTACCGTGGAGAGTCTGACCCCGAAGTATATGGCCCCTACTCCTCACGCCTGAGTCGCTTCTACGGGAGTGGCTCGATGACCATCCAGGGAGCACGCCGTGTCTATATCGATGCCGACCCCTGGTACTCCGACCTGGACTACCGCTATGCGGGCTCCGACGTATATGTACGTGTGGGCTCCCGTGACCCCTACTGGGGCAGTCGCTACGGCTGGGGTGCTAGCTGGGGCTGGGGCTCGTGGTATGATCCCTACTATAGCTATGGCTCCTACTGGGGCTACCCTCGCTACTACGGTAGCTGGTACGGGGGCTACTATGACCCCTACTACTATGGCTACTATCGTGGCTACTATGGAGGCTACTACGGATCAGGCTATGGCTACGGCTATGGTAGCTACTACGACTACTATCCCGGCTACTACTATGGCTACGCTGCTGGAGCAGCTACCCGTGCCTACAGGGAGCACTACTACAACAATCCCTATTCGCATGGCGCTCGCTCGGGAGCCCAACGCTCAGGCTACTCCGCTTACTCCTCGGTGCGTGATGGAGGCTACATCAATGCTCCACGCTCCTACGACCAGTACTCCACTGATCAGGACAATAGAGGCTACTGGGACGCTTCCCGCCGTCAGCAAGAGCGTCGCCAGGAGCCCCAGCGTACCTACGATTATTATCCCCAGGGAAGCTATGACCGCAGTGCTACGCAGTCGAATAGCTCGCAGAACTCCGGAGGCGGTGGCTATACCACGCCCCCTCGCCGACGCTAAGAGCCGTCGGACGAGCTCTGCTTCATCTTCTACTTCACTAGATATTCAGACCGATGACCTACAAGCATAAGATCATGGGCATGGTGGCGCTCAGCCTCCTGCCCCTCTCCCTCTCAGCGCAGAGTGAGACCGAGGCCCTCCGTCTAGCGTCTCCCTATGAGCCTGCAGGGTCGGCACGCTTTGCCGCCCTCTCAGGTGCTATGGGGGCTGTCGGAGCCGAAGCCTCTTCGCTGGTGCGCAATCCAGCAGGGATCTCCCTCTATCGTGGCGCCAATCGTCTCTCCCTCACGCTAGGGGGGGGCTATGGCTCTGACCGAGGCTCTTGGTATGGCAAGACCACGGAGACGGCTCTTGGGGGGAAGTTCCTCTTCGAGGAGTTCTACTATCAGGCCGGGACGAATAGAGCCACTCGTGGCCCGCTGTCCTTTGCCTTTGGGATCCGCAATGCGGGACGCTTCGACCGGGAGCTCAACGCCGAGGCTCTCCTGCCCAAGGAAGGAGGCTTCACCTCTCTGGCGGACTACGCTGCAGGGCGTACCAATCGCGCTCGCTTCGACTACGCACGCCTACGGGAGGTCGATCGCTATTTCTCCTTAGACTACCTTCAGTCGAAAGATGCTTTCTCCAACGCCTATGTACCTTGGATCTCTATCCTTGGTGCTGGCTCTGGCTGGATCAATCAATCGGGTAAGCGCTTCCACTCGAACTACATCTTCAACACCGACCCTAGTGGTAAGCCCTACAAACAGCCCAAGGCAGGTCTACCGGAGCAGGCTAACCTCCTGCTTCGTGAGAAGGGGTCTATCACCGACTACGATATAGCGCTCGGCTATGAGGCGAATGATGCTCTCCACTTCGGGGGAACACTGACGCTCTCCTCGCTCGACTACGAGCTCAGCTCCTACTATAGAGAGACTTTCCGTGAGAACTCTTCACTGACGCTCCTCAACCGCAAGAGTGTCTCGGGCTTCGGCGCACGCCTTGGTCTCGGGATGATCTATGAGGTAGCCGAAGGCCTGCGTCTCGGGGCTTCCGTCTATAGCCCCACCTTCTATAGCATGAAGATGGACTTCCAGGCGGAGGGACGAGGTGTAGCTCAGGGTAAGGTCGGCTCTGTCGGTACTCCTAACTCTGGAGCTACAGCGTATAACCTCCGTGGGCCCTGGCGCTTCGACCTTAGTGGCGCCTTTGTCGTCGGCCATCATGGTATCATTAGCGCCGACTATGAGTATGCGACGCTCGGGCTTCTGCGCTTGACGAACTCCTCCACCGACGGCTACGAGTCGAGCGATGCAGGCTTCGAAGAGGATAATGCTCGCCTTCAGACTAACTACGGCGGTGTACATACTATTCGTCTCGGCATGGAGGGAATGCTGACGCCACGTATAGCTCTGCGTACGGGCTACCGCTACTCTTCCTCGCCGGTGAAGAATGCGCTCCTCAAGGGAGACCAGGCTAAGACCGAGGCCCTCGTCTCTGGACCTATGGTACACTATACCCTACCTGACGCTGTCAACAGCTTCTCCCTCGGTGCTGGCTTCCGCCTCACGCCGACACTCTCCCTCGATCTAGCTTACGTCTATACCGAGAGCAAGGCACGCACGTTCGCCTTCCCCTATCTCAATGACTACGGTACGTACTTCGACGCTTCTGACGCCGACATCCGTGCAGGGAAGGTACGACCCGATGCCCTCGATGGGATGAAGGCCATCAGCGAAAGTAACTTCCGTCACAAGGCAATAGCTACCCTGTCCTTCCGCTTCTAGCGGAGGGATGGGGGGCTTAGCCCTCCTACCTAGGCAATTCACTCATAAACACTATGGATAATCCTCAGATCTCTACTCAGGAAGGCGCTCAGCACAGCCAGTTCGCCTATGAGTTCCCCTCACTCGTGAAGCAAGCAGTCCAGCGCACCTTTGTCTGGATGGCCCTCGGTCTAGCTATCACTGGTCTCACGGCGATCTTCGCAGCGGACTCAAACTTCACCTACTACCTCTTCTCGGGTTCAGGCTTCCTCTTCTACGGGCTCCTCATCGCCGAGCTCGCTCTGGTGTGGTTCCTATCGTCTCAGATCATGAAGCTCAGTGTCCCCGTGGCTACGGCTTCCTTCGCTCTGTACTCGGTGCTCAACGGGCTGACGCTTAGCCCTATCTTCTACATCTATACCGAAGACTCTATTGCCTCGACCTTCTTCGTCACAGCAGGGACGTTTGGGGCGATGGCTCTCTTTGGCTACGTGACTAAGCGTGACCTCTCTCGCTGGGGAAGCCTGCTGTTTATGGCGCTTATTGGGCTCATCATCGCTAGCGTCGTCAATTGGTTCCTCGCCAGCACGACACTGATGTGGATCACCACCTACGCAGGGGTACTCATCTTCGTCGGGCTCACTGCCTACGATACGCAGAAGCTGAAGAAGATGCTCTGGGAGACGGCAGGCGACGAAGAGCTGTCTAAGCGTGTCTCCTTGATCGGAGCTCTGAATCTCTACCTTGACTTCATCAACCTCTTCCTCTACCTCCTCCGTATCCTCGGACGTCGGAGATAGTAGGGAGCACCTCCTAAGAGAAAGGGTGAGGCTACACGATGAGCCTCACCCTTTCTTTGGTATCAACACCATGCTATAGATGAATATCCTAGTAACAGGTGCGGGTGGTCAGCTGGGGCAGGAGCTCCAGGAAGCCGTGCGGACTCGCTCGAGCCAGCATACCTACCACTTCGCCGATAGAGCTAGTCTCGACCTCACGGATGCCTCGGCGCTGGAGGCCTATCTAGAGGCGCACGCCATCCAGCTCATCATCAATGCCGCTGCCTACACGGCTGTAGATCGTGCGGAGGACGAGCCAGAGATGGCCGACCTGGTCAACCATCAAGCCGTCGCCACACTTGCCCGCTTAGCTAAGCGGAGGGATGCCTTCCTCCTGCATGTCTCTACCGACTATGTCTTCTCGGGGGATGCCCATACGCCCTATACCGAGGAGGCACCGACGGCTCCCCTCGGTGTCTATGGTCGGAGCAAGCGCCTCGGTGAGGAAGCCATCCTTGCTTCAGGAGTAAGGCATCTGATCCTGCGCACCTCGTGGCTCTACTCTGCCTACGGGGCGAACTTCGTCAAGACGATGTGTCGTCTCCAGAGCGAGCGCCAGGAGCTTCGGGTGGTCTTTGATCAGGTCGGTTCGCCCACGTGGGCAGGGGACTTGGCAAGCTTCATCTATGAGTTCGCCGAGCGGGGAGCACTTCAGAAGCAGGGGATCTACCACTATAGCAACGAGGGGCTCTGCTCCTGGTACGACCTCGCCGAAGCAGTACGCCAGCTCACGGGGAGTAGCTGTAAGATCCTCCCCATCCGTAGTGCTGAGTACCCGACACGAGCTCAGAGGCCTGCCTACTCCGTCCTCGATAAGTCCCGCCTCAAGGCTACCTTCGCTCTGGAGCTTCCCCACTGGCAGGTCTCGCTTGCTCGCTGTATCGCCCAGCTCCAGTCACCTCCCCAGAAGTAGGGAGATGGCTAGGGAAAATACCTAGATGCGATGATTGTGCATCAGGCTGATTCCTTGTTTCTTTGTCGCACCGCTACCTAGAGTACCTTCCCGTGGAGGGTAGTGGCTCCTCTTGATCCCTAATTATAACGACAAGATAAGCGAATGAACAAGCAATCGATGCTCTTCCCCTTAGCGCTCGTAGCGCTCTTCTGTGGGCTCGTCTTCTCCTCCTGCAAGGAGGCTCAGAAGCAGACCCCAGCAGACGTCCATCACCTCTCCGGTACTGAGTGGGCCGACTCCACAGGGACCTTCACCCTCCACTTCAATAGTCCCGAGGAAGTCCAGCTGCGCCTGAACTATGCCGGGTCGCCTATGGGGGAGATGAAGTACAACATCGCCTGCCACCTCTCGGGCGACACGGTCTATATCGAGGATTACAAGAAGACGACTCCCTTTGCTCGCATTACTGTCCTCAAGGGCTTTAAGGGGGTAGTCGCTGGTACTTCGCTAGTGGCGAGTTTCGTCACTTCCGACGCCAAGGTCGAGGCGGGCGCTACCTTCCCTACCTTCACCGAAGTACCTCTGGAGGAAGTCGTCTTCAGTAAGAAGTAGCCTCGGAGAAGACCCGTACGAAGTCGGGTGAAGCACCCGTAGCTATTCGAGCGGAATACCCACAGATACCAAGCAGAGACGACCTGTCTCTCTCCCTTAATACAGCCTCAGTGACGGAGCTAGCTCCATCGCTGAGGCTGTTTCTTTTCGCTTGCTAGAGCCCTCCTTCGATGCCCGTAGAAGCCGTTCCTCCCCCTTCGTGAAAAACTCCTCTTTCCTTTCGTAGAGCCCTCCCGCCTGCAGTTGTGAGGAGAAGAATATCCCTAGGGTGTTGCATGATTCGGAAGAATATGTACCTTTGCTGTGTAATACTGATTGATCACACCTGTCAATTATGAAACGATCCATCTTCCTACTCCTATGCTCCCTGCTGGCGATCGGGGGTACATGGGCACAGACACCTAGGACGGCTATCCGTGGCATCCTACTACGCTCTAGCGATCGCACCCCTGTAGAGTTCGCCAATGTCCTCCTGCGCTCCCCGAAGGACAGTACTATGGTGACGGGAGCGGTGACCGACTCACTAGGCGCCTTCCACCTACCGGTCTCTGCGGGGGATTACCTCCTCGAAGTGCGGGCCCTCGGCTACGAGCCATTCGTCAAGAGCCTGACGCTAAGGGAGGGGACGCTTGACCTCGGGGGGCTCCTCCTTCGTGAGGATGCTCAGGAGCTCAAGGCTGTAGAGGTCACGGCCAAGCGCCCCATCATCAGCCGTCGAGCAGACCGCTTGGTCTTCGATGCGGAGCAACTTGCCCTCGGGGCACAGAATGCGCTGGATGTGCTGAAGAAGACCCCTGGCCTCCATGTCACTGATGAGGCTGTCTCGATCATCGGCCGAGGCAAGGTCATCGTCCTGATCAACGATAAGCGTGTCCGCCTCTCAGGCAAGGCGCTGGTCGACCTCCTACGCTCCTACACCCAGGAGGATATCGCTGAGGTGCAGGTGATCACCACGCCTCCTGCTAAGTACGAAGCAGAGGGCAATGCCGGGATCCTCAATATTGTCCTCAAGCGGGCGAAGAACGATTACCTCGGGGGGAGTGCTTCGCTCGGCTACGGTCTGGAGCGAGGTCAGTCGAGCTACAATGCCTCTACCAATCTGAACTATCAGCAGGGGAAGGTCTCGGCTTCGCTCACCCTCAACGGCTCGACCTACGACTACAAGTCAAACTTCGACACCTACAAGACCTACCCTTCGACGGCCCTCTATTCGGAGAGCCTCAGCCAGATGAAGCTCAAGAGCAAGGACTACGGGATCCGTGGCGGTCTGGACTACGCCTTCACCCCAGAGCTCACGATGGGGGTCACGGCCTCCTACACACCAGAGTGGCAGAAGTCCACCATCACGGATATCACGAAGAACTATAAGATGCTTCCCTCGGGAGGCCGAGAGCAACTCCTCGGCGTCCCCGCCCAAGGACTCGAAGATAACTACGTGGGCTATAGCTCGCTGAACCTTCATCTGGAGAAGACCTTTGCCAGCGCTCCTGGGCGCAAGATCTCCTGGGATGCTGACTATGTCGGCTATACTTCGTCGGGAGATCATGACTTCGCTTCGGTCTCCGAGACCCCACAGGGGCATCGCCTCCCTGATCTAGACTTCGCCTATGCCTCTGCTACGAGACAGCGTACCCGCTCCTACCTGACGAATGTGGATCTGACCCTGCCTCTAGGGAAGACGATCCTCAGTATGGGGGCGAAGGGGACGTGGACACGTACCGACAACCGCAATACCTATCATCGCCACACGACGCTAGGGAAGCGGGACGATGCGACCCTCTTCGACGAGCATGTCTACGCCCTCTATGCCGACGTCACTCAGCCTCTGTCGGAGCAGTGGGAGCTCCGTGGCGGTCTGCGTATGGAGTACACCCATGCAGCGGGCGAATCTCAGGGGCAGGCCCGCCTCAACCTCAAGGACTATGTCAACTTCTTCCCCACCGTCTATCTGGGCTACAACCCCAGTGAGCGCCATGCCTTCAACCTCGAAGGGACGGTACGCCTCGACCGCCCACACTTCAGCCAGCTCTCACCCTATCCCTTCTATGAGAACCGGTATCTTCTGGTGATGGGGAAGGAGGATCTTCGGGCTTCGAAGCGGGGTTCGGTGACACTCGGCTATACCTTCGGAGGGAAGCTGAACTTCCAGGCCACGGGTTCCTATCTCTGGGATGGGATCGCAGGGGTCCTCACCCTCGACCCCAAGACTAACGAAGCACGCTACCAGACGGACAACGCTGAGACGAAGTACAGCTTCGGTCTGGAGAATAGCTACCACTTCACCTCGCTCTCCTTCCTGCAGTGCTACGTGCAGCAGAGCCTGTACTATACCTCCTCCAATCTTGCTCAGCAGGGGCAGACCCGGAGCGAGAACAAGGGCTTCTCCTACAACGCTAGCCTCAATGGGACGGTCTTCTTCAACCCCTCGAAGACCTTCACCGGTACCTTCTTCCTCGCCTACCTCTCCCCTCAGGTAGCTAACGGGGGGCGCATCTCCTCGATGTGCTTCACGGGGGTAGGTCTCTCCTATGCCCTCCTCGAGGGTAAGCTACGCTTCACGACGAATCTCAACAACCTCATTCGTACGGACAGCCACTTCACGATGGTCTCCGAGGGGAATAAGATCGAGGTCGTCAACTACATGCCACTTCGTACCTTCGATGTCGGAGTCTCCTACTCCTTCGGGGCTTCGCTCTCGAGCAAGGAGCTTAGTAAGAATGCTAAGGCACTCCGCTCACGTATGTAGAGGAGTGCCGATCGGATCAGTGCGGATCTGAGAAGGAGTACGGCTCGGGGAGGAGGCTCCTCGGGTCGTACTCTTTTCTTTTTTGGGGCGGGGGAAGATGCTCCTCCTGAGAGGCCTTTTGTTGAGAGGCTTTGGGAGGGGTGAAAAACGACCTACGGTAGATCGTCGAAAAAACCTACTGTAGGTCGTCGAGACGACCCACTGTGGGTCGTCGATGCGACCTACCGTAGGTCGTTCTTACGACCCTTCGTGCTGAGTCCCTTCGCCGAGTGCTTGGAGGGAGGGTTTTCCTCAGGGAATGGGGGGCTGTTTCGCTGGGAATTTCTCCCCTTCGAGGCCTTGGTCAAGTAGCTCGGCTCTAGGGGCTTCGTCTTAGGCCGGAGAATAGTGTCAAGGATTGTGTGTCGTAGGGGGTAGTTTGTACTACTTTAATGTGTATATTTGCTAGTGCATTCGAAGACTCAGGATATGGACGAAGGACGCATCGCACGAGTACGTGAGATGGAGGACGCTCTCAATCGATGGGTGGACCTCGGCAACAGGGGAGAGGCTCTCTTGGAGGCTATGACTGCTGACGTCCAGAGTCTCGAGAGGCTCATCGCCTACTACAGCTCGCCCCAGTGGCAGCGTGACTACGAGGATAGCAATCGGGGGCTCTTCCCCGAAGATCTCCCTCAGGGAGTCCTGAGCGAGGATGCTGTCTTCGACCTCCTCACCCAACTCCATGGTCTCGTAGAGATCGTCCAAACGCTAGATCACCGCTTAGAGCAAATACACTAATGAAGTCCCTGGGTGGCGACACCTCACCCGCAGGATGAGACGCCCCCCTGACGTACATACTAAACACCTACATCAAACAACTATGCAGTACAGCCTCAATCCCATAGTACGTGCTATCGGGAAGAATCCAGAAGCCTTCACTAAGGCCGACATCATCAAGTACATCCTCGACAACGACATCCACGAAGTCAACTTCCGCTACACGGCAGCTGACGGGCATCTCAAGGTGCTGAACTTCGTCATCCAGGATGCTGAATACCTCGACGAAGTGCTCTCCTCGGGCGAACGTGTAGACGGCTCTAGCCTCTTCCCCGGCCTGATGGAAGCTGGTTCGTCTGACCTGTATGTCGTGCCTCAGTTCGCCTCGGCCTTCTTGGATCCCTTCACGGATGAGCCTACGATCTCCTTCTTCTGCGCCTACATGGACAAGAACGGTCAGCCTCTCTCGGCAGCACCCGATGAGATCCTCCGCCGTGCAGCTAAGGCCTTCCGTGAAGTGACGGGTGGTCTAGAGTTCTACGCCATGGGCGAACTCGAGTACTACGTCATCGGTGAGCAGGAGGATGGCTACGAAGCTGTCGACCAGCGTGGCTACCACGAGATGGCCCCCTTCAGCAAGCAGATCGACTTCCGTACCGAGGCCATGCGCAAGATCTGCGAATGCGGTGGTCAGATCAAGTACGGCCACGGCGAAGTAGGGAACTTCATGGCCGATGGGCTCAACTATGAGCAGAACGAGATCGAATTCCTCCCCGTGCCCGTCGAGCAGGCTGCTCAGCACCTCCAGCTCGGTAAGTGGATACTCTTCGAGCTCGGATGGAGAATGGGGCTTAAGGTCACCTTCGCTCCTAAGATCATCGTCGGTAAGGCGGGTAGCGGGATGCACGTCCACACCAAGATCGTCGACAAGAACGGTATCAACCAGTACGTCGACCAGGCTGGTGAACTCACGGCTACCGCACACAAGGCAGTGGCTGGTATGATGAGTCTGGCTGCTTCGCTCACGGCCTTCGGGAATACGAACCCCACATCTTACCTCCGTCTCGTACCTCATCAGGAAGCGCCTACCACCGTATGCTGGGGCGACCGCAACCGCTCGGCTCTAGTACGTGTACCCCTAGGATGGAGCGCAGACGTAGATATGTGTAGCATCATCAACCCCCTCGAAAAGCCCAGCGACAAGCGCTACACCAACAAGCAGACGATCGAATTCCGTGCTTCGGACGGCTCAGCTAATATCTACCTTCTGCTAGCAGGTATCTGTACCGCGGTCCGCCATGGCTTCGAGATCGACAATGCCGAGCAGCTCGCTAAGGATACCTATGTGGCTGTGAACATCCACAAGGATGAGTTCGCAGGTGCTGTAGCCCATCTAGACAGCCTGCCTGCTTCGTGCGTCGCTTCGGCTGAGCGCCTACGTCAGCACCGTGCTATCTACGAAGCTCGTGGCGTCTTCGATCCAGTCACCATCGACATGCTGATCCGCAACCTCGAGGCCTACCAAGACCAGGATCTGCGTGCTAAGGCACAGGCCGATCCTAAGTTCCTCAAGGAGCTTGTCGATCGCTACTTCTACTGCTAGGCACTCGGCTGGCTCGGTAGCTCCCGCTCCGAGTACCCCCTAAGCATAAGCCCCAGACCCTCGCCGAGCGAAGGTCTGGGGCTTCTCTATTTACTGCCGGTCACCGCCTAGAGGTCGGTTCGCTTCCTCTAGCGGGAATACCAGCGTATCGAGGGGGTGTCTCCCCCGCCCTCCTAAGAGCAAAAGAAAGCCCCCAGTAGGTACGCTCTACTGGGGGCTCCTGTGTATCGAGGCTGGCTCGGTATGGCTTAGGCTTCCTTATGCTTCTCGAGCTTACGCTTCAGTACATCGATGCAGTTATCTATAGCTTCCTCGAAGCTATCTGCAGTCTTGTCTACGAAGAAGTCCGGGCCGTTGACCTTGAGCTTGATGGATGCTTCCTTGTTGTTAGAGATTTCGGGCTTGACAACCTTTAGGACGACTTCGGCGCCTTGGATGTCATCGGCGAAGCGATTGAGCTTATCGAGCTTCTTCTGGATGAATGCCTTGAGCTGCTCTGTGGCATCGAAGTGGATGGCTTGAATTCTGATGTCCATAGTTGAATAGCTTTTAGTTCCCCTGTAGGGGTGTGTGACATACGTTGAGGACAGGGACTGTGGAGGGTTTCTCCCTTCCTTCACACCAAAGTTAGGTAAAAGGTTAGATATATCAAATAGCCGTAGCAAGGAGCGAATCTGTCCGCTTGTTCGGCAGCAGGACGAGCGGAGGTAGAAATCCAGAGCCTTGGGAAGGGGACAAAAGAAACCTACGGTAGGTCGCCGATGCGATCTACTGTGGGTCGGTGAGACGACCTACAGTAGGTTTTTTCGACGACCTACGGTAGGTCGTTTTTGAGGGTGCCTCTAGCCCGCTTCCCAAGCGGGTATTCGGCGGGGGCTGTTTCTGGCATGAAAGAGGATCCTTCAGCTCTGAGGGTAGGGTAGGGGAGGCTTGGTCGTTTCGGGAAATCCTTCTACCTTTGCCGAAACAAGGCATAAACGATGCCGTCGGTCGACGGCTACGATGCACAAGAGAATATGATCACTCGGATGTACCATATAGGTTGGTGGCGCACTCAAGGTAGTAATATCGTGAGTTAGGCGTAGCTTGTCCCTATTGTAAATCCATCAGTAGCATAATAGAGGCTTGTCGTGACTCACGGCAAGCCTCTTTGTCGTAGGTACACGAGCTGCAGGAATGACGTCACCTGCCAGGAGCCTTTACTTAGCTCTAACCCTTCACTCAAAACTTCTCCACTTTTATGACACCCTTCCAAGTAGATTCCAATGGCTTTTATGGCGACTTCGGTGGCGCCTTCGTCCCTCCCATCCTCGAGCCGATCATCAGAGAGCTCCAAGAGACGTACCTGAGCGTCATCGAGAGCAAGGGCTTTCAGGACGAGTTCCATACCCTGCTACGTGACTACGTAGGTCGACCCAGCCCCCTCTACCATGCCCGCCGTCTGAGCGAAAGATATGGTGCGAAGATCTACCTCAAGCGTGAGGACCTAAACCACACGGGAGCACATAAGATCAATAATGCCCTCGGGCAGATCCTTCTGGCCAAGAAGATGGGTAAGCATCGGATCATCGCCGAGACAGGTGCCGGTCAGCACGGAGTAGCGACCGCCACGGCCTGCGCCCTCATGGGCATGGAGTGCCACATATATATGGGGGCCATCGACGTAGAGCGCCAGCATGTCAATGTCGAGCGCATGAGGATGCTCGGGGCTACGGTCATCCCAGCGAAAAGCGGTAATCAGACGCTCAAGGACGCCGTGAATGAGGCCCTCATGGCTTGGTGCTCCCAGCCCGAAGATACCTTCTATCTGATCGGATCGGCAGTAGGGCCACATCCCTATCCCGATATGGTAGCTCGTCTGCAGAGTGTCATCAGCAAGGAGATCAAAGCTCAGCTACAGGAGAAGGAGGGGCGTGACTATCCCGACTACCTGCTCGCCTGCATCGGGGGTGGGTCCAACGCAGCGGGCACGATGTACCACTACCTCGATGACCCCCGTGTCCGCATCGTCCTAGGAGAGGGGGGCGGTCATGGGATGGATAGCGGGGAGACCGCCGCGACCATCAATATCGGTACTGAGGGTGTCCTGCACGGGAGTCGTACGCTCGTCATCCAGACACCCGAAGGTGAGGTGCAAGAGCCCTATTCGATCTCTGCTGGCCTGGATTATCCTGGCATCGGCCCTCTGATCTCTCAGATAGCGGTGCAGGAGCGAGCGAAGGTGCTCTCGATCAATGACGATGAAGCCCTGCGTGCGGCCTTCGAGCTTACCCGTCTGGAGGGGATTATCCCAGCGCTGGAGAGTAGCCACGCCTTGGCCCTCCTTCCTCACATGAAGTTCCAGAGAGAGGACGTAGTCGTCCTCACGGTGAGTGGGCGTGGGGATAAGGATATCTCTACCTACTTGGCACACAAGGCTGAGATACTAGGAGAATAGCGACGAGACTGTCGTCCCACCCCAGTTATTTCCTCTCCCTGACCTGCTCCTTCACGGCCTCTAATGACGAGGGTCAGCCGAGCCTGAAATCAAGGGCTTCAGGAAGGGGACAAAAAGGACCCACGGTAGGTCGCCGATGCGACCTACCGTGGGTCGTCGAGACGACCTACAGTAGGTTTTTTTGACGACCTACCGTAGGTCGTTTTTTGGGGGTACCTCTTCCCCTCATCCCAAGCGGGTATTCCCCTCGGGGCTTATCCCTCGCGATGGAGGATACCTTTGCCCTAGGGTCGGAAGCTCCGTCACCTCGTTTCTACTAGGCTTTTCGTACATTTGTATCCTAAATTAACGTTATTGACGGATACTAGCTATTCGATAAGCGAACCAATATGAACATATCCTACGATCTACTGCGACGCTATGTAGCCACCGATCTGACACCAGACGAAGTCGCTACGGCACTCACCTCTATAGGTCTAGAGGTAGGAGGAGTAGAAGAAGTCGAATCTATACCTGGAGGGCTCAAGGGGCTGGTCATCGGTCGGGTCTTGACCTGCGAGGCGCATGCCAACTCTGACCACCTCCACGTCACCACGGTAGATATAGGAGGCGAAGCCCCCCTACAGATCGTCTGTGGCGCTCCTAACGTAGCTGCAGGCAAGGCCGTCGTCGTAGCGACTCTAGGTACCGTCCTAGGCTCGGGCGATGAGACCTTCACCATCAAGAAGAGCAAGATCCGTGGCGTAGAGAGCTTCGGCATGCTCTGCAGTGAGGTGGAGATCGGCGTAGGGCATGACGATAGTGGTATCATCCTGCTGGATGCCGATAGTGTCCAGGTGGGTACACCCGCTGCCGAGTACTTCGGCGTGAGCTCCGACACGGTGATCGAGGTGGATATCACGCCCAATCGTGTCGATGCTACTTCGCACTACGGCGTCGCTCGTGACCTAGCTGCTTACCTGACCCAGCGAGGGAAGCCCACGGTGGCTACCCTCCCCGAGGTCATCGCTTCTCCCGAGGGAGCTTGCCCCCTCCCAGTGTCCATCGAAGTCGATCCTACCCTGTGTCCTCGCTTCGAGGGGCTCGTGATCCGTGGCCTGAAGGTCACAGAGAGCCCCGATTGGCTACGCCGTGCTCTGGAGACACTTGGCCTGCGTCCGATCAATAATGTCGTCGACGTGACGAACTTCGTCCTCCATGAGTTCGGTCAGCCCCTGCATGCCTATGATCTGGAGGAGACCGCTGGCGCTCTCACGGTGAAGCTCGCTGGTGAGTGCAAGATGACTCTCCTGGACAAGAGCGAAGTGACCCTCTCTGATCGTGACCTCGTCATCGCCTCGAAGACGGGCGAGCCACTCTGTGTCGGGGGTGTGATGGGTGGCCTAGATTCGGGTACGACGGAGACGACGACGGATATCTTCCTCGAGGCGGCGAACTTCAACGCTACCTCGGTGCGTAAGACCGCCCGTCGCCTAGGTGTCAATAGCGACTCCTCCTTCCGCTTCGAGCGAGGCCTTGATCCCAATCGTACGACTTGGGCGCTCCTTCGTGCAGCCTCCCTTATACTCGAGCTGTGCCCAGGTAGCTATATCGATGGCGGACGCTTCGACCACTATCCCATCCAGGCAGAGCCCTACGCCGTAGAGCTTAGCCTCAGCCGTATGGATAGCCTCATCGGTAAGGTCATCCCCCGAGATGAGGTAGAGCGCATCCTCCGTAGCCTAGAGATCGAGATCGTCTCCCAGAGCGAAGACCTCTGGAGTCTACGTGTGCCCCGCTATCGTATCGACGTGACCCGTGAGGCCGACGTCATCGAGGAGGTCATGCGTATCTATGGATACAATAATATCGAGCTCAGTGGCTACATCCATGCCAACCTCAGCGCTAAGGGTCCCGTCGACCGAGCCTACAGCCGTCGCCTACTCCTCTCTGAGCAACTCACGGGAGCTGGCTTCAATGAGCTCCTGAATAATTCACTCTCTTCGGAGGCTTACTACGAGGGGCTGACCTCCTACCCACAGGAGAAGCTCGTACAGCTAGTCAATCCTCTCAGTGGCGAACTCAATGTCCTTCGCCAGACGCTCCTCTTCGGCGGGCTCTCTGCGATCAGCCGTAATCTGCGTCGCCAACAGAAGAGCTTCTACTACTACGAGTGGGGGAACTGCTACATGGCAGCTCCCGAGGTGGAAAAGTCCACCGCCACGACGCTTGCCGGATACCGAGAGACGCAGTACCTCGGCCTCTGGATCGCTGGTGAGCGAGTACAGAATAGCTGGGTTCACCCCGACGAGTCTGCTTCTCCCTTCGAGCTCAAGGCGCATCTCCTTCACCTCCTAGAGCGACTAGGAGTAGGGGAGCGTAGCCTGAAGGCCGAATTTGTAGAGCTAGACATCTTCTCGGGGAAGGGCTATGCTTACCGCACCTTTGACGGCAAGGAGATCGCTGTCCTTGGGCAGGTGAAGCCCGCCCTGCTTGCTAAGTGGGACATCGACCTACCTGTGTACTATGCCTCCGTCAACTGGGAGCTCCTCAATCGTCTGGCCGACCGTACAAAGGTCGAGATCACTGAGCTACCGAAGTTCCCCGTCGTACGCCGAGACCTCTCCCTACTGATCAATGCTGAGACGACCTTCGCCGAGCTGGCAGAGGTAGCTCGCCGTACGGAGAAGAAGCTACTGAAGGACTGCACCCTCTTCGATGTCTATGAGGGGAAGAACCTCCCCGCAGGTAAGAAGAGCTATGCCCTCTCCTTCTACCTACAGGATACAGAGCGCACGATGAGCGACAAGCAGATCGATGCGATCATGGCGAAGATCCGCAAGAGCCTCGAAGATACCTTCGGAGCAGAACTAAGATAAGAGACCAACGAACAACCATCACGATAAGTTATTTATGGGAAGAGCATTTGAATATCGTAAAGCTCGTAAGATGAAGCGCTGGGGGAATATGGCCCGTGTCTTCACTAAGCTAGGTAAGGAAATCACGATCGCTGTCAAGGCTGGTGGCCCAGAGCCCGAGACTAACCCACGCCTGCGTGTGCTCATGCAGACAGCTAAGAAGGAGAACATGCCTAAGGAGAACGTCGAGCGTGCTATCAAGAAGGCTAGCTCTAAGGACTTCTCTGACTACAAGGAAATGAACTACGAAGGCTATGGCCCCTTCGGTATCGCTATCTTCGTAGAGACCGCTACGGACAATACGACTCGTACCGTGGCTAATGTCCGTAGCTACTTCAATAAGTTCGGTGGCAGTCTCGGTACATCGGGTAGCCTCGAATTCCTCTTCGATCACAAGTGCATCTTCCATATCGTGAAGAAGGAAGGCATGGATCTCGAAGAGCTGGAGCTGGAGCTCATCGACTACGGAGTAGATGAGCTGGAGGAAGACGAGAATGAGATCATCCTCTACGGCCCCTTCTCTGCTAATGCCCAGATCCAGTCCTATCTGGAAGAGGCGGGCTATGAGATCACGTCGGCCGAATTCGTACGTCTGCCGAACGATACCAAGCCTGTCACCCCAGAGCAACGTGAGACACTCGCCAAGCTCATCGATAAGCTCGAGGAAGATGAAGACGTGCAGAATGTCTTCACCAACATGCAGGAAGAGGAGGGCGAAGAATAGTCTTCCACTCCGTCTAAACCATTAGCTAGTCCCCCGTCGTAGCTCCTCTCGAAGGTGGCTACGACGGGGGACTAGTTGCTTCTCAGTGTCTCGGGGGTTCGTCCTCGTAGACTCCCGCCCTTCGTCTCGGTAGGAGTGCTGGGCGGAATGTCCTATCTTCGTAGGAGCGAAGAGGAAGCGAGGGGCTAGCCCTTAGCTGATCTTCCCCCTCCGTGGTCGATCTCCACGAGGAGCTAACAATGCAGTGAATATGAAAGGAATCATACTAGCAGGCGGTACAGGTACACGTCTCTATCCCATCACCAAGGGAGTGAGCAAGCAGCTACTCCCTATCTACGACAAGCCGATGATCTATTACCCAGCGTCGGTACTGATGCTCGCTGGGATCCGTGAGATATTGATCATCTCCACTCCCCAAGATCTCCCGGGCTTCCGTCGGCTACTCGGGGATGGGAGTGACTATGGAGTCTCCTTCAGCTACGCAGAGCAGCCCTCGCCCGATGGGCTAGCGCAGGCCTTCCTCATAGGAGAAGAGTTCATCGGTGACGACTCCGTCTGTCTGGTCCTTGGGGATAATATCTTCTACGGTATGTCCTTTAGCCAGATGCTTGTCCAGGCAGTGCGAGATGCTGATCAGGGATGGGCGACGATCTTCGGCTACAGAGTCAATGATCCTGAGCGCTACGGCGTGGCGGAGTTTGATGAAGCGGGGAACTGCCTCTCAATAGAAGAGAAGCCCAAGCACCCGAAGAGCAACTACGCTGTCGTAGGACTTTACTTCTATCCCAATGAAGTCGTTCAGGTGGCTAAGGGCGTGAAGCCCTCTGCTCGTGGGGAACTCGAGATCACTTCGGTCAATGAATCCTTCCTCCGGCAAGGCAATCTGAAGGTCCAAACCCTAGGACGAGGCTTCGCTTGGCTCGATACGGGCACGCATGATTCCCTTTACGAAGCTTCTACCTTCGTAGAGACGCTGGAGAAGCGTCAGGGACTCAAGATCGCTTGCTTAGAAGAGATCGGCTACCATCAAGGCTGGATCGACGAGGAGCATCTCAGAGAGATCGGCGAAACACTGAGCAAGAACCAGTACGGGCAGTACTTACTCTCGCTCCTTCCTACGAAGCGCTAGAGCCCCATTCTCTTGATGTATACAGCGAGATCATGAATGTAATCCCCACCGCTATCGAAGGAGTCTTGGTCCTCGAGCCCCGTGTCTTCGGGGACGATCGTGGCTACTTCTTCGAGTCGTTCAGTGCAGCCTCCTTCCGAGAGCAGGTCTGTTCCACGGACTTTGTCCAGGACAACGAAAGCTTCTCACGCTACGGCGTGGTCCGTGGCTTACATTATCAGCTCCCGCCCTACGCCCAGAGTAAGCTGGTACGTGTCGTCCGTGGCTCTGTCCTCGACGTAGCTGTCGACATCCGTCGTGGGTCGAAGACCTTCGGACAGCACGTAGCCGTGGAGCTGAGTGAACGTAATCACCGCCAGCTCTTCATTCCCCGAGGCTTCGCACACGGCTTCAGCGTACTCTCGCCAGAAGTGATCTTCCAGTACAAGTGCGATAATTACTACGCTCCCGACAGCGAGGGTGCTATCGCATGGGACGATCCTGAGCTGGCGATCGATTGGCGCATCCCCACCGATCACGTGATCCTCTCGGAGAAGGATAAGCACCATCCACGCCTCTCAGAGGCTAAGCTCCTCTTCGACATCAAGGATCGACTCTATTAGCAACCAAGCAATCCTATCTCTCTATGCAATATAAGCGCACCCTGCTGATCACCGGCGGAGCTGGATTCATCGGCTCACACGTCGTCCGTCTGATGGTGAATAAGTATCCCGACTACCGCATCATCAATCTGGACAAACTGACCTACGCAGGCAATCTAGCCAATCTCAAGGACATCGAGCAAGCACCGAACTACCTCTTCGTACGTGAAGATATCTGCGACTATGAGCGTATCCGTGAGGTGCTCACAGAATATGAGGTTGACGGCATCATTCATCTCGCAGCCGAGAGTCATGTAGACCGCAGTATCCGTGACCCATTCACCTTCGCCAAGACCAATGTACTCGGCACGCTTTCACTACTACAGGCAGCCCGTGAAGTCTGGGAAGCTCGCCCCGAGAAGTACGAAGGCAAGCGCTTCTATCATATCTCTACCGACGAAGTCTATGGTACTCTTGACTTCGATGGAGCGCTCTTCACGGAGGATTGTAAGTACGATCCGCACAGCCCTTACTCTGCGAGCAAGGCCTCCAGCGACCACTTCGTCCGTGCCTATCACGATACCTACGGGATGCCTACGCTGGTGACGAACTGCTCCAATAACTACGGCCCCTATCAGTTCCCCGAGAAGCTGATCCCGCTCTTCATAAATAACATCCGTCATGGCAAGCCCCTCCCTGTCTACGGTAAGGGTGAGAACGTCCGAGATTGGCTCTATGTCGTCGATCATGCACGGGCCATCGACCTGATCTTTCACGAAGGGCGCACCGCAGAGACCTATAATATCGGGGGCTTCAACGAGTGGAAGAACATCGACCTCATCAAGGTCTTGATCGCCACTGTGGATAGACTCCTCGGTAATCCCGAAGGACATTCGCTCCCACTCATCACATACGTGACCGACCGAGCAGGTCATGACCTCCGCTATGCTATTGACTCCACGAAGCTCCATAAGGAGCTGGGCTGGGAGCCAAGCCTACAGTTCGAGGAAGGTGTCGAGCTGACGGTGCGCTGGTATCTCGAGAATCAGGAGTGGCTTGATAGTATCACCTCGGGCGCCTACGAGACGTACTACGAGCAGATGTACCAAGGACGCTAATCTCCTACCCCTACTCTTGGGCGAAGTCTTAGGTAATCCTTCGCCCGATTACAAGTAACTCCTAAGCCCATTACGGCGACTAAAAGGCTGATCTTCAGAGGATGAAGGTCAGCCTTTCTTATATCTAGTTGGGTAGGGAATGGTAGTTCCCCGCTCCGTGGCGATGACTTAGCCTAGGGGTGTGCTGAAGTTGCTCCTTCGATCACGGAGGAGTTCGAATACCTGATCAAGGGGATGCCTCTCCGATCACTTTTTCGCTCCTCCCTCGTCTTCGGAGAGCTACGCCCCGAATTGTAAAAACGCTCAAAAGCTGATAACAAAAGGGCTCTTGAGGTTGTGGATAACTTTTTCTTCCGTGGGTGGGTAACCCTATGGATAAAACCTATACATTTGTTCTAGTTCCCTACCGAAGACCCTCCTTTTCTACCTATGTATGGGGGGCAATGGGGAATACCAAAACTACTATTAACGCAAGTCACGAAGTAAGAATTATGGGAAAAGAGGTGATCTATATCCTGAAGCGAGACGGGAGCGAACAGCCTTACGATGGTGAAAAGATCCGTGGGGCGATCCTCAAAGCTTACCGAGCTGCAGGACTACAAGATGAAGAAGAGAACGCACTGAAGATAGAAGCCAAGATCCAGATCGATCTAGGTAAGCGCTCGGGGCAAGTAGCTGTCGAAGAGATACAAGATCTCGTCGAGGCCGAACTCATGATCCTCGATCCTCAGGTGGCTAAGAAGTACATCATCTATCGTGAATGGCGCACCGTCGAGCGTGAGAAACGAACCACGCTCAAGCAGACGATGGACGGCATCGTCACGATAGAGAAGAACGACATCAACCTGGGGAATGCCAATATGAGTGCCTATACTCCCTCGGGTCAGATGATGACATTCGCCTCCGAAGTGACTAAGGACTATGCGATGAAGTACCTGCTAGCTCCTCAGTATGCACGTGCACATGCGGCCGGAGATATCCACATTCACGACCTCGACTATTACCCTACCAAGACGGCTACCTGCGTACAGTACGACCTCGAGGATCTATTTGAGCGGGGCTTCCATACGAAGAACGGGAGCATCCGCACACCGCAGAGCATCCAGAGCTATGCTACACTTGCGACCATCGTCTTCCAGACCAATCAGAACGAACAGCATGGAGGTCAGGCCATCCCTGCCTTTGATTTCTTCATGGCTCCAGGTGTGCGCAAGTCCTTCATCCGCCATCTCTCCGATCGTCTGCTGTATGCGCTGGCCCTGCTGCGAGAAGAGTCCTTCGATACACAGCAGCGTCAGGCCTTCACTGACGATATACGAGCGCTCAATCCCAAGTTGTCGGCCTCCGAAGAAGCGATCCAGACACTCGCCGATCAGCTGAGAACCATCCACAAGGAACTACCTGATCGGGTCGTGCGCTTAGCTCTTGAGGAAGCTTATCGCAGGACAGAGCGGGATACGCATCAGGCGATGGAGGGCTTCATTCACAACCTGAACACGATGCATTCACGTGGAGGGAATCAGGTCGTCTTTAGTTCTGTCAACTATGGTACCGATACCTCCGAGGAGGGACGTATGGTGATCCGTGAGCTCCTCTCGGCTACGATCGAGGGTTTGGGCCAGGGCGAAGTGCCGATCTTCCCGATACAGATCTTCAAGGTGAAGGAAGGCGTGAACTACACAGAGGCTGACTACGAGCTGGCTCAATCGGACTTCGCTGGTGCGCTGAAGGGTAAGTACACCTTCACTGCGCCCAACTTCGACCTCCTTCTGGCTGCATGTTGTACGACTTCGCATGCACTCTTCCCCAACTTCCTCTTCCTCGACACGCCGTTCAATAAGCATGAGCTCTGGCGTGCCGATGATCCTAAGCGCTACCTCAATGAGATCGCTACGATGGGATGCCGTACACGCGTCTTCGAGAACCTAAATGGACCCAAGACTTCTGTCGGTAGAGGCAACCTCTCCTTCACGACGATGAACCTGCCTCGTCTTGCGATCGAAGCCACGATCGAGGCTGGTCGTGACCTGCCTGAAGGGACAGCTCAGGAGCGCCAACAGCGTGCTAAGGAGTTCTTCCTTCGTTCGGTGAGGGAGGTCGCACGGTTCATCGCAGAGCAACTCTATCAGCGCTACCTCTACCAGCGGTCGGCACTGGCTCGCCAATTCCCCTTCATGATGGGCAACGATGTCTGGAAGGGCGGGGGAAAGCTATCGCCACAGGAGGAGGTCGGTGACGTATTCAATAGCGGTACGCTCGGTATAGGCTTCCTCGGCGGACACAATGCCATGGTCGCCATCTATGGTGAAGGTCACGGCCGTAACCAAGAAGCTTGGGACACGCTCTACGAAGCTATCCAGGTGATGAACGAAGTCGTCCAGGAGTACAAGGAGAAGTACAAGCTCAATTACTCCGTACTCGCCACCCCCGCCGAAGGTCTCTCGGGGCGCTTCACCCGCATGGACCGCAAGCGCTATGGGGTGATCAAGGGCGTGAATGAACTAGACTACTACGTCAACTCCTTCCACGTCGACGTCAAAGAAGAAATAGGGATGTTCGAAAAGATCCGTCGTGAGGCGCCCTTCCACGCGATAACGCTCGGCGGACATATCAGCTACATCGAGCTGGATGGCGAAGCGAAGAAGAACGTATCAGTCATTCTCAAGCTTGTCAAGACGATGAAGGACGAGGGAATAGGCTACGGCTCGATCAATCATCCTGTAGATACCTGCCAGTGCTGTGGCTATCGGGGCATCATCTACGACAAGTGCCCCGTCTGCAAGAGTGATCGCATCGCTCGTCTTCGCCGTATCACGGGCTACCTCACCGGAAGTCTCGAGAGCTGGAATTCCGCCAAGCAGGCCGAAGAGCGTGATCGTGTGAAGCATCATTAGCACCGATCACTCCCCCCATTACCTATAAGCGAAGATCCCGAGCTCTGGTGACGAGCCCGTCGCCAGAGCTCGGGTCTTTAGTGTCTACCTAATATCCCCCTCATCCTAACCTTAAAGCGGTGCGTCTACTCAACGTCTATCGGGAGAGTATCAGCGATGGTCCCGGCCTTCGCTACTCGATCTATCTCGCTGGCTGTCGGCATGCCTGCCCTGGATGTCACAATCCCGAGAGTTGGTCTGGCGATGGAGGTATCCCGCTGACAGAGGTAGTCCTCTCGGAGATCATAGAAGAGATCCGGACCAATCCCCTGCTGGATGGGATCACAGTCTCCGGTGGTGACCCCTTCTATGACCCTAAAGCCCTGGCCTCTCTTCTGAAGCGCCTGCGCTCAGAGACGAAGAAGAGCATCTGGTGCTATACCGGCTTCACCATCGAATACCTACTACGCTCCGAGGAGCATCGGCCTGCGCTCGACTACATCGACGTACTCGTCGACGGGCCTTTCGTGCAAGCGCTCTTCGACCCAGGGCTCTATTTCCGAGGAAGTAGCAATCAGCGCCTCATCCAGATCGACCATACGCAGCCTCTGGGGGCTGAAGCCCTGACGATCCTCGATAGTGATTACTTCGGCTAAGGCTCGCCCTGTCATTCTCCACTATAGCATGTCTCGTGGCGGATAGCTTGCTAGTCCGTGCGCTTCTCATTACATTTGCTAGCCCGATTACAGCTTATTCATCCACTTACTGCGATTGATCGACCTATGATTTACGTGCTAGGAGCGCTCTGCTTCCTTCTACTTCTCCTCTACGTACTTGAGACGAAGCGCTACAAAGCCTTATCCTCGGCCTCTGTCCAAACGGAAGAGCAGAGGAGACAGGCTGAAGAGCGCCTGCTCCTCGCCCAGCGATCGCTCGAGGATACCAGAAGTCAGCTGGAGCAGGCGCAGCGTGAGGGACAGGAGCGTGCGATCAGTCTGGCCTCGATGGGGTCGGAGCTTCGGGGGGTGACAGACGAACTCGAGCGCCTGCGCTCATCGTACTCTGAACTCCAGCAGACGGCTACCGACACCGCCCTTCGCCTATCGTCCACCGAGACACAGCGGGCAAGCCTCGTGGTCGAACTAGAGAAACTCCAGGCGGAGAAGTCGCACCTCGTCGAGGAGCTACGGGATAGCTTCCGCTCGGTAGCAAGTGATATTATGCGGGAGCGTACGGAGGACCTTGACAAACGTGCTAAGGAGACACTCTCACCTCTGAGAGAAGACCTGAAGCGCTTCGGTGAGCAGGTGGAGAAGGCTTATACAGATGAGTCCCGAGAGCGCTTCAGTCTCAAGGATTCTATCGAGAAGCTCATCCTCCGCAGTCAGGAGATCAGTGACGAGACTACGAGCCTCACACGTGCACTTCGTGGAGATAGCAAGGTGCAGGGCGACTGGGGCGAACTGATCCTAGAGCGTATCCTTGACCAGAGTGGCCTGATCCGTGGCGAGCATTACTTCGTGCAGGAGACGCTCCGTGATGAGACGGGCTCCGTCATCACTACCGAAGAGAACCGTGGGGGGCTGAGACCCGACGTCATCGTACGCTATCCCAACCGTGGCGCTGTGGTCATCGACAGCAAGGTCAGCCTGACGGCCTACACCCGATATGTCGCAGCGGAGACCGACGCTGACCGTACGGTCGCCCTTCGTGACCACATCACGAGCCTCAAGAAGCATATCCAGGAGCTCTCAGGTAAGAAATATGAGGAGTACGCCCTCGGCTCAGCGAACTTCGTCATGCTCTTCATCCCGAACGAACCAGCTTATACGCTCGCCCTCTCAGAAGAACCAACGCTCTGGGAAGAGGCCTATCGCAAGAACGTCGTCCTGATCAATGGGACGAATCTCATCGCAGCGCTCCGGATGGCACAGGATATGTGGCAGCGAGATAGCCAGCAACGCAACGTTATGCAGATCGTAGACGAGGCCGGGAAGCTCTATGATAAGTTCGCCACCTTCACTGAAACCTTCCTCAAGATCGAAAGCAAACTCTCCGACGCACAGTCAGCTTTCGCCGAAGCTAAAGGTCAGCTCCGTGATGGCCGTGGTAATGTCTTAGGTCGCTTCGATAAGCTGAAGACGCTTGGAGCCAAGACGAAGAAGGCACTACCGGCTGCTCTCCAGCCTTCGGACGATACTTCGGAGGACGAAGACTAAGCGACGCCCCGACGAACTAAACGCAATGGAGCGTCCCATCACCTGAAGATCTAGGTGTGGGGCGCTCTTCGTGTCTGGTCGCTCCCGCTCATGCGGGCTCTTCCTTCGGCTAGGACGGAGGTGCATCACAGTGCTTACAGCACAGACCTTCCCTCTGAAATCGCTAATTTTGTGGTACAAAAGCTTAAACGACTATTTATATACACGACTACGATGGCTAAATCTAAGGACGAAAAGAAGCGTGCTGGCCTCATCCCTGAGCCTACACTTCGTCGACTCCCGTGGTATCTCTCCTTCGTCAAACTCCTACAGACCGAGGGGCATAAGTATGTATCTTCGCCCCGCATCGCCTCTGGTGTCGGCGTAGATGCAGCGCTGGTGGCTAAGGATTTATCTTATGTCGAGCTCCAGGGTCGCACACGTGTCGGCTACGAGACCGAAGCATTGATCAACTACTTAGAGGAATTCCTGGGCTTCACACAGCGTCATCGGGCTTTCCTCATCGGTGTGGGTAGCCTCGGTTCGGGGCTACTGGCGGACAAGGGGCTTCGTCAATTCGGGCTGGAGATCACGGCAGGCTTCGACGTGGCAGAGGAGATCGTCGGCACGGAAGTGGCCGGCGTGCCCGTCTATCACATCAATGAGCTGGCCACACGTATCGAAGCTGAGGGCGTGCAGATAGCCATCCTCACCGTGCCTATCCTGCAAGCCCAGCACATGACAGACCGTCTGGTGCGGGCAGGTATCCGTGCGCTGTGGAACTTTACACCGGTGCGCATCCAGACACCAGACGCTGTCGTCGTGCAGAATACCTCGATGTACGCCCATCTTGCCCTGATGTTCACCCGCCTGAAGTCCGCTCTCCGGGGTGACGCAGAGGCTTAACGCTCCCGACTTTACCCGCACATGAAGATCCTTGGCGTCGGCTTCAACTACCGCTCGCATTGCACCGAAGCTCCCGCTATCGGCTTGCCCGAGCAGGCAGAAGCGGAAGCTCCACTCTTCTTCCACAAGGGTGACGCCCTGCTCAAGCCACACACACCTTTCTTCCTGCCTGATATGGGCTCCTCGATCGAATACGAAGCGGAGCTCGTCCTACAGATCTGTCGGGTGGGGAAGCGGATCGCCGAGCGCTTCGCACACCGCTATTACCAGCGAGTGACCGTGGGGATCGACTTCACTGCACGGGATCTCCAGCGTCGAGCTATGGCCGAAGGGAAGCCTTGGCTTTCGGCAAAGGTCTTCGATGGCTCTGCAGTCGTCGGCGAGTGGCTGGACAAGACGGAGCTCGGTTACCCAGAGCGTCCGATCCCCTTCTCACTGAAGGTTGATGGACGGGTGGTACAAGCGGCCGATAGCTCCGAGATGATCCACGGCTTCGATCGGCTCATCGCCGAGGTCAGTCGCTTTCAGACGCTTCGCATGGGCGACCTGATCTTCACGGGCACACCTGCAGGCGTCGGCCCAGTCTCTATTGGGCAGACGCTCGAAGGCTTTATCGGGGAGCGCAAAGTCCTGCATCTTCCGATCAAGTAAGCGAGCCAAGGTAGCTCCCATCCATTACTATTCACCGCACGATGCCGAGGGAATCCCTTCCCTCGGCATCGTCGTTTCTTCCCCCCGTCATTGCCCTTCCCCTCCCTTTGTATTGTAATTCCTGCCTGATTTTATTGTCCGTTTCATCGCATTCTATTGCAAAGTTTCCCTCACTTAATGAGGATGGCGAAGGAGACGTATACCCCTTCCGAGTAGAACGTATAGTATCACAAGCAAAACGTATACATTTCGCCCACGGAAGGTATAGCTTACCCTTAGACGCCTTATCGAGAAGGTCTGGGGATGGAATGGAGTGGGCGGAGCTTGGGGGCTGTGGGGCGGGGTGAACTAATGGTTCTTCTTGTAGCTCAGCACAGCCCATCCGCTCATGAAGAGGCCGATGAGAGAGAGCGCTAGCACTTGATGAGCGATGCTACTGAAGTTGCCTCCACGGACGAATACCGTACGCATGGCCTCGATGAAGTAGCTGACGGGATTGATATAGGTCGTGAGGTAAGCCGCCGTGGGCATCGAACGTATCGGCGTGAATAGCCCCGAGAGGAGCATCAGGATCATCACGAAGAACCACATCACGAACACTGCCTGCTGCATCGTATCGGAATAGTTGGAGATGATGAGGCCAAGTGACGAGAAGAATACAGCTAGGAGCATGGCCAGCAAATAAACCAGAGCGACGCTCCCAGCTGGTGTGATGCCGTAGATGAGCCAGGAGAGCGTCAGGCAAGCAGTAATGATGAAGAAGGCGATGAGCCAATAGGGGAGGAGCTTCGCCAGGATAAAGGTCGACTTCTTCACCGGAGTTACGTTGATCTGCTCGATGGTACCCGCCTCCTTTTCTCCTACGATGTTGAGCGTAGGTAGGTATCCCGTCATCATCATCATCACGATAGCCAGGAGGGCGGGTATCATGAAGAGCTTGAAATCAAAGTGCTGGTTGTGGAGGAAGAGCGTAGAGACCTCCAAGCGGATAGAGGCTAAGGGGAAGGCGCTTGCGGTGACTAGCCGAACGAGATACACGGAGCCGATCGCGCCCTTAGTGCCATTTACGGCATTGGCAGCGATGAGGATCTGGGGCTTTCTCCCTAAGGTCAGGTCTCGACTATAGCCGTGGGGGATGACGAGGACGATATCAGCCTGTGAGCGCTCGATGTCACGGAGCGCTTCTCTATAGGTGGAGGGCTGACCATGGAAGGAGAAATACTTGCTCACTGCGATACTCTGCACAAGTTGCTGCGAGCGAGTAGAGCGGTCATTGTCCACGACGTCCACGGCGATATGCTTTACCTCCAGATTCATGACCCACGGCATGACGCACATGATCAGGATGGGGAAGAGGATGATGAGCCTAGGGAGGAAGGGATTGCGCCGTATCTGGATGAATTCCTTCTGGAGAAGATAGCGGAGTGTCATAGAGAAGCTATTCTAAACGCTTGCTAAACGTGGCGAGGGCTAGGGTAAGGAGCGTGACGAACATCCCGCAGAGGACGAGCGTCTCACGGAGTACTTGCTCGATGCCGACGCCCATGATCATCAGTTTGCGTATAGCACTGATGTAGTAGCTGGGGGGAAGGATCGCCGATACATACTGCAGGAACCGAGGCATTGACTCGACAGGGAAGATCATCCCTGAGAACATCACGATCGGCATGACGAGTACCATCGCTGAGAGTAGTAGTGCCTCCAGCTGGGTCTTAGCGATATTGGAGACCAGAAGTCCTAAGGAAAGGGCTAGGAGAATGTAGATCGTCGAGACCCCGATGATCCAGAGCCAAGATCCTCGCACCGGTACACCCAGCACCGAGGTAGCCATCACGAGGATGGTGATGAGTATCGTGAAGGCAAGCACTAGATAGGGGATGACCTTGGCGATGATGATCAGTAGCGGGCGAGTGGGCGATACCAGGAGCACCTCCATAGTGCCACGCTCCTTCTCACGGACAATAGATATGGAGGTCATCATCGCACAGACCAGCATGAGAAGCATGCCCATGATGGCCGGGACAAAGCCATAAGCTGACTTCATCTGCGGGTTGTAGAGCAGATGGGTCGTGATGAATCCCTCCTGATTGGTGATGACAGCCGTGGCATAGTTCGACCACTGCTGAGCCATGTTGGGGTCAGCGCCGTCCACGATGAGCTGATAGCCCGCCCCTCCCTTGGCATAGTCTCGAGGGAAGACGATCGCTAGGTCGGCCTTCTGATCCCGTAGTGCACGCTTGGCCTCCGAGGGAGTCGCCACGCTCTGAGTGATGACGAAGTACTCCGATGCCCGTAGTCGGTCGATGACCTGCTGGGTAGCTCGATCCATCTGGCTCGTGACGACGACCGTCCGTACGTCACGTATGTCGGTGGTGATCGCAAAGCCAAAGAGGAGCATCAGCGCAATCGGCATACCGAAGAGCATCAGCATGGTGCGCTTGTCCCGTAGGATGTGCTTGGCTTCTTTGCTGACGAAGGAGAGGAATTGCTTCATCGTAGTCGGTATTATACGCTAGTCCTAGTCAGCACTACGTGTAGCCTGACGGGCCAGATAGGTGAAGACGTGATCCATATCGGGCTGACCGAGGGTTGACTTCAGTTCAGCGGGGGTGCCTAGAGCCTTGATCTTGCCGTCCACCATGATAGATATGCGGTCGCAGTACTCGGCTTCGTCCATGTAGTGAGTCGTGACGAAGACCGTGATCCCCCGCCCCGCAGCGTCGTAGATCAGCTCCCAGAACTGCCGACGTGTTGCAGGATCGACCCCACCTGTCGGCTCATCAAGGAAGACAATACCTGGTGTGTGGAAGATACTTACGGAGAAAGCCAGCTTCTGCTTCCAGCCAAGAGGCAGGCTAGCTACGAGGGAATCCCGGTGGTCTGTGAAGTGAAGTCGCTCGAGGACTTCCGCAGTCTTCTGTTGGATCTCCTGATCCGTCATGCCGTAGATACCGCCGAAGAGGCGGAGATTCTCTCTGACGGTGAGGTCCTCATAGAGTGAAAAGCGCTGACTCATATAGCCAATGTGCCGCTTGATCTCCTCGAACTCGGTGCGTATATCGAAGCCTACGACTCGGCCTGTACCGCTGGTCGGCTGGTTGAGTCCCGTAAGCAGGTGCATGGCTGTGGTCTTGCCCGCCCCATTAGCACCGAGGAAGCCGAAGATCTCTCCTTTCTTCACCGAGAAGGATATATCATCCACGGCACGGAAGTTACCGAAGGCCTTCACCAGATGCTCCACTTCGATGACCAGCTCGTCCTGATGTTCTGGCCCCGATCCCTTGTGCTCCAGCCCTGGGGGATTGAAGATGGCTCGGAAGTCACTGAGGATCTCCTCGGGCGTACCAATACCCTGGATCTGACCTGATGATAGGAAGGCGACCCGCTCACAGCTACGCACCTCGTCGATATAGGGTGTCGAGGCGACGATGGTGATGTCCCGCTCCTTGAGATGAGCTAGTATTTCCCAGAATTCTTTACGACTGACGGGGTCAACTCCCGTGGTAGGTTCGTCGAGGAAGAGTATAGTCGGCTGGTGAATCAGCGCACAGCAGAGCGCTAGCTTCTGCTTCATCCCGCCGGAGAGTGCGCCTGCTCGGCGGGTCTTGAACCGCTCGATCTGGGAGTAGATAGCACGGATGGCGTCGTAGTTCTCCTCTATCGTCGTGCCAAATAGCGTAGCAAAGAACTTGAGATTCTCTTCTACGGTCAGGTCTTGGTATAGTGAGAACTTCCCCGGCATATAGCCCACTCGTCGGCGTATCTCCTTCATCTGGCTCACCACATTGTAGCCATCGACCGCCACTGTACCGCTGTCGGGCAGGAGAAGAGTGCAGAGGAGGCGGTACATCGTAGTCTTGCCCGCTCCGTCGGGGCCGATGAGTCCGAAGAGTTCACCCTTCCCGACCGAGAAGCTGACGTCATGTAGCGCCTCTACCTGGCCGTAGCGCTTGGAGAGATGGCTTACTTCGATAGCGTTCATCACGATGAGCTAGGGCTTAGAATACGACTTCTCCGTACATCCCGATCTTGATATAGCCATCATTCTGGACTAGGATCTTGATGGCGTAGACGAGATCCGCACGCTCGTCCTCCGTGACAATCGTCTTGGGAGTAAATTCTGATCGGCTCGAGATCCATGTGACGACGCCGTCGTATGTCCGCTTCTCTCCCTCGCCATAGCTCGCCATGACCTTAGCTTTCTGCCCTAAGCGGACGTCCTTCAGCTGTAGAGAGGTGAGGTAGGCACGGATGAACATGCGCTTGGTATCGGCCACCTTGAAGAGTGGCTTGCCGATGGCGACGAATTCGCCACGCTCGACGAACTTCTCCAGTACAGTACCCGAGATCGGAGCTATAATGTGGGTATTATTGATTTGATCCGTGAGTTGGCGTCGCTGTGCGGTCACTGCCTGCTGCTGTGCTTGGATAGCACGGGTCTGATCAGCAAGCGAAGAGTTGGAGCTCCGTAGCTGATCCCGGGTGGCACTGTATTGACCTCGGAGGACTTGGAGCTGATTGCTGATATCCTCGAGTTGCTTACGTGGGGACGCACCATCTTTGACGAGGGCCTCAAATCGCTTCTCTTCCTGCTCGGCGTAGCTGATCTGCTGGGCGAGTGAAGCCAATTGTTTCTCTAGATTGAGCTGACGGCTCTGGGTGGCTGACGCATTGGCATCGAGCTGTCGCTCTGTAGCTGTCAGCTCGTCTTGCTTCTGCTGGAGCTGATAGGCGTCGATGTCCCCAACGACCTCACCTGCTGTCAGCTCCTGTCCTTCGGTGAGGTCGAAGGCCTTTAGTTCGCCAGTGGCCTTGGCCGATACGGTGATCTCCGTAGCTTCGAAGGTACCTGTGGCGTCGTAATCATGGCTACGGTCCGTGCAAGATGCTACGGTGAGGGCGAGACTTGCTAGTAGGAGGATATGCTTCATCTTGATAGGTGGGCTAATGGTTGTTGGTGTACTTGAGCTGGTATACTTCTCTGAGCATCTCGATCTCATGGACAGCACGCTGGATCTTGGCTGCATGCTCCTTGTTGACTTCACGTACGAGGCCGTCGATGTCTATGATGCCATGGGCGAGCTTAGATTCAGCTGCTCGGCGGACACTGGTACGTAGGGCGATGATCTCATCGTCGCGCTGTAGCTGGCGGCGGTATTGGCTGATCTGCTCCTTCTGCTGGATTTCCTCGAGCTGGCTATTGAAGAGGAAGACTTCACGGGCATTCTCGATCAGATCATGCTGTAGACGGAGCTTGGCTTTGTCGTGCTTGCGGGTGTAGAGTGCCCCTAGTTGCCAGGAGAGTCTGACGCCGACGATGCCGTTGATACTCCATTGGCGTTTCATCATGTCTTCGAAGAGATTGAGCCCGGGATAGCCATAGTAGCCCTGAGCGAAGAGTAGAAGCTTCGGCCTTAGCTGTGTGTCTAAGGCCTTCCTCCGTATATCGGTCAGCTTCATCTCTTGGTCGAAGAGACGGAGCTCCGGGCGAACTCCCGTGGAGGTGGTCGTAGTGAGCTCGGGACGTACAGGCTTGCTGACCTCGATCCCACAGAGAGCGCTGAGGACTTGCTGTAGTATACTCCGCTGTGATCTCAGCTTCTCACCCGCTCCATCAGCACTCAGTCGCTCGGCCTTCATCTGCTCGAAGTCGCTCGTAGCGGCTGTACCGCCCTCGACCATAGAGGTGAGCCGCTGCTCGGTCGACAGGAGGAGCGCTCGTATATCATCGTTGAGCTGGATCTGCTCATCGATGAGTAGGAGAGAGAAGTATAGCTCGTTGACCCGCTTGCGTACTTGATAGAGGTTCACCTCATTCTGCACTTCCTGCACTCGTCCCTCTTGGCGGGCGAGTGCTCTTTGGCTACCTATGGCGCCTCCATCATAGAGCGTCTGCTGTAGGTCTAGGCTAAGCTTGTGCTGATCTTTTGTCAAGCCTTTCATCTGAAGACCCATTCGCTGGAGAGTCTCCTGCATTCGCTCGGGCCATGCCGTGACGTCGCTCTGGTAAGTGGCTTGTGCCGAGGCTGTGATCTGTGGTAACCACCCCATCTCGATATTCCTGACCGTGAGCTCAGCCGTCTGTGCGATCAGCCCGGATCTCCTGATGAGCGGGTAGTGGCTCTCTGCTGCTCGCTGGCACTCGTCGAGCGACTGCGCCTGAGCTGTGCCGAGGAGGGCTAGGAGACAGAGGGTGAGTATTGACCTTTTCATGTCATTGCCGTTGTCTTTATTCCTTGTCTTGGGTGTGAGATGTCTTTGTATCTCAGTGCAAAGGTAGAGTAATGGGTAGGAGCGTTGATTATCCAAAGTTCGGGAATAGTTGGCATATTGTACGATGTTTGCAAGCAGAGACGAAGTGCATTTCAGAAGAATCGCAGTACATTTACCCGCAAATCGTATCGCAATCACAGCTCATGGACAAGGCAAAATCAATACAACAGGTCTCCGTCAGCGATATAGACTTCAGCAGACTACCTGATGAGATGGGGCGATTCTTCGCCAACGAGGATATATTCACCGTGATCAACGGCGATATACGCCACAGTCCGGTGCTGAAAGCAGGAGAAATCTATCAGATCATCGAGCCACGTATCTTCCTAGTGATGGAGGGACGGGGTGACATCTGCGTCAATCTCCAGGACTATCACCTAGAGAAGGGCTCCGTGATCATGCTGGGAGCAGATGCGATATTGGAACTCAGAGCGGTATCTACGGATGCTCGGGTGGCAGGTATCGTCTTCCGACAGGCGATAGAGATCGCAGAGGAGATCATCCTGGACGTAACTCTCGCCGAAAGTGACCGATTGCTCCGCATGCTCTACCTGATCAGGGAGCTCATCCATACCACTACCTACAGCCAGAGGACACTGCAGAGTCTGTGTCGTGCTATGATATCCTACGTCCAAGATCTGAAGGAGGCAGCATCCGTGACCGTAAAGGGCGAAGGATCTACCTATACTCAGGAGCTCTTCCTGCGCTTCAAGCGCCTGGTACGTCAGCACTGTACTCGCCAGCGCTCAATCCCCTTCTACGCCGATCTCCTGCATGTCACGCCCCATCACTTGTCTGCTCTGATCAAGAAGATCAGCAATCAGAGCGTCATGTACTGGATCCACCGAGCGACGATCCAGAAAGCAAAGCTCCTGCTGAAGACCAATCAGCTGATGGCTTACGAGATCGCCGACCGCTTAGACTTCCCGAGCGCCTCCGCCTTCTCTAAGTATTTCAAGCGAGAGACCGGTATGACTCCCCGTATGTATCAGGGGCGCATGGCGGAGGGTGCTCGTCAGCTCGGAGAAATTTGGTCGTAAAGGACGGGCGAAGTGCGGGTAGGCGTTCTCGTCCCTTTATCTATCTTTGCTCTATCACCAATTAGATCTCGACACGTATGACACAGCGAACGACCAGCCTCTTCACCTTGTCAGCGGTGATGCTGAGCTTCTTTGCGATGGGATTTGTGGACCTAGTGGGCATCGCATCCAATTATGTGCAGAAGGATCTCAGCTTGACCGACACCGAAGCCAATCTATTCCCCTCTCTTGTCTTCTTCTGGTTCCTCTTATTCTCCGTGCCAACGAGCATGCTGATGAATAAGATCGGGCGTAAGAAGACGGTACTCCTGAGCCTTGTCATCACGGTGTTTTCCCTCGTCATGCCGTTGCTCGGGGAGAGCTATTGGGTGATGCTCCTGAGCTTCTCCCTACTGGGGATCGGGAATGCCATCATGCAGACTTCACTCAATCCGCTACTGAGCGACCTCATCCCAGCCGATAAGCTCGCCAGTAGCCTGACCTTCGGGCAGTTTGTCAAGGCAATTGCCTCCTTCCTTGCGCCACTTATCGCTTCGTGGGGCGCTACACAGGCGATCCCCGAACTAGGACTCGGCTGGCGAATCCTCTTCCCGATCTACTCGGCTATCGGTGTGCTCAGCGTCCTAGCGCTCAATGCTACCAAACTCGCTCATGAGAGTCGCAGTGAGTCGGTCAGCTTAGGCGACTGTCTACGTCTACTATCTAAGCCCGCCATCCTCTTCTGCTTCCTCGGGATCATGTGCCACGTGGGGATCGATGTGGGTACCAATACCGTCGGGCCTAAGGTCTTGATCGAGCGCCTGGGTATGACACTCGACGATGCAGCCTTCGCTACGATGCTCTACTTTATCTTCCGTACGGCGGGGTGTTTCACTGGATCTATCCTGCTGAGGACGGTATCCAGCCGAGTCGTCTTCGGGATAAGTGTCCTGATGATGCTCGTAGCGATGGTCGTCCTATCGATGTCGCACCACCAGATGCTCCTGTATGTAGCCATTGCCTTAGTGGGACTGGGGAATAGCAATATCTTCTCCATCATCTTTGCTCATGCCCTAGGTCAAGCGCCCGAGCATAAGAATGAGGTCAGTGGTCTCATGATCATGGGGATCTTCGGTGGTACGGTCTTCCCCCTCTTGATGGGCTATGCCAGTGACTGGATCGGGCAGGCCGGAGCTGTATGTGTGATGCTCGGCGGGGTGATCTACTTGACCTTCCTCACGGCTAAGCTAGCGAAGTAGCTCCTTCCCCTGCCCATGTGGTAGGGCACAGATACCTTCGGCACACATCACTAGCGGATAGAGGTGTGTGCCGAATGCTTTATACAGCTTCGCCCCGTCGCAGAGGACGAGGCGAAGCTGTCGAATGATGGGGGAGAAGGATAGGATACTTCGGGCCTTAGACAAAGAGATCGGCGATGATCCCATCAGAGACGAAGACACCCGAGGGCGTGAGACGAAGGACGCTCGACTGGTTAGTCAGCTTCCCAGCTTCGAGATGTGGGCGAGCGTCGTGAAGGAGCACCTCGAGTGCCTTTCCTCCAAAGAGCCCCTGATATTCCTCTAGAGGGATGCCCCACTGCGTGCGAAGGCGGGTCATCACATACTCATGCTGGAGTTCCTCATCGGAGAGATGCTCCTCTTCGTACGGCCTACGCCCAGAGAGTAGCTCCGTGGTGTAGGTCTTCAGGGACGGGACATTGTAGGAGCGAGTACGGCGACCATCGAAGCTGTGTGCCGAAGGGCCAAAGCCTAGATACGGGACGCCCTGCCAGTAGCCGGTATTGTGTCGGGCGTGAAGTCCAGGCAGGGCAAAGTTGGAGATCTCGTAATGTTCGTAGCCCGCTACCCGTAGTTCGTCGATCAAGATCTGGAAGAAGAGGAGGCTCGCTTCCTCATCTACGGGCTTGACCTTACCACGCTCGACGAGCCGAGTCAAGGTAGTCCCTTCCTCATAGATCAAGTGATAGGCCGAGAGATGAGGTACACCGAGGGATAGGAATTCATGGATGTTTGCCCGCCACTTAGCCTCTGTTTGCCTCGGGAGTCCATAGATCAGATCAAGGCTCAGGTTGGTGATACCGCACTGACGAAGGGCATGGATGGCCGAGTGAACTTGCTGTGCTGAATGGCGTCGATTGAGGAAGGTGAGGTCATCGGCATCAAAGCTCTGCACGCCCATACTCACTCGGTTGATCGGGAGCGAAGCTAGGCCCTCGGCATAAGCTTCGGTCACGTCGTCGGGATTACATTCGATCGTGATCTCTCCTTCGTACGAGCAGGGGTAGAGCTCCGAGATGAGCGAGAAGATCTGCCGAAGCTCCTCTATGGTGAGTAGCGAAGGTGTCCCACCCCCTAGGTAGATATGCTCAATCGTTTCCCCCTTGGGGAGCTCGTCCCGACGAAGACGGAGCTCCCCAAGTAGGGCGGAGAGGAAGTCCCTTCGCCAGCGTCCACCCACCTGTGTGTAGAAGTCACAGTAGGAGCAGCGGCTAGCACAGAAGGGGATGTGTAGGTAGAGGTTCATGCTATCGCCTCATAGCTCGGAGCTCCATCTTGAGCTCGTAGATGCGACGTGATAGACCTTCGAGGCAAGGTGTAGAGACTCCGAAGCGATTGACTGCTTCGATACCGAACTCTACTGCCTCTGCTCCCTCGAAGTCCTCTAGGTGAAGCTTGCGCTGAGTAGCTGAGAGACGCTCGGCGAGGATCGTGGCTTGTCGGCGTCCTTCGCTATCGGTCGTCGTGGCCCACAGGCGGTAGGTGATCCCTTCTCTTGATGCGCCCTCGGGGAGTGACCACGAGAGGAGGAATTCCCTCGGATCTATTGGGGTGATGGTGAGGGCTCGTGGGGCAGCGGGCTTCGACTTCAACCCTCGGGCGAAGGCCAGAGGTAGTGCCTGCCTGCGGAAGGCATCACGGATGACTCTTCGGGTAGCTGGGAAGCTCGTCCCTGTATGAGCTTCACGGAAGAAGCATACGCCCGACAGTCCTACTTCACGCTCTTCGGCTATCTGCTCTTCGATGACGCTCTCGGGCCATCCTGTCTCTTCGACACGATAGGGTGCTAGACCCGCTACGACGGGTATGTAGCGGGCAACATAGTCCTTCCACTCACGGAGGAAGGGACTATAGAGCTCATCCCTATAGTACATCATCGGTACGACGAAGTCGACAAGTCCTTCCTTGCCCCAGGTCTCGGGATCTTGGTGTACGGATTCGTAGGCCGTCCATCCGTGGGGGCGTCCGAGGTCGGAGATCTTCTTGAGCTTCCCTAGAGGAGCGACGCTGACAAGGGCATCAGAGCCTACCGCTTGCAGGGAATCCCGCACTTCACGAAGCTGGCGAGTGAGGTTGGATCGGCGCCAAGCACTGCGGTCGGAGTAGCTCTCCCCGTAGCGCTGATAGCTGGTGCCATCAGCGAAGCGCTCCGCTCCCTCGGGATAGCGGAAGTAGTCGAAGTGGATCCCATCCACGGGGTATCTACGTACAAGGTCTGCCACGAGATGGGCGATGTAGGTGCGTACCTCGGGATGCCCAGGGTCGAGGTGATAGGAGCCCTTGTGAGCAATAGCCCAAGACGGATGATCTCGGAGGATGGGGTGGGGGGCTCGCTTTGACGAGGAGAGTGGATAGGTCACGAGCCAAGCGTGTAGACTCAGTCCACGCTCATGGCAGGCTTTGATGGCGAACTGCACAGGATCGTAATCTCCGAAGAAGCCTTCGCCAGCGAAGCGTGTGGAGAGAGGCTCATAGTCGGAGGGGTAGATGACCGTCCCGCTGTGCCGTAGCTGGAGGAAGACGGTATTGTAGCCATCCGACTTGAGGCGGTCGAGGATACGAAGGAGCGACTCCTTCTGTCGGCGCACGCCATCAGGGGTATCTGCTCGGTCACGGGGCCAGTCTAGACCATAGACTGTCGTGAGCCAAACGGCACGCATCTCCTCACGGATCGAGTCGCCAGCAGGGCGTACCCAGCGGGGCTCTTCCGTGGAAGGAGTGATGACGATAGGTACTTGGGATGGAGGAGTGGGCTCTGGGGTGTGGGGCTTCTTAGTACCGCAGCTAGCGAGGCTAAGGAGCAGAGCACCACAGAGGAGGGCGAATAGCTTCGTCGTGGTCATCCCTTAGTGATAAGCGATATTGTCGATCAGGCGCACCTCACCGCAGTAGACGGTGATGCAGCCATGAGGGGCAGGGCTATCGCTCCAGGATGCGATGGGCTGAAGGCTATCGGTATCTACGATCTCGAAGTACTCGACTCTCAGGTAGGGTACGGCATTGATCTGCTCTGTGACTCGCTCGATGACCTGCTGGGGGCTCATCTCCTTAGCCCAAGAGCGGCTCTCGGAGAGTATGCGGTAGATCTGGGGAGCTTCACGGCGCTCCTCGGCGGAGAGACGGACGTTGCGACTGCTGAGGGCTAGTCCATCGGCCTCACGGACGATGGGGCAAGCGATGATCTCCACAGGGCTACCTATGAGGCGGACCATAGCACGGATGACGGCGATCTGCTGGAAGTCCTTCTCGCCGAAGTAGGCGCAGTCAGGGCGGACGATGTCGAAGAGTCGGGATACGACCTGCATGACGCCGTTGAAGTGCCCAGGGCGGTAGCGCCCCTCCATCACCTCGGCTACGGCACCGACTTCGAAGGTGCGGGTATCCTCCTCGGGATAGATGGTGCTGACCTCAGGAGCGAAGAGAGCCGAAGCGCCGACCGAAGCCAGGAGCTCGCTATCTGCCTCGAGGGTGCGGGGATAGGTCTCTAGGTCACGAGGGTCATTGAACTGCGTGGGGTTGACGAAGACGCTGACGATACAGCGGTCGCACTCACTGAGGGCACGGCGTACGAGGCTCAGGTGTCCAGCATGCAGGGCGCCCATGGTGGGGACGAAGGCGATGCGAAGCCCCTTGGCACGCTCCGCCTCTACGAAGGCCTGGAGGTCTTCGATGCTCTTATAGATATTCATTGGATGGGGTTAGGTCTTGGGATGGGGTTATTTCTTGCTCAGTGACCCCTGAGCTACGAGATATTCAGCTATCTGTACGGCATTGAGGGCAGCGCCCTTCTTGATCTGATCGGATACGCACCAGAAGGTGATGCCCTTGGGCGAACTGAGATCTCGGCGCAGTCGTCCTACGTAGACAGGATCCTTCTCGGCGATGAAGAGGGGCATAGGGTATACCTGATCCTCTGGGTCATCCTGCAGGACGATCCCAGGGGCCTTGCGGAAGGCCTCCCGCACGGCGTCGAGCTCCAGGGGCTCGGTGGTCTCTACCCAGATGGCTTCGGAGTGCGCACGGGTCACGGGCACACGGACGCAGGTAGCGCTGACCTGTAGGTCGCTGTGCATGATCTTGCGGGTCTCGTGGTACATCTTCAGCTCCTCCTTGGTA